>OLPD01000375.1_pt1 | contig 36317 bp, 41 predicted proteins | sample 1672111 | NCBI WGS metagenome assembly OLPD01 (sample SAMEA3136646, study PRJEB25190) | human gut metagenome
CTCTACTGAACAACACGACAAATATAACAATTAAATATAATACTCCAAATATATTATAATTTATTTATACTATAATTCTAACTAATAATCAATAGCTATATTAAAATAACTAAAATCATTATAGCAATAGGAATTAACTTACCACGAGTATAATAAACATCAACAGTATCAAGAGTATCATTAGTATAAAGAGAATCAGTAATATCAAGAATATTAAGAATATCATTAGTAATATGACCAGTAATATTAGCATGACTAGTATTAATAGTCATTATAATACTGATAGTATTAATAGTGCTATTATTAACTAGAACTAATGCTATTGGTCATTATGACTAGAAGTCTTATTAGACTTGGTAATACTGTTAGAGTTAGTCTTAATAACGATTGTATGACTAATCGTCATGACGATAGACGTGGTAGAGTTAGAACTAAAACTGATAGAGATAGTCATGACGAATATGACTGAAACTGATAGTGATATAACTAGAGATGATAGAGATGAAATAGTTATAACTAAAGGTTATGAGAGTTATAACTAGAAGTTATAAGAGTATAACGAGAAGTTATAGGAGGGAAAGAGAAGTTATAAGAGGGAAAGAGAGGGAGTTGAAGCAATAGGTTTAGATTGATTAGGAAGAGGAGGATGAGGAGGAGGATGAGAAGGATGAGGAATGGCAGCAAGTCTAGTTTTTTCAGCATGACCATCTCCACACTCATCTCCACATTCAACACTTCCATAATCACTCTCATCTCCACATTCAACCTCAATTTAACCCTATTTGAACCACATCCAACTCCACCATCTCATTCTCCACGAAATCCACATTCACCACTTTCATCTCCATATCCTCTTTCTCCACATTCAATACCTCTCGTCACCTTTAATTTCACCTCTATAACTTTTTGTTATGAGAGTAAATCTCCATGACCAATATCAGTATCAGCACCCACCACGACAGTCATACCAACATCATCTTGTTTCACAAGATGAGTTGTTTTAAGTTCACTAACATAACTAGTTTTAATGATATGAATCAGCAAAAATAATTACAATTTTATAGCTATATCTAGCCTGTTATATATATATATATATACTTACCCGTATATATATATAACAGGCTATATATAGCTAAGAATAAATCTTGACAGTTATATTAACCATCAGTTTTAGTTTCATCATCATATTTATCGTCATAAGCATTAATACAAATAATACCACATTCATAATCATCAATACCATCATCAATAATACGAGCGATATCTTTTAGCTTATTACCAATATCAAATCTATGATTATCAACAATGGCATACACTTTATTAATACCATTAGCATTACCATTAGTGGTTAAATTGGTAATAGCAAGAGGAATATCAACATTAGTAAGATTAAGTTTAGTAAGTTCAACAGAAGTAATAGAATTATCATTCTCAACTTCAATAGTAGTAATAATACGATGTACTTTCATGATGTTTAATATTAGGATAAGACTTATCAGAACTTGCAGCTAGTTCATGATTGATAAGACTTATCAGACTGTTAAGTTCGTTTGCTGCAATATATTTAATGTTGATGATGAGCATTTCCATGTTGAACACTAGCAACAGCATCAGCAAAACTATTGTTGATAACATCAGTGCTACCAACCCGAAGGTTAGTAGCACCATGTTCATTAGAACGGTACGTCGTCATCGTTCATTGTAGTAGCAACAAAACTAGCTGCTTTAGCTTTAGCCTCACGCTTTGCAGCAATGGCAGCACGAGCGTCCTCCATAATCTGCTTGATAAGTACATTATATGCACCAATAAGAACAGGGTCAGTAGGCTGTTCGATACCTACAATATGATATACATATCTATCATAATCCACAACATTGTAAAGATTGTCTTTACGAGTAAACGGATTACGGTCTTGTACACCAGCAGGTACAAACTGGCAAAGAACTTTGACAGCAACACCAGTCAGATACATACTAGCAAAGCCAGCTTCAGCAGCCTCGCCAACATAGTTGACAAATCTACCGTAGAACTTGTCTTTGCGCATTACAAGCAGTATCTGATTGAATGGCATCTGAACAGCACCAAGCATACCCATTCGATGTGTACCATTAGGCATACTTTGAGCACCTTTGACAGGACTAGCAATAGTAACAAACGCATTGAGATAAGAATTGCCATTACGACCTGTACGTTCTTGACAATCAATATTAGTAATGACAGTAGTCATTACATAACTATGACCATCAGTACAGATGCGTTTAACAACATCATCAATGGTTTCCACTTGTGCAGAATTTTGGTTATCTGTATCAACAATAGGTTGAACAGGTTGGTTAACACTAGTAGTTGGATTAACTACGTTAACATTCTCGGGAGCAGCAGCAGCACCTTGTGCAGCTTGTGCTAAATTTTTAACGTTTGGCACGACTATTAAGTATTTAATTACGCTAATCAGTAGCATTACTGACAGTTGTTTTCGTTTCAACTGCAAAGTATTTAATGTTGATAATGAGCAACATCATCTAGTAGAGATTAATCTCTACTAAGATAACTAACAACAGCCGATAGTATTCCAAATACAACAGCAGTAATTTGTTCAGCACTAGTTGGCTCTACTTTCAATGCTAGTATGATAGCTGGAATCATCAGTATGATTGCAACTAACAGTAATGGTTTGTTTGTTCTCATAATGATTGGTATTAATAGTTAGTAATGTAATGAGATGAATAATCTCAAAATATTTAATGTTGATAATGAGCAGGATTATCATTAACTCTATCAACTTTAGGCGGGGGTAGTCAATCAAGTTTAACATGACCGGGGGTTATACTCACTAGCCCCACTAATACATTAATACATTAATACATTAATACATTAATACACTAATACATTAATACACTAATACACTAATACACTAACACTAGCCCCATTAATACACTAGCCCCACTAACACTAACACTAACACTAACACTAACACATTAACACATTAATACATTATATTTTCCCAATCATCATTATCTTTACCACTATCATCATTATCTTTACCACTATTATCATCGTCATTACTTTTAATATCATCATCGTCATTACTTTTAATATTTTCATCATAATTATCGTCGTCATTATCATTATTATTACATTTATCTTCATTATATTTATAATCTTTTTTAATACTATCATCTTCATCTTTATTATTATTAATTCTTTTACTTTCATTATTACCAATCCCAATCAATTTTACCAGTATCAACTTCTTCTGCTTCAATTATTTCAGTTTCATTATTTTCATTATTTGCTTTATCTACATTATTCTCATTATCATCATATAAATAATCAAGTTCACTTTTATATACTTGTTTATTTTTAATTATAATACAATTATCATCTTTAACTAATCCTATTCTATCTATATAATTAACATTATTATCAAGTTTTATTTTAGAATCATCAAGTTTACCTTTAGTAATAATTTCATGAAATTTATTAATATCACCTTTAAATATAACTCTAGGATTAACTTCAAACATACTACGTTTATCTGTTCTACGAATAATATTAAGTTTTTCTAATGTAACAATAGCATTAGCAAAATCTCGTTTATTACATCCACTTCTAATTCCATTCCTACAAACAGCATCAAATAAATCCTTACTAATTTTAACAACATTAGAATTAAAACAAATAGTATAATTAATAAAATAAAAAAGTTCATGAAGAATTATACTTCTTAATTCAACTATTTCTCTCCAAGCATTAATACCAACATTAGAATAATATCTTTTAATAATTTTACCTGTATCAAAACATTCCATACGTCCAGTACCACATAGATATTTTTTATTATTATTTTTAATATCAATATCAAAAGTATTAGGTATAATAATACTTCTATCATTAGCTATATCTTTATTAATAGCATCAATAACAAGTTTATTATAAACTCTACTAGGTTTAAAATCTTCTTTAAAAGTCATAACAATAATAGTATTAAGTTCAACATAAAAATATATTACTCTAGGAAATTAGCGAAATGTATTCCATAGATGGAACAACTTTCGTGCACAAAGGTAGTCATTTTTGCCACTTAATTTGCATACTGATGGGGAATTAGGTATTCAGCATGATACATAATATGTATTATAACTTATTGATAATCAATGTATTATAATTACTATAAAGATATATTATATATAGATATATTATATAGATTCGCTGTGACCCGCTCCGGACTTTCGTCCTCCGCTATACTCCCCGTAGAGGATGAATACAATCAGTATCAATCACATCAAGTTAATCAATATTATAATTATTATCATTATCTCTATTAATATCATTAATACTAATATGATTAAGTCTAACTCATCTTCATCCTCCACGGGGAGTATGACTTGCATATTCATAATCATATAATCCTCTACGATTGAAATGTTAAAAATAGTTTTTCTCTTGGTAGATTCATTCAAACTCTTACATTTGCTAAAAACAATTAAGTTATGGGTAAAGATAAAAGTGAAACTAAACCTAAATACACTAGAGAATTTCATAGTGGAGAAAGGAATAAAAAAGAAGTTAAAGTTCCTAGTAAACTTAAACTTGGAAATATTGGTATTGATAGTATTATTAAAACTAAATAATTTAGTGTTATGATTAAAGTTGAAAGTAAATTTAAAGATTTTGGTATTCAAATACCTACTGACATCAGCGAAATAACAAGTGAAGCACTTGACGCTGTTCTTACTAATGTAGTTATTGCTAAACATTATTGTGTTGTTGCTCTTTGCCAAAATGAAAGTTTGTTTGGTGTTATTAATAATAAAGTAAGTACAGTTGAGGTTATGCCAATTATTGCTAAGATTAGTAAAGAAGATGCTGAACTTATTGGTATGAATCAAATGGATAAGATTATAATTGACCGTTCTACTCTTGAACGTGGTTATCATCTTTATCTTAAACATAATGTTCTTAGTCCTCAATTTGTTAATAAGTATATTACTAATGATACTGAACTAACTCGTTCTATTACTGTTGGTACTTTTGGACAAAATCAAGGATATAAAAAAGGACAAAAAGTTTGGTTTGTTGAATTTAAAGTTATAGCTATTAATGATTTAAGAGCTGCTATTACTGATAAACATAAAGCTGTTAATCCTTTTATTTATCATTCTGTTGAAAAAGCTAATTAGCCATTTCGTCTAAATAATCGAACTCTTCTTAAAACTACTTATGTATAATTTAAAATTATAGGTACTTGTGTTCTTGTTTATAGTAGTAATTTAAGAAGAGTTCTTAAACTTTCAATTATGGATTTTAAGACTGATACTAGTTTTAATATTACTAATACTAGTTCTCATGAAGATTTTGATGATGATTATATTCTTATCTATAAAGATATAAATAATATATTAGATGATATTGGATTTCAAGGTGATGATAGAATACTTTGTAAATCTATTATTGAAAGTCTTGAAAAAGAAGCTAGTATTAATATACGAAAAGATAAATGTGTTGCTATTCCTCATATTGGCACTATTCAAAAGAATTGGTATCGTTCCAAACTTATTAGTCATTATAAAGACTTTAAAGAAGTTAGAAAAACTATGACTAGAGAAGAGTATAAAGAATATATTGCTAAAGTTATGGAAGAAGAAAAGCAAAAACATTATGAAGAAGAAGAAAAGACTAAGACTGAACTTAAGTTTAAAAAGAAACTTCTTCCTATTTGGATTAAACTAAGTAAAAAACATAGTGCTGCTTATGCTAATCTTTGGCTATATGCTATGGGTAAACTTGAAATTATTGAATTTGATGAAGAAGTAGAAGAAATATATGAACGGTTTGGAATTGGATTGGATGCTGACCATAGATGAAACTGGTATGCCAAAAGGTCCTACACTTAAACAACTTCTTGATAGAGATGTTAGTCTTCTTTATACTAGAGATAAATCTCCTAATAAAGAGATGTATGTTAAAGAAGTTGGAGTTATTTATTATCTTGGTGACCCTAAAGGTCCGTGTCTACAAGAAGGTCTTAGTGAAAAAGAAGCTCTTAAGAAAGCTATTGAAAACTTTGATTTACCTAAAAATTATCAACCTGATATTCTTGTTTGGAAACTTATTAAAAGATATTATAATCAAAAAGCTGGTGCTGGTATGGAAGCTGTACTTAATATTAAGCGTGGTATTCATAATGTTGCTCTAGCTGCTAGCAAGTTAAATGAATTGTTGAATGACAAGTTATCTGATGGTGCTAGTCTAGAAGATGTTCCAGTTGTTATTGGTTATATGAAACAAATTAATGATTTAGCTAATCAGTTTCCAAACACGATTAAAGCTCTTAATGTAGCTGAAGAAAATCTTCTGTATGAACAAGAGAATGTTGCTGGTAGAGGTGGAGTTGAAATTACTAGTAGTATGATTGAAGAATAAGCTGATGCTAATCTACTCCATCCTCTACGGGGAGTCTAGCGTAGGCACGTAGTGCCGAAGCGGGTCCAAGCTAGTGTTGAACTTAATAATATTAATATGGAACTTAGAAATAAAAGATATAATGATATTAGACTTATTTTTCATGAAGAAGAACATAAGTATAATGATAGTCTTGGTAATGATTATATTTCTACTACTACTATTCTTCATGGATATCAGCCGAAGTTCGATAAGAACTATTGGTTGAGAAAGAAGTCTAAAGAACTAGGAATAAGTGAGAAGAAACTAGAAGAACAATGGTCAACTATTACTAAAGAAGCTTGTGAACGTGGAACTAATACTCATAATGGTCTTGAAGATGGTGTTAAAGGAGCATCTATGTTTCAACAAGCTATTAATTATCTTGATAAACGAGAAGATGGTGTAATGGTTACTATTGCTGATATACCAAATTTTGGTGCTAATTATAAACTTCTTAATCTTAAAGATTTTATTGAACTTACAAATAATCGTTATCCTCTTATTTATGATGCATTTAAAATGTACACTGAAAGAGGATATAAGATTTATAGTGAGATTGGTATGTTTCTTATAGATTGGTTAATTAGTGGAACTATTGATATTCTTCTAGTTAATGAAGATACTAATTGTGCTGTTGTGGGTGATTGGAAAACTAATCGTGGTGGATTAAAATTTAGTAGTGGATATTATAAGAAAGATAAAACAGTTAAACCTGCACAACAAACTAATGTTTGGGTTGATAAAGATGAACGACTTTTAGCTCCTCTTAATCATCTTCCTAATTGTAATGGTGCTATATATAATCTTCAACTTAGTATGTATGCTTTTGCTGTTGAATATATACTTGGTTTAACTATTAAAGGTATTTGGCTATGTCATATTGATAGTGATTTTGAACTTAATGAATATGGTATGCCAAAAAGATTTTCTGATGGTCTTTATCATATTAAAGAAAATCCTGTTGAAACTACTAAATTCTTTACTATGAATTATCTACGTGATGATATTAATAAAGTTCTTAAAGATAGGGAATTACAAATTAAAGCTAGTGGTGTTCAAACTCAATTTAAACTTGCTATATGAAATTAAATAAAGACAATTTAATTGGAGTAATTATTGGTTTTATTGTTTTAGTTATATTTACTATTTGTTTATCTAGTGGATGTGTTAAACGTATTACTCCAGTTCCTGAAATTCGTTATGTTCCTGTTACTGATTCTACTGCTGTTAATGAATTAGTTTTAACTAAAGAATTACTTCGTAGAACTCAAGATTCTCTTAACGCTTATAAATCTGATACTACTATTAGTGCTGATTATTTTGTAGCTAAATATAAACTTGAACGTATCAGATATTATAATGATATTGCTAGTAAAGGAAATAATATTAAATTTCTTAGAGGTTGGATTCGTAGAACTCTTGATGAATAAGTTATGTATATTATTAATCGTAGAAAAAATATAAGATTAATTGGCGATGAACATCATATTGGTGATGACTTTGAATTTGTGATTTATAAAGTTCAAATTAAAGTTCTTTGGTTTTGGGTTACAATTAAAGAATTTGATGAAGATGAATATTATGATGCTGTTGATTGTTTTAGATATTGTACTAATCCTTATATAAATTAAATTATGGCTTACTTTGGAGATGCTTTTAAAAAACTATCTATTAAAGAAGGTGGTTATGTAAACGATAAAGATGATGCTGGCGGAGAAACTTATAGAGGTATCAGTCGTAAATATAATCCTACTTGGCAAGGTTGGACTATGATTGATTCTTATAAGAAACATTATATTGTTGGTAGTAAAGAGTTTAAGTCTAAACTTGATAATGATGTTCAGCTTCAGAAACTTGTTTGGGAAAAGTATAAAATAGGTTATTGGGATGTATTTGAACTTGATGATTTTAATAGTCAGAGAGTTGCTGAACAATTATTTGATACTAACGTGAATTGTGGTCAAGTTGCAGCTATCAAGATGGCTCAAAGAGTTCTTGGACTTAAAGAAACTGGTAGATGGAATCTTGATTTACTTAATAAACTTATAGAAATAAAAGATTAACTTAATACTGTATAGAGTCATGAAGAAGATGCTGATAGCAATATTTATAATAGCGATTATCAATTTATGTGTTACTCTGTATTTATCAATAAGTCGTTTTAGTGTAGAAGCCAATTCATATAATAAAAGTGACACTGCTATTAATCATGTTCGGATTGATTCTATACAGTTAGTTATAACTGAAAGAGAAAGTATAGTTTATAAACTTAAAGAACATGAGAAAGATATTGAAGATAAAGTTATTAGTCTTAATGACAGTGCTACTTGGGAGTTATTCAAGAAGTTGGTGTCAGAGTGAGATTGATAATGTAGTGCATCCTCCACGGGGAGTCAACACTACTGATACAACTGTTCTTGTCCCTATTAATATGATTAAGATTGCTAATACTAAAATTATTAAAGCTAAACTTTATAAAGATATTATTAACGAACAAGATAGTATAATTAATCTCCATAAGATTAAATATAATGCTCTTTATAAAGAAGTTGAAACTTTACAAAATAATCTTGATAATAGTAATAAAGTAAATGATAATTTAAATAAGTCTATTGAACGTATTAAACGTAAGAATAGATATTTGGTAAGCGGTGGTGCTGTTTGCGCTATCGCTTTTGTTGTTTGTTTACTAGTTAAATAAAATATTATGGCTGATGGTAAATATCCTTTTCTAGAATACATTGAAGAACCTGATAAAGAGAAAAAGTATAAAAAAGCTAGTGATTGTGGATGGTATGACCCTCATAATAACTTTTTAATTGGAGATAGTGGTGGCTTTCTTTTAAATATTAGACCTGGCAAATTTGTTAATACTGAACTTTTTAATGAAGCTGCTAGAACATATCAAGCCACAGGTAAATATACTCAATTTAAAGTTGATAGTATTCCTCATAGACAATTTAGACGTAGAGAATGTGATAGACGACGTAATGGTTTTTCTGCTCCTTGTTGGCAAAATCCAGATGGAAGTATAGAAGATGTTTGGATAACAGGTGGCCATTATAATTTTCTTAATTATACTCGTATGGAGCGCACAGATGAATCATCTGTTATTGTTACTGAATATGGAGCTACTGCTAAAAAGATTTATAGTTTTCCTAGTTTTATTGATGCTCAATTTTGGACTTGGCAAATTATAGAATTTTGTAGACGTAATGGTTTGCATCTTATTATTGATAAAACTCGACGTGGAGGTTTTTCTTATATTATGGCTGCCGATAGTTCTAATGAAGTTAACTTATCTAAGCATAAAGTTGTTATTCATGTTGCGGCTGATAATAAGTATTTAATTAAACAAGGAGGTTTAAGTGATTTTGCTGTTAATAATTTAAAGTTCTTTGAAGAAAAGACTCCATTTAAAAGAGGTATATATAGTCCTACTACTGATAGTTTTAAACTTGGTTATCGTATGAAAAATGGAGTTGAAGCTGATGATAGTTGGTCTAGTTCTCTTTTAAGCGTTAGTGCTAATAATAATCCAGACTGTGCTATTGGTAAAGATGCTGTTACAATTAAAGTTGAAGAGCTATCTACAATGCAGAACTTTGATGACTTTATGAATGTAACTGAACCTACAATGACTGTTGGTACTCGTACTACTGGTACTCTTATGGCTTGGGGAACTGCTACTGCTGCTAATATGCAAATATTTGAACAAAACTTTTATAATCCTAGAGCATTTAATTTTATGCCATTTGAAAATGTTTGGGATAATGATGCTCGTAATGAAGTTTGTGGATTCTTTAAATCTTATGCTTGGGGACTTGAAGGTGAAATAGACGGAGTTAAAGGATTTGATGAAGATGGAAATAGTAATTTAAGAATAGGTCTTAAACTTGCTGCACGAGAAAGAATTAAAAAGAAAAAAACTGCTAAAACTTTTTCAGAATATCTTAATTATCTTGGTCAACGTGCTTTATTTCCTGCTGAATCATTTAGTAGTGCTAGTGAAAATATATTTAGTAGTGAAGCTCTAAATAAGTTTGAAGATAAACTTAGAGTAGATAATAGTTATAAATTTTATACTGACGGAGAATTATTTGAAGATGGTCTTAAGAAAATTTATTTTAAATCTAATGCTCGTATAAAAATTGAAAATCCTGATGCTAAAATTTATGATTATATTCAAGGTGTTCCTAGACGTGGTAATGAAGACCCTCATGGTTGTATAAGAGTTTGGTTTGCTCCTGAATATGAAGAAACTTATATTGGTGATAGACTTGTAAGAGCTATTCTTCCTGGAACTTATGTTGCAGTTTATGATCCTGTTGGTATTGATAAAGATAAGAAAGAAATTACTGATAGACATTCTCATAATAGTATGTTTGTTGTTGAAATGCCTAGAGAACGTAATGGATTTAAACCTAAATTATGTGCTGCATATTATGGACGTACTGAAAGACTTGAAGAAGCTGATGAAAAGTTTTATAGATTATGTAAATGGTATAATTGTATTGGTACTGGTTTAGTAGAAATAAATCGTGGTGAAACTGTTTCTAATTTTCGTAAATGGAAAGCTACTAAATATTTAGGTCATGAACCTTTATTTGTTTGGGATGCTACTATTAAAGAAAAAGTTAGTACTAGTTATGGTTATAGTATTGGTAATGGTCCTAAAAAACTTGATGGTCTTAGACTTCTTAAAGAGTTCTTATATGAAGTTATTGGTAAGAATGAATTTGGAGAAGATATATATGTTTTTGAAAGATTTCTTGATTATCAAACTATTCTTGAACTTAAAAAGTTTAATGCAGATGCTAACTTTGACCGTATATCTAGTCTTATACTTTTAGGTATATATTGGAAGTCAATAGATATTAAAGGTAAGAGAGAACTTGCTAATCGTAAAAAAGTTACTGAAGATAATGATAAAACAGATATTTTTAATAGAAATTGGTTTTGAAATTAAATAAGTAAATATATGTATAATTTTGGTAGAGTTGATTTTCCTAATCAACATGTTAGCTATACTGAAAAACAAAAAGTTGAATGGTATGCTAAATGTTGTGATTATGTTATAGAAGCTGGTATTGCTTGTAAAGCAGATTTTGATGTAGAAGAGAAATTTAATATTCTTCTTGGTAATATTCCAAGAATATATTATAAGAAAACTCTTAATCCTTATAATGAGAAAGATGAAAATCTAACTCGTTTTCCTGCTACTATGCGCAATTACGATATGATGAAAGGTATTATTCGTAGATATATTGGTGAATATATTAAGAATCCACATGATTTTATTGTTGGTGCTAATAATCCTGAAGTTGTATTTGCTAGAGATGCAGAACTTGGTAGACAAATTATGTTACTTGCTGAACAAGCTGTAGCTAAAAGAATACAAGAAAGTTATATGCAGTTTGTTAATGAAGGTAATAATCCTGAACAATTTAATCCTGAACAAGCTGTTGATATTGAAGCTTTTATTAAAGAATTTAATGAAAATTTTATTGATGATATAAGTGCTCAAGGTCAAGATTTAATTAATGTTATTGATGACCTTACTGATGCATTTACTATATATGCTAGAGCTTATTTTGAATTTGTTACTTTTGGGGCTTGTTATACTTATAGAGATGTTGTAGGTAGCCAATTAATTAAACGAGTTGTTAGTGTTAGAGATGCTTTTCCAGTTCATAATGATAGTATGTTTGCTGAGGATTATGATATGTTTGCCGAGCGTCGTATGCTTACTAGACAACAAATTATAGATGAGTTTTATGAATATCTTTCTGAAAAGGAACGAGAAGCGCTTGATACTTATTATCAATACAACACTACTAGTTCTAGCGATAAGGCTCTTTTAAATTGGGATAAATACATGCATTACTTTGGTGATGTATGTGCTAAATTTAATAAGGATGATTTACAACATATTAAGAATACTAATATAATGGCTCGTGATGCAAATAACGGTCTATTTGAAGTATGGCATGCTGTTTGGAGAGGTGAAATAAAAGAAGGAATACTTACTTATAATGATGGAGCATTTGTTACAACAAGAATTGTTGATGAAACTTATCAGCTTAACCCTGCTGGTGGTGATATTAGTATTGAATGGGTGTGGCGACCTCAAGTTTATGAAAGCGTTAGGATTGGTTCTCGTGCTACAAGCATATATCCTTATAAGGCTCGTCCTATTGCTTATAATAGGAATGGCAAACTTCCTTATAATGGTATTGCAGAACTTCTTCCAGGTTTTGGAAGATTTAGTATTGTAGATACAGTTCTTCCTTATCAAGTATTTCGTAATATAGTTGCTTATCATAGAGAAATGGCAATTGCTAAAAACAAGATGAATGTACTTATGATTGCTAAATCTCTTCTTGGTAAGAAACCTGCTGATACTATATATCGTATGGCAGCTGATGGAGTTCTTTACATTGATGATGAAGATGATTCTAGTATTGTTAAAGCTCAAAATGTTCGATATCTTGAAAGTCGTATGAATAATTATATTACTGAACTTGGACAACTTATTCAAGAAATTGAACAGACTGCTAAGATGGAATGCGATATGACTCCTCAACGTTATGGTGAGATTGCTAATAGTGCTGGTAAAGGAGTTACTGATGAAGCAGTTATTCGTGGAAGTATGGGTTCTGTTATTATCGAATTTATATTTGATAAAATGAGAGAACGAGATTATCAAGCTGAAATGGATTATACTAAACTTGCTTGGATTGATGGTCTTAATACTTCTTATAAAACTAAAGATGGTGATATTAGATATTTAAGTCTTGATGTTAATAGTCATATATTTGCCAATTATATTGTTACTTGTAAAACTTCTGTTAAAGAACGTGAGAAACTTGAACAATATAAACAACTTGCATTTAGTGCTGCTCAGAATGGTAATATGGATATGGCTAATGCTGCTATACGTGGAGATAATGTTGCTCAAATTAGTAAGCTTATTGATAAGTATCAAAACATTCAACGTGAACATGAACTTGATGTTGAACGTGTTTCTCAACAAACAGAACAACTTCGTCAAGAATTTGAACTTGCTAAGATTGATAGAAAAGCAGAACAAGATAGAGAAACTATTAGAATTGAAAAATATCTTGATGGACAAATAGAAGCTATGAAAGCTAATGCTAATATCATGAGTTTTGATAATGGTCTTAGTGAATCTGAAAAGAATCAAGCCGAAGAACGTATGGAAAATGCTAGACTTAATATTGAACGTACTAAACTTGGATTAGATGCTCAAAAGACTGCTGTTGAAGCTAGTCTTAAAGAAAAAGAATTAGCTGTAAAAGTCAAAGAAAGTAATGATAAAGTAAAGATTGCAAAGACGAATAAAAATCGTTATGATGTTAAAAGTAAATAGTTGACTGTAATTCTAAATTTTGTTCATAATAGGGCTGGACTTGCTTGTGAAAGTAGGTTCAGCCCATTTTCTTTTTTATTTACATCATATAAACGATTTCCGGCTCATTCTAAGCATTTTATCTATTCCGTGATAGATTAATCATCTCAATAAAATTTGATTATTGTAGGGCTTGTCTGAAAGCGACAACAGTATTTATTAGACCTAAATAGGTACGATTAGCAATAGTAAAATACATTAGAAATCATCTTAATGGTGAACATATTTTAACGATACAAGTAAAACTCATATTATTATTATAGTTTATATTTGTGATATAGTAATTAATTAAAAACAAAGAATTATGCCTAATTTTGATAGTTTTGGTTTTAATGGTGAAACATCTAATGGTGATGGAAAACCTACTGACGACATTACAGACCTTGATACAGGTAAAACAGGGCAGTTAGATGCTGATGGTAATTCTATTGATGATATTACTAATAATGGTAATGGAGATGGGAATAGTGATTCTAATGCTAATAAAGATAACCAATCTTCATCCTCCACGGGGGGTCAGCCTACTAGTAAAGCGAATGACGCTGATGCTGAACATGGTTTAGAAGAAGGTACTATTATCGAAGATGGAGATAATAAATATACTGTTGATAAAGACGGTAATCTTATTGACGATAAAGGTAATATCTTTAAAGCTAAAAATGAAGTTGCTGCTTATCTTAAAGAATTTGAAGTAGAAGATACTAAAGAAGAAAATACTATTGATGTTAAATCAATTCAAGAACTTGTAGGTGTTTCTGTTACTTCAGAAGATGGTAAACCAATTGCTTTTGATAATACTCCTCAAGGAGTTGCAAGTTATATTCAATCCGTTATTGATTTAAAACGTGACGAATTTGCTCAAGCTGGTGTTAATAAGTTATTTGAAGATTATCCTATCGTTGGTGATTTTCTTAATTATTATGTTGCAAATGGTAATTCGTTTGAAGGCTTTGGCGAACTTCGAGATAGAAGCGGTATTGAAGTAGATGAAAATAATGTAAGTCAACAAGAAGCTATTGTTCGTGAGGCGTTTAAGGAATTTAATCGTCGTGGTAATGTTGATAAGTATATTCAATATCTTAAAGATAGTAATGAACTTTTCAATGTTGCTAAAGAAGAACTTGAAGCTCTTCAGAAAGCTGATAACGAAATGCGTGAAGCTAATGCTAAAGAGGCTATGCGAGTTAAAGCAGAAGAAGAGAAACAACTTGTGGAATTTTGGAATGGAGTTAAAGAATGTATTGATAAACGACAAATTGCTGGTTATCGTATTCCTGAAACTGTTATTATTGAACGTAATGGTAAACAGATTTCTACTACTCCAGAAGATTTCTTCAATTATGTTTATCAAGTTGATGATAAAGGACTTTCTCGTTATGAAAATGATTTAATGAAGTTATCTCCTGCTGAAAGACGCGATGAAGAACTGCTTAAGGCTTGGCTTAAATATACAGGTAAAGGTTATGATAGTTTGATAGAAATGGCTGTTTCTGATAAAGAAGCTAAAAAGTTGAAACTTACTGCTAGTCAACGTAAATCTACAAAAGGAGCTATTAAAATAACTAAACCTGACAGTAAAAAAGATGCTCTGAAAGATGAGCGTTTTGGTTATTAACATAATAGTAAATTTGTAGATGAAAACATTACGTGTTATTGGACAAACTCGTTATGAAGATAGAGGTTATTCTAATGAAGAATCAATTGCTTATCTTCAGCTTCAAAAGCCAGAAGAAATTAATAGTTTTCTGACTTATAATTATGGTATGGATGATGACCGTTTTCCTTTAAGTTTTATTACTGAAGGTCAAGGTAGTCGTGGTATTAAAGATGTTGCTACTGTACAATGGACTTGGAAAACTATGGGTCGTATGAAGTTTACAGACTTTGTAACTTACTTTAATATTGCTGTTACTAAACCGGGTCAAAATGGTAGTGAATTTGAAGTTCACTTCTCTACTCATTGGTTTATTGAACAACATGGTCTTACTGCTCCCGATGGTGTTACTCAAGTTCGTATTCAGAAAGACTTAGGTGAATCTGCTTATGGCTATGCTTATCTTTTGAAACTTACTTCTCCTAATCCTGATGCTTATGTTGACCCTCAATGGTTGGCTAAAGGTATGTATTGGGCAATGAGTGCTCCTACTGTTTCTGAATCTTATTCTAAAGGTAACAGAAGCAATACTATGGGTCCTGCTGGAATGACTTCTCAACTTGAGTTTTATCGTTATTCTAAAGAAATAGCTGGTAATCTTGCTAATGTTGTTACTCAATATCAATTCCAAAATGATAATGGTGGTACTTCTAATCTTTGGATTAACGAAGAGATGCGACAGTTCAACTTGCATATGAGAGTAATGAACGAAGAACGTTTGTGGAAGTCTGAATATAACCGTTTACCTGATGGTACTATTCCTTTGAAAGACCATGATAATGGTAAACCTATTCCTCGTACTGCTGGTATGTTAGAAATTTGTCGTGAATCTAACTACGATACTTATGGTGAAGTTCTGACTCTTAACAAACTTGAACGTACAATCGGTGATGTTCTTGACCGTGATACTCAAGATGGCGATAAGAATGTAGCTCTTATGGGCGGTAAAGGATTTATTCGTGACTTTGAAATGGCTATTAGAACTGATGCTAAAGAAAACGGATTTATTACTCCTCTTGGTGAAAAGATGATTCAAGATAATGGTGATGGTCTTTCTTATGGACGTTACTTTAATAAGTATAAAACTCCAGATGGATATATCATTACTGTTATTCATAATGCTTATTTCGATAAGGGTACTGATGCTGAAGCTGCTAAGCAAAATGGTATGATTCATCCTACTACTGGCTTGCCTATTACTTCTCATCAAGCTGCTTTGGTTGATATGAGTAATTATAAAGGTAATCAGAATGTTCGTATAGTACGTCAAAAAGGACAGGCTTATAAAGCTAAAGTTATCGAAGGTATGACTGATATTCCTGCTTGCTGGGGATTGCCTAATACTAATCATGCAGCTACTGAAATTGATATGGCTCGTTATGAAGTTAAAGGCTCTATTGGTTTGCAGGTAGATAATACCACTAAGATGTTCTTATTGAAATGTGTATTATAATCATTTAAAAGAAGCTATTTAAGATATGGATTTTAACAAAGTAAATGAAGCTAATAAAGCAGGAGAAAATACTCCTGCTGCTTCTAATATAAATACAGATAAACAGGTTATACCCCCCGTAGAGGATGGAGTAGATAAACAGCCTGCTAATACAGTAGGATTTAGAGATGAAAGTCTTGATGAACCTTATACTGAAAAACGAACTATTACTATTAATTTAGTTACTAATTATTCATTATATCGTAGAGTTAATGATAAAACATTACCTAAACGAATGGATAAAATTGGTAGTTGTGTTCGTAGTTCTCGTACTCTTTCTTCTAATAAAGGTGAGATTGAATCTTATTTTCCTGCTTTAATTGGTCTTGCTCCTAATAATGAAAACTTTATTTCACGGGTTAAGGCTTATCTTAATAATATTAGTGTTTCAGTTGATGAACTAGGTAAGACTTTTGATATTTCTTTCTTTTGGAATCGTAAACGAGATTATCTTCGTTTTAGAGCCGAAGAAGAAGCTATTGAAACTGCTTATATGAATAGTGACCGTAAAGGAGTTAAAGAACTTAGAGAAGCTCTTGAAGCTAAGATTACTAAGTTAAATCTTCTTGAAAGTGAAAAGTATAAATATGGTTATCCTATTGTTCTTGATGATTATCTAATTTATCGTCATTGTTTATTATATAAAGATGTAGCTAAAGATATTGCTCTTATTAATTCTGACCCATCTATTAGATTTTATTTTAAAGATGACCAAAGAGAAGCTGAGCGTCTTGCTAAACATCGTCAGGAAATTAATTCTGCTAAAGGCAATTATGTTAAACTTCTCACGAATAGTGATTTGTTTGATGCTGTATTTATTCAATACTGTGTTGCCAATAATATTAATATTCCTAACGGTATGGCTATGGATACTGTTGATAAACAATCACATCTTGATAAATTTAGTACAAATGAACCTGCTAAGTTTAATAAACTTTGCAATGATAAAGATATTACTATTAAATCTTTAATTGAGGTTCTTATTTCTCGTGGAGAATTTATCAGAGCAATTCATAATCAGAATATTACCACTCCTGATGGTGAGTTCATTGGTGCTAATGTTAAGGAAGCTGTTACATGGTTTAAGAATCCTACCAATAGTGCTCTTGTTAGTGCTTATAAAAATAAACTTAAAAACATTTGATTATGAACATTGGGGAGATGCACGTGACGTTCAGAGAACTGGCACAACAAATGGGTATGCAGACCGTTCGTGCTATTCTCATGGAAGATATAGATATTTGTCTTAATGCTGCTATAATTGAAAAAGCTAGAAATGTAATAGTAGAAAACGTTGGACCTGTTCCTTATAATGATAAGGTTGCTCGACAAAATGCTTCTATTAGTCCTGTTAATGCTCTTAGAACTTTATACACAGCGGGTACTGTTAACGGCGGAGATATTACAGGTGGTGGAACAGAAGTTGACCCTTATAAAATTAATATTGATAGCGACGGAATAATGCTATATACAGGCTTTCAAGTTAGTTATAATGGCAAGACAATTTATGATTGCAGAATTATTGAAGCTGAAGATTTAGGTCAAACGCTAAGAGATTTCTGTAATCGTGCTGCGAAAGATGCTCCGATAGTTACTATATTTGGAGATAAATCTGGTATTGAAGCTAATATATACACTGGACGTAATAATACAGTTAAACCTGAATTAGTTAAATATCTTTATATTAAGGAACCTGCTAAAGTTAAATTTGATGAAGATAGAGAAGAAGATTGGGTTAATTGTGATTTACCTCCTTATTTACATATGGAAATAGTTATGCGTGCAGTACAGATTCGCGGTCATCATATGTTTCTTAATCTGTAAATACTTCATATTTATTACCTTCGCAATCTTGATAAACAAAGTTAAACTTTAAATTAAATTAGTTATGCGACAGTTTTTGTTAGCGGGCAATGTCGCTTATGGAGCAAGTTTACCTCTTGCTGCTGGAGCGGTTGCTTTTACTTATCTTGCTAATGGCAAGGAAATAATTGACGATGAGGGTGCTAAGATTACTGACAAATTTTATATTAATCTTGGTCGTGAAGCAAATGGTCCTGTAGTTATTCCTGCTTATAAGAAACATCTTACTTTTGTTAAAGGTGTTTATCAGGCTGCTACTACTTTCTCTGCTAATCTCACTATTGGCGATGTTAATGCTTATTCTGATTATTCTATAATGATTGTGAAGAAAGGATTAAAGTTCAATGAACGTAATCGCTGGACAGCTACTATTCATACAGGTCTTAATCCGACTGCAAATGATGTAGCGCAGAAATTAGCTAATCAGATTAATAACAATACTATTGGTCATGGTATTAAAGCAACAGTTGCTGATGCTAAAATTACTTTAACTGCTGAGTCTAAAGGTATTGATTATGAAATTCTTGGAACTGATGAATTAGTTGGTATTAGTGTTACAGTTACAGCTACTGGTTTTCCTGCATATGGAGATGCGGCTTATATTACTGATTTGGCTAATAAAGCTGCTGCCGATGCTGGTATCGAATATACTTATCGAGATACTTATACTGAACTGTATCCTACATATCCGCTTAATCCTTTGAAACAACCTGATAGTGCAGATGCTGGATATACTATCTTTACTCTTCGTTTTGCTGTTCCACGTGAAATGAAAACTAGAGATGAAGTTGTTCATCAGATTGTACAAATAGCATTCCCAACTGGAGCTGCTGCTATTGCAGCTGTTGAAACTATCCTTAAAGCTATTGCCACTGAAGAAAAAGCATATACTGTTACCCGAATTGATTAGGTAAATATTTAGGCAATATTAATCAAATAGGGACTATTGGTATTGGCATTACTGTTAATACTGATAGTCCCTATTTTTTATTTTATAAAGATGGAATTAATACAAAATGCTTTTGAACAAGGTCTTGTTCCAGGCATTGTTATTGTAATTTATCTTATAGTTAATAAGATAATAGATAGTAAAAAGAAAGATCCTTTAGCTGATATTGCTAAACTTCTTAATATAGTTACCAAAGATATTATAGATAAAGATAGAGAGAAATCTAAAGCTGTCATATCTATTGCTATGGTTAATGCTGCTTCTGAATGTGCAAAGTTTGTTGCTTCTACTATCATTACAAATAACGTTGATGCTAATCGTGACCAAATTGAATATAATGCTAGACACTTAGTTAACAGTGTTTATTATGATGCTTATTATAAATTAAATATGTATCGTGGAGATGAAGATTATCTTAGTCATTATATGAAAGATGAATGGAAAGAAGATGTTTATGGTGATATTATTAATATAATATATAATAAGCATCTTGATTCTAAACAACGTATATTAGCATTTAATAAACGTATTGATATTAGAGTTAATGATTATACTGCATATATTATTAATAAGGCTTTTAAATAAGATGATATTATGATAAGAGGTTATATTAATAATCCAAAACAGCTATCTAAAGAGATGCGATTGCGTATCGCAAGCATGGCTGAAAAACAGGTGAGAATAGCAGAATTAGGCTTCCCATTGAACGAAAAAAATTGGTGCAAACTAACACAAGGGCAAATTTTAATTCAAGCACTAGAAGCCTTAGAATTGCTTTCTGATGAGCAACAAAAATCAATTATTAATTCATATAATAACTTGATGCTAGAATGAGTGAACAAATAGATGATAATTATGTTAATGGTGTCTATGTAAAAGCTGATGGAACTGAACAAGTTGAGATTAATCCTCAATATGTTTATATGACTGTTCCTAGCAAATATGTTTGTGTTTATCATAAACTATTAGTTCTTATGGCACAATATGGACTTGATATGCTTAATGATTGTTCTGCTACTTGTAAAGGTAATAATAGAAATATTGTTACTTGTTGGAATATGTTTCAATCTGCTATGGCAGCATATCAACTTGGTCAAGATAAACTTGCTGAAACTCTTCTTAAATATATTAAAGGTCAACTTAATATTATTTATGAAGGTAGTGAACAAGTTCAGTATAGTGGTTCTATTACTCTTCCTGTTGATGAAGAAGGTAAAATTCATGCAATAGTTAGTTGTGGAGATGCTCCTAAGTTTTATGTTGACCCTGAAACTGGTAAACTTTGGGAGAAGAAAGAAGAAGGTAAAGAATATAATGAAACTTATAGTCTTAGTGATGTTGATTATGATAATAAATAATGTGAATGTATTCCATCCTCTACGGGGGGTCTACACTATGAATTTAGTAAACCTAGAGAACGTATGAAAACAATAGAAGAAGAACTTGGTAAAGTTAGTCTTACTTGTAATGGTCAATGGAATGATAGACCTTATGAAAGACTATGTATAGTTCATGACGGTTTCTATGCTAGCTATATATCTCGTAAAGCTGTTCCTGCTGGTATTCCTTTATCTAATGAAGAGTATTGGCAGCCTATTGCTAAACTTCGAGAAGATTTAGTTATTGATTATGAAACTTTCAAGAAAGAAATACTAGAACTTATTGCTGTTGTTCAAAGAGGTCTTAAAGCTGCTAGAATTGTAGTATCTACAATGGAAGATAGAGATGCTCTTACTTGGGAACAGATTGGAGTAGGTTGTGAAGTTTATGTTATTGAAACTAAAAAGAGTTATATTCTTGATGAAATAACTCCTGTTACTAATGCAAAGAAATGGCATCTTGAAGCTGATTCTGAAATTGGTTCTAAATTTGTAGAATCATTTAGTGGTATGTTTCCAAGAGCAATTGCAGAACGTGCAGTTGCTGATGAATTTGGTATTAATATTCAAGATAATTATCTTCGTCGTAATGTTGTAGTTAATTATATGGCACAAGTACTTAAACAGTATTTTGAAGATAATGCTGTTCAAATACTTGAAGGTCAGATTACTCCTGATATGCTTAGTGAATCTGTTAAACAAATGTTTACTGCTTCACAGATTACTAATGCAGCTGATGAAGAAGATTTAACTGTTGTTGATAATCTTCTTAAATTTGCAGATAAAGACTATAATACAAATGATTATAGTGGAAAGGCTCGTAAATATCTTCGTAAGAATATGATTAGTGGTGTTAATACTCTTACTCAAGATATGATTAACGAGCCTAATACTATTTATATACTTCAATATGATTATTGTTTAGCTGGACAAACTATTGAACTTCCAGATAATAGTATTATTCTTTGGAGAGGTGGTAGAATGTATGATGGTGCAGTTAAATTAAATCAATGTAGACTTCTTAGTAATTATCGTCAAGAAGATATGTTTGATAAAGAATCTATATCTCTTGATGGAAATTGGGCTAAAGGTCAAATACTTTATCATCCTCTTGATTTAGGCGAAGATAATAAACAAGTTGAAATTACAGGTTGGGGTGGTTCTTATACCAATGATTTTTATTGGTTTTGGGATGGAGAAAAATGGGTAAGTATGGGTTTTGATTTATCTGTTTATCTTACTCGTGCTGAATTTGAAGCTTTCTTAGAGAAGTTAAGAGAAGAAATGGAAAAGTTCTATGCTTGGCTTCTTGAAGAACTTAAAAAGATTAATGACCATCTTGAAATTCATGACCAACAGATAAGTAATCTTCAACAAGAAGTTTCTAATATTAATACTAGAATAGATAATCTTATTACTGAATATAACGCTAAATTTACTGATATTTATAATAAGATTGGAGATTTAAATAGTAGTGTAGAAGGTAGTATTAATAATCTAGAACAATATATTAATAATAAGATTGAAGAGATTCTTAATAAGATAGACCAAAGTGGTAGTAACATAAGTAATGAGTATAAACAATATTTTGAAGATAATTATGTTTCTATGTTTAAGAACATGATTAAAGCTGGTACTAATATTACTTTTGTTGAAAACTCTGATGGTACTATTACTATTAATGCTACAGGTGGTGGTTCTGGCGGCGGTGGATTAACCGAACAAGAAGTAAGAGATATTGTTAATTCTATGCTTAATAATTATTATACTAAGCAAGAAATTAATGATATTATTGCAGGTCTTGGCGGCGGTGGCGGAACAGGAGGTGATGGCACTCATAATGTTATGTCCACTACTCAACTTGGTGAAGCTAGAACAGGTAAATATCTTGTTATGAATAAATTTGCAGATAGTGAAACTAAACCTAGTAGACTTGATGTAGATTTTAATTCTCTTTATATTGATATTAAAAATAAATTAGTTGGAGAAGGATTTGGATCAGGTGGTGGAAGTGGAGAAGGTAGTGGTGGAGTTGCTGCTAGTCAAATTCAAGCTTGGATTGCTGCTGTTGTTCCTATTGGTTCTATTATGCTTTGGGATACTTCAACTCCTCCTAATGGTTGGGAAGTTTATACCGCTGCACAAGGGCGTTTTGTTATGGGTTATATACCTAATGGTATTAATATTTATAATAATCCTAAACAAGGAAATCTTGCTTGGAAAACTGTTCTTGAAAATATTAAAGATACATATGACCCTGCTGCTCCGGGTCGTAATATAAGTGCATATGCATTTTATATTGGTGGTACTGATTTACCTCTTCATCAACATGCTGTTGCTGCTGGTAAAACTAAATCCGGTGATAATAACCATCACGTTATAGCACCTAGTAACTGGAGATTTATATCAGGTAATTTAGATGGTGGTGTTTCACAGGGTTATCCTTATGGTACTGATAGAAATAGACTTGATAATCTTGGCATTAATCGTTCTACTAATTGGTATATGACTGGACCTAATATTAGTAATAATGGTGAAATGATTTGGAATCAAATAAGTGGTAATAAATGGACAGGTGATTATCTTGCTATTAATAAACTTATGCCTACTATTGCTTTACATTATATTAAACGTGTTTCTAATCCGTGGTAATTATGGCTGAAGAAGAAAATGTTTTTGTTGGTACTAATTGTCAATCTTTTGACCCTAGTAAAGTTCAATGTGATAAAGAGGGCAATATGCCAATTCATATACTAGATAAGTATTGTGAAGAAAATGATACTAGATATAATATATATCCTTTAACTGTTATACAAGCTGTATTTGATGGTTTAACTGGTACTAGACTAGATAGAATACTTGCTGCTTGTAATAGTGTTTATTTAACTTGGGAAGGTACTTTTGCTGATACTGTTAATAAACTTGATAAAATTTATCGTCGTAAAGGATATATTATTACTTATCGTGATGCAACTAATATTAATTGGACACAACGATATAATAGCGATGATATTAGCGATGGTGCTTGGACTAATCCAGATAATTGGGAGGGATGGTCTTTTGATACTGTTATTAAAGATTTAGCAGAAGCACTTGAAGAGATATTTACTAATATAGGTGATTATAAAGACTTTCTTGATATTATTACTAGTTTTATTAATGATTTTGTTATTAATGTGTTTAATAATATTAATAATTATCCTAAACTAGTTGAAATTATTAAGAATAGTACAGTTGAAAGTTTACCTATTATTATTAAAGATATATTTAATAATATTAATGAATATCCTGAGCTTAAAGAGATATTTAATCAATATATTAAACAATGGACTGAATCTATCTTTAATAATATTTCTTCTTATCCTGCTCTTAATCAGTTTATAACTAATGCTATTAATGCTCATGTAGAAACTACTATTGGCAACATATTTAATAATATTGATAATTATCCTGCAATTAAGAATCTTATTATTAATAATACTGTTAATAAAGTAGTTGATATATTTAAGAATATTGGTCAATATCCAGAATTACAAGAAGCTATACAGAATAATATTAATGAACGAGTTGATTATATATTTAATAATATTAATAATTATCCTGAACTTATTGGTATTCTTTCTGATTTAGTTTGTAATTGTGTTAAGAATATATTTGCTAATATTAATAATTATCCAGCTCTTGTTACTTGTATTAATAAGGCTGTAAATAGCAGAGTTGATTATATTTTTAATAATATTGATAGATTTCCTATTCTTAAGAATCTTATTGAAACTAAAGTAGAAGCTAGAGTTACTTATATATTTGAACATATTAATAATTTTACTGAACTACTTAATGTTATTAAAGGTAATATAGAAAATATCTTTGATAATATTGATAATCATCATAACCTTAAAGTTGTTATTGAGAATAAGGTTGAATCTACAGTTGAATATATCCTTAATAATATAGATAATTATCCTATTATTAAAGAGAAGATTATTCAATTCTGTAATGAAGCTATTGAAGCTAAACGTGGTGTGGCAAATGGTATTGCTAGTCTTGATGGAGATGGTAAAGTCCCAGCAAGTCAATTACCTAGTTATGTTGATGATGTTCTTGAAGGATATTATATTGATGAAACTCATTTTGCTGAAAAGTATATAGAAGATGCTCCTGTATATTATACTCCTGAAAAAGGTAAAATTTATGTTGATATAAGTGAAGATACTGAATATAGTGGTAAAACTTATCGTTGGTCTGGAACTAAATATGCAGTTATATCTGAAACTTTAGCTTTAGGTGAAGTTACAGGTACTGCTTATGATGGTGGTAAAGGTAGAAAAACTACTGCGATAGCTAATAGTTTACCAAATACTGTTGTAGATACCATAGAATTTGGTCAAGCATACGCAGACTATGTACAATTAAAATACCATTATTATCGTAAAGAATTTGTAACTGACCAAGATGACCATTATACGGCACAACCTCATAAACATGTAGATATACCTATTGCTACTACTCAATTAGCAGGTGTTATGTCTGCTGCTGATAAAGTTAAACTTGATGAAACTTTACCTAATCAAATTACTAAACTTAGTAATAATGTTTATACTAAAGAAGAAATTAATAATAAGTTTGACAATGTACCAACAGTAGAAAATACTTATACTAAAGCTGAAGTTGATAAAGCTATTGCTGATGCTATTAAAGCTTTAATTCCTGCTGGTTATGAACTTGTTATTAAAAAGAAAACAACTTAATATTAATCATGGTGGTACTGAATAAGTGCCACCATTTAAAGTTTATAAAGTTATGCAAGATATTAATCAACAATTATATGAAAATAAAAGTACACCTGAAAGATTTATTCCTGTTTATGGTGTAGTTGTTACTGTTCCTACTGGAGTATATACTAATGGACAAAAGGAATTTACTTGTGATAAAACTTTTGACGAAGTAAAAGAAATATTATTAAAAGGTGGGAGCATTATTGCTATTGATAATAACAATAGTAGAATTAATTTTGATAGAATTGCTATAGGCAATAATGATATTAGTGCCACAATTACTTATTTTTCTAATGGTGGAATTAATAAAATCGATTTAAGTTGGGATAAAGGTATAGCTAGAGTTGGTGGTGAAGAAACAAAAAGTATTAATACTTTTGTAGCTATAAATAGTAATTCAATTATTAATAGATATAATATTGATACAATAATTAATAAAGTACTTGGTAGTGCTGATGATTCAGAAGTATTAGCTGCTATAAATAATATATTTACTAATTTTGGTAATTTTGTTACTGCTATTTGTAATCCTAATTCTGTATTTTATAATAGTGCTGGAAATTTTAGTCTTAGATATAGTGGAAATGTAGTTGTAATAGTATGGATCACAGATACATATATAGGGCATATTACTATTAACAATAAAGGTGCTTATACTTATAATACTATTCAAATAGTTGACCAAACTCTTTATAGATTATCTAATCTTACTATTGAACCAATAGTTAATCCTAAAATATGGATTGGTACTGCTACTCAATATGCAGCTATTGCTCAAAAAGATAACAATACTACTTATATAGTTAAATCAAACGCTTAAGTTATGGCTATATATCAAGGAGATATTGAAATACATGATATTAAACTTGGTAGTATAGATGTATTTGAAATATATCAAGGTTCTAAACTTGTTTATCCAGAGAATACTGAAGTTACTATTACGTTTAAATTAAATGTTTCCGGAACTGTTACTATTAATGGTTATACTCCTGTTATAAGTGAAAACAATACTAAATTTGTATTTACTATTCCTATTAAAACTGATTATACTGCTAATATTACTGCTGAACATTATAAATCTCAAACTATTAGTGGTAACAGTGGTTATTTACCTATAACTCATAATGTAGAATTAGAATGGGAACAAAGATTTATTTCTTATACTGTTACTTTTCCTACTGATGGAGTTAAAGTTTTATTTGATGGAATAGAAAAAGGAGTTATAACTAATGGTAAGTTAGTTGTATTAATTGATGATACAGAAGCTAAAGATAGTTATACTGTTACATTTGAAGGTAGTAAAGCTAGTATATATGATACTAGTACATTAACAGTATTTAATAGTAGTATAGCTAATACTGGTGGTGTTTATGATTTAAAACTTCCTACTAGTTCTGTTAAAAGTGGATATAAGAGAACTGATTATGCATCCTCCACGGGGAGTATAACCAAGGGTTCTACTTATGCTGGAACTTGGATTGAAACTGTTGTTAATCTTACTGCTAGTTTTACTAGTTCTACTACTTTAGGTAGTATAAGTAATAATGTATTAACTATACCTAATAATGAATCTACTAATACTAAAAATGGAACTTTAACTGTTATATTTACTTTAGAAAATAAACAAACTAAAGAAGTTAGTGCTGCTTTAAATCAAGCTGCTGGTGCTAAAGTTTATACTGATTGGGTACTAGATTTACAAACTGATGGAACTAGTGTTGAAGCTAAAGGTGGTACTAGAACAGTTACAGCTAATGTTGCCCGTAGAACTTATAAATGGAATAACACTGGTACTGTTTATAGTGAAACTGCTACTCCTACTCTTAGTATTAGTGGTAGTGCTAGTCTTAGTGGAAATCAAATAAAATTTACATCAAACGAAAGCATTTCGGCCCGTTCAGCGACACTTACAGCTAGTTATGTAGGATTGTCCAAAACGGTTACGATAACGCAGCAGGCAGGCGCAAAAGTGTATTCAGCGTGGTCTGCTTGGACTGTTTCTATCTCGGCAAGCACGCAAACGATAGCTGCAAGTGGTGGTTCATCTACGATAACTACTAGTGCTAGTCGTTCTCGTACTTGGACTTGGAATGGAGTTGGTACTACACATACTGATACAGAAACTGCTACACCTACACTTAGTGGTAGTGCTGGTGGATTTACTTTAAGTGGTAAAACTGTTACTGCTAGTAACAATACTACAACAAATAGTCGTAGTATAACTATTACTGCTACTAGCAATAGTGTTTCTAAATCTATTACTATAACACAATCTGCTGGTGCTAAAGTTTATGGTAATTGGTCTAGTTGGACAATTAATATTAGTGCTGATAAAACTAGTATTGGTGCAACAGGTGGAACAGCTACTATATCAACTAGTGCTAGTAGAACTAGAAGTTATACATGGAATGGTGTTGCCGGTTCTGGTGGTACAGAAACTGGAAATGGAAGTCCTACATTAAGTAAAGTTAGTGGAAGTGGTAATTGGACTAGTCCTAAAGTTACTTATGGAAATAATACTAGTACAAGTGGTAAATCAACTGTTATTCGTGCTACTATTGATTCAACTACTAAAGATATAACTATTAGCCAATCTGCTGGAGCTAAACAATATAGTGCTTGGTCTGCATGGACAGTTAATATTTCTAATAGTGGAAATGTTGCTGCTAGTGGAGGTAGTTCAAATATAACTACTTCTGCAAGTAGGACAAGAACTTGGACATGGAACGGAGTTAATGGAAGTGGTGGAACTGAAACAGGAACTGGAACTCCTACTCTTAGTAAAGTTAGTGGTGCTGGTTCTTTTGCTAGTAATAAAGTAACTTATGATAATAATACTTCTACAAGTGCTAGAAGTACAGTTATTAGAGCTACAATGGATACTGTAACTAAAGATACTACTGTAACTCAAAATGCTGGTACTAAAACTTATAGTAGTTGGGGAGCATGGTCTATTAGTTTAAGTGCTAATGTAACAACTATCGCTGCTGCTGGTGGAAATGCTACATTATCTACTTCTGCTACTAGAAGTCGTACTTGGCAATGGAATGGTACTGGAACTACTTATACTGAAAATGCTAGTGGTTCTCCTACATTAAGTAAAGTTAATGGTGCTGCTTCTTTAAGTGGTTCTACTGTTAGTTATGGTAATAATACTTCTACTAGTTCTCGTAGTTCTGTATTTAGAGCAACAATAGATAGTACTACTAAAGATATTACTATAACACAATCTGCTGGTACTTTAATTTATGAAAATGTAATATATCATACTACATATTATGGAACTGGTCCAGGCACTGGGATTGATAGTACTACTTATCCTAATGTATGTGAAGTTGATAAAGATATATCTTCAGATGGAGAATTAATATATGTATATTATAAAATATATACTACTCAAAAATATACTTGGAATGGAGTAGAAGGAAGTGGTGGTACTACTTATAGATACTATACTGCCAGTGATATTGTAGCTATTAGTAAAGTTAATTGTAATGTACTAGTTGGTAATGACAGTACAGTAGGTGATAATATGATAGCTTTTAGAATACAAGTTTTATCTAATTCTTCTACTAGTAGTAGAACATGGTATGTTGAATGGAGATGGCTAGGTTCACAAAATAATACTACTAGAGGTACTCAACAAGGTAGATCTGTAGTTGGTCGTTTTTGCATACAAAATAATAAGTTTACTACTATTGATGTTGCATTACCTGTTTATATAAATGGTATGAATGTAGATACTATATATGATGGAGAAACAACTTATAATAATATTATTAGTAGTCCTGTTAATGTTTACGTATATATTCCTACTAATGTTAGTACATTTTATTCTGGTAAATTACAATTTTGGTTTGAACATGAATATGGTAGCGGTGATAAATATAACTGTAGTTTAAGTAATTATAGTACAGTTCGTGGTATTAGTATAAGTAATAACGGCACTATTATTGGTGTTAATTCTAATACTACTATTTCCGGTTTTACTACACTATGTCAATTTACTATGACTTCTAATAATATAGTATTTAATATAAGAGTTCTAGTTGAAGCATGATGAAAATATTATTCAATATAACAATGTTAGTGATAACTATATTGTTTATTTACTTATTAAAATTATTCAAATTAATTATATAGCTATGAATGATAAACAATTATATGAAAAACTAAGTCAGAATAATTATGATAAAGTATTTCCTATTACTTATCTTCAAAATATTCTTGACAAAGATACAAATAATGATTTAACTGTTGTTCTTTCTAGGTTTAATCATTTATGGATTCCATATCAAGGAACTAGAGTTAATACTCGTAAAGCTGTTCCTGTTATTTTTAGACGTAATAGTCTTACTATTAGTTATTATGATGCTGAACATAATATATCTGTAACTGAAAGTTATATAGGTAGTAATATGCAAGCTGGTGTTGAAGCTAGTTGGGTTTCTGATGATAATTGGACTAAAATTCTTAGTGAAAAATATCTTGAAGAATCTGGTGCTAAAATTCCAATTGCTGATGGAACTATTGATTGGGATATGCTTAATGAAGCTCTTAAACAAATGATTGCAGGAGATGGTAAAGTTAATATTATTAATTATCCTGATGAAGAGGATATTACTCTTCGATTAACTCCTGGTTGTTGTAATGTAAATCGTCTTAGTCTTAAAGATAGACATTATGAGCCTGAATATAAAAGCGGTAAAGGATATAAAATAGTTCGCAAGGTTTTACTCCCCGTGGAGGATGATACTAGTAATGCAGAACAGCTTTTATTTGATGGTTTTCTTGACGATACTTATTGTGAACAATATGGTCAAATAATTCTTAATACTGATAAATATGAAGTTATTAGAACAGATTTAGGTAATACTGCTGGTATTTATTATGATACATATCATAAATTATTTGTTCTTAGAGTTAAGACTGTTCATGATGGAATTGGTTTTTATAATTATTATACTAGATGGACGATTGTAGAACCTACTGATAGAGTTCATCCTCTACGGGGGGTCAACACTCCTGTATATGGAAATAGTGAAGATTATAATATTTATAATACTTGTCTTTCTGATGAACGTCCAAGACTTGGTATTATATATGTTAATTCAGTAGATAATATTAAATATTATTTTAATGAAGAAAATTTAGTTCAAGTTAAGAATAATATTTATCTTAATTATAAAGCTGTTCTTACTCAAGATATGGTTAACGAAGAAAATACTCGTTATATTATTCGTTATGCTTTTGATTTAAGTGGTAAAACTATTACAATGCCTGTTGGTTGTGAACTTGTATTTGAAGGTGGTATTATTGAGAATGGTACTATTGATTTGAACAAATGTAAACTTACAGGTATGGTTGGTGAAGAATCTGAATATCTTCCTAATGTTACTTGTAGTAATTGGGCTAAAGGACAGATTGAATATCGTAACGGAAAGATTTGTTATTGGAATGGTACTGAATGGAGAGTAATGGGTGATACTTCTTCTATGGAAAGTTATACTAAAGAAGAAATTAATAATATGTTTAAAAATTATTATACTAAATCTGAAACTTATAATAAAGAAGAAGTTAATAATTTACTTAATGGATATGTTACTAATAATACATTTAATAACTTTAAAGAAGAAATAAATCAAACTATTACTAATAGTGTTAATCTTGATAAGATTCAAAAAGCTATTAATGACGGATGTGGAGTTAATATGACTATGCCTAGTGCAAATAATAATAAACTTAGTCTTCCAATTTGGACAGGAACTGCTACCCAATATGCAACTATAACCCCGGTTGCTGGAATGACTTATAATATTGTTGATGAATAATGAGTTTAAATCTTGGACGTCAAGGAGGAGTTGCTCAACCTCTTAGAAAGAGAACAGTAGGTCAAACTAATATTGCTCATGTTTATGATGGTGCTAATCATATTTGGCCTACTTCTGTTATTCATTTTAGTGATTTTACTAGTGTCCAACTTAGATATATTTGGGGTAGTGATGATGGTCGAGATTTGGATACTAAATCATATTATGTTAATTCTCCTATTAATAGTTTAAATTATTTAGCTGTTGGTTGGTCTTGGAATTTAAGCCAAATTCCTTATCTATATTGGGGTGGCGATAATACTAACTCAGGTGCTGAATGTGTTATGTTTAATATTGAATCTATGATTGACCTTGAAGATAAAATGCCTGATATAATGAAAATGAATCTTTGTGCTAATTGGTTTGGAAGTTTGAGTAGAGGTCATGTTACTGTTGAATGTACTGCTTATAAAGGTGGAGTTATTGTTCATGCTTGGCAATTAAAGAATTATGAAATTGATGTTGATAATAGAGGAATGTTTATTTTTCCTTTGGCTGATGGAACTATTAATATGCCTAATGGATATGGTGGTTATAAAGAATGTTGGTATGGTGAAGTTATTAAAAGAGTTGCTAAATCTAATAATGAAGTAAAATATTTTAGAATTAATCCTGTTAATGATAAAACTATTGGTTTAGATAATATTAAAATAATTCGTCATGGCGGTGGTTATATTCATCGTGATGGTTATTGTTGGTATGCAAATAAACCTAACGATAAATATAAAGTTTGGAATAATCAAGTCAATACAACTGGTAGTCCTTTAACTCTTGATAAGCCAACTCTTAATATAACTAGTGATGATAATTATAGTTATGAATATCATACAGTTTTATTAAATGAAGATAATACTATTTATAATGGTCTATATACTGATGACTATAAATTTAGATTTGGTTTTGTTGCAGGTAATTCTGAATTTAGAGGACAACAAACTATTCAATGTTATGTTGGTACACAAGGTGGTAAAGCTGATGATGGTAAGACTTCAATAGGTGAAATAAAATATACTAAACTTAATAAAATTGGTGAATTGACAATATATAGTCCTATTGAAAGTTAAATTAATGTTTTGGTGTTTATATTGATGGACGTAATCGTACTGATGCTCTTATTGAGAAAAATAACACTGACCATTTTAATCTTTACAAATATACTCGTGATGCTGATGATGATATCCGTAAAGAGTTATCTGATTTGAAAGCTGAATTGGCTGTTACTAAAGCTATTCGTCCTTATCAAGATAAACTTATCCAATGCGAAATGGAAAAGATGTTTACGGCTGGTATCAACTATACTGATAGAAAGACTTGTAATGTTATCTATGGTGTAGTTACTCTTCCAAATGAACCTACTGTTACAGGTCTAGTTGGGCGTAATGCTTATGGATGTTTGCTATGTGGTTTTACTCAACCTGGTAGCGGAACTCCGGCTCAGTAATATTACTAAGTTTGAGTTCCTTTTTTTTATTTATCTAAATTTTAGTATGGACAAATTTATTGATGTAATTGTAAATGGTATCCTTAGTAATTTTGACTTTGGATTTATGTTTATTGTTAATGTTCTAACTTATATTATTATTAAAGTTATTGATTACTTTAATGGTGATAATAAAGTTCCTACTTGGCAAAAAAGATGTGTATTAATTATAAGTATTGCTACTATGGCTGGTATTTATATTGCTGCTGGATATGATAATGCTATTATGCTTATTAATAGTGCTATTCTTGCTCCTGTGTTTTGGAGTTGGGTTGTTAGTCCTATTCTAAAGAAACTTGGAGTTGGTTATAAAGATATTGATAATACTATTGGTTAAGATTGTATGAGATTAATTAGCTAGGTTTGATTGACTGATTCAAGCCTGCTCCATCCTCTACGGGGAGTATAGCTTGCCAAATTTAGCTAGTTTTAAGCCTAGCTGATTAACTATACACGATTGAATAAAAGTCTTACTATAAGCCTAAAAAGTGGCTCTATTGATGTACATAAATATTTACAATATTAAATTTCAAAATAGTAAAGTTATGAGAGTTATTAAGACTAAACATTTTCCTTTTAATGGTTATAAAGCTATTAATATTTTTGGTATTATATTTACTAAAGGTGAATTAAGTAATAAAGAACTTAATCATGAAGCTATTCATACAGAACAAATGAAAGAGATGTTATATATCTTTTTCTATATATGGTATGGTATTGAATATCTTATTATAAGACTATTTCATATTAAACAACATGATGCTTATAAAGATGTAAGTTTTGAAGAAGAAGCTCATATTAATGATGATAATCTTAATTATATTAGTAAACGTAAACATTATACTTGGACTAAATATCTAGGTATTAATAGTTCTAAAACTGCTTAATTAAAAAAATGTTAATAATATAGTTAAACTACTTGTTATTAACAATATAATTTATATTTGTAACAAACTAAATTCTAAAGATATGGAAGATGATAAAAGAGTTAATTATAAGTTAGATGCTATTAATAAACTTATTAATAATCTTAAACTTAGTATTTCTGGTAATAAAGAACATGATGAGCTTGGAGAAAATAATGTTATAGTTAATCTTGATGAGATTAGTCAAAAGATTACTGAATTACATGAAATGGTTAAAGCTGAATTTGATGAGTTTGAAAATCAACATAAAAGTGAATCAGATGAAACTCAAACTCTTCTTAATAGTCGTTTTGATAAAGTTGATGCTAAATTAGATAGTATTAAATCTGCTATTGATAGTATGAAAACTACTATTAGTGGTAAACTTGATACTGTTAATTCTACTATTAATAAAGCAAATACAGATATAGTTGCTGCGATTAATGCTATGAAAGCTAGTAATGATACTAAGAACGATGCTATAATTGCTGCTCTTCAAGGACTTGTAACTAAAGTTAATCAAAATACTAATAATATTAATTCTCTTGATGGTCGAGTTGATGCTCTAGAACAAGCTTAACATGAATTTTAATTTAGTAGAAATGTATAATGGCTTGTTAAGATTTAACAAGCATATACTAAATGAACTTGCAGAAGGACTTAAACATCTACCTAATTTAGATGGAGTATCTAAAGGAGATAGTTTAATTATTAATGAACAAGGTAATCCAGCTTGGGGTTCTGCTGCATTTATTCCTACTTTTGAAAATGCTGCTTATGGTATTGTTTTGTTCCTAATAAAGTTGGAACTAATAAAAAAGCTGACTATAATTGGAAAAGAGGTGATGATGGACAAGATACAGATAAAGCTGTTCGTATGCTTGTGCTTGGCGGTGGCGCTCATTACGGTTCTGGGGCTGGCTCTGGTGGCTTTCATTCTTATTGGGTTCGGTCGGATTCTGATGCTAATGTCGGCTTCTTTACCACAGTTAAGCTTGATTAAATAAGTCCATGTGGAACTGTTGTTAGGAGTAGTTGGTTAATTAATTTGTTTTCTGTTTTTGTATTTCTCGATACTACTCCTGCAACAGTTTATTATAATATTAAATATAATAAACTTAAAACATAATATATTATGACTAAAGATAAACTTAAAGATGATATTATTAGAACTATATGTTACTTAAATAGTGATATATCTAATAAAGATAGAAATTTATTAATTAAATTATTAAATTCTATTGTTGATTATACTAATAATACTGAACTTGAACAAGATATTAAAGTTATAACACAAAAACATAATGAATTAGTTGAAACGGTTAATGAACTTAAAACTAAAGTTGAAACATATTCTAATAAGATTAACGAACTTGAACAAAGAGTTCATCAATTAGAAAACGCAAGTCAATCTTAACATGGCTAGTCTTAATCAATTAGTTAGTGAATTTGCTCATGCTGTTGGCAATCCTAATAGTATTCCTCTTAGACGTAATCTTCGATATGCTATTCTTCATGGTCGTAATGAACTAATTCGTAAAAGTTATGAAAATCATAAATATGTTGATAAAGGTTTGCAACAACGTATTCGTGTTTCTATTATTAATGTTCCTGATGGTGACTTATATAATAGTCAAACTCTTGGGCTTCCTGCAATTAAACGTACTAAACAAGAAGTTCCAAAGCCAGTTAGACTTATTAATAACTTACCTTTCCAATCAATTAGAACTACCGGACATACTGGGATAGAAATACCATTTGCAAAAGAAGCTAGTGCTAAGTTTTATCATTATCTTGCAGGTATGTGTAATCTTCCTGTTTATGATTATATTAATAGCTATATTTATTTCTTTAGTAATAATAAAGATTGGTTTCAAAATATAGGTTCTATTATTATTGAATCTCCATTTGAAATTCCTTATCTTGTTCCTACCGAAACTGTTGAAAAAGCTAAAGATGTAAATTATGACCCTATTGATGATGAAGCTAAATACGATGATGATGAATTTCTTATCATGCTCCACAAGGGTAGACACGAATTCACGGAATTTCGAGAAAGGCGGATTGGTC
>OLPD01000378.1_pt1 | contig 36202 bp, 46 predicted proteins | sample 1672111 | NCBI WGS metagenome assembly OLPD01 (sample SAMEA3136646, study PRJEB25190) | human gut metagenome
GATATAGAAAATGCAGGGAAGCATTGTATTTCAAAGAGTTTGAGATACAGTGCTTCTGCGTTTCTATAGGAGATAGTCGTTCTATGCGAAAAATAGTCATTTGATGCGGAGAATGATCGAGTGAAAGATTTGTTTGATATAATAAAGAGTGCTAGGTGAGACTTGTATGGTTTACAGGCATGAGAGAAATCAAAGACAGGAATGAAAAATATGAACATTATTATTTGTGATGACAGGATAGATGACAGAAAAAATCTGTCAGATTTGCTGTCAGACTATGGTGAAAAAAAGAATTATGAGTTTGCTATTACAGAATATGATTCTGGAGAACAGTTATGCGAAGAACAATCGGCTTTGGAAGCGTGTCAGCTATTATTTCTGGACATCAATATGCAGGGGATGGATGGGCTGAAAACAGCTATGAGGATTAAAGAAAAATATCCAAAACTTCCGGTTGTGCTGGTGACGGCATACATGAATTACGCACTGGATGGATATAAGGTGAAAGCAAGCCGTTTTCTGCTGAAAGATAACCTTGCAGATACTATAGAAGAATGTATGGATGATTTGATAGCAGAAATTAATAAAAACCGTAGGATTCTCGAATTTCGTTTTGTGGAAGGAACGATAAAACTTTATGCAGATGACATCATTTATATAGAAACAGAACTTCACAAAAATGTATTTTATACTGAAAAAGGTACGTTTCAGATTTATAAAAAACTGGATGAACTGGAAAATGAATTCAAGGATATGGGATTCGTGCGGGCACATCTAAGTTTTCTTGTAAATATGAGGTACATCACAAAAATCAGCGGTTATGTGATGACACTTACCACGGGAAAAAAGATTCCGGTTCCCAAGGCACGATATGCACAGGTGAAGAGGGAATATATGCTGTATAAAGGAGAAGAGAGAATAAAAATTGCGGTACTTACGGAACAAAATCAGAAAAATCGTATTGCAGATTATCAGGACCGGGAAGAAATCTATGAGCGTCAGCGAAGAAAAATGCACGATTATAAAAATCAGCTTTCCACGATCCAGACATTGATAAAGAATGGACACACAGATGAGGCACTTTCCTTTACGCAGAAGCTGACAGAGAGCATAGCTGTCGAGATGTCGGCAATCAACACAAATCATCCGGTGGTCAATGCTGTTTTAAATCAGAAGTACCGCAGCATGCAGGAGAAACACATAGCAGTGATCCTAAAAGTAGGGGATCTGCAGGAGATCTGTCTGGAGGAGGAAGAGATTGTTATCCTGCTCTCCAATTTACTAGATAATGCAATCCGGGAGAGTGAAAAGGTACTGAAAAATACCGGAAAAGCGGTCATTCATCTGAAATTAGAGTGCGAAGATCATAAACTGATATTTGCGATAAGAAATCCGGTGACAGAAAAGGTGGAAATTGAAAATGATACGATAAAGAGCAAAAGAGGGGATCATCACGGTATTGGATTGTTAAATGTAAAAGCAGTTGTGGATAAATATGGCGGTGATATGGTGCTTTCCTGCGATGAAAATGAATTTAAGGCAGTGGTCATCTTGTAAAGAGATGGTCTTTGTGTGCGTAATATGGTCGTTTGATGATATGGGACTAGGAGAACAGGTTATTTTATCCGATAAAGAAAGCAAAGGAGGTTACTATGAGTAATACAATTAATGTGAACTATATGACACGGGCTTACAATCAGTACCAGCAGAAAAATGCGGCTAAAGATCAGGAGAAGGAAGATACAAGGTTTGCGGATAGTGTAAGAGAAAAGAGCGAAGCTAGTGGAAGTATAGTGGGCAATTCAAAAATAGGTTCTGTGTCTGCTAAAGATATGACGATGGTGGAATACAAGCAGTACATTTACAATTCAGATAAAATGATTGGAGGAACAGAAGTATGCACATTGGTTCTGGTCTAAATACGGTATCTTCAATGTACCGCCAACAAAAAGGCAATAATATGAAAACGCCTGCATCTGGGGAAAAGACATTTTATACGGCAGAAACACCGAAGGTATATCAGATATTCACAACAGATAATATGTTGTGGACAGGAGGTAATGGCACCGGTCTTTCTTATTGTCTTAAATATGCGGATGATTCAACGGATGAAAATCCGGTGGTGTTAGCGAAAGGTGTGGATGAAAATGGAAAAGAGTTTGAACAAAGAATATATATCAATGACGTTAATCCATCAAGTGCTACAGTAGTCGAAATGCGTGCATTGGAGGCACATTACAAAGTGGAGAAGCAGGGAGGTTTCACATCTTTGCCGCTTGAAGCTGGTAATATGGGACTTAACGACAGAAGAGATTTTATCTCAATGTTCAAAAAAAGCATAGAAGATTTAAACAAATTGGGAAGGTTTGACTTATCGTTGCTTTGGACGAAAAGTATGGATACATATCTTAATTTGCCAAATGCAAATAGTAAGTATAAATAAGGCTTAGTTATTTGGACATAGAAGGAAAAGAGAATTTAGAATAAACGAAGGAGATTGAGACAATGCAGTCAATATCAAGTTATATTAATCCTAATACAAGAGGACTTACATCTAATTACAAAAATACAGCTATTAAAGATAAGGAAACCTATAATGAGGCGATGTCGCAGCACTTACTAAATCCGGTAGAAGATTTGGTTCAAGTGTTAAAAACACCTATAAAATTGGCGAAGAGTTCGTCACTTAGCAGACAGAATAATTCTGTTAATATTGCGGAAGGGCAAAGAATCCGTGTTAATGGAGGTCATGTGCTTACGGTTACGGCGCATGGAGTAGAGGTTTCTGGTGGAGATAATCCGTATGATACACAATCATATGTAAAAGCACAGAGAATGGCAGATGCATTGGCATCCATGCTGCGAAATGCAGGTGGGACAATGACTACTGTAGCACATTCAAAGGAGGAATATGCCCGGTATACAGAGGGAATTACGGATGTTATGTCTTATCTGGGTGTAGACACTTCCAAAGATTTTACGGTCAATGGTATGAAATATAGCAAAAATAAAGATGGTTGGTATGAGTCAGAAGCGAACAGTGATGCGCAGGCGGCATATGAACAGTTAAAAGCGAATAACAGAACCTACCAGTTTGCAGATGAAAAGACCAAAAAGCAGATTGCATATATTAGTGATTATTACCTTCAGACAGTGCCGGAGAGTGTAAAGGCGGCGTGGCAGGAAACATTGGAAGAAACTGGTTTTAATCCATTTCAGACGGATGTAACCAGTACATTAACGCAGTTATCTGTAGAGCAGGATTTTCTGACAGGTGGTGATGACAATATTTTTGGTGAAACGAAAGAAAGTTGTTTAGCAGCTATCGACAAAGTATTGGAGAGAATAGAAAATCCGTTGGCAGCAGTTACAGAGGAAAGGGCAGCATATCTGCAGCAGGAAAAAGAATTTTATACCGTACTGGCATCTAAAATAAGAGAATAAAATGCCGGGAGGAATTTAAAGATACAGATTATAAGACTTATATAAGGCAGGGGGATAATATGGTTATCCGAAGAAACCCTTGAATGGCTTGAGTGGTATAATTCGATACCGCCAGAAAAACAACTTGCTGTCAATTCAATTCCAGCCGAGCTATATACTGATGACGGTGTTGGAACGGTTGACGCAGACCAAGAAAAATAATTTTGATTGACACCCACAAGGGACAGCCGAGATTGAGGATGGAAAGAAGAAAATCCGCCAGTTTGAGAACTTGGAAAAGAGGTTGCGTCAAAAGTTATCCAAAGAGGAACGAAGAACACGCAACAACCACCTGTATAATCAAGAGGGCACTTAACAGTGAAACTTATTTCTTGGAGATTTATGACGATATATACTATATAGCATTGAGTTAATTCTAAACGGATTTTGAATTTATTTACAAGGAGGTTTTATATGTCAATGAATATCAGCGGATTAGGCAATACCTATAATGGTATCAACACAAATAGTAAACAATATAAGGCTTTGAAAGAAAAAGGCTGGTTATCTGGTATTATGCAAAATGAAGCCATGATGTCAGCAGAAGAAAGATTGATATATGAAACATTCGGTGGAAGAGATACCATTATTAAGAATCTGATGAAGCAATTTGATTCGGATGGCGATTTACTGAATGCAAATGGAGTGGCGGGAATGGATGTTACCGGAAAAGGTACATCATGGCAGCAGCTCACGAGTGTATCCGAGGAATATCGTCAAAAGATGTTTGATAATGTGAAGAGGGAATTTATTAAGGAAAACGGTATTTCAAATGGTGATACAACTAAGCGTTCAGATATTTTTAAGGATTATCAGTTAAGCGTAAGTAAAGACAAACGTTTAAGTGGTACATGGACTTTAGAGCAATACGAAGGACAGTATAGAGCTGCTATGTATGCAGCAGTGAAATCGGCTAATCCAAATTGGAAGCCGGGACAAAAGTTTGATACAAGCATTCTTGATAACGTTACAAGAGAATCAGTGGAATCTACGCTTGTCAAAAATGGTAATAGGTTAGTTCGCAATTCTATTGATGTATCAGTATAGAATACAACATCTTTGGTGCTAGAGATACGGTCAAATAAGCTGCTCCATCATGGGAAAAGTATAAAATTAGGAGGGATTATCGAACTGGTTTATATTGTGTTACAAAGTGTTGTAAAGCCCGGAATTACAGGCTTTTTTAAAATTGACTTACATATAAAGTGTTATATTTATTTATCCTGATTTGACCGAAATTTGCCCCGAGATTCTTTGTTTGGATTTGTTTGAAAATAGTTTGATAAAAATAAAATAGAATGAAATATTTGAAATAAACATAAAAAAATATAGACAAAATAGGGAATAAGATATAATATTAAAGTAAATATATAATCTAAGGAGGAAGGATATTTATGAGAAAAATTTTTAAACGATTTGCTTCACTTTTGACAATCTTTATATTGACTATTATGTCAATAGTTCCTGTCCATGCATCGGAGAATACTTCTGTTGTAAATGTTACGGATGATTTGGCGATACAGATGGCAGAACGTTTTGCAAAGGGAATAGGAGAAAATAGCAATATTGTTGCTAATAATCCGAGAAAATTTTATGATACAACAGGTCAAGCTATTGGATATATTGTAAATTACAATTTAGAAAACAAACCATATGGATATGTAGTTTTTGATACTACGTGTGAATCTTTGATATCAGAATACTCATTTGGTAATAATTCAGCAAATCCATATGAGGTGATTTATCAAAGTGAAGCAAATGTATTTAGTGAAAAAGCAAATACCTCTGAAATATATAAAATAGCTCCGTTTGAATATGGTATTGTTGATAATTTGGGAAAGATTAGAACGAATTATGGTGAAACATTAGAAAAAACAGTACTGTCCTTGAATGAGAGTAGGGGAAAAGACCCAGCTACTTGGGATGAGGTTTTGCTAGATATTGATGAAGTTTATGAAAACTACACGCTTGTTTCAACAAATCATCTTCAAGAATTTATTTCCTTTAATGAGCCGTATATAGAAAGTGTAACAGGACATTATGCATGTGCAGTTAGTGCATTATTAGCATGTGGTGCATATTATAATGCTGTTGATTATACAGATATTGCAGGTGATTATATGGATATTTGGGATTCAACAGGAACGACAGTTTCATCGGAGAGTGGAGGAATAACATATGGTTCAACAACTATTGGCAATATTGGACCTGGATTTGTGGACTTTTGTGCTGGAAAGAATGTTTCTGTAACACAAAATACTGACTATAGTCCCAATTATAATTTTTTCACTAATTGCATTGATAGAGGAGATATAGCAGTTGTCCATTGTGGTATAATTAGCAGTGATACTGGAGAACGTGCGGGGCATTCAATGGCAGCAGAGGGATATGCAACTTTGCGAGCATATAATTCTGGAAATACAGTACATACATTGATGGTATTTGATGGATGGGGGGATACAGTACGTTATTTGAATTTTGATTTTGATAGTTGGACAGACATATCGGGGACTACATTTAATGGATAAGAAACGATTGATTTTGTTAATCATACTTTTGCTTGCAATAGTATTAATTGTGCTTGGCGTAAAAGGAAATGTTTTTAAGGAGAATCGTCAAAATATGGAGTTGCGTTCTAGTGGAGATGATAATTCTCATTGGTTTCATTTGAGTGGGGTTGTTGTAGAGAAAACTTTTGATACACTTTTAATAGAACTAAATGAGAAGGAAGAAAGTAGTCTATTTTTTGATACGACAAAAGTTAGTTTAGATTGTACTAAGTGTAAAGGTGATCTAGAACAAGTATCAGAAGGAAATGTTATTAAATTTTATTTTTTTAAGTATAATATTGATGGTGAAACGGTAAAAATTGAAAGAATAGTAAGATAAAAGTATAAGTAAGAGTTCTGCTATCAGAACATTATTATTAGTGAGGTAAAGGAACAAGGCGAAGCCGAGACGCCGTAGGGCAGTCCTTTACGGAACGGACACAGCCAATACCATCATGATACATAAGAGGACTTGAAAGGTCACAAACCTTGCAAGTCCTCTTGTTTATCTTATGGGTTACTTCTGTCGGATTGCATTTTCCAATAGACCGCTTCTTTCGTGGCTTCTCGGAAAAAGCTATCCTGTCTGGTATATGACAGATGTTCATTCTGGATATAAGCGTCTGATTCGCAATCATATTCGTAAGGGATTACCTGTGCTGTTCCCTGTTTTTCATCAATTCCATAGATAATTACTTTGGAATCTCTCAATGCCAGTCCGAGTGTCAGAAAGCCGGAAGTGAAATAATTGTTGTTGTGTGGAGCGGTTATGCTTTTCAGTGCATGAAAGAAGTCTGCTACTTCCTCAGTCTGTCCATTCTCAAAAGCCGGAATGATATGTAAGGTGTTGTTTGCCTTATCTGCATATGCCCGGCAGACCAGAACGGAAGAATCCGCTTTTTGTATGATACCGTCAAAATAATCGCCGGAGTATGCAGTTGGCTGATAGAAAATGGCGGTTTCTTTTGTTGTAAGGTTATGATAAGTCAGAAAGCCGTTTACAAGCCGGACAATCTCGATATCATCCCCGTAGGTAAATCCGTTCTGCTCTAAAAGAGAATAGAAAGTTCTGGTAAATTCTTCCGGCAGTTCAATCCCCAGTTTTTCTGTGATAAGCATATCTACATATTCTTTAAATGAACCATACAGAAGTTCATTCAGCGTCATATTGCCCAACGTGGCAATCTGCTTCAAGCGTTTCTCATTGGGAAGATTCACACCCTTTTCCCAACTGTTTACAGAGCCTTTCGGGGCATTATCTATGATTTCCCCAAACTTCTGCATACTGTAACCGTATTTCTTGCGTATCTGTAAAATTCGTTTTCCTACTGCTTCTTTATTCACAAACATATGCACACCTCGTTTCTGTTTTCATCATAACACAAGATAAGGATAAATGTAAGGGTAAAATTATAATAAGTTATAAAAAGATATAGTTAAGCGTTTGAAATACAAAAATAAAAAGTAAGGGAAAAAGTAAAATAATTGTTGACAAGAAGAAAAAACAGGTCTATGATGAGGTTAAGAGGTAAGGAGAAAAGTAATGAAATAAATATAGACGTGGATATGAAAAGGACTTGTCACACTTACCAGACACTCATTCACCATGATTTCAAAAAAGGAGAAATGTAGCATGCAGATTACATTGACAAAAGAACAGGTCAGAGAAGCGTTCGGGGAACTCCGTTACATGGGAGCAGACTACTGCTACAAGTATGATAAGGAAACCCGGAAGAAAACCGAGGAAGTGGAAGCATTGAAACTTCACCTCGGAAGCATGAAACTTGGAAACAGCGTAGATATCCGTCTGGAAGCAACAGAACTTCCAAAGGTAGAGCCTTACACAGTGGTAGAACTAGAAGAAGCGGTATATGCCCCTTATGTGCAGAGAGGAAACTTCCCGGTATTGGTGGACAGAATCTCCTGCAAGGGTATCCGTGTTGTTACCGGAAAAGGAAACGTGTAGAGACTGTTCCCGGAAATTCTCTGCGGACTGCTCCGTACAGCGTGAAAGGAGCAAAGGGAGTAGAGAAGTTCCGGGAACGTGGCGAAAGCCACGGCATACTACGAAAGGCAGGGATGATGATAACAGAGGTAATGAAAATTTCAGAACCCCCCTATACTAACAGGGGGGTAACTCGTCAGAAAGAAGATTTGACAGCACTGATTGACTGGTGTCAGATTACTGTCAAAGGTGTAGACGTGTTCATAATCATAGAAGATATCTTGCGGATTCCACTGAGTTTTATGGAACTGCATGGTAAGGAAAAAGGAATTGCTGGACACGAACTGATAGCAAGATTTGACAATATCAAGATTCTGAAACCGACAGGAAATGCACAGTATGAGGGATTTCAGATTCTTATGAGTGGTTCGGGGTGCAGGAATTATGAAAATTTCCTTATGATGAATAAGGAAACATGGTTTGATTTTCTGGAAAGAGTTTGCAGATACCCGGTGAATTTTCCGAGGATAGACTTGGCAATCGACGATACAAAGCCTTATCTGTCTATCCCGGAATTGATTCGTCTGAAAAACGAGGGGCTGATATCTAGTCAGTTGCGTGATACAGCAGAGAATCGTTCTGATAGACTGAAAGAGGATGAAATAGAAGCGCAGGGAAAAACACTATATCTCGGCAGTAAACACAGTGATTTTCGGATTACATTCTATGAAAAGGGATATGAACAGGCAGAAAAGTTCGGAAAAGAACTCAACCCGGACTGGAACAGATATGAACTTCGATTCCGGCACAAAAAAGCGGTCAGATTAGTAGAAGAACTTCTGAAAGACAGGGATGTGGCACGGATTGCGTTGTCTGTATTAAACGAGAAAGTGCGGTTTTTACAGAAGCCGGAAAACAGCACGGTTACAAGAAAACGGCTTTATCCTACTTATCCCCCGTGGGAAGAACTCATGCAGGATGTAGGGAAGATAAAGTTGACCATGAATCCAGAGAAAAAGACACTGGAACGAACATGGCAGTGGCTGAACGTAGCAGTTTCGCCCTCTTTAAAGCTAATGGATAAAATCGGAAAACTGGATAACAGAGATTATATCCGCCAGCTAATAGAACGGGGGCAGATGAACGAAGAACAACAACGCATATATGAGGACTATAAAAAATCTTTCCTTTTGAGGGAAGAAGAAAGGAGAATCTTTGACAGAACATACACAGAAAACGATACAGACAAAGAAAGCCCTTACAGTGAATGAAGCGTCAGAGTATACGGGAATTGGAAGAAATAATCTGCGAAAGCTGATTACATGGCAGAAGATTCCGGTCATAAGGATTGGAAATAAGATTCTTATACGCTCTGAGGTTTTAGACCAGTTTTTGAAGAAAAACGAAGGGCATAATCTGAAAAATAAATATGAAGTAATTGCAGTATAAACACAAATAAGCATATAATACTGTCAGACCAGTTCTGATAGTCCTTGCACGGAAAGGAGCGTGCAGATTGGGCAAGGACTTAAAAGGAAATCCATTACCGCCGGGAATTATGCAGAGAAAAAGCGGAATTTACAGAGGGCGGTTTTATTACAAAGGAGAAACGTATACAAAAGATAATGCGGACTTAAAAAAGTTAGTTCAAGAAATGGAAGATTTACGCTATGAAGTCAAGCATGGGTTGAAAGGAAAGGGCGATAATATCACTCTGGATACATGGTTTGATATCTGGCTGAATACCCATAAGAAGCGGACTATCAAGGAGAGTACACAAGTACGTTATGATGATTTTTACAGACGTTACATAAAGAAGCAGATAGGAAAACAACGTGTGGCAGATTTTAATCCGATTATTTTGGAACGTCTGCTTCAGAATATGGCAGATGATGATTACAGCACAAAGACTATACGGGATGTGTATAATATTCTCAATGCTATGTTCAAATATGCAGTGCATAACAGGATTCTTACATTCAACCCATGTGCAGGAGTGGAAGTTCCCAAAACAAAGACAAAACAGATACGGGTACTGACTGTGAAAGAACAACGGGAAGTATTGGAACACGCAAAGGAGAGAATACACGAGAATCTCATACAGGTAGCACTCGGAACGGGAATGCGTGGCGGAGAACTGCTTGGGCTTACATGGGATGATGTAGATTTTCGGAAACGGGAAATTTCTGTAAATAAAACGTTGGTGTATATCAAAGATAAGGAAACAAAGAAGTATGTATTCAAGTACCAGACACCAAAGACAAAGAACAGTATACGGACGATTCCCATGCAGGACAGTGTGTATAAGGCTTTAAAACGTCAGTGGATTCAGTTGAAAGAAATGCAGTTGTCAGCTAGTGAATGGCAACCATTAGAGGGATTTGAAAATCTTGTGTTTGTTGGAAAGAACGGAAAACCGATTACAGAACACACCTTTCAAGTGACGTTAGACTGGATAGAAAAATCTATCAATAAGGAACGAAAAAAGCAGGCAGAGAAAAACAAGACAGTGTTTATACCGATTCCGCATTTTTATCCACATGCACTTCGTCATACTTTTGCAACGCGTTGTTTTGAAGCCGGGATTGACGCAAAGGTAGTACAAGGATTCCTCGGACATTATTCCATAGCAATCACACTGGATTTGTATACGCACGTCACAGATGATAAAGCAAAATCGGAAATGGATAAATTACAGAATTTGTATAAGGAAATCATATAATCAGAACAAGAATAAGAAAGAGAATAGAAAAGGTGCAACATTTCTTTAGAAAATTATTTGACCGAGATTTGACCGAAGCGGATTTTGCAACAAGTACAGAACAGCGAAAACCCGCTAACCACAAGGGCTAACGGGCTTCGTTGTTGTTATAGTTATCTAAAGGAATGAGCTTTAGATAATATCACAAGGGAAAAGTTTTCAAAAACTTCTGGTAACTCTTTGAAATACATATCATATCAATAGATACGATAATATAAATTATGTTTGTATTTGTTGATAACAGGTTTATATCGGAAAAATTGTAAATTTATTTTCTATGTGAATTTTCATTTTTGTAGGGCTGGCATTAGACCAGCCCTTGATTTCATTATAATAGATAAAAAGATATTGAATATATATGCACGGTAAAAAGACGATTCTCAATAAATGAGATTGGGAAAAAGTAACCTTAGTGCTGTTGAAAAAATCACCATAGTTCTAATGAATCTTCTGCATCTACCCATATCTGCATTGTTTCATCAAGATATAATTTTGCATATTCAAGCGGTTTATCAATGGCAAGTGCGTTCAATGCACAGTCTGATCCGGGTGTGGTTTTTAAATCCTTTTCGGCTTCCCAACAGTCAATGCGGAGCATATAACCAGCAGAAGTATAAATATCAATGCTGTTTCTGTGTGGATTGTATTCTGCAAATATTGTTCTCATCGTATAGAATCTCCTTATCATTCAATCAGTCATTTGTTACAAAAATCAGAAGCATTTCAATCAGTTCACCATGTCACTTTTATTTTGTGTTATACTGTTTTATAGATTTTTCTTGCCCTTGTATTTGCCCTTATCAGAGTTCGTAAACGCTGACGGGACGATATAACACAAGGGAAACAATAAGGGAAAGCTCACCTGCGATAAATCCAGTGTTTTCAAGGGTTTGCAGAGAATTTAATAACAAAATATAACAGTTATTAAATTCCCTAAAACAGGTGAAATCTCAATCGATATTTAGGAGTGATATAAATGATTAAAGATTTAATGTATATTGAACTAAAAACAGGATATTCTGATGATGGTCCAGCATGGATTGGATATGTGAAAACTTCAAAAACCAAGAAAACCATTTACTTTAATGACCATGCTTTTCAAAAATATAATGGTGGTTATTCTAACTATGTAGATATTGAAAACGGCGATGAATATTGGATTTCTGGCTTGAAAAAGAGAGAGAGCAATCGTCATTGGGCCGGTCATGGGAAAATTATGATTGACCGCAGAGCTGTTAATGAATATCTTACTCTGATTGGAGAGAAAGAATTACCCCTAAATTTGTTTGAAATAATTGACATTGAAGACAGATTTCCAGTTGAAAGAGTAAATAATCTTTTGAACGACAAAGAATAAAATTTCAGTTGTCTTAATTGGATAAATCGTTGTTTGACATTCTAAGTTAATCGCGCCATATGGCTTGATTATAAATACAAAGATAAAAACGCAATGTACATTCAGCAATGTACTAGAGCTGGTAGGTAGCCCAGCCGTCCTATGCAAATAGGGTAAGTAACCTGCCCCTCCGGGTTGTCCATTCTTTGTTCAACAATTATTTTAGGAGGGATTCTTATGGACAAAGTAAGTGGAAAACTGACGGTGTATTTTGAAGAACCATTTTGGGTAGGTGTATTTGAGCGTATCGAGGATGGTAAGTTGTCTGTATCAAAGGTAACTTTTGGTGCAGAACCAAAAGATTATGAGGTGCAGGAATATATCCAAAAACATTATGCCAGTTTGAAATTCAGTCCGGCTGTTGATGCTGTTGTAAAGGATATAAAGAGAAATCCAAAAAGGATGCAGCGTGAAGCGAGAAGGCAAATGCAGGAAACTGGTATTGGAACAAAATCGCAGCAAGCATTGAAATTACAACAGGAACAGAATAAACAGGAATGTAAGATCAGAAGCAGAGAGAAAAAAGAAGCGGAAGAACTGCGAATGTTTGAAATGAAACAGCAAAAGAAAAGAGAAAAGCATAAGGGGCATTAGCCCCTTGCTGGACTCATTCAAATCGGAAGTTGTATTATTGAATAAAATGGAGATTTTGATATGAAAGACAAGGCAAACAAGGGTTATTGGCAACGACTTGCAAAAATATATGCACCTTTGATGGAGTCAGATAAGAAATTTTATAATGCAATCTGCGGATATATTAGAGATTATCTCAAATCTGATATGAATGTATTAGAATTAGCTTGTGGAACAGGGCAGCTATCTTTCCCATTGTCTGATTGTACTAATAGCTGGACGGCAACCGATTTTTCGGAAAATATGATTAAGCAAGCGAAAAGGAGAGGTACAACAGAAAAACTTAGTTTTTGCGTAGCCGATGCAACGGCACTTTCATATGAGAATGAAAATTTTGATTGTGTAGTAATTTCAAATGCACTGCACATTATGCCAGAGCCTGAAAAAGCAATGCAGGAAATTCGTAGAGTATTAAAAAAAGATGGTATTTTGTACGCACCAACCTTCTTATGGGCAGAGAAAAAATCAAGTGGTTTACGAAAGCGATTGATGTCTATTACAGGATTTAAAGCATACAAAGAATGGAACAAGGAAAATTTTTGTGAGTTTATTACGGATTATGGCTTTACAGTCGTCAAAGTGAATTTGGTGGATGGCGGTTTAGCTCCTGTTGGAGTTTTGATTGCGAAAAAAACTAATTATTAAATTTGAATTTTTCTAAGTGATAGATACTTTACAAAATAAACTTCATATGTTAGATTGGTCAGCAAAAACTAACTAAAGAAAGAGGTAGATTATGAATAAATTTGATGGTGTTGCAAATACGTTATTTGTTCCGTTAGTGGCAAGAATCAATATCTCTAAAAAATTTCCAGAATATTTTATGGATGAAAAGGCTCTTGAGTTGGAGAAGTATTTACCACAAGGTGCAGATAAAGGTTCTTCTGAATATAGCAATATGGCATCGGTAGCACGTTATTACAATATGGACAAAACAGTTACTGCGTTTGCAAAAAGTTACGCAGAAAGTAATATTGTATATCTTGGTGCAGGATTAGAGACTGCTTATGACCGTTTAAGTGATAAGATTGAAAACAGAACTGTACATTGGTATGAGGCTGATTTGCCAGAAGTAATAGAGGCAAGAAAAAAAGTATTTGGTCAGCGAAAAAATGAAACGCTCATTGCAGGCGATATGTTTAAATTGGAATGGGTAAAGGAAATAGACAATTCGCTTCCTACACTGCTAATTGTGTCAGGTGTGTTCCAATATTTCCATGAAGAAGAAATCATAGCATTTATTAAGGGGTGTGGAAAAGCATTTCCAAAAGGTGAGATGTTGTTTGACGCTACAAGTGAGAGTGGATTAAAGTTTACGAACTGGTTTATCAAACGTACAGGAAATGCAAGTGCTATTATGTATTTTGGTATTAACGATAGCAAAGAATTTGCAAACAAATGTAGTATGGAATTATTGGAAGAAAAGACATTCTTTCCAGAAGCATTGAAGATGTTAGGGAAGAAACTTTCTTTTGTTACAAAAGTATCTATGAAGGTTGCAGAGAAGAAGAAACAGGTAATAATTCTTCGTTTGAAATTGAATTAACTACCGTAAAATTCAAGTTTGACAGTATTAAAAATAGAATGTAAATTTGAGAACGCTTAAAGCCACTGTTCATACACTGTCACAGGTGGATATCAAACGATACGGTAAATAAAAAATATGAGAAACATGAAAAAACGATTCCTCGCTCAGTCTTATCAGCATTTCATCAATAAGTATTGTGGTGGCAATAAAAATATTGTGCTAGATCAGATGAAAGAATATGCGGAGTGTTTCAGAAATAATTTGAAGCCAAATCAATGTGGAATGAGTATACCGAAGGAAGAAGGTATTGAACGTATAAATGTTGTGATTTTTGGATTAAAAAATACGACGATGATACCATATATTTTATATATTGCAAAAAACGTGCAGGACAAAAACGAGCTAAATAAAATGTATGGAATTTTGGAAAGTTATATAATGAGAAGAGTTGTGGTACATGCATCTACTAAAAGTTACAATAATTTATTCACTTCATTGATTTTGAATAAAGTGCTGGATTCGCAGACTTTAACTTTACGTTTAAAAGGAATTGGTGATGCAACTACATATTGTCCAGATGATAATGAAATGAAAATTGGCTTTGAAACATCAAAACTGGTTAATCTGCAATCAAAAGGAATTATTTATTTGTTAGAAAGTAAAATTCGTTCAGACAATAGTTCTACAGCATTGCTTGGATTTAATAATTACAGTTTGGAACATTTAATGCCAAAGAAATGGAGAAATAATTGGGGAGCTTGCGCGACAGAAGATGATGCAAAAAAGAGGGATTCTCTATTACTGACATTGGGGAATTTGGCGATTATTCCGCAAGCTTTAAATGCATCTATACGTGATGCTGCATGGAATGTAAAAAAGGCGGGAAAGGGACAAAATAAACCAGGTTTACTTTTGTGTGCGAGCGGACTTTATACATTACATGACGTACTTCAAAAAAATGATTGGAACGAACATGAAATAGAAAATCGTGCAGAATGGCTCTTAGCTAATGCACAGAATATTTGGAAAATATAGAATATTCCAAATCCATAAAAGTTGAATGAAAACCAATATGAGAATTTTACAGGTGGTACAAAATTTGTAAAATTTTCATATTGGTTTTTTGATAATCTGCAAAAATTATAAATTTGGATATTAAGGAAAGTTTCGGATTTTTGATTTTTTATGTATTTTTCAATTTTGGATATGGCTCCGAAATTGGCAATTTTGCGGAAGTGTATCCACACTTCCTGTCCTTGCTGTTTTTAAAATCACATAGTGATTTCACAGGGATATAGAGATATTTAGTCTATTTTATATTCCTGTGTTGTGACCGGAAAAATTCGGGGAACCAAGTGTATATTTATGCTGAATGTGAGGAACTGGGGAGCACAATCCTCAGCAAGAATCCTACGTCCGGAAAATATCATATTGCTAAAATAGCGATATGGTATTACCGGGGTGGATCTTGCTCTAGTGTATACTGAGACCTCGGCATAAATAGAAAAATGGGTTTGGGGAATCCCCAGCAAGATAAAAACCTGATGAAAGAACATTTGTCGGAAAGACAATATTGTTAAACACAGGTGGATCTTGCTTTAGAAAATGATTAGCCATAATGAGTTGGAACGTGGGAGGAGGAAGTGTAAAAAAAGAGAGAGCCATAAGTAACTCTCTCTGTGATAAAATCAAAAAGTTATAGTATCAGTGGTTCGGTAAGATTACAAAAATCCTTAACAGGAATATTTTCTTTAAGTGGTAAAGCTGTCTCTAAAAAGGTTTCGTCTGCAAATCTTTCGAGTTCAGAATCAAAATGTATAATTGAAGCATTTGTATTTAATTGATATGGCGGAATTGTAACAAAATAATCATAATCTTCGTAAGAAGGAGTGGCGCAAGAAACTTTGATTTTTCCGCCCAATTTCAATTTTGCAAATTCTCCATAAATGGCAGTTAAGGATTTTTTTCTTTCTTCATCAGAAGTAATTCTATCTACATATCTAATATACCAATAATCTATATTTCCCTCTTTTAATTTAATTAAATAATCGTATGATCTGGGTGTTCCAGATTTTATTGTCCATTCAATTTTATGCAGACTTGTCATCATGGAAAGTCCACGCATTAAGGTAGAAAAAAATTTTTCATGCACCTGAACAGTAGAGAGATCCAGAGAAAATCCATTGTCTTTTTTCGTTCCCGTATTTTCTTAGAAGAATATCCCGTTGCATCATATAATTCTTGGATAAGTTCTGGATCATCAATGGCTTTTGCAATTTTATCAATAGTGCTTTTATATGGTCTTCCAGATCGGGCACCGTTGAGCATTCGTGAAATGGTTGCATTATTTAAGCCTGTTTGTTCAGATAATTCTTTTTGTGTTTTTTTCTGTAAAATGATTTGAAGTATATTGATGAATCTTTCCTGATCGTAAACGCTGTCAGGATTTATTAGTGTGCCTGAATTTGATATAAATTCGCTCATTCAAATCTCCTCTTGACTTCTTTGACTTTGTATAAATTGACTTCTTGTATTTTATCTTATCAATTATATCCCTAAAAATCAATTTAAAACATAAAGAAATCAAAAAATGTTTTATTGATGTTCGTATAAAAGTCAAAGAAGTCAAAAACGTAATTGACATTTTGACATCTTTGTGTATAATGTAAATCAAGAAGTCAAAGAAGTCAAATGAATCAAAAGAAAGGAAGGAGGGCTGTGGATTGAAATATAGGGTTGTTTCGGTTTTGAAAGATAATAGACCACGTTTTTTGATTATTTCTGATATTGAAGAAATTGAAATCCTTCCATCAAAGTATTTGAAGCATCTGGATCAGATTAATGCTTCTCCGAATACTGTAAAATCCGCAGCCTTCGCACTTTCATATTATTACAATTATCTGCAGGAGCAAACGATAGGATTGGATGAGATTACATTGCTATCCTATTCAGAGCAGAATAAACATTTTATTGATTTCTTGTATTGGGTTAAGAGTGGAAAGCATACTGAGCATAATACACAGACGAGCAATAAGACCTGCAATATGTATCTTGGTGCAGTCTTCAGATACTACCAGTTTTTGGCACTGGAAGATGTTTTACCAATGCTTAAAGTCTTACGAGTAAAAAAAGTATCGTATTTTGACAGTATGGGAGTAAATCATCAAAATGCAGTGAATTCGTTTAAAGGTTTCTTCAAAGAAGAAGAACCTAATCTGGAAGAAATAACATCCGAAGAAATACAGGAGCTGATAAATGCCTGTACGAATGATAGAGATCGATTGCTGATAGCAATGATGGCAGAAACCGGTCTTAGATTAGGGGAAATTCTGGGAATCCATTATACCGAAGATATTGATTTTGAAAGAAGGACGGTTCGGGTAAGGTATCGTGAATCCAATACCAACTTGGCAAGAGCAAAAAATGCAGAATATAGAATTGCTTTGTTAAGTAATACAACTTTTGAGTTCTTGGTTAAGTACATTTCTGATAACCGGAAAAGTCTGATGAACTCGGAGTATCTATTTACAAAATTGACTGGAAAAAACAAAGGGGAGCCATTAGATGCGGATTCTGTGTATAGCATGTTGAAAAGGCTATCCAAAAAAACGGATATCAATTCCCATCCGCATCAGCTCCGACACTATTTTGCGGAGGAAAGAAGAAAAGAAGGATGGGATTTGAATGACATTCGTTTTGCCCTGGGGCATAAGAAAGTTGAAACTACCATTAAATACTTGGGTGAAAATAATGAACGATTGATAGAAGCAACAGATCAATACTACTCAAATAATGAAGATTTATACCAAATTGCAGATTTTCTGTAAAAGGAAGGAGGGATTACCTTGGCAGTATTAAAAATTGTTCCGAAGTTATATCAGGAAAAAATATCTGAGAAATTAAAGGAAGAAATATCTTTGGTTACGAATGGAGAAGCAAAATATTATAACCGGTTATACAAATTTTTTCAGTATACAGATATACAGTGTACTGCAGATATTAACTATGAAACGAGAAAAATGTATATGGATTCTCTTGAAAAAGAGGATATTTCAGAAAAATATAAAGTGGAATTAATGAGCTTATTTGATCGTTTAAAAATAGAAAATATACCGGATGTCTATTCACATGGAAATCCCTTCTCTGTAGAACAGGAGTTTTTTAAGCAAGACAAATTGTTTTTGCTGTATATCCCCAATAAGAAGAAAGCACAATCTTTCCGTCAGGTGGTCGATAAGAATGATTTGTTATGGGACTTAACGAGGATACATTCATCACAGTTGGTGCGACAGACAAAAATATTGCTGTGTGAAATTCTGAATATGGATAAGGCACAAAGACATCGAAGATATTTTTTAGAACCATTAAAAGCACTTATACGGTTTTGCGATAAGTACGGAATAGATGATATTGAAGAAATGGAACAGGCAGACGAAAACAGATTTTATCTGTATTTAAATAATGAGCCGGAAATTATAAAAAAACAGGCTTCTAAGATTGTTGAGTTTGCGAGAAGAACGTTATTTCTAACAGATCCAGAGACAAATTGGCGAGCGTGTATCTGGTATATGGATAGGTTTCAGTTTGATAAATCGAGAATCAATGCCAGTTCACCTGTTAAAAGCCTTTCATTTATTAATATTTACGAAAAAGAAAATCGTTGGTATTTACAATTATACGCAAAATATTTGGTCGGGATATCTGATCTGTCTTTATCAAATATCCGAAATACAATAAGTTTTATTTCACAATTTTTAAAATATCTGGATGGACAGAGTAAAAAAGTAACTGAACTGGAGATGCAAGATATAGCGGATTATGTGTCTGTTTTGGATGAGTCCGATATTAAGTATTCCACTTTTAACCGACATATCACACATATGCATACATTTCTACAGTTTTTGAAAATGAAAAATATTGAAGTGTTGAAGTTTTATCCGGAACGATTTTTAAAAAAAGGTTTTTCGGAACACAATGAAAGAAGTGTTCCAGAAAAAACAATTGCTCATCTAATTAAGGAGCTGCCGACATTCCCAGAGCATTTACAGTTGATGTATTTGATTTTGTTTTGCACAGGAATTAGGAAAAGCGAGGTTTGTACAATAAAATCGGGAGCCTTTTATTCACAAGGCAATGAGAATTGGATGCGCATATATCAAAGCAAAATGCGGAGGGAAAAAGTCATTCCTGTTCCCAGTTTATTGGTTGGACTGGTGAACGATTATGAAAAAAAGTACGGAATAAAAAATGGGGAGTATTTATTCAAAAATAAAAAGGGTGGTGCATTTAATGGACAGACATTTTCAAATCAGATGATTCGGGAGTGTAAGGCCCGTGGGATTGCCTGCGGAGATTATATCTTTAGAGCACACGATTACAGACATAACCTTGCAACCTCAATGTACGGAAATGGAGTTTCTATACAAGGAGTACGAGATTATCTAGGACATTCAAGTGAGAATATGACAAAACAGTACATTGATTTCATGCCGGAACGTATTGTATCGGCTGAAGATAAATATTTTTCAAAAAATCAGTCATTTAAATTGAAAGGAGTAGAAGATGATGAAAGGTAATATTAATTTGATTTCTTATGACTGTTATCAACAAGCTACAGAAAAACAGTTGGCTAGTCTGAAATGGAAGGAAAACAGGGTGTACTATGTATCAGAGATTCATAATGAAAAGATACAGGATGAGATTTATGGGTATATTGATGATAGATGTAGACGTTTATCATTATCAACAGCAGTAAATGATATTTACAGATTTGATCTGTTGAAAGAATTTCTGAATGAGAAGTGTACAAGTTGTAGTAGCATCACTGATAAAAAATGGGAAGAACTGGAGAGAAGCTATAAAGCATTTTTATATAAAAAAGGATTAGCGCTGTACGTTAGAAGAAATAGACCGGATAGGCGGAATGTTGAGCAACAAAGTAGCGCTCAGGTTTCTTTTCTGAAAATGTATTATGAGTATGTTGTGAAGTGTAAAACAGCTGATATTCCAGAAAATGAAAAAGATGTATGGGATATGAGAAAGTTGGATATTGTGCCAAGGAGTAATCCGATTCGTGGAAGATATAGATTAGATTTTCGTGAGATCAGGCAGAAAGAATTTAAAGAGATAATAAAGAGAATATTGTATAGCCACTGCCAGACAAAAGCAATGGGTAGTATAAAAGGTGAATTGCGTGGATTCCGTCGGTTTGCTAGCTTCATGTATGATCGGTTTCCAGAAGTAAAGCATTTTACAGAAATTAGCAGGGATATGATAGAAGATTATCTGGTTTATATAAAAACGGATACCGGTCTTACATCAGTCAGTTACACGACAGAGCTGTCGGTTTTGGATAATCTGTTGGATGAAATAGGGCGTGAACTGGAAATAGAAAATATATGCAACCTTTTTCTGTCCAGTGATTGCAGAGCATATGATAACGCTTTACCAGAAGCGTATTCAGATGCAGAAATCAGGAGATTTAATTGTGCATTAACAAAATTAAAGCCCCAGTTAGGCAGATGTTTAATAATACATCAGATGCTCGGTACAAGAATAGAGGATACGTTGACTTTGCGAAGAGATTGCTTATCTGAGAAATCTGGACATTATTTTATAACTATTATCCAGCAGAAAACAAGGAAATACAAAAGACCAGTTAGCGATCAGCTGGTAGAATTGATTAGAAAAGCAATAGAAGTTTCAGAAAAGGAGCATCCAGATTCAGAATATATTTTTCTGCAAGATAATGGAAAATTGTATACAGATTCAATGCTGAAATATCATGTAAATATCATGATTTATGAAAATGATATCAGGGATGATAAGGGAAATTATTTTGAGTTTCGTACACATCGTTTTAGACATACTTTTGGAGTAAAACTTACAGAAATGAAATTAGATGATGATAGCATTGCAAGGCTGTTGGGGCATAAGGATACACGAACCATACCACATTATCGGCGGTTAAGAAACGAAGCATTAGCGGAGGATACAAAGGCTGTACGAGATGAAATGAATGAATTATTAGCACAATACAGGAGGGAAAAGGAAAATGCAGAAACACGATAAAATGGTAGCACTGGCAAAAGAAAAAAGTGCGGAAATGACGGAAACAGCAATAACAGCTATTGAAACAATGTATAGAAAAAATATAAAAATTTCAGTTGCTGAACTTACAAAACTAACAGGACTTTCCAGAGGTTTTTTCTATAATAATCCGAATGTGAAACAGGTCATGATGGAATTGAAGGAAAAACAACAGGGAATGATATTGCAAAATCCTAAAAGCGCTGCTATTGCAAAAGCACAGGAAGCACGGATTAAGAGTTTAGAACAGAAACTATCCGATAGTGTTCCGAAAAACGAATATGAAAGTCTTCAGAAAAAATATGAAGAATTACAGGTGAAATATAGTCAAATGAAAAAGGGAACACTGTTGAAGATGTACGACCAATTATAGGAAGAAAAGGAGAATATTTTATGCAGAACGAAATTTATGATGAGAAAAATGGACTTACTTATATGTTATGTGGAGATTATTATTTGCCGGAATTGGCACTTACAGATATCGAACCAACTTATGGGAAATATGGGATGCTTCGTAAAAGCTATTTACAGGAACACAGAAAGGCAAAATATCAAATATTGTTGTTACAAGGAAAACTTGTCGAGCATTTGAATCAGATTGATGCAGAAGCAAGGGATAGGGAAGAACAATTAGTAAAACAGATGATGGAGAAACAAGGAATTACAGAGAAATTAAAAAGGCAGGACAACATGGAATGGACAAGGAGGATGAATGTCATTTGTCATGATGCAGAAGAGATGATTTTGACGGAAATGATATACACAAAAGGATAATGAACTGCATTGGATAGCAAGAATTTTGCAGCCCGGATAGCAAAAAAGTGGAAGTCCGGATAGCAAAAAAAAGGAAGTCCGGATGGCAAGATTCTTGCTGTCCGGAAAGACAAAAAAGTGAGGGATTAAAAATGTTGGTTAAGTACATAATAAAAGTGTTTTTATATTTAATTCTTGCAGTAATGACATTGATTCGCTGGTTATTAAAAATTCCGATGATGTTGGGAAATATTTTGCTTTACTTTTTATCAATTATATTTATTCTGACAGGTGTTTTGAGTTATGGATTTGCATTGGAATCTGCAAGAGAATGTGGGCGAATGATAATAATAGGGATGGCATTTGGTGCAATACCAGACTTTGTCCCATTTTGGGGAAAAAGTTTAGAGACATTGGTTGCCAAACTGTTAAGTATGACAAATGAATGAGAAAGTCAATATGAAAGAGGGCTGTGAAAGGCTCTCTTTTCTTTTTGCAACTGTGGAATGGCAAGATAATAACGTTATATACAGTGTATATTAAGTACAGATATTGTATTTCTGCATGATGGGAACATAGGGAGTCCATATAAAGGCACTTAACACCGGACATGACGGGAGCCTTAGTACCGGACATGCGAACAGTCCAAAGGACATGCTCGCAAGACTGGAGACAATGGTATTAATGGGAATGGATATTCCGCTTCCGGCGGTCAGAAGACAGATTGCGTCCGGGATTGATATCATTGTCCATTTGGGAAGATTACGGGATAAGAGCAGGAAGCTGCTGGCAGTTACAGAAGTGATGGGATACGAAGCCGGAGAAGTGATACTGAAACCATTATATACATTTGAAGAGACAGGAGAAGTACATGGGAAGATTCAGGGGATCTGGAGAAAAGAACGAGAGCTTGAAAATATCACAAAATTACTGGCAGCAGGCTGTAAAACCGGCAGAACGAATGAAAATGGCAGGGCAGACAGCTGCGCTTCTCGCACTGACTGCATGGCTCTATTACCGGGAAATCTGGGCAGTGGTGTTTCTGATACCGGTCGGAATTCTGTATTACCGGATGAAGAAAAAGGAATGCGTGAGGAAAAAACAACAGGTGTTTCTTTTGGAGTTCAAAGAGATGATCCAGAGTCTTGCTGCGGGACTGAACACAGGATATTCAGTGGAAAACGCAGTGCGAGAGACGCAAAAAGAATTAATGATGGTCTATCCCAAAGAGGCAGTTATTTCTAAGGAACTGGCAGTCATGACAAGAAAACTGAGGCTTAGTATGTCGATGGAACAGGTATTTGATGAGTTCGCAAGGCGGGTAGATATGGAAGATGTACGGAATTTTTCAGTTGTATTTACAGCAGCGAAAAAAAGTGGTGGAGATATGATCGCGATCATTCGGAACACTGTGGATCGGATCAGCGGAAAAATAGAGGTAAAGAGGGAGATCGAAACACTTCTTGCGGCAAAGAAATATGAATATAAAGTAATGTCGATCATTCCCTATGCCATTATCGCTTATATGCGGCTGAGTTTTCCGGAATTTATGTCTTACCTGTATGGAAATGTATTAGGAATCGGGGTGATGTCTGTATGTTTGGGAATCTATGCCGGCGCATACGTGCTTGGTGCAAAAATGGTAGATATCGAAGTCTGAGCGTGGGTATTGCTGTGAGCATGTTCATTCTGGGGCTTACACTTCTGGCGGTGGATTTCGGACAGACACGGACAGCGATGAAAGATGGGTTGACAAGAAACCCATCCGGGAAAGGAAGCAGTATGCATGATCTGGAAGCGGTTATCGGCGATTCACAGAAAGAAAAACTGAAAATTGAAGTTGGAGAACAGGAATATACAAAACAGGATATGAAGAAATTTTTCCGGCGCTGTATCAGAAAAATTGAGAAGCAGATGCCGGGAGAAAATGAATCACTGGATCATGTAGAACAGAACCTTAATCTGATGACAACGCTGGAAGGAGAACCGGTGGAGATAAGCTGGGAATTATCGGAATACAAGGTTATGAATGTATATGGTGAGATCCAGAAAGAACATGTTCGGACAGACGGTACGCCGATCGAGCTTCATGCAGTACTGACTTATACGAAAGACCGGATGGAACAGGCAAGATACAGTTGTGCTGCAGTGATTTATCCGGAGTCACTCAGCGGAAATAAAAAAGAAACAGCAAGACTGAAAGAGAAAATTGAAGAAAAAGAAAAAGAGACACGGGAAAAGAAACGTTTTGTCCTGCCACAGACACTAGGGCAGAAAGCGGTGAAATATTACCGGGAGATGGATTACCGGGGACTGATCGTAATCGTGATGGGTATTCTTACGGGTGTGCTTTTGTGTGCACTGGAGAAACAGAAAGACGATGAAGCGAAAAAAGAACGGCAGAAGCAGATGCTTCTGGATTACCCGGAAGTTCTGAACAAACTGACGCTGTATTTAGGGGCAGGAATGACATTAAAACGGGCATGGTGGAAGATTGTAACAGATTATGAAGCACAGAGAGAAGTCTGGGGTGAACGTTTTGTATATGAAGAAATGAAACAGACCTGTTATGAGATGGAAAGCGGCGTCATGGAGTCAGAGAGCTATGAGCGTTTCGGCAGAAGATGCGAAAGGCAGGAGTATATACGACTCGGCGCACTGCTGTCACAGAATCTGCGTAAAGGTGGAAAAGGACTGGGACAATTGCTGAAAACAGAAGCCATACAGGCGCAGGAAGAACGGAAAGCACACGCAAAGAGAGCAGGAGAAGAAGCAGGAACGAAGCTGTTACTTCCAATGTTTCTGATGCTTGCAGTTGTTCTGGTGATTGTGATCGTACCGGCATTTTTGTCGGTGCAGTTGTAGGTATACTTAAAATGTAAATGGTGTGAAAGAAAAAGGGATACAAAAGTAAAATGAAAATATGAAAAGGAGCGGAAATTATGTGGAGATGGTATCGGTTGAAACAGGTTTTACAGGAAGAAGACGGAATTGGTGTAGTGGAGGTTATTTTAATTCTGGTCGAAATATTTACTGGGATATAGAGTGTAGATAATGTAAATAAAGGGGGATTAAGAGGTAAAAGTATAACACAATACACAGTAGATAAGTAAGAATGTGTATATAGTAGAACTAAGAAAACTGAATATAGAAGCCATAGATAGTAGAGTCCTTATGTCAGACAAACCACAGTTAATCATACAGAATAATGGAGGTAATGAACATGAGAAGAGTGGTTATTTTGGTAACAGAAGTTGTACTACCTATTGCAGTGGCTATCATCCTTGCAGCTGTATTCCGAACCGTATATGTGTCAGAAGATGGGTGCAATTTTTTATGGCTATGGGTAGTAGTAGGATTTCCATTCGGTATCACGAAGATGGGACACTTCCTTGTACCAGTAAGGCACGACTTGGCATCAACAATAGGCATTTGGTTCTTAAATGTTATGTTTGCAGGTCTTATTGGTAGTGTGGTACTTGTCTGGCGAGTAATTAAGGGCATAGTAAGATGCCTAATAGCATAGGAGGATAAAATTTATGGCAGAGATTATTGTAGTAGCAAATCAGAAAGGTGGGGTAGCAAAGACCACCACAACATTTAACTTAGCATCATCCCTAAGAGCAATGGGGAAAAGAGTATTGGCAGTTGATTTTGACCATCAGGGTAATTTGACATCCTGCTTGGCAAAAGAGGGTAAGCAGTCTATTGATATGACAATAGCAGACCTCATGAATATCTGTATTGAGAGTGAAGATGAAATGGTAATGCCAGAAAAATCAGAATACATCTATGACTGTGATGGTGTGGATTTCATTGGTTCAAACAGAGCATTGTCAACAATCGAAGCAAAGTTGTTGGCAGAAGCAGGTGGAGAAAGAACATTGGCAGAAATCATTGAGCCATTAAGGGACGATTATGATTACATTCTGATTGACACGAATCCGTCACTTGGAATACTGACCATCAATGCGCTGGCAGTAGCAGATGATGTGATGATTACAGTTAGTCCCCAGTATTTTTCATTGGAAGGATTGGATGATTTGATTAAGTCCATTGTTAAGGTAAGAAAGAGAATCAATCCTAAACTGGGAATTTCCGGCATCTGTTTAACCATGTGCCATTTTAGAACGAAGCTGTATCGCAGGGTATATCAAGACCTCATGGAATATACAGCAGACAGGATAAAGATTTTTGATTCAAAGATACCTTACACAATAAAGGTAGGGGAATCTCTTTATGCAGGGGAGAATGTAGCTGAATATTCTGCAACTTCTCCGGCAAGTATCGCATATCAATCATTGGCAAAGGAGGTAGTAAGCTGTGAGTAAGGGATTAGAGAAAAGAAAGCTGGCATCTGATGTTCTTGATTATTTGGATGATGACAGTGTAAGCGTAAGCAAGGATAATGAAGTAAAGAAAGTACCTGTAGACCAGCTTGTACCATTCCATAATCATCCGTTCAAATTGTATGAGGGACAGAGACTTGATGATATGGTGGAGAGCATTAGAGAGCATGGTATCATGATACCGATACTTGTAAGAATGTATAAGGGAAAGCTGGAAATCCTTTCCGGTCACAATAGACTGAATGCAGCGATATTGGCAGGTTTTACAGAAGTTCCGGTAATTGAGAAGATAGGTCTTAACGAGAAGGAAGCCTATACCTACGTTATTGAAACCAACCTTATACAGAGAGGATTTTCAGAGTTATTGCCAAGTGAACAAGCAGCTGCCCTTGAAATTGAATATGATAGGGTAATCAGTCAGGGAAAGCGTAATGACATCATCCGTGAGATTGAAAAAATGAGTGGTATTGAATCAACCTCTGGTCAATCTGACCAGAAGTTAGATAAAAGGGATGCTATCAGCAGTGAGTATGGAATGTCCGGAAGTAAGATGGCAAGAATGCTTAGAATCAATCATCTGGTGCAGCCCTTTAAGGATATGGTAGATAATAATGCCATAGCAAAGGGAGCATATTTCCATATATCATTTCTGCCGGAGGAAAAGCAGCTATGGGTATATAAGGCAGTGAGCGAATACGGCTATAAAATCAGTGAAGATATAGCCAAGATGTTCAGAGAAAATGATGAAACGCTGACAGAGCAGTATGTGAATGATACCATTGATGATTTGGTAAATGGAAAGAAGCAGGAAAAGAAATTCCAGAGCGTGAAGCTCGGCACGGCAGTATATCATAAGTACTTTCATGATGTAGAGCCGAAGGAAGCGGTGTCTATCATAGAAGCCTGCTGGGAGGAGGGAAGATACCGCTTGTCAAATCAGATGAAAACTGGCAGTTATCTCTGGCGGGATTGTTGAAATTAGGTGAAGACGGAGATTTGAATGATGGAAAAGACTGCAAAGAAGGACTGGGATACCGGGACTATGTGCGCATGCTGTTATTTCTCACGAGTAAGGAGAAATTAGGACTTCGTGCACTGGATATGATCGAAGGTACATTGCGGGGGCGGTTCGGACTTGTTTTCTTCCGTGCAGACCAGTGCATCAGCAAGATAGAAATGAAAAGTACCTGCAAACTGCGGCGTGGGATTACTTATCAGTTTCCAACTTACTATGGATATCGCTAGGGGTGAAGACAGATGCTCTTTCGGACAAATAAAGAAAAACTTTTCATAGAACGAAGAAAGGAGAAGGATTCGTGCCATGATAAAAAATTATAAACTCCCCTTAAGACCTATCGAACGGACATCGTCTGAAAGAGTATCTGTCTTCACCTCTCGAAAAGGAAGTATCACAGTTGAGGCGGCTATAGCAGTGCCGATATTTTTCCTTGCAGTAGTCTGTCTTTTGTATTTGATGGAGATGATGGCAGTGCAGACGGCAGTGCGAAGTGGACTGCAGTACGCAGGAAAAAGGGCAGCGCAGGAATATGCCATAAAACCTTTTATGAAGACGAAGCAATTGGAAAAGGAAGTGGTTGAAGGAATCGGTGCTGATCGGTTAGAGAGAAGTATTGTGGAAGGTGGCAGTGCAGGAATCGACTGCAGTCATTCGCAGATGTCAATACGGACAGGAATTGCAAATCTACAGGCGGAATACAGGATTCGTGTTCCAATTCCGATGTTTTCCATCCCTACGATAACATGTGGCGTGGAATTAAAGATCAAGGCGTGGACTGGTTATGAAAAAGAAGGATTTGGAGATCAGCAGAAAGAAACGGTATATATCACAGAAACAGGAATGGTTTACCACAGGGATTATCACTGTGCTTATCTGGATCTGACGATTAAGAGTGTGTCAAATGGACAACTGGATACTCTGCGCAACAGCAGTGGTGGAAAGTATCATCCTTGCGAGCACTGTCATCCGGCAAATGCAGGATCGGTATTTATTACCAATTATGGAAACCGGTATCACAGTTCTGTCTTGTGCAGTGGACTAAAGCGTACAGTATATGCCATTCCGGTGTCGGAGGCAGCAGGAAAAGGAGTGTGTTCAAAATGTGGAAAATAAGTCAGATGGTCTGCCTTGGGATTCTGGCAGGTATGTCTGTTACGGATTTATTATATCGGAAAGTGTCTGGAGAGCTTCTTGCGGCAGCGGGAATTGGAGCAGTCATTTTTCAGATATGCTATGGAAAATGTAATGTCTGGATTCTTGGTGGTGGAATTGCAGTCGGATTATGCTTCCTTGGGATCAGCAGACTGACAGGTGAAGGAATAGGATATGGAGACAGCATCATGATTCTGTTGCTTGGAATTTATCTGGGAATCTGGAAATTGCTGATTGTACTCTCTGGTGCATTTTTTCTTCTCGCACTGGCTGCGGTCGTGTTACTTAGTTATTACAGTATCCGGGGAAAGGGTATGGCGCAAGGAACTGTGGGGATGAAGAAAATATCCCGTAAATATGCACTTCCCTTTTATCCATTTCTGACATGTGGATATATATTGTATCTGGTCAGTTGGAAATAGAGCTGGGAGAAGACAAAGCTGAGAGGAGGCAGAAGTGTGAAAATAAGAAAATTATCAGGAAGCATGACCGTAGAGATGTCTTTCTTAATGCCGATGATATTATTTCTGATCATGGGGTGTATTTTGGCGGTTTTTTACTATCATGATAAAAATATTCTCGGTGCGGCAGCATATGAGACAGCAGTGGTCGGAAGTACAAAAGCAAGGGAAAAAGATGGCGTAGAAACAGGAAAATTACAGGCATTATACAGAGAGCGGATAAGAAAAAAATGCGTTTTATTTCCAACGGGTCGAGCAAATGTAACCGTCGGAAAAGAAGAGATAGAAGTGACGGTAACCGCGAAAAAAGGAAAATTCAAAGTAGCGGTCCGAAAATGTGCTGCCGTTACAGAACCGGAAAGGAAGATCCGGGAGAAAAAGAAACTGGAGGAATTGGCAAATGGAGCGAAAAATAACAATTGAGGAAGAGACAGAATACAAAGAAGATTATCAGATGCGTATGCTGATGAGTAATGAAATTATAGGAATATTGCCGGTGAGAGGTAGAGGATTTAACGGGCGAAGTTGCTATGATTATAATGTGAGCGGCAAGATTTCTATGCGGGCAATGTATGAGCGAAATGAAATCAGTGCGAAAGACATAAAAATATTTCTGGAATGTTTAAGTATGGCGCTTGAGGAAGTGCAAAAATATCTGTTGGACATTCATTGTATATTATTAAACCCGGAATATATTTTTTATGAGGAGGAGCAGTTTTATTTCTGCTATTATCCACCGAAGACATCGGAATTATGGAAAGACCTGCATGAATTGACGGAGTATTTTGTCAAACATGCAGATTATCAGGATGAGGAAAGTGTACAGACGGTCTTTTTTTTGCATAGAGAGACGATGGAAGAAAATTACAGCCTGGATAAGATTATGACAAAGATTCTCTATCAGGAGGATGAGCAAAAAGAAATCAGAGAGAATGAGGACAGAGAGATACAGAAAAAGGAGGTGCAAAACAGGAGGAATCTGTGGGAAAAAGAGGAAGTGCGGTATGATACGAGAGAACATGACTGGATCGCAGAGCAGGAGATGGGAAGCCTGATCATGGAAGAGACGGAGAATCTGTGGACACCGGTAAGGCGTTTCCTTAGAAAACACAAGAAGCCACGCTGGGGTGAATGGGATGATCTTCATATTGAAGAGGAAGAATTATAGATACAATTATGGATGGAATTGTAAAAGAAATTTTGATTTTTATATGTAATATATGCTATACTCAAGAAAAGATATCAGATAATTTGAAAGTGTGGTCTGACTAAATGAGATATAAACAGGAAAAAGCGCCCTGTACAGTTTTATTGATTCTGGCAAATATTATTGTATTCTTTGTACTGACAGCAAAAGGAATGACCGAGGATGCGGAATTTATGCTTGGACATGGAGCCATGTATGTTCCTTATATTATAAATCGTGGAGAATACTATCGATTGTTTACGAGCATGTTTATGCATTTTGGATTCGATCATCTTGCGAATAATATGGTAATGTTGCTTGTTATAGGATGGAATCTGGAAGGTGAGATTGGAAAAATTAAGTTTTTGATCATATATTTCTTAAGTGGGCTGAGTGGGAATATCTTATCAGCACTCTGGGATATGCAAACGGGTGATTATGCGGTATCCGCAGGCGCATCCGGCGCAATCTTCGGGATTGTGGGAGCAATTTTATATGTAGCAATTCGTAACCGCGGCCGGATTGGAACGATTACCGGTCGCGGCATTCTATTTATGATCATATTGAGTCTGTACTATGGATTTACCAGTGGCGGTGTGGATAATTTCGCACACATTGGTGGTCTGGTATCTGGTTTCGTTCTTGCAGTGTTATTGTACTGGAAGAGAAAGCGTAAATACCGTGAAAGTGCCTGGGACTGAGGTGGCAGTAAGTGTTCCGCCATGGGACGTGGCAATTCTCCGGGCCAGCGCAAGGCCAAGACCGGTTCCATCTTTTTTATAAGTGACGAATGGCTCAAAGATCTTATCACATTGTTCCGATGTGATACCGCAGCCATTGTCCCGGATCTCGATTACAAGAGACTGTTTTGCAAGACGGGCTTCCAGAAAAATGGAAGGAAGCTGTTCTGGGTTTTTCAAAGCCGGACTGAGTACAGCAGCTTTTGCATTTGTTAAGAGATTCAGTAACAGTTGACGCAGTTTTACCGGATCAGCCTGAATAACCGGAAGCGCAGGCGGAATTTTAGAAGTCATTTGAATATCGGTATCCAGGATGGATGTAGCAAAAGAAAGAGCAACACTCCGGAGAAAGGTATTCGTGTCGAGTGACTGAAGAGACAGGCGGTCTCCGTTATTAAAATCGGAGAGTTCCTCCAGAAGCTGTTTCATATATTCAATATTCTGGTGCATGTTCTTCCAGTGCTTTGAGGGAAGAAGTTCAGGAAATTCATTTTCCAGAAACTGCAGGTTACTGTATACCAGCGTAAGCGGGTTGCGGATTTCATGACTGATGGTACTGATCTCCATACGGTGATGGGAGAGAAGTCGGGTGAGAAGTTCCTTTTTCTCAGGGCTTTCTGCCATGATCTGTTGTAATTTGTCGTAGTCTGTCTGCGTAAACATAATACTTACCGCCTCCTTTCTGATTACTCAGTTTAGCATTGGCGGTTAAAATAATCAATTACATTTATAGAAAGGAAGAAGACATTATGAGAGACGATAATTGTATTTTTTGTAAACTGGCAAATGGGGAGATCCCGACAGCAACTTTATATGAGGATGAGGATTTTCGTGTGATTCTGGACGCTAGCCCGGCTGCAAAGGGACATGCACTGATCCTTCCAAAGCAGCACTATGCGAATCTGTATGAGCTGGATGATTCTGTTGCATCAAAAGTACTCGTACTGGCGAAAAAGATGATCACTAAGATGACAGACATTCTTGGATGTGACGGGTACAACATTGTACAGAATAACGGAGAAGCTGCCGGACAGACAGTATTTCATTTCCATATGCATTTGATTCCGAGAAGCAAAGGCGATGAGGTGGGTCTTGGCTGGAAGATGGGCGAGCTTACAGATGAGGACAAGGAAGACATCCTGTCTAAGGTAAAATAAGATACAAGAGGCAGAGAATGTGTGTACATCACAGAATAATCTGCAGGTTTCATAAAAAGCAGGCAACAAAGGATAAGTTATAGTTATAAAGGAAAGATGGGTGAGGTGTATGAACGTTCGATCAATTGGGAAACAAGCATTTGATGCAATTTATGAATCTAATCTTGATTATGTGTATCGTACAGCGTGTTATTACACCCAAAATCATTATCAGGCTGAAGAGATTACTCAGTGTGTATTTATTAAGTTGTACGATAATATAGATAACGTAAATATGCAGTCTGTGAATTCGTGGCTTTTAATAACAACAAAGCACATGGCATTAAATTACAAAAGAGATTATGCACGGGAAACACTGATAGATGAACTTCTGTATGATAATGAAGTCGGAGACAGTCTAGAAACATGTTATATGACTGAGTTTGACAGGACAAAGCGAAAAGAACTGGCGGATGAAATCTATCTGAGATTGTTTGAGGAAAATAAACGCTGGTATGATGCCATAATGGCGGTCTATTTGCTTGAAAAGCCACAGAAAGATGTGGCACGTGAGATGGGCATTTCGCTGGAAGTGTTACACAGCATGCTATATCGTGCGAAGAAATGGATTCGTAAAAATTACGAGAAGAGATATCGTTATTTAGACGAGGCATAAGAAAAGGCTAATCTATAGGACAAAAGGTATAAGAAGAGCAGGTCGCAACAGGAATTTGCCTGGATGACCTGCTTTTTATATACCTATTATTTACGCTTGCGGCTGACCGATTCAATCAGATCGATGATCGTATCGATAGAGTTCTGCTGAGAGGACTGCTTCATGGCATCGATGTATTTCTGACGGTTCTCATATACCTGATCTACCGTTGCCAGAAGGCTCTCGTTTGTCATCGTCTCTTCTTCCAGAACAACGCTGAAGCCCTGACGTTCAAATGAACGGGCATTCAGGATCTGGTCTCCACGGCTGGCGCTTGCCGGAAGTGGGATCAGGATGTTTGGCTTATGTAAAGCAAGAAGTTCGCAGATAGCGTTCGCTCCGGCACGGGAAATAACAACATCTGCCATTGCAAACAAATCCTTCAGTTCGTCTTTGATATATTCGTACTGCATATAACCATCTAAGTGATTCAGTGTAGGATCAAGACGTCCTTTACCGCACAGATGGATGACCTGATATTTCTTCAATAACTGTGGAAGGATGGCACGGACTGCATTGTTGACTGCAACAGCGCCAAGACTTCCGCCGATGATGAGGATAACAGGTTTGTCAGATGTGAAACCGAGAAATTCTCTGGCTTTGAACTTATCACCGGTTAACAGTTCCTGGCGGATCGGTGATCCGGTAAGAACCGCTTTGCCTTCCGGCAGATAGCGAAGTGTCTCCGGAAAATTGCAGCAAATCTTTGTTGCAGCGGAAAAGGATAACTTGTTCGCAAGTCCCGGTGTCATATCAGATTCATGAATAATGGAAGGAACATGACAACTCTTACCAGCCAGAACAACAGGTACGGATACAAATCCACCTTTGGAGAAAATAACGTCCGGCTTTAGGATCTTGACCAGTTTCCTTGCATCTCCAAGACCTTTGAGAACACGGAATGGATCTGTAAAATTCTGAACGCTGAAATAACGTCTTAACTTACCGGTTGCAATCCCGTGATATGGGATTCCAAACTGCTCGATCAGTTCTTTCTCAATTCCGTTGTAAGAGCCGATATAGTGGATATCGTATTGCAATTCTTTTAAACGAGGAAGCAGTGCAATATTAGGAGTAACGTGACCTGCCGTACCGCCTCCGGTTAAAATAATTCGTTTCATAGTGACCTCCCAGATTTTAGCATTTACCTTTGTGGTAGTTATACTATATAATAAATGTACTATAATTGATGTCAGGTCTGAAAACATGACAGACCTCTGTACTTATATATTATACGTTACAGGGAAAATAGGTCAAGAGAAAGAAAAAAGTTCATTGATTTTTGAGAGAGAAAGGGAACAGGAAAAACATGAAAGAAAGCAAAGATCCATTCGATCGGATGATCCTGGATGATTTGGAGCGGGAAGCTGATGAGATTCGGCGCAACGTAGCAGCAGCGAATCTTCCGCCGATGACCAATGAACAGAAAGAAAGAATACGTGAAAATATCCAGAAAGAAATAGATGCCCGTGAGGTGCAGAAAATCTGCGAGCAATTGCCGAAAGAGTATCAGGAAGCCTTGAAAATCGGAATGGAAACGATAGAAAAAGAGAAGCGGAAATCTGGCAAAGATAACGAAACGGAAGCAACGAAAGTCAGGGCAGATAAGGAAATGGAAGAGCCGAAAGTCAGGGCAGATAAGGAAATGGAAGAGCCGAAAGCCGGAGCAGATAAGGAGACGGAAGAAAGAGAACCAGGATTCGGAGCAAACAAGGAGACAGAAGAAGGAGAACTGAGTGCCGGAACAGATGAGAGAAAGCATAGATCCAGGAGAAAGGCATATCTTTCACGGGTGGCGGCAGCAGTTGTTATAGTTCTGCTTGCAGGCGGAATCGGAGTTACCAGCATTGGAGGACCTGAACGGGTGATGGAGATTGTAAAAAGCCAGGTTGGAACCCGTGAGGTAGAGAAAGTAAACTCTAATGAGGAGAATCTTGTAATAAAGGAAGAGAACGAAGAGCAGGCTTATCAGAAGATAAAGGATGAGTTGGGCTTTGAACCAGTAAGAATTATAGATCGTCCAGATGGATTTAAATATAAATGGGCAAAGCTAGAAAAAGAGGCACAGATTTCGGAAATTATGTATCAATACAAAGGAGAAAACATTCTGTATACGGTCAGTATGACACAATCAAATAATTCATGGGGAATAGATGTGGATGATGCTGAAGTAGGACAATATACGAAGAAAGTAAATGGAGTAAATATAAGTATACATGAATATAAAGTTGCAACGTCTAAAAAAAAGAGATATGTTGCAAAATTTAAATATTTAGGTGCCGGATATTATCTGGCAGGAGTGATGCCACAAAAAGATTTTTATGATATTTTAAAAAAATTATATTTTTCATAAAATACGCGTCAGTTTTTCCAGACTTATGTGTCTTTATATATAGAGGATGGGATATGAGGAGAACATGGAAGATACATGAGATTGGAGGTGCTGATGGAAAAAAGAAATCGAAAAAGATATTCACTTCTACTGGTAATGTTAATGCTGATCTGTTTAATATGGAACAGTACATTATCAGTAAAAGCAGAAGGTGAGAAAAAGATTGGTGAGTCATATCTGACTCATGAAGAGGAAGCTGAAGGTACAACGCCAGTAAAAGTGATGCGTGGTGAAGATTTGATGACTGGATATTCCAAAATTCGGAGGATGGGACCGGAAAAGTTATATGCAGGAGGATCAACAATAGCATCGCATACAGTAGAGCGCATTGGTGTGGCGGTTATGGTGGAACGTGCCAAGGAAGGCGCAACTGAATGGGATTTTTATGAAAGTTGGCAGAAATTTGATGAAAATACAGACAATCTTTCATCATGGAAACAGATGGATGTTGAAGGCGACTGGTATTACAGAGTTCGTTGTGTTCATTCCGCAGGTGAGGATGTGAGCAGCAGCTTTACAGACGGTGTTTTCATCGAAAAAAAGAGTATCTTTGAGCTTTAAAAAAGAAAATAAGTATAAAGAAAACAAGTATAAGGAAACCAAAAACTAAATTAACAAAGGAACGTGTGCAATGCGGGGGCTGCGCCGGGCGCTGAGTGGAAAGGCGTCTGAAGAAACTGTCAATAATATTTTTAAAAGAAAGAGAATATTTCAGTTTACCGAGTTTTTCAACCGCATGCAAACAAAGTTAGGACTTATTGGAAGCTTGGCGTTCGGCGCAGTCCCCGCATAAGATTCTAAAAATTGAAAAAAGACAAGTGAAAAAACAAGTGAAAAGATAAGCGAAAAAGCTGCCGTAATGGTAGTGTAAATTATTCTGTGTAAACCTCTCAGATTGATGATAAAATCATAGGTT
>OLPD01000402.1_pt1 | contig 34229 bp, 29 predicted proteins | sample 1672111 | NCBI WGS metagenome assembly OLPD01 (sample SAMEA3136646, study PRJEB25190) | human gut metagenome
GACGACCGGATCGCAGGCGGATGCAGCGGCTGCCCGGGATGCGCAAAGAACGCAGAAGAATAAAAGAGAAATGCGATTGCACAAGGCCGGAAGATGTGGTAGACTGGAAGAAGAATAAGGGAGTAGTCGGCGGCATACGTGACGCTATAAGGCCAACAACCGAAGAAAAAGCATTTCTTCTGGCTTTGTATGAAATGACAAGACTTATCTGTATCAACAAATATGGTGCGGATAGGTCTTTTTCTATATAGAAAGAGACCGGTGTACCAGTGGGAACTTATCACAGGAACGCAAAAAGCGTTTTCAGAAGAAAGGACGGATGGAAATGAAAGAGTATCTGGAAAAAAGTTCGAAGATTCTTGATGAGTTACAGACAACGGAGCAGGGACTTTCCGAGGCGGAAGCTGCGCGGCGGCTTTCCGAACACGGACCGAACCGGCTGGCGGCGGGAAAAAAGAAGAGTAATCTGCAGCGGTTTTTCGAAGAACTGAAAGACCCGATGATCCTGATCCTGCTCGCCGCAGCGCTGATTTCCGGCATCACATCGGCGTATGAAGGCGAATCGTACGCTGATGTGGTCATTATTCTCACCGTTGTCATCATTAATGCGGTGCTCGGTGTTCTGCAGGAGAGCAAGGCAGAGAAAGCGATTGAAGCTCTGCAGGAGATCGCTGCAGCCACGTCGAAGGTGATGCGCGGCGGGAAAATGGAAGTGAAAAAGAGCGAGGAGCTCGTACCCGGTGATATTGTAATTCTCGAAGCGGGCGATGCTGTTCCGGCGGATGGCCGTATTTTAGAGAGCGCCAGCATGAAAATCGAGGAAGCAGCGCTGACCGGAGAATCTGTCCCGGTCAATAAAACAGCGGATGTTCTGAACGCCGGCGCAGCCAGCGAGGTTCCGCTCGGGGACCGGAAAAACATGGTCTATATGGGAAGCACCGTTGTCTATGGCCGCGGCCGCGCTGTTATCACCGGGACGGGTATGAAAACCGAGATGGGAAAAATCGCCCATGTTCTGACGCAGTCGGCGGATGAGAGCACACCGCTGCAGAAGCGGCTGAACCAGCTCAGCAAAATCTTAAGCGTGATGGTGCTTGCCATCTGTGCCGTGATTTTCATTGTCGGTATTTTAAAAGAGGGCGTGACGCCGCAGAACATCTTAAATACCTTTATGGTAGCCGTCAGCCTTGCCGTAGCGGCAATTCCGGAAGGACTTGCGGCAGTTGTCACAATCGTGCTTTCCATCGGTGTGACCAAAATGTCAAAGCGGAATGCGGTGATCCGGAAACTGACGGCTGTCGAGACGCTCGGCTGTACGCAGGTGATCTGCTCGGATAAGACAGGAACGCTGACTCAGAATAAGATGACCGTGGTAAAACATGAGGGAAGCGATATAAAACGTCTCGTATCCGTCATGGCACTCTGCTCCGATGCGGAGCCGGACGAAAACGGCGAGGCAGTCGGAGAACCGACGGAATGTGCGTTGGTCAACGATGCGCAGAAAGAGGGATGCCTGAAGAAGAGCCTGTCCGTCCAGTATCCGCGTGTCGGGGAAGCGCCGTTTGATTCGATGCGGAAACGCATGACAACGATCCACCGCGCAAACGACGGAACGTATTTTTCCTGCACAAAAGGCGCACCGGATGAGATTCTGAAGCGGTGCACCTCCGTTTGGCGTGATGGCAGAAAACAGCCGATGACAGAAGCATTCCGGCAGGAAATCCTGTCGCAGAACAAGGCGATGGCAGACCAGGCACTCCGCGTGCTGGCGGCAGCAGGAAGAGCGTGGAACCAGATGCCGTCCTCCCAGGAGCCGGACTTTCTGGAGCAGGATCTCTGCTTTTTAGGACTTTGCGGTATGATTGATCCGGTGCGGCCGGAAGTAGTCGATGCGATCCGGGAATGCCGCGGGGCAGGCATCCGTCCGGTGATGATTACGGGTGACCACAAAGACACAGCAGTTGCTATTGCAAAAGAGCTGGGTATTCTGGAGGCGGGCCGGAAAGCGGTAACAGGAGCCGAGATTGACCAGTTAAGCGATGAGGAGCTTGACCGGAGAATCGAGGAATATGCTGTTTACGCACGCGTCCAGCCGGAGCATAAAGTGCGGATCGTTGATGCGTGGAAGCGGAAAGGCAGAATCACCGCGATGACAGGAGACGGAGTCAACGATGCGCCGTCGATCAAGCGTGCGGATATCGGCATCGGAATGGGCATCACAGGAACGGATGTGACGAAAAACGTGGCAGATATGGTGCTCGCGGACGACAACTTTGCGACGATCATCGTAGCGGTTGAGGAAGGAAGACGAATCTACGATAATATCCGCAAGGCAATTCAGTTCCTTCTGGCATCGAACCTTGCCGAGGTGCTGTCGATTTTCTGCGCGACGTTGATGGGCTTTACGATTTTAAATCCGGTGCATCTGCTCTGGATCAACCTGATTACGGACTGCTTCCCGGCGCTGGCGCTCGGTATGGAGGACGGTGAGGCAGACATCATGAAACGCCCGCCGAGAAATGCGGATGATGGTATTTTTGCGGACGGCCTCGGCTTTGATGTTGCGTTTCAGGGCATCGTGATTACTGTGCTGACGCTGGCGTCCTACTTCATCGGCCACTATCTGGAAGCCGGCCGCTGGGAAATCGTCAACAGCCCGGACGGCATGTCGATGGCGTTTCTGACACTCTCTATGGTGGAAATTTTCCATTCCTTCAATATGAGATCACGGAAAGGTTCTATTTTCCATATGAAGCATCAGAACAAGTATCTGTGGGGCGCGATGGCACTCTCATTTGTCCTCACATCCGCCGTCATTTACATCCCGGCACTGTCGAGTGCGTTCGGTTTTGAGCGGATCAGCGCGTTAGAATATGATGTGGCGATCGGCCTTGGACTGCTTGTCATTCCGGCGGTCGAAATCAGCAAGTGGATCCGGCGGAAATTTGCTTGACAAACGAGAAAAATTTGCATAAACTAGAACAAACGGAAATAGAAAAAGGCTTGGAACGGAAAAAGTAGAAAATCAGAATTGTTTCACAGAGAATGGCAGACAAATGGGGCTGGAAGCTGCCTGAAACGAGGGTTTTTGAAGTGCGTCCGGAAGCTGGCCGGGTGAAGCGGAAAAAGTGGGTAGTCCGGCACGGGTCCTGCACGTTATGCAGAAGAAAAGAAGAGGGCAGGTGTGCCCTTAAAGTAAAGTGGAACCACGGAGCTATTTCGTCTTTATCGGAGATGAAACAGCTCCGTTTTTGAATATTGCCCTTCGGGCAAAAAAGGTGGTAAGAAATAAAAATCTGAAAAAGTCCCGGCAGGAGGCAAGGAGAGGAAAGATGAGTTTTTTCGCGTATTTTAAAGAGGAATTTCAGGTGATTCAGGAGCGGGATCCGGCGATACATTCTCCCATGGAAGTCTTGCTGTATCCTTCATTTCGTGTTATGCTGAAGTACAGACGGGCGCACAAGCTATATCTGAAAGGCCATTACTTTCTGGCCAGATGGATTTCACAGCGGGCAGCGAGAAAAACCGGTATCGAAATCCATCCGGGTGCGACGATCGGAAAGGGACTGTTTATCGACCATGGAGCAGGCGTTATTATCGGAGAGACGACCGTCATCGGAGACAACGTGACGCTGTATCAGGGCGTGACGCTCGGCGGTAATGGTAAGGAGACCGGGAAACGTCATCCGACGCTGGAGGACAATGTTATGGTCAGCGCCGGTGCGAAGATCATCGGATCGTTTACGATCGGGGAAAACTCCAAAATCGGAGCCGGATCGGTTGTGATCGAGGAGGTTCCGCCGAACTGTACCGTCGTCGGCGTGCCGGGGCACATTGTGAAGCAGAATGATGTGCGGATTCCGAGAAAAAGCATGGATCACATTCATCTGCCGGACCCGATTTTCGAGGATATCAAGGTACTGCAGCAGGAGAATACGGAGCTTACGAACCGTGTGCTCGAGCTGGAGGGCGAGCTGCGTCAGATGAGGAAAAAAGAAAGGACAGAACAGAAGTGACGGAAGTGGGCAAAGAGACAGAAAACGAGGAGCTTTTTCCAGAGGCGGTTTTCGGGGAGAAGGATTATCTTTCGGAGGTATTCGGACTGGAACAGCATGACATCCGCATGTATTCGCCGCTTACGCTGGCTTACATCGGGGATGCTGCGTATGAGATCGTCATCCGCACGATTCTGGTGCGGAAAGCAAATATGCAGGTCAACAAGCTGCACCGCCATGCGGCAGGGCTTGTAAAGGCGGAGAAACAGTCGGCGATGATTGAAATTCTGGAGCCGCTGTTTACCGAAGAGGAAAAACAGATTTATAAAAGAGGCAGAAATGCGAAATCCTATACCAAGGCAAAAAATGCGTCCACGATCGACTACCGCCGGGCAACCGGGTTTGAGGCCGTGATGGGGTATCTGTACCTGAAAGGGGATTACAAGCGGATGATCGACCTGATCCGGGCAGGACTTGGCGAAGTGTGAGAGCAGATAAGATTCAGAAAATAAAAAAGAAGCGGCAGGGCAGTGGGGCTTTTGAAAAAGCAAAAGTTCCCACTGCTTTTGGGACCGCGGAACAGGAATGATATGAGAGAAAACAACAGAAACGACAAGAGAAACTTTGAGAGAAGAGACGGAAAAAAACGTGACTTTAAGGGGAAACGAGATTACCGTGACAGAGACAGAAAACAGGAAGTACAGCAGGCGGATGAGGAGTTTACAGGCGGCATGGTAGAGGGAAGAAACGCTGTCATCGAGGCGTTCCGCTCCGGCAAGACCGTGGACAAGCTGTTCGTCCTTGCAAGCAGCCAGGACGGCCCGATCCGCACGATCATCCGTGAGGCGAAAAAACACGATACCATCATCAATTATGTAGAAAAAGAACGTCTTGACGAGCTGTCCACCACCGGAAAGCATCAGGGTGTCATTGCACAGGTGGCTTCCTACAGTTATGCAACCGTTGAGGACATCCTCGCGCGCGCAGAGGAGAAAGGGGAGCCGCCATTTATCCTTCTGCTGGACGGCATTGAGGATCCGCATAACCTCGGTGCGATCATCCGTACCGCAAACCTGGCAGGCGCACATGGTGTCATCGTGCCGAAGCACCGCGCAGTCGGCCTGACAGCAACCGTTGCCAAAACGTCGGCAGGTGCATTAAATTACACACCGGTGGCAAAGGTGACGAATCTGGTGCAGACCATGGAAATGCTGAAGGAAAAGGGCATCTGGTTTGTCTGCGCGGACATGAACGGACAGAGAATGTATGATCTCGACCTCAAAGGACCGATCGGCCTTGTAATCGGAAATGAGGGAGAGGGTGTCAGCCGTCTGGTGAGAGAAAACTGCGACTTCACAGCCACAATTCCGATGAAAGGCGATATCGACTCTCTGAACGCTTCCGTGGCAGCCGGCGTGCTCGCTTATGAGATTGTAAGACAGAGAAGCTGCTAGAAATTGCGGAAAATCACATTACGCTCCGGCGGAAGAAAGATGAAGGATACAAGAGATATGATGGTGAAAGATTACGATACCTGTACGGATGAGGAGCTGATTGCGCGTCTGCGGGCAGGAGAACGCGAGATTACCGATTATCTGATCGACAAATACAAATCGCTGGTGCGGACCAGGGCGAGGGCGCTGTACCTGGTGGGCGGAGATCACGAGGATCTGATCCAGGAGGGCATGCTCGGACTTTTTAAGGCAGTGCGTGACTACAAACCGGGGAAGGAGGCATCGTTTGCCACCTTCGCCGGCCTGTGCATCGACCGTCAGATGTATTCTGCAGTGGCATCGTCCCAGCGCCAGAAGCATCAGCCGCTGAACAGCTTCGTCTCGTTAAGCGAACCGGTTTCCGAGCAAGAGCTGCGCCTGGTGGACGAGGAGACACCGGAGGAGATCATGATCAGCCGGGAAAACGTAATCGGCATGCATGAGCGGATCAAAGAACGGCTCAGCAAATTTGAGTACCAGGTGCTGGAATTGTATCTGAAAGGGTACGATTATACGCAGATTGCAGAAAAACTTGGAAAGCAGCCGAAGGCAATCGACAATGCACTGCAGAGAATCCGCAGCAAAGTGCGGGAGGTCTGTTCGTGAGATGGGAAAACGACCGAAAAAATTACGGCGAATTGTCAAAAACGCAGGAAAATCTGTGAACAAATAAAAATTTTCAAATTTGTAGAAAAAACTGTTGACAATTCACTATAGTTTTGATAGAATACCAAATGTAGCAAGGAGCTAACAAAAAAACAAAACAACTTGCGAGTGCTGATGTGGCTCAGTCGGTAGAGCGTCGCCTTGGTAAGGCGGAGGTCACGGGTTCGATTCCCGTCATCAGCTTACTAAGAAAGATCCCGGGAAACCGGGATCTTTTCGTTATATAAAAAACAGCAGGAGATGGGCAGGAAGAAAAAGACACTATTACAAAAGGTACAGTTATGATTGTGAGGGAAAAAGAAGATGCGTCATTCGCTTGGGGTAAAGAAAGCTCGAATATAAGGATTCCAAAGGACAGGACTGTTATTTCTATTATTCGAACATTGCCGGAACCGATCTGGATATGCTGGGCTATGTGCCCGTTGCAGATATTGAGTCTGAGGTAACGGACTGGAGCATTGTTCTGCTGGTCAGCGGCATGAAAAAGAGAGAATCCAAATCGGAGACATTCAGCGCAAATCCGTTTGAATACGAATTCTTATACGCACCGCTCGGGGACAAGGGCGCTTACGCGTACCAGCAGCCGTGGTATGGATTTTCGGTCAACAAAGACAGCGAAGAGAAAGAGATCGCGGTTGAGTTTCTGCGCTTTATGATGCAGGAAAAAGAGATCGACGAGATGGCCAGTATTAAAGGCCTGCCGTCGGTGGCAGAAAATGGAACCGACGAGTGGTATGCGGGGCTTCGGGATGCAAAAAATATTGAGGCAAGTTTTATCAACGACGGCAGCGTGCCGGATTCCATCCGCGCGGCATTGGAGCAGGCGTGTACGGCAATGCAAACGAGGCAGTGCAGGTGTTTGTGGAGCTGTGTGCAGAGAAATAAGATAGGAAAACGAGAAGAGCGACTCATTTGTGAAAACAAGTGGGTCGCTTTTTGGTGCAAAAGATGGTAGAATAGGTACAACAGAAAAAATGAGGTGAAGAAAACAATGGAGTCAAAACGTAAGGTACTGCAAAAACTGTTCCTTTCCACGCTGTATCTGAGTGCATTTACGTTCGGCGGCGGTTATGTGATTGTGACGCTGATGAAGAAGAAATTTGTGGATGAGTACCACTGGATTGAGGAGAATGAGATGCTCGATCTGGTGGCGATTGCGCAGTCATCGCCGGGGCCGATTGCGGTGAATGGGGCGATTGTTGTCGGGTATAAACTGGCGGGGATGATTGGTGTGCTGGTTTCGATTATTGGAACGATTATTCCGCCGTTTCTGATTATCTCTGTGATTTCGGTCTGCTATCAGGCGTTCCGGGATAATTTTTTCGTGAGCCAGATGCTCGAAGGAATGCAGGCAGGCGTCGGAGCCGTGATTGCATCCGTGACGTATGAGATGGGAGCCGGGGTTGTGAAAGAAAAAGATCCGCTGTCGCTGGTGATTCTTGTCTGTGCGTTTGCAGCAGCCTGCTTCTTTGGCATAAATGTAATCTATATTGTTCTGGTCTGCGGTGCCATCGGTGCGTTGCGGACGGTTCTGGCGAAACGGAGGGGTGTGAAATGATTTATTTTCAGCTATTTTTAAGCTTTTTCCAGATCGGCCTGCTCAGCTTCGGCGGAGGCTATGCGGCCATGCCGCTGATTCAGGGACAGGTGGTGCAGGGACACGGCTGGCTGTCGATGTCGGAGTTTACGGATCTGATTACCATCTCCCAGATGACGCCGGGGCCGATCGCAGTCAATTCGGCTACGTTCGTCGGAATTAAAATCGCAGGCATCCCAGGAGCGCTCGCGGCAACGTTTGGATGTATTCTGCCGTCGTGTATTCTCGTCACACTGCTTGCGAAGCTATATTTAAAATACCGCGAAATGGCAATGCTCCAGGGAATCCTCCACTCCCTCCGCCCGGCGGTTGTGGCGATGATCGGTTCCGCAGGGATTTCAATTCTGGTCACGGCGTTTTGGAGCAGTGAAGGAGATACCGTGATCCGGCTGGCGCAGACGAACTGGAGTCTTGTCGTGATCTTTATCATCAGCCTCATCCTGCTGCAGAAAGGCAAAAAGGACCCAATCTTTGTGATGGTACTGGCCGGGGTGATGAAGGTGGCAGTGGCGCTGGTGGAAAAATTTGCGGCATAAGAGCAGACGTAAAAAATTAATTATATGCGTTAAAAGAAAACTGAAAAAGAAACGGACAAACGGGGAGCATGGAACGATGTTCCTCGTTTTTGTCTGCCTTGCTATTTTCAGAAGTGAATGATAAAATGGCGATAGACAGCGAGAGTGAAAAACAGACAGGGGCGGCATGCTGTGGGACGATTTTTTTAATTCAAAGGTGAATGCTTTTCAGGACGTATTAAACTCAAAAATATATATCAATAAAACAGGATTGCTGGAATACACCAACAGTGTGATTGACACAACATCGAAGTTTATCTGCAACAGCCGCCCCAGAAGATTTGGAAAATCGATCACAGCGGATATGATGACTGCGTACTACAGCAGAAGTCTGGATACAGAAGAAATGTTTGAAAAGCTTAATATTGGTCAGGCGGCAAATCAGAAAATACAGGATGAATATCAAACAGCAGATTCTTAATAGGGAAGGTAAACATAGTGTTATACATTATTTTTGATTTTATAATGGCAGTAATTATGTTTATGTCACTTCCTTTTATTGTTGGAATAATGGTAGATATCCGCCATCAGGGAATTGGGTGCTTTGCGGCATGGGTAATATGGGGAGTTATGTTTATCTTATTGTTGAGGCTGTTTAATGCTCTGAAATTAAGATGTCAAAAAAAGCCAGAAAAAAGATAAAAAGGATCTTTCTTTCTAAACATGAATCGTGTATAATAAACATTACTGTTCGGGGCCTGCCTGGAGAAATCCAGAAAGGCTCCGATTTATGTCATTTATTTTACAAAGCAAGAAAAGGGGGAAACCATGCAGAAACACAGAAAATTTATTGGGGACAAACGGTTTTACCTGATGGTACTTGGCGTTGCGATGCCGATTATGATTCAGAACGGGATCACCAACTTTGTCAGCCTTCTCGACAACATCATGGTAGGACAGGTCGGCACCGAGCAGATGTCCGGTGTTGCGATCGTCAACCAGCTTCTTTTTATTTATAACCTTTGTATTTTCGGAGGGGTATCCGGTGCAGGAATTTTCACTGCGCAGTATTTCGGACAGGGCAACGACGAGGGTGTGCGAAACACCTTCCGCTTCAAGCTCTGGATCGGCGTGATCCTGACGGCAGCGGCAATCACTATTTTTCTTGGTGCGCACGAGCCTCTGATTCGTCTCTACCTGACAGGAGATCAGGGAAGCCAGGACATGAATGCGACATTAGCCTATGGCATTTCTTATATGAAGGTCATGCTGGTAGGACTTCCGCCGTTCCTGTTTGTGCAGCTTTATGCCAGCACGCTGCGCGAATGCGGCGAGACAATGCTTCCGATGAAGGCCGGTATTACCGCTGTCTTCGTTAATCTGATTTTTAACTACATTTTAATCTACGGAAAACTCGGTGCACCGCAGCTCGGCGTTGTCGGCGCGGCAGTCGCAACGGTGCTGTCCCGTTACGTGGAGATGGCGATCGTGCTGATCTGCACGCACGGAAACAAAGAAAAATATCGTTTTACGAAGCATCTGTACCGCACGATCCGTGTTCCGGCGGCTTTGACGAAACAGATCCTCATCAAAGGAACACCGCTGATGCTGAACGAAACGTTCTGGGCAGGCGGCGTTGCGATCCTGATGCAGTGTTACTCCGTGCGTGGACTGAATGTCGTAGCCGCGATGAATATCTCCAACACGATCTCGAATCTGTTCAACATCGTTTTCATTGCACTCGGCGATTCCGTTGCCATCATCGTCGGACAGCTCCTCGGAGCCGGAAGGATGGAAGAGGCAAAGGATACCGATACGAAGCTGATCACGTTTTCCGTATTACTCTGCATTGTGATCGGCGCGCTGATGGCGCTCGTGGCTCCGCTCTTCCCACGCCTCTACAACACGACGGACGAAGTACGCCACATGGCGGCAATCTTCATCGTGGAAGTGGCCATGTTCATGCCGGTCAATGCATTCCTGCATGCAAGCTACTTTACCCTGCGCTCCGGTGGAAAAACGATCATCACGTTCCTGTTCGACAGCGTCTTTATCTGGGTTGTCAGTGTGCCGGTGGCTTTCTGCCTGAGCCGTTTTACCGGACTTTCGATCTACGCAATCTACTTTATGGTTATGTCGGTTGACCTGATCAAGTGCGTGATTGGATTTGCCCTTGTCAAGAAAGGAGTCTGGCTGCAGAATATTGTGGCGGAGTAAAGAAAAAAAATCTGTCTGTTTTCCAGTCTGAAAAGGATGGGAGGCGGACAGATTTTTTTCTTTATAAAAAACTTTGTTGAATTTTACTGTAAAGCAAAAAAAGCCCTCCGGGCAGGATCGGACTGCGGTTGAGAGAAAGAAAAAGAGTATTTTTGAAAAAATTTCGCAAATGAAGCAGCCGCTTTTGGCGGAAAAGTGGAAATTTTTTCATTAATCAAAACACCGGTTGAAATTTAGAGAACGCTTGTTATAATAGGGGTGCAGCGAACAGACATCTCGTATGACGCGTGAATCTCTCTTCCTATTATTAATGAGGCGCGTTCATACACCACATGGAGGAAAAAAAGCGATGGATTACGCAAAAGAATCATTAAAGATGCACTATGAATTACGCGGAAAGCTCGAGATGACATCCCGTGCAGCCGTAGATACAAAAGATGCCTTAAGTCTTGCCTATACCCCGGGTGTGGCAGCGCCGTGCCTGGAAATTCAGAAAGATGTCAATAAGAGCTACGAGCTGACCAGAAGATGGAACACCGTAGCTGTTGTCACAGATGGAACCGCAGTCCTCGGACTTGGCGATATCGGACCGGAAGCCGGTATGCCGGTTATGGAAGGAAAATGCGTTTTATTCAAAGAATTCGGCGGTGTCGATGCAATCCCGCTCTGCGTGCGCAGCAAGGATGTGGATGATATTGTCAATACCGTGCGTCTTCTCGCAGGAAGCTTCGGCGGTGTCAACCTGGAGGACATCTCCGCACCGAGATGTTTTGAGATTGAGAAGAAATTAAAGGAATGCTGTGATATTCCGATTTTCCACGATGATCAGCATGGAACAGCCGTGATCACACTGGCCGGTGTCATCAATGCGCTGAAACTGGTTGGAAAGAAACTGGATGAAGTCAAAATTGTTACCTCAGGAGCCGGTGCAGCCGGAATCGCCATTATCCGCCTGCTGATTTCGATGGGTCTCAAAAACGTCATCATGACAGAACGCAAAGGTGCAATTTACGAGGGACGCGACGGCCTTAACCCGATCAAAGAGGAGATGGCGAAGATCACAAACTACAACCATGAGAAGGGCACGCTTACAGAGGTAATCAAAGGAGCCGATATTTTTATTGGCGTTTCTGCGCCGGGTACGCTCACTCCCGATATGGTACGTACGATGGCAAAAGATCCGATCATCTTTGCCTGCGCAAATCCGACGCCGGAGATTTTCCCGGACGAGGCGAAAGCAGCAGGAGCAGCCGTTGTCAGCACAGGAAGAAGCGATTATCCGAACCAGGTGAACAACGTACTGTGCTTCCCTGGCATCTTCCGCGGAGCGCTCGATGTGCGCGCATCTGACATCAACGATGAAATGAAGGTCGCAGCAGCTTACGCAATTGCAGGACTGGTAAGCGACAAGGAACTGAATGCAGACTATATCCTGCCGGCAGCGTTTGATCCGCGTGTAAAAGATGCTGTGGCAGCAGCCGTTGCAGAGGCAGCAAGAAAGAGCGGCGTAGCGAGAATTTAAACAGAGTTTGATATAAAAGAAAACGACAGAAAAAGGCTTCCTGGACAGCAAGGAAATCCGGGAAGCCTTTTTGCGTATCGTTAAGAAATTATGAAGGAAAGCAGCAGTTACATTCAGCCAGCCAGATTGTCTTCTGCCGGCAGTTCCGGTCCGGTCAGAGCGTACGGATCGAGAATGTCGTCGAGCTGTTTCTGTGTCAGCAGTTCGTCTTTCAGAACCAGAGAAGTAACACTCTCGCCCGTCTTCAGCGATTTCTTTGCAATCGAGGCCGCTTTCTGGTATCCGATATACGGGCAGAGCGCCGTTGTGATGCCGACACTCTTCGAAACGAGATCCTCGCACCGTTTCTCATTTGCGGTAATGCCGAGAATACAGTTCTTCACAAGCGTATTCACAGCGCCTGTCATCGAGGTGATGGAAGAGAACAGGGAGTAGAAGACAACCGGCTCAAACGCGTTCAGCTCCATCTGGCCAGCCTCAGCCGCCATCGTGATTGTGGTGTCGTTTCCGATGACATGGAAGGCAACCTGTGTCACAACCTCCGGGATAACCGGGTTGATCTTGCCCGGCATAATCGAGGATCCGTTCTGCATCGGCGGCAGGTTGATCTCGCCGAATCCGGTCCGCGGTCCGCTGGACAGCAGGCGCAGATCGTTGCACATCTTGGAGAGGTTGACGGCGCAGGTCTTTAACGTGTTGGAGATCGTCACAAATCCGTCGAGGTTCTCCGTCGCGTCAAACAGATCGTCCGCCTGCATCAGCGGATAGCCTGTCACAGCAGCGAGGGTCGGCACGATGTGGTGGAGATAGTAATCGGAAGCATTGATCGTCGTACCGATGGCTGTTCCGCCGAGGTTCAGGGTGAACAGCTCTTTTCTGGCGCGTTCGATCCGGCGGATATCACGCTCGATCATCGTTGCGTAAGCGTGGAAGCTCTGGCCGAGACGCATCGGAACGGCGTCCTCAAGCTGGGTTCTTCCCATCTTTAAAATGTGGTCAAATTCCTGGGACTTATCGAGCAGTGCTGCGTGGAGTGACTCGAGCGCATGCAGAAGATCCGGGAGCAGATCGAGCACGGTCAGTTTTCCTGCACTTGGGATAACGTCGTTTGTGGACTGTGCCATGTTGACGTGGTCATTCGGGTGGACAATGGTATAATCACCCTTGGTGCCGCCCAGAATTTCGATGGCGCGGTTTGCGATGACTTCGTTTGCGTTCATATTAGCACTCGTTCCGGCGCCGCCCTGGATGCCGTCAACGATGAACTGGTCTTTTAATTTGCCGGCAATGATTTCATCACAGGCATAGATAATGGCAGCCGCTTTTTCCTCTGGCAGTCTCTGTGCTTCGCGGTTGGAGATGGCAGCTGCCTTTTTAATTTTCGCCAGATTCTGGATCATGACCGGGTGGATCGGCGTTCCCGTGATGGGGAAATTCCGTTTTGCCCGCAGGGACTGTACCCCGTAGTAGGCGTCGGAGGGGACTTCAAGGGAACCAATGGAATCTGCTTCAATTCTTGTTTTCATAATAATCTCCTTCTTTCTGCACGCATTGAGTTGTGTATATTGTCTGAAACAATTCTTGCTTTGCCTTTCGATACCGGAAGAATAACACCAGGGCAGAAATTTGTAAATACCGCCGCTGAAGAACTGTGGAATCTTATTTATTTTTGCATTTGATTTTAAATACCAAGGGAAAGAGGCACTTTTACTTATTTTTCGAAAGCAGTTTCCGCGAGGACACGTTTTCGTAGACAAAAAACGGCGAACGTGATATGCTGAACAGTATAAAAGTGAAAAAACAGGAGAGCAGCGTATGAAACATGAAAAAAGCAAGAACGATGCGATGCGCCATGAGCTCGATCACATCGATGCAAAAATCCTGAATCTCCTTCGGGAAAACGCCAGGATGCCGCTGAAAGAAATCGCGGAACACGTATTTTTATCCTCCCCGGCAGTTTCCGCCAGAATTGAGCGGCTGGAGAAGGAAGGCTACATTACAGGATATCAGGTCAAATTAAATCCGGCGCTTTTGGGATATCCGATCAAAGCGTTCATCAACCTCGAGGTTGAGCCGGTTCAGAAAAAAGAATTTTATCCCTATATTGAAAAGGTCCACAATGTCGTGGAATGTAATTGCGTTACCGGTGATTACTCCATGCTCATTGAGGGCCTTTTTGTTAGTACCATTGAGCTCGACCAGTTTATCGGCGAGCTGCAGCATTTTGGACGGACGCGGACGCAGATCGTGTTCTCGACCTCCGTGGAGCACCGCCAGGTGACCGCACACGAGGCAGAAGAATAGGCACCGGTCCGCTCCGGCGGCTTTATGTACCGAAAAAAATGCTTTGCAGGAGAATGCTTTTGTGTTATAGTGATAGAATACACAGAGCATTTTGCGCCCTTTTCGGGGCAGTGCTCCAAACGAAAAGATTCGAGGGAGGCCTGACCTTATTATGGAAGAAAAAGAAGTTGTTTCCAAAAATTTTATCGAGCTTGCGATTGACAAAGATCTGGCAGAGGGCGTTTACGACCATGTATGCACACGATTCCCGCCGGAGCCAAACGGCTATCTTCATATCGGACATGCAAAATCCATCCTGTTAAACTACGGTTTATCACAGGAGTACAACGGAGAGTTCCACATGCGTTTCGATGATACAAACCCGACGAAAGAGAAAACCGAGTTTGTTGATTCCATCAAAGCCGATATCCAGTGGCTTGGTGCAGACTGGAAAGATCATCTGTACTACGCATCCGATTATTTCCCACAGATGTATGAGGCAGCCGTAAAACTGATCAAAAAAGGAAAAGCATTCGTCTGCGATCTGTCCGCAGAGGAGATCCGTGAGTACCGCGGAACCTTAACCGAGCCTGGAAAAGAGAGCCCGTACCGCAATCGTTCCGTGGAGGAAAACCTGGACCTGTTCGAGCGCATGAAAAACGGCGAATTCGAGGACGGAAGCAAAGTACTCCGTGCGAAAATCGATATGGCATCACCGAACATCAACATGAGAGACCCGGTTATCTACCGTGTAGCCCATATGCATCACCACAGAACCGGCGATACCTGGTGCATCTACCCGATGTACGACTTCGCGCATCCGATCGAGGACGCCATCGAAGGCATTACCCATTCTATCTGTACGCTGGAGTTTGAGGATCACCGTCCGCTGTACGACTGGGTTGTACGCGAGCTGGAATATCCGATGCCGCCGCGCCAGATTGAGTTTGCAAAGCTGTATCTGACCAACGTGGTTACCGGAAAACGTTACATCAAAAAGCTGGTAGAGGACGGCGTGGTAGACGGCTGGGATGACCCGCGTCTCGTATCCATCGCAGCACTCCGCCGCAGAGGCTTTACACCGGAGTCCATCAAGAAATTCGTAGATCTGTGCGGTGTATCAAAAGCAAACAGCTCCGTTGACTATGCGATGCTGGAGTACTGCATCCGCGAGGATCTGAAGCTGAAAAAAGCCCGTACCATGGCAGTCTTAAATCCGGTGAAACTTGTCATCGACAACTATCCGGAAGACCAGATTGAGATGCTGGAAGTACAGAATAATCTCGAGAATCCGGAGCTTGGCAGCCGTCAGGTACCGTTTGGAAGAGAGCTGTACATCGAGCGCGAAGACTTCATGGAGGAGCCGGTCCGCAAATACTTCCGTATGTTCCCGGGCAATGAAGTCCGCCTGATGAACGCATACTTCGTCACCTGCACCGGATGCGAGAAAGACGAGAACGGAAATATTACCGTAATCCATGGAACGTACGATCCGGAGTCCAAGGGAGGAAATTCCCCGGACGGAAGAAAAGTAAAAGGAACGATCCACTGGGTAGCAGCAAAGACCGCCGTCAAAGCAGAGTGCCGTCTGTACGAAAACCTGATCGACGAGGAGAAGGGCGTTTACAACGAGGATGGTTCCATGAACCTGAATCCGAATTCCCTGACCGTATTAAAAGAGTGCTATCTGGAGCCGTCTTTAAAAGATGCGAAAGCATACGACAGCTTCCAGTTTGTCAGAAACGGATTCTTCTGTGTAGACGCAAAAGATTCCAAAGAGGATGCGCTGGTGTTCAACCGTATCGTATCCCTGAAGAGCTCTTTCAAGCTACCGGCAGCGAAATAAATAAGAATTTTGAAATGGAACAGAGCAGCCGCCTGGATGAAACCGACATCCCAAGCGGCTGTTCTTTTTGTCAGGGGAGATGGGAAGATGAATGAATTGACGATTTCGCTGGATCCGCATCGGAAGACACCGCTCTATGAGCAGATCTACGGTTTTATCCGCGAGGAAATCCGCGGCGGACGGATCCGTGCAGGGGAGCGGCTGCCGTCGGCGCGGGCGCTTTCGGGCTATCTGTCGGTGAGTCGGAGTACCGTGGATCTGGCGTATGAGCAGCTGGTATCCGAAGGGTATCTGGAGAGTGTGCCGTGCAAAGGCTACTTTGTCTGTGAGATTGAGGGGCTGTACCGCCTCGATGAAAAGAAAGAGGAGACAAAAGAGGATGATGCCGCGGAACAGACGCCGTTCCGCTACGATTTTGCCGTGACCGGCACGGCGCCGGGCGGATTTCCGCAGAACAGCTGGAAGAAGATCTCGAAAGAAGTCCTGCTGGACGCAGATGACAGCCTGTTCCAGCTCGGGGATGCGAAGGGCGAGCACGGTCTTCGGGAGGCAATCCGCGACTATCTGCACCACGCACGCGGCGTGAACTGCCGCACGGAGCAGATCATCGTCGGAGCGGGAAATGATTATCTGCTGATGCTGCTTTCGGTGATCTTAGGGCGTGGCCATAAAGTGGCGATGGAAAATCCGACCTACATCAGTGCCTACCGCTGTTTTGCGAAGCTCGGCTATGCGATGTGTACGGTTTCGATGGACGAAGCGGGCATGCGGCCGGCGGAGCTGGAAAAAAGCGGGGCGGATCTGGCGTACATCATGCCGTCGCACCAGTTCCCGATGGGCATGGTCATGCCGATGAAGCGGCGGATGCAGCTCCTTGCGTGGGCATCGAGGGAAAATGGGCGGTATCTGATTGAGGATGATTATGACAGTGAATTCCGCTACAAGGGCCGCCCGATCCCGGCACTGCAGGGCAATGACACAGAGGGAAAAGTGATCTATCTTGGAACGTTTTCGCGGGCGATTGCGCCGTCCATCCGCATCAGCTACATGGTGCTGCCGGAGACGCTGCTGCCTGCCTACGAGGAGAACGGAAGATGCTTTTCCGCGACAGTTTCGAAGACGGACCAGAAGATTCTGGAAGAGTTTATGCGGAGCGGCGCGTTCGAGCGCCATCTGAACCGGATGCGTGCACAGTATAAAGGGAAACACGACCTGCTGATCCGGCTTCTGAAGGAGTTTGGGCGGGAGTACACGGTGTCCGGCGAGAATGCGGGCGTCCATGTGCTGGTCCACCTGCCGAGAGGACTTTCCGAAGCGGAGGCGGTGCAACGGGCAAAAGAGGATGGCGTGCGCGTGTACGGGCTGGAACGGTACTGCATCGGCGCTGCCGCAGATCCCGCACAGGGCGGCACAGTGCTGCTTGGGTACGCCGGGCTTTCTGAGGAGGAGATTGCAGAGGCAGCTGCGATTCTGAAAAAGTGCTGGAATGCGTGAAAAAAGATATGAAAAAAACGGATTGCTTCGCCAGTAACAAAAACTGACGGAACAATCCGTTTTTACTGTTTGATAGAGAGTTACAATACGGACAGGATCAGCAGCCCAGCTCTTCGGTCAGCTCGCAGATCTCATCAATGATCGATCCAATCGTCTCGATCGTATCGAGAAGCGGTGCATCCGTCGAGATATCAACGCCGGCCATTTTTGCCAGCTCTTCCGGTGTCTTCGTGCTTCCGGCGGTCAGTACCTTTTTCCAGTCATCGACAGCGGTCTGACCTTCGGTTTCGATGCGCTTGCAGACCTGTGTGGCAACGGTCAGTCCGGCGCTGTAGGTGTAGGAGTAAAGTCCCATATAGTAATGCGGCTGGCGCATCCAGGTGAGCGCTGCGTCATCGGAAATTTCCACATCATCGCCCCAGAACTTCTGCAGGGTCTCTTTCATAATGCTGCTTAACGTCTCAGCCTGTACGCTGTCGCCGGCATCGATGAGCTTGTAAACCTCGCGCTGGTAAGCAGCCTCCATCAGATGGGTGACGAAGTTATGATAATATGTGTTGCTGATCATACAGCTTAAAACCCAGCGGCGGAACCGTTTGTCCGGGGTCGTTTTCAGCAGATAATGAGCCATCAGAAGCTCGTTCATGGTAGACGGCGCCTCGACAAAATAAGAGGAAACCTCGGTATCGAGAATCGCCTGTGCGCCGTTGCAGAGACGGAAATGGCCGGCGTGGCCGAGTTCATGCGCCAGCGTGAAAACATCTGCCATGCGGTTATTCCAGCTTAAGAGAATAAAGGAACCTTTTCCGTACGGGCTGGCACAGAAGCCGCCGGTGGATTTTCCCTGGTTCTGTGCAAAGTCAACCCAGCGTTTTTTGTAGGCCTCCTGAATCATGGAAACGTAATCATCACCGAGAATGGCAAGGCCTTTTTCGATGTACTGTTTTGATTCCTCGATCGTGACAGACGGATCGTACTCCGGGTCGACGGCGATTTTCAGATCGGCGAAGGTCATGCGGTCAAGGTTGTGAACCTTTTTCAGCAGGCGGGCATATTTGCGCATATGCGGAGCCAGGCGGGTGGTGATGAGATCGATCTGGCGGTTGTACAGCTCACGGCTGACCTGCTGCGGGAACAGCAGAGAATCGATGACGGAATCGAAGCCGCGCAGCGTGGCCATGGTCTTTTCTGTCTGCAGCTGGGCATTGTAAGCAGCTGCCGTTACATTTTCGTACTGTCTGATTTTTGTAGAAAAGGCGGAGAATGCACTGCGGCGGATATCGGTGTCTTTTTCGTACTCGTAATTATCCTCAAACAGGGAGTAGCCGAGCGGATATTCTTTTCCGTTTACGGTGAAAGAATCAAATTTCATATCGGCAAGCTTTGCCATGTTGTAGATCTGGTACGGAGCCGAGAAGGTCTGGGACAGAGCGGAAATGGCACGCTCGGTTTCCGGATTCAGGCGGTGTGCCTTGTTGCGGAGAATCTCGGCGAGATAGCAGCGGTTCGTATCTGACTGCTGCATGGCCTCGTTCAAAACATCCTCGGACTGTTCGGAAAGCTCGCTCTCGATAAAGGTGAGACGGCTGAAAATCTCAGAGATCAGGCTGTTGATGCGGTCGTTGCGCGTCTGGTTTGCACTGTTGTAATAGTCGACAGAGACGGCGAGATCGCAGTAGTTGGCGGTCAGTGTGATCAGACGGTAGACCTCCTGGTAATCGTCGAGACAGTGGTTGATCGTGGCTGCATCGGTGAGGTTTCCTTTGTAGGATGCTTCCATAGAAAGACTTAATTCTTTCATTTTCTGCGCATCAGCCAGCATGGCCTCCTCGGTTGGATAAATTAAAGACAGGTCCCAGGTAAGTTCTACAGGAACGTCATCGCGTTTTGCAAGTTCCATAACAATCTCCTTTCCATAAAAAAGGGGAGGTTTCCCTCCCCAGGAATTACTTCCTTATGTTTCTATATTCTGTTTTTGGGTTTTATTCTGCGGTTACTTCGCTTTCTTCCTGCGGAGAAACTTCACGATCCGCAGCAGACGGTGTTTCTTCTGCGGCGCCTGCAGTTTCTTCTGTTGTTTCTTCCTCGCAAGAATCCGCTTCATCATCGCCAGATTCAGCTTCCGGCGCTTCACATGCGCTTTCGCTATCGTCCGCACAGCTTTCTTTTTCAGCGTCTTCTTCTTCGGACTCTGCGGTTTCGCTTTCAGCTTCTGCATCAGCTGTTTCGGAACCTTCATTGCAAGCTGCAGATTCCGGATCCGGTGCAGCATCCTCCGCACCTTTCGTTTTCGGAAGGGTCGTATAAGTACGTTCAGCAGGAGCAGGCTCTTCCTCTTCAAATTCGTCTTTAAAATCGCCAAAATCTGTTTCAAGATCTGCTTTTCCTTTCCGGATAAAATAGACTGCCGCACCGCAGGCTGCGCCGACAGCGGCAGAAGCCAGAGTAAGCAGAATACGTTTTGATTTCCGTGACATCTCGATTCAAGTCTCCTTTCAAATGCCGTCCTTTGAAACTATTGTAATACAGTTTCAACAAAAAAGAAAGTAAAATCTTACAGAATTCGGAAAAAGTGCCAAAGAAAACAAGAAAAAGAAGGTTTCCTGACACAGAAACAGCATCAGGCAAGGATAAACTTACGAAGAATCTCCGCCACGCCGCTGTGATTGCAGTCGTTTTCCGTGATATAATCGGCACTCGCCTTTACGGCATCGGTCGCATTTTTCATGGCGGCACCGACGGCAGCGGCCTCGATCATCGAAATATCATTTTCCTGATCTCCGGCAGCCACGGTGTTGGCAAGCGGAATCTGAAGGAGCTCGCAGAGTTTTTTCACGGCATGGCCCTTGGAAACGTGTTCCGGGACATGCTCGAGGTAATGCGGGCTGGAGTAGAACATCGAAATTTTTCCTTTTGCCCACGGTTCCATGGCAGCGCGGTAAGCGTCCATTTTTGCACGGTCGTGGAGATCAATCACGATCATTTTGCATGGTTCCTCGGCGAGGTGCTCCGGCAGAAGCGGATCTTCCACGACGGGAATGTGGATTGCCTGTGTGTAAACGCGCGTTTCCTCGCCTGCATGGCGGCAGAGAAGGGAGGTGTCGGAGTAGGTGTGGCAGTAGAGGCCTGCCTCCTGCGTTTTTTCAAAGATCACGCGTGCATATTCGAGCGGAATCGTGCGGCGGTACAGCGTTTTCTTTGCCGCGCAGTCGTAAATCAGTCCGCCGTTGAATGCGATGGCATAGCAGCCTTCGCGGTCGAGTCCGAGCTCTTTTAAGATCGGCAGAAAGCCGGAGAGCGGGCGGCCGGTGTTGAACACAATTTTGTGGCCGGCAGCAAGTGCCTCTGAAATGGCATCCATGTTTTCTTTTGTCACCTGCTTTTCGGAATTCAGCAGGGTATCATCCATATCGGTAAAAAATATTTTCACAGTCTGATTCATATTCTCTTTTTTTCCTTTCCAAGAATCTGAAAAACAGTTTCATTTTAGCACAAAGTGCCGGAAAAGAAAATATGGTTGCGCAGGGAAAAAATACAGGATATAATGATTGCGGACAAGAAGAGAGAGAAGAAAGAAAATCGAAGAACAAAAGAGACAAAGAAGGGAAGTCAGAATATGATAAAAGCTTGTATCTTTGACCTGGACGGCACCATCGCAGACACTGTAGAGTCGATTGCGCACGCAGTCAACCGCGTTCTGGAACATTTTGGACTTGTGCCGTGCCCGGTAGAAGCCTTCAACTTTTACGCCGGAGACGGTTTCGATCTGGCAGTGGAGCGCGCTTTAAAAGACGCCGGAGATGCAGAGCTCAACTATCTGCAGGAGGGCATCCGCCTTGGCCGCGCGTGGTTTAACGAGGACCCGCTGTATCACGTAAAACCGTATCCTAATATGCGGGAAACCCTGACCGCGCTGCGGGAAGAAGTTCCGATTGCCGTATGTTCCAACAAGCCGCACGAGGCGGCCATCCACGTCGTGGAGAGCGTGTACGGACCGGGCTTTTTCAACCGGATTCAGGGGCAGACCGCAGAAATCCCGAGAAAGCCGTCTCCGATCGGTGCGCTCGCGATTGCAGACGCACTCGGCGCCAGACCGGAAGAGTGCCTGTACTTTGGCGATACCAATACGGATATGCAGACCGGAAACGCCGCAGGCATGTTTACCGTTGGTGTGACGTGGGGATTTCGCCCGCGCCAGGAGCTGATCGACAACCATGCGATGGAGCTGCTCGACCGGCCGGAGGAAATCTTAACGCTTTTTCACAGAAAGAATCAGGAAAAATAAAACGAACAGAGGAGAAAACCAGAATGGGAGAATATACTGAAGAATGCATCAACACATTTTTAATGAATCAGGGCCAGTTATTCGACGAGCCGGTGGCTGAAAATTACGATGAGGCAGAGGCCTTTCTGGAGGACTGCTTTGCAGTCGTTGCCGACAATCTGGACGACGTGCGCGCCTACATGGAAGAAGAGGGCATGGACGTGGAAGAAATGTCGGATGCAGAATTAGAAGAGCAGAGCGAAGTCTTTGCCCTGCCGGACGGTCAGTATCTGATCGTGATGGGATAAAAAACAAGAGGAAATTAAAAAAGAATGAAATATGATGTCATTATTATCGGCGCAGGCCCGTCAGGTATTTTCTGTGCCTATGAACTGCTGAAAGAAAAACCGGATCTGAAGGTGCTGATGATCGAAAAAGGACGTTCGATCGAGAGCCGTCAGTGTCCAAAGAGAAAAACGAAAAAATGCGTGAACTGCAAACCGTGCTCGATCACAACGGGATTTGCCGGAGCAGGCGCATTCTCCGACGGAAAGCTTTCTCTTTCCCCGGATGTCGGTGGAAATCTGCCGGAGATTTTAGGATATGAAAAGACGGTTGAGCTGATCCATGAGTCCGACCAGATCTATCTGGATTTCGGCGCAGACAAGAATGTTTACGGTGTCGATAAAGAAAAAGAGATCCGTGAGATCCGCCGCAGAGCGATCAATGCCAACCTGAAGCTGATCGAATGTCCAATCCGCCATCTCGGAACTGAGGAGGGCTACAAGATTTACAGCCGCCTCGAGGATCACTTAAAAGAGATCGGCGTGGAAATGAAATTCAACACGATGGTCAATGATATTACGATCGAGGACGGCCGTGCGACAGCTGTAACACTTGAGGACGGAACGGTTTACGAGGCAGATGAGATTGTCTCCGCAGTAGGCCGCGAGGGAGCCGACTGGTTCTCACATATCTGCAACGGCCACGGCATCGAGACCGAGGTCGGAACCGTCGATATCGGTGTCCGCGTGGAAGTCCGCGACGAGGTCATGGAGTTCCTGAACAAGAACCTGTACGAGGCAAAACTCGTTTACTATACCCCGACTTTTGACGACAAAGTGCGTACCTTCTGTACGAACCCGTCCGGTGAGGTGGCAACTGAGTATTATGAAAACGGTCTGGCAGTTGTAAACGGCCACGCCTACAAATCCCAGGAGTTCAAGACAAACAACACGAACTTTGCCCTCCTGGTATCCAAGAACTTTACGAAACCATTTAAAACCCCGATCGAGTACGGCAAACAGATCGCACAGCTTTCCAACATGCTCTGCGACGGCAAGATCCTCGTTCAGACGTACGGCGATTTCAAACGCGGAAGAAGAACGACAGAAGAGCGTCTCTGCCGCAATAACCTGATCCCGACCTTAAAAGATGCCGTTCCGGGCGACCTTTCCCTGGTATTCCCGCACCGTATCATGGTCGACATTGCCGAGATGATCGAAGCCCTCGACAAAGTAACACCGGGTATCGCCAGCGATGAGACACTGCTGTACGGCGTAGAAGTCAAATTCTATTCCAACAAAGTTGTCGTAGACAAAGACTTCTGCACCAGCGTCAAAGGCCTCCGCGCCATCGGCGACGGCGCATCCGTAACCCGCGGCCTCCAGCAGGCAAGCGCAAACGGACTGTCGGTTGCGAGAAGCATTCTGAAAAGCATGAAATAAGAGAGAACGAAAAAAGATCCTTCGTCTGTGAAATGAGACGGAGGATCTTTTTTGGTGCCGGAAAGAGGGGTGTTTCAGATTATATGCCGTACAGCTTCCGGAACTGCTTCGGCGTTGTACCGGTCTGCTGGCGGAAAACCGAGATAAAGTAGCTGACATCGCGGTAGCCGCAGAGGGCGGCGATGCCGTCGAGCGTAGTGTAGGGACGGCTGATGAGAAGCTCCTTGGCGCGGCTGATGCGCAGAACGCTGATGTACGAGCGGACAGAGCTGCCGACAAAACGCTGGAACAGGCGTGTCAGATACTGCGGTGTGATATGGAGCTGTTCCGCGAGATCATCCACATTGAGCGGGTCGGAAAGATGACTTTCGATTTCCTGCATTGCCGGGCGGACATACTGGAGATACAGAGGGTGCTCCGTCCGGGAAAGGCCGGTGCGGAGCTGGGAAAGGCGTGTCAGGAACTCAAAGCATCCGACGGAGAGCGCAGCATCGTCGATGTCATTTTTCAGAAAATGTGAGTCGATTATGCGGTCAATCCATTCCTGAAACCACGCGCCCTCTGAGGCCGGAACGAAAAGATACGGCGAGACGGCACAGATTTTATAGAGATCATCGGAGAGCTTTCCGTCAAAGGTCAGAAAGGATGTAAACCACATCCCGCTGCCGTCGTTTTCGCGGTATTCATGCGGCACATGCGGAGCAATCAGAACACCGTCACCTGGTTTCAGCAAAAGTTCCTGGCCTTCGAGGGTCAGCAGCCCTTCGCCGCGTTCCGTTTGAATCCAGTGATATAAGGGGAATCCGTTCGGGCGCACAACGGGCTCCTGCAGCCAGCGGTTGCCGATGCTGTCAGCGGAGAGGGAAAAATCGGAGGCGGATGGTTTAAAGAAAATAGGCATAACAGTCAGTTCCTTTCTGAAAGAAAAGTCTAAAATAAGATTCCGGAATGAGTTTCGAAAATTCATACTTTTTAGACAAGCATATCATACTTTTCTCACAAAGACCAGTATATAATAGAGCCATCAAAACGAGATATCCAAACACAGGAGGAATCAAAAAAATGCAGCCAAAATTCAAAAAAATGTTATACGGAGGAGACTACAACCCAAACCAGTGGCCAAAAGAGATCTGGGATGAGGATATGAAACTTTTCCATCAGGCCGGCATCAACAGCACCACGATCAACGTATTTTCCTGGGCAAAAATCCAGCCGTCCGAGAATGAGTACGACTTTACAGAACTCGATGAGATCGTAGACACCCTGACAAAAGAGGACGTCCAGATCGTCATGGCAACATCCACCGGCGCACTCCCGGCATGGATGGTACACCGTTATCCGGAAGTGGCAAGAACCGATTTCGAAGGACGCCATCACAAATTCGGTCATCGCCACAATGCCTGCCCGAACAGCCCGGTTTTCCAGAAATATGCAAAACGCCTGGCAGAAAAACTGGCAGAGCGTTACGGCGACAACAAAAACATCGTCTGCTGGCACATCAGCAATGAGTACGGCGGCGAGTGCTACTGCGAGAACTGTGCAAAAGCGTTCCGCGTATGGCTGAAAGAAAAATACAAAACACTCGATGAAGTCAACAAGGCATGGAACATGGAGTTCTGGGGCCACACCATCTACGACTGGGACGAGATTGTACCGCCGAACGATCTGGGAGACGGAATGCCATGGGGAAGCGGCACTGCATTTGCAGGAATGTCCCTCGACTACATGCGTTTCAACTCCGACGGCATGCTGAACAACTACAAAATGGAGCGTGACGCGATCCGCAAATACGACAAAGAAACCCCGATCACCACAAACCTGATGGGAACGTACAAAGGCCTCGACTACTTCAAGTGGGCAAAAGAAATGGATATCGTATCCTGGGACAACTACCCGAGCTACAATACACCATGGAGCCACGTAGCTATGACCCACGACCTGATGCGCGGCCTCAAAGACGCACCGTTCATGCTGATGGAGCAGACTCCGAGCCAGCAGAACTGGCAGCCGTACAACTCCTTAAAGAAACCTGGCCAGATGCGCGCACAGAGCTATCAGACCGTTGCACACGGCGCAGACACGATTCAGTTCTTCCAGCTGAGAAGAAGCGTCGGCGGATGCGAGAAATTCCATGGTGCTGTTATCGCACACGCAGGAACCGCAGATACCCGTGTCTTCCGTGAGGTAACCCAGCTCGGAAAAGAACTGGAGAAAATCGGAAGCCGTGTGATGGGCTCCGAGAACCACGCAAAAGTCGGCATCATCTTCGACTGGGAAAACTACTGGGCACTGGAGTACACCAGCGGACCGAACCGCGATTTACGTTACGTAGACCAGATCGAGCAGATGTACAATTACTTCTATAACAAGAACATCGCTGTCGATATGATCCCGATCGACGCGGACTTCTCCAAATATGACCTCGTTGCAGCACCAGTTCTCTACATGGTAAAAGACGGTGTGGCAGAGAGCCTGGAGGCTTATGTACAGGCAGGCGGAACCCTCATCACCACCTACATGAGCGGTATCGTCGGACAGTCGGACAACGTTCATCTCGGCGGATACCCGGGACCGCTCAGAAAAATGGCAGGCGTATGGGTAGAAGAGATCGACGCTCTTGCACCGGAGCAGAGAAACAAGATCCGTTTCGCAGACGGAACCGAGGAAGAGTGCCGTCTCGTATGCGACCTGATGCACCTCGAAGGAGCTGAAGAAATCGCACAGTATGAGAACGATTTCTATGCAGGCATGACTGCTGTTGCAAAAAATCAGTTCGGAAAAGGAACCGTATATTATGTCGGAACCGACCTTTCTGAGAGCGGCCTTGCAAAAGTTCTTGCTATGGCAGCAGACGGCGCAGCCATCCAGCCGGTGATTGGAGAAGCAACAGCACTCGAGATCACAAAACGCCAGGCAGACGGCGAGGATCTGTACTTTATCATCAACTTCAAAGATGAGGAGATTCCGCTTCCGGCAGTCTTCGACGGAAAAGAAGATATCCTGACCGGCGAGAAAGTACAGGGCGGTGAGATGCTGAAGAAATACGATCTGCGGATTGTCAGCGTTCCGAGAGCATAATATAAAACATATTAACAAAAAAGACACAGCAGGAGGCAGAAAGATACTTCCAGCTGTGTCTTTTTGATGCTGTGAATTTATGCGGGTGCTTAGTGGGAAAACGAAGCCCGTGCGACGATGTTCTCCATCTCGCCCCATTTCTCCTCCATATCCGCTACAAGCGCGATCTGTGTCCGCGCCCGTACGAGGTTGTGCTCCGGGTAAGCGGTTTTGAAGTAGGTATCGCCCATCAGGTAATCGGCGAGAAAACGGATGCCGCATTCGAGGGTCATTAATTTTGCACCCATCGGCAGCATTTCGACTTCCGCGCGGGTCAAAGAGCCTGCGCAGCCTGCGAGAAAGCCCTTTGTATAGCTCTCAAAGAGAGGAAGGGAAAGAGACACCTTCGAGACATCCTGTTCGTCCTCAGCGGCCGTATTCGCGCCGAAGCGGATGGAATCTCCGAAGTCAAAGATCGACAGTCCCGGCATAATGGTGTCTAGATCGATGACGCAGATGCCCTCGCCGGTTTTGTCATCAATCATAATGTTGTTCAGCTTCGTATCGTTGTGCGTTACGCGGAGCGGCAGCTCGCCCGAGGCCTTCATGCGCTCGGCTACGCCGTAATCGTCTGCGTGGTCGAGGAAAAACGCCATCTCATCCGAAACGTTTTTCAGCCGTCCTTTCGGATCCGCCTGTGCCGCCTGTAAAAGCGCCTGGTAGCGGAGCGGTGTGTTGTGGAAATCCGGGATCGTCTCGAAAAGAGAGGCGGACGGAAAATCGGAGAGCATCTGCTGGAAGCGGCCGAAAGCATTACCGGTCTCGTAAAACAGCTTTGGATCTGTCACGGCATCATAGCAGGACGCATCGGAAATAAAGAGAAATGCGCGCCAGAATTCTCCGCGCTCATCGACGAAAAACCAGGCATCGTCTGTCGTCGGAATCAGGTTCAGCGTTTCGCGGAATGGATCTCCTCCTGCGGCTGTGATTTTTTTCCGCAGAAATGATGTTACCTGTGCAATATTCTGCATCAGCTCCGTTGGATTGTGGAAAACGGTGCGGTTCATGCGCTGCAGAATCGATTTGCGGAGGACGCCGTTTTCGGTGGAGCGCACCAGAAACGTATCGTTGATATGGCCGTTCCCGTGCGGCGTCCAGTCTGTAATCGTTCCCGGGAAAGCAAATGCGTGGACAATGGAAGAGAGTTCTTCCTGTGTGTATGTAATCATCATGGGTATAAACTCCTTATTTTAATTAGAAAAACCTGATTAAGTAAAGCACACGCAGGGCGAAAAGTCAAGAAAAGGGCGCGAAACGATTGACAACGAGCGGCATTTCCGACTATAATAGACAGTAATTTAAGAAAAAACAAAACCTAAAATGCAGTGACAGGGAGGAGTACCTGGCGGCGCAAAGCAAAGAGAGGAGATGGCTGGTGAGAATCTCCGTGAGCGTGCCTGCGGAAGTAGCCCTCGAGCAGTGGACTGAACAGAAAAAGCAGACAGCAATGTTTTCCAAGTAGGCTCCAACGTAGTTCCCACGTTACCGGGATGCCGTATCGGATGAAAAAAGTTAAATCCTGTACGGAATGAGCAGAAGTGTATTCTTCTGGAATTCAGGTGGTACCGTGGGTGGAAACATTCTCCCTGAACGTAAGGCACAGAAAAGGTGTTTTATGTTCGGGGATTTTTTATGCAGCAAATTTAGAACAGGAGGTTTTCATATGAAACAGATTACAGGAAACAAACTTCTGGTAAAGGCTCTGAAGGAGGAGGGTGTCGAGTATCTCTTCGGTTATCCGGGAGCCTGCACCATTGATATCAGCGATGAGCTTTACAAACAGGATGAAATCAAAATCGTTCTGCCGCGCCACGAGCAGGCGCTGGTGCATGAGGCGGATGCCTATGCGAGAACGACAGGAAAAGTCGGCGTATGCCTCGTTACCAGCGGCCCTGGTGCAACCAACCTGGTCACCGGTCTTGCAACGGCAAACTACGACAGCGTTCCGCTTGTCTGCTTCACCGGACAGGTAGCCCGCCACCTCATCGGAAACGATGCATTCCAGGAGGTTGATATCGTCGGCATCACCCGCAGCATCACGAAATACGGCGTGACGGTAAGAAACCGTGAAGATCTCGGACGCATCATCAAAGAGGCCTTCTACATCGCACGCACCGGAAAACCGGGCCCGGTTCTCATTGACCTTCCAAAAGATGTCATGGCAGAGCTCGGCAGCGCAGAGTATCCGAAGAACGTCAACATCCGCGGCTACAAACCGAACACCAGCGTTCACATCGGTCAGTTAAAACGTGCGTTAAAGATGCTTTCGAAAGCAAAACGCCCGCTGTTCCTTGCCGGCGGCGGCGTCAACATCGCACATGCGCAGGAAGTGTTCCGCGAAGTGGTCGAGAAAACACAGGTGCCGGTTGTCACAACCGTTATGGGACGCGGCGCGATCTCCACGAAACATCCGCTGTTCATCGGAAACCTTGGCATGCACGGCGCGTATGCGGCGAATATGGCAGTCAGCGAGTGCGATCTGCTGTTCTCGATCGGAACACGTTTCAATGACCGTATCACCGGAAAGCTGCATGAATTTGCCCCGCACGCGCAGATCGTCCACATCGACATAGACACCGCTTCGATCTCTCGAAACATCCATGTCGATATCCCGATCGTAGCCGATGCAAAAGAGGCGATCACGAAGATGGCAGAGTACGTAGAGCCATGCTCCACATCGAAATGGCTTGCCCAGATCGATGCCTGGAAGAACGAGCATCCGCTGACGATGCGCCAGAACGGCGTGATGGGACCGCTCGATATTTTCAACGCGATCAACGAGCAGTTTGACGATGCGATCATCGTCACCGACGTCGGACAGCACCAGATGCTGACAAGTCAGTACGTCGACATTACCGAAAACCGCCAGATCATCATGTCCGGTGGCCTTGGAACGATGGGATACGGCCTTCCGGGCGCGATCGGAGCAAAAATCGGCAACCCGGACAAACCGGTCATCGCGATTTCCGGTGACGGCGGTATGCAGATGAATATTCAGGAACTTGCGACTGCCGTTCTCGAGGAGCTGCCGGTTATCCTGTGTATCTTTAATAATGAATACCTCGGCATGGTACGCCAGTGGCAGAAACTGTTTTACGGCAAACGGTACAGCATGACGAACCTGCGCGCCGGTGCACTTTCCCGCAGAACAGACGGAGAAGAGTACCCGGAATACACGCCGAATTTTATCAAATTGGCTGAGAGTTACGGCGCAAAAGGCATCCGTGTCATGAAGAAAGAGGATATCGCGGCCGCGTTTGAAGAGGCGAAGAAAAACACCAAGACTCCGACGATCATCGAATTTATCATCGATCCGGAGGAGATGGTTTACCCGATGATCAAGCCGGGCGGAACGCTCGAAGATATGATTATGGACTGTTAGGAGGAGAGCGCGATGAATAAGGGAATGAAAAAAAGATGGATTTCACTGTACGTAGAAAACCAGGTTGGTGTCCTTTCCAAGATTTCCGGGCTTTTTTCCGCAAAAAGCTATAACTTGGACAGCCTGACCGTCGGAACGACCGAGGACCCGACCGTATCGCGTATGACGATCGCCACGGTCAGTGACGATGAGACGTTTGAGCAGATCAAAAAACAGCTGAACCGCATGGTCGAGGTCATCAAAGTCATCGACTTCACCGACGTGTTTGTGCGCATGAAAGAGATTCTGTATATCAAGGTATTCAACTGCAGCGCAGCTGAAAAAGTCGAGCTGTTCCAGATCGCCGAGACGTTCAAGGCGAAGGTCATCGACTACGGAAAAGACAGCCTGCTGCTCGAGTTTGTCCAGACAGCGACGAAAAACGATGCAGTTGTGAAGCTGATGAAAGAGGAATTCGGCAAGATCGAAGTCGTGCGCGGCGGAAGCGTCGGCATCGAGTCGATCAATGTGATGGAGCGGTAAAAGAGAGGACGTTTTTGCGTGAACGAAAAGAGTATTACCACAATTACGTTAAAAAAGATTAATAAGAAAAGTGTGTATCAGTACATCTATGAGCACCGCCAGACGGCGAAGCAGCAGATTGTGCAGGATCTGACGATGGGGCTTTCCACGGTGAGCCAGAACCTCAACGTGCTCGAGAAGGAGGGGCTGATTTCGCGGGACGGATTTTTCGAGTCGACCGGCGGCCGGAAAGCCCAGGTGATCCAGATCGTGCCGGAGTACCGGATTGCGGTCGGTGTCGGCATTCTGAAAAATATGTTTCACCTGGCTGCGGTCAATCTCTACGGGGAGGCGATCGCAGAGAAAACGGTCGCTGTGCCGTTTGCGCAGAGTGATGCGTATTATGACGGGATTGCATCATCTCTGGAATCATTCCTTGACCGTAACGGGTATGACAGGGAAAAGATCCTCGGTGTATCAATTGCGATGCAGGGAATCCCGGCACCGGACGGGGAGTATGTCGAAATTACAGGACATCCGGGAACTGGCACAGGAACATGCGACATCGGTGAGCAGTTCGCCAAGGGACTGGATGGGTTATATGGATACCGCAGCGAGACTATACCGGTATCCTTTTACAGACCAGTTACTGATCCACGCACAGCATCCACAGGCAACCGCCTGTGCGTCCCTGGAACTGTGGAATCACCCGGAGATTGAAAGTGCGGTGGTCTTCCTGCTGAACCGCAACCTGGGCGGGGCGGTGATCACGAATCACAAGGTGCATCAGGGGCTTTCGATGCACAGCGGAACGCTCGAGCATATCTGCATCGACCCGGAAGGGCCGGAGTGCTACTGCGGACAGAAAGGGTGCCTTGAGACGTATTGTTCCGCGAATGCGCTGGAAGCGGCGGCACAGATGCCGGTCAAAGAGTTTTTCCCGGCGCTGCGGGCAGGAAACGATGCGCGTCTTACGGAAATCTGGGATGCGTACCTGTCCCACCTTGCCTATGCAATGAAGACAGCAAATCTGCTGCTCGACGGAGCGGTGATTGTGAGCGGTTACCTTGCGCCGTATTTCAAAGAAGAAGACTGCCGGACACTGCTTGAAAAAGTCGATGCAGCCAGCCCGTTTCCGCTTGTGCGGGAGCAGCTTCTGGTCGGCACACACGGCCAGTACACGCCGGCGATCGGCGCTGCGCTTCTTTTTATTGAAGAGTTTCTGCAGTCGGAATTTTAATTTTTAGTTATAGAATTTCAGGGATAGAAAATCCGGGAACGGAAAGTTTTACATTGCTTTCCATTCCCGGATTTTTTCTGCTTTTTATCAGTGTTCGTTTTTAGATAAACATCGCATAAATCGACGCTCCGACCACAGTCAGAATACCTGCAACTGCAATCGAAAGGCTGCTCATCGCGCCCTCGACATCGCCCATCTCCATGGCCTTCGCCGTACCGATCGCATGGGAGGCCGATCCGATACTGATGCCCTTTGCAATCGGTTCCTCAATGTGAAACAGCTTGCAGAGCGTATCCGCCAGCATATTTCCCAGCACACCCGTGATGATGATAACGGCAACCGTGATCGTCACCGCACCGCCGAGCTCTTCCGAAACACCCATGCCGATGGCCGTTGTGATGGATTTCGGCAGCAGTGTTACATACATTTTATGATTCAGATTGAAGATCAGCGCCAGCGCGAGAACCACGGTAAGGCTCGTCAGCACGCCGGAGAGAATACCGGCGAGGATGGCTTTGATATTCTTTTTCAATGCCTCCATCTGCTCATACAGCGGAATCGCAAGGCAGACCGTTGCAGGAGTCAGCAGATAGCTCAAGTATTTTGCACCGTCATTATAATTCTGATAATCGATATCGAAAACAGCAAGGAATACAATGACGACTGCAATGGAAATCAGCAGCGGATTGAAAATCGGAAGCCCAAATTTTTTCTTTAACAGCATGCCGAGCTCATACGCCAGAAGGCTGATGACAACGCCGAAAAATGCAGATTCACAGAGCATATTTGTCATTTTGCGTCCCCTCCTTTGTGTTTCTTTTCCAGCCGGATGACCGCCTGTGTCACGCGTCCGGACACAACCATAACGACGATGGTGCTGACGAGCGTAATCACGAGAACCGGAACGAGAACGGCTTTTAATTCACCCCAGGATTCCATCAGGCCGACGCCCGCCGGAATGAACATGACCGGCATGATCTCAATCATAAACTTACCTGCGTCCTCGACGGCATCAAGTTTTAATGCCCCCGTCATCAGAAGCGCCAGCATCAGCACAAGGCCGTAGATACTTGCCGGAATCGGAAGCGGCAGCACGGCGTGCAGGATTTCTCCGACGAACGAAACCGCCATAATTACAAGGAACTGTCTTAATAATTTCACTTTGTCTGTTGTCCTTTCTCCCCATAACCCACATAACATCATTACTTCTCAATGTCACGACCCCGATTATACTACCCGCATAAAAGAATTTCAACCGTAAATGTTACTGCAATTTTGGCAATTTTTGCAAAAAAAAGCAAAAAAATGCCCGCCGATCAAACGAAAAAGTGAAATCGGTGGGCATTTTAACATAATTTTTTGAGTTGATCCGATACGGAACTTTTTAAGCATTGCTTTCGGCATTTTTCCGGTCCGGCAGAACGAAGATAAAGATCAGCGAACTGACAAGCAGCATGCCCGGATAGAAGAGGTTTGCCATGATTTCAAAGGCGGAGAGCTCATATCCCAGTTCATGCACCGCGGAAATCGCCACGAGCATCTGCGCGCCGTACGGCAGGATGCCCTGTGAGATGCAGGAGAAGGTATCGAGGAGCGATGCCGTTTTCCGTGGGGTGATGCCGTAGTCCTCGGACATCTGCTTTGCGATCGGGTTTGCCATGACGATCGCGACGGTGTTGTTTGCGGTCGCAATGTCGAGCAGCGCGACGAGAATGCCGACACCGAGCTGGCCGCCCTTTTTTCCGCGGAAGATTTTGTGAATGGCACGAAGCAGGACAGTAAAGCCGCCGTTTTCCCGAATCAGCGCGCACATCGCAGCGACAAGAATCGCAACCATACATGTCTCAAACATACCCGAAGTGCCGCTTCCCATGCTGGAGAGCATATCCCAGAGCGTCGTCTGTCCCGTACCGAGCATGATAACGGCACCGGAAGCAATACCGATAAGGAGTACGACAAACACCTGAATGCCCGCGATGCCGCCGATCAGCACGAGCAGGTACGGAACCATCTGCAGCAGATGGTATTCGTGGACGATCGGTGTGCCCGGCGCCTGTCGGAAGGAGATTACAAGGATCAGCGCCAGCGCGGCAAGAGCAGCCGGGAGAGCGATCCGGAAGTTTTCGCGGAACTTGTCTTTCATCTCGCATCCCTGTCCATTACATGCAGCAATCGTTGTATCTGAAATAAAAGACAGATTATCCCCAAACATGGCGCCACCCATCACAGAAGCGACACAAAACGCTAGATCAAATCCGGACGCTGTAGAAACAGCGACTGCAATCGGTGTCAGAAGGGTAATGGTTCCCACAGAGGTTCCCATAGCCACAGACACAAAACAGGCAACTATAAACAGCACAGATACTGAAA
>OLPD01000406.1_pt1 | contig 34089 bp, 30 predicted proteins | sample 1672111 | NCBI WGS metagenome assembly OLPD01 (sample SAMEA3136646, study PRJEB25190) | human gut metagenome
TTCCGACATCAATATAGGCGTCTGTCTGCGTTCTTCTCCCGGCATCATTATTCTAAGTTCATGCTCCATCATCTCATCATCAATCTGCTTGCAGAACTTTTTCTCTTCGGGTGTCAGATCCGCCAATTCAAAATAATCATAAATGACATCCATGATCTGTGCCTCGATGTCCAGATAATTCGTCAGATAAGGTTTCACCGGCCGGATAATATCCGCAATATAAGCCTCACTGGCGTCATGCAGCAAACATGCCAGAACAATTCGCCCCGACCATCCTCTGGCAGCTGCTTCACTGGCACAATTCATCGAATGCTGCGCCACCGAAAAAAAATAGCGGATATGCCCACCGCCCCTGCAAACCAGGCTTAGTGCATGGGCAATATCCTCCACACAAACATCCTGTTTCATCATCTTCAGCGGATCAAAAATCCGCCCGGTAAAAGTATTCATTGCACTCATCTCATTTTACTCCTAAACACTTCTTCTGTCATATTCATTCGTTTATCAGCTCCTTGAATAGTCAGAATACTGTCTTTAATCAAATTTGTTAAAATCTGAAGCTTTCCTTCTTCATGCTCTATACATGCCGCTCTTTTATTATATCTTCTATAGCTGTACGCATATCTATCCTCTCCCTCAGGAATTTCTATAGACATATTTTTCTCTGTATCCACCATACTATCATCAGTCATTTGATTAATCAAGTCCATTTCCCGTTCAATTCTCTTCTCATTCTGCCCCCATTCGACACCCTTCGACAGATTCTGATATTCTTCGCCAGCAATAATCTAAATTCATAAACTTCATTCACGCCAATCGAACATACAAAATTAAAAGCCCGATCGATGAATCTTCCTTCGACCGGGCTTTTAATGAATTTCCAGTAATTTCATTTTATACACCTGCTGCTTTCATTGATTTCGGGGTATTTCGTTATGTTCCTTTTGGACCGTACCTCCTAGATTTTTTTGTTTTTATTTTTTCCCTATGGGCCTCTGCCTTTCATTGGAATCATCTCCTTTAGGTTCTATATGTAAACTCTTCAGAGATTTTTTTGATGTTCAGATTAACTATGCCATTGGACTGTACCTCTTACTTTCTTAGATTTCGTCTTGATGTTTCTTTTTCGTTTTGATGTTTCTTTCTTGTTTTTATTTTTGTTCTCTTTTCTTTTGTTGATCTTATATTAACTCATCTTCTCAGTTTTGTCAATACTTTCTTTTAATTTATTTTGCATTTTATTATTTTCAGAATATTATGACATCAAGATCGAAAGATCAGAAACCTGATGCAGTCTCACTTACAAAGAGGCGGCCGCAGGCTTTCGCAAAATTCAACCCCCGGCTTTTTTTGACCCACCGCAGGGCGATCCTGCTCCCTCCGGAACTCCACAGAATCTTCTTTCCAAAAGAGGAGAACGAAAGACTCCGCTGTCTTTGCCTTTCGCAAAGTCCAGCGGAGCATTTTTCCCATATTCTTTCTTCTCTTCTTAATTTCTTATTTGCAGAGTTCTTCGGCCAGTGCCTCGATCTCTTTTACGTTCTCTTCCTTCACAGCGGACATTACTTTTACATTATTCTCTGTCCAGGTGATATTTTTGCTCTTCTCAAACATGCCTTTCATCACTTTCGCTGCGGTCGGTGCCCAGCTTCCGTTTTCGATCAGACCAATGGTGCGGTTCTGGAAGCTGCGCTCTGTCAGACGGTTGATGAAATCCTGCATGAACGGGTAAATACCTGCATTGTAGGTCAGCGTTGCGAGAACCAGCTTACTGTAACGGAAAGCATCCGCTACGGCGGCGGACATATCGTCTCTTGCCAGATCGTAAATAACAACATTCGGACAGCCTTTTTCTTTCAGCTTAGCCGCAAGCAATTCGGCAGCTTTTTTTGTATTGCCGTAAACAGAAGTATAGGCAACCACAACGCCCTCTTCTTCCGGACGATAAGAAGACCAGATATCGTATTTTTCAATGTAGTGGCCAAGATTTTCCGTCAAAACCGGACCGTGCAGGGAACAGATTTTCCGGATATCCAGCGTACCTGCTACTTTCAGGAGCTTCTGTACCTGCAAACCGTATTTTCCGACAATACCGATAAAATAACGGCGTGCTTCGTCATCCCATGGTTCCTCGCGGTCGAGTGCACCGAATTTTCCAAAACCGTCTGCTGCGAACAGAACCTTGTCCGTGCTGTCGTATGTAACCATAACCTCCGGCCAGTGTACCATCGGAGCGAACACGAAGGTCAGAACGTGTTTTCCGAGCGTAAGGGACTCACCGTCCTTTACTTCCAGTTTCCTTCCGGCGAGATCCATCTTTGGGAAAAAGTTTTTCATCATGGCAAAGGTTTTTGTGTTTGCAACAACGGTTGCTTCCGGATATGCTTTTACAAAGTTTTCAATATTCGCAGAGTGATCCGGCTCCATATGCTGTACGATCAGGTAATCCGGTTTTCTGCCATCCAGTGCTTTCGCAACATTTGCCAGCCATTCATCCGCAAAGTTTGCATCTACGGTATCCATAACTGCCGTTTTTTCATCGAGAATTACATAAGAATTGTATGCCATGCCGTTCGGCACTCTGTACTGACCTTCAAAAAGGTCTACCTGATGATCGTTGACTCCCGCGTAGATAATATCCTCTGTAATCTTCATAAAAATCCATATCCTTTCCATCTTGTTTTTTCCTGCCCGGAACCTGCTCCGAACCGTATATTTTTATATTATCCTATGATGGAGAAAAAAGCAAGTAAAAATAGTAAAGATTACTATTTTTACTTACTCTCCTCCGTTTACACACACGATATCCCTTTTCCACAGCTTGCAAATCATCACAATACTTCTATTTTACAGGCATGTTCTTTTGTTTCTTTATCATAACTGATTCCAAACGCCAGTACACGCCCGGTATATCGTTCCCTTTCCGCCATCTTTCCCTTGAACCGCAAAGCATATTCTTTCTCTTTAATCTGCGCAATCGCTTCTTCCGGTGTATGATCTACCATAAGTTCCGTTCATAACAGTTCTGTATTTATCGTATGGTTCCCTGCTGTTTAAAAACCGTCCCATGTTTTACGGCCTCCTTCTTATGCTACATGTGCTTTCAGAATCTTTCTGTGCTTGATTTTGTGAGATGCTTTTCCGTCGGTCGCAAAAGCAAGTGCAGAAAGATTCCGAGCGTACATGCTGATACTATGAGTATAGTCTTTTTCTGTGGGAGGCGCAAGAATGGAATCCCGTTTCTCACTTCTTATTTATTTTCCGGGAAAACAATCTCTTTCTCTGGTACGCCTTCTGATTTGATGACGTAGCCGTCAACATCATCAAAATGAATCTTGTACTGATATTCGCTTTCACGTCCCTCTTTTGCGTCATCGGCATCAGCGTAATAGGTAAGGCGAATTTCGAAAGTATTTTTGTTTCCTTCGCGCCAGGACTCATCGCCGATCAGCCAGTCGTTTTCGAGGTTTTTGTTTCTTTTCAGCAGCACTTCGGCGTACTGCTGTGCGCCGCTCCAGATTCCTGTGTTTTTGTACCGGTTCTGCATGGTGTTCTGATACTGCCACAGTGTTACAAACATGATCGTCGCCATAATTGCCGTGAAAAGAACGGTTTTGTATTTCTTTTCTTTTTTCTGTCTCTGCCGGCGGATACATCGAATGGTTCCGATCATCATCATTACCAGAACAAACAGATACCACAGGGTCCAGAAGATCTGCTCTTTTCGTTCCAGACCGCCGGGAATGAATTCTGCCAGCTGATCGCCCCAGACGAAATTTACCAGGGATGCCAGAATGCCGATAGACAGAATGGATGCTGCCCCATAGACTTTCCGGCTTTCTTCATCATCGAGGTTCTGGAAGAAATACCACAGCGATACAAACGCTGCTGCCACCAGACCGCCTAGAATCAGGCCGCCGCCCACGTTTACGATCTTTGCCGCCCACGCTGCCGCTGCCACACCGATCACCAGAAATCCCGCGATCACGTTTGCGTTCCGGTCCTGTTTTTTCTGCTGCCTTGAAATGTCACCTGCGTTCTGCAGCATTTCGGCCACCTCCTTCTGAGTATACTGAATTTCCGGCGCCGCCTCTTCCTTCGCCTTCTCCTGCCGTTCGGAGCGCATCAGTTCCAGCACAGAAATCCCAAGTGCCTGAGCCAGCGGCTCAATCGTCTGGATATCGGGAAAGCCAAGTCCCCGCTCCCACCGGCTGACGGCTTTATCCGTCACATGAATCTTTTCCGCAAGCTCTGCCTGCGTCATCTTTTTCTCTTTTCGCATTCCGGCAATAAACCGCCCGAACTCTTTCGCTTCCACGTTGTGTCCCTTCCTCCTGCTGTTCCCGCACCGTCTCATGTTGCCCAGCGGAGCGTTTTACAGTCTCAGAATAGGCGAAAATAGGCTGTTTTGTCAATCTACGAATCCTTTACCTGCGTTTTTACGCCAAAAAATCCCCGATTCAGCACAAAAGTGCCAAATCGGAGATCTTGTATTTTCCTGTATTTACAGCCCGATCATATTTGCAAACAATACGATCAGCGGAATGGCAATGATGGTTCTCTCCAGAAAGATCACCCGCAGTTTCCAGAAATTCAACGGAATTTCACTTATAAATGCCGGGGCGGGAACTTTTTGTTAAAAATATCGGAATCTGCCGAATTCTGCGATTCCCCCTGTTTCTTTCGTTGCATAGGCAAACAGTCCCACTCTGCATCCTGTGAAATGATCCATTTTGAAATAGAGCTGATGCCATGGTCCGATCTGTTTCCATTTTTCATCGCTCCAGTATAAAAACCGGACTTTATCGTGCTGGTTCTGGAAATCCGCTTCCATCCGGATTCTTATTTTCGATGATTCAACCGCCACTGCTTCCCATTCGATTTCTTCACTGTTGCCCTGGTTTCCTTCTATGCTGTCATGTTCCGCTTCGAGAGATCTCATAACCAGAAGCATCTGTCCATCACGCTTTGTAACGGCCGCCATGCCGTAACATCCCTGTAATGCACACATTCCTGCATAATCTCCGTCCTTTATTCCTTCCGCGTCAACGGTTACTTCTGTTATGCACACCGGAAACTTCATTCTCTGGGTGATCGTATTGACTGCCTGCGTGACATTTTTGCACTGCTTTCTGCAGACCATTCTAAGGCATCCTTTTTCTGCATCATTCTCAATCCAGGAAAGTTCCGGTTCGTGGTTGAACTGCCAGCAGCTCTTCCATCCAAACGTTCCAAACAGCCGTTTCTGTTCCGGATTCCATTCCGAAAAATCATCACTCTCCACCAGCGGATGATATTGTTCATCCGGTCTTGTGCTTTGTGTTTCCACTTCACAGAGTGCCCTTCCCGAATCACCCAATACCGGATAATTTTCTTTTATGATCTGCTCTTTTTGTTCGCCCGGCGCCGGCATACAGGTAACTCTGACATTTTTCTCCCATTTTACTGGCACAAGAACCGGGATTCTGCCGACGGCACCTCTGTCCTGAAAAAGCACGGCATACCATTTATGATCCGGCGTATCCACAATTCCTCCCTGTGCAACGCCCTGCCCACAATATCCCATAGTGTCACACAATACATCTCCGCCTTTAAATTCTCCCGTCAGGCTGTCTGATACATAGCACGCCTGCGTCCGCATCCACCTGTCCGGAAGGGAATGAATCAGGAATAAATAATACATTCCATCGATTTTATAAAAATGACTTCCTTCAAAACCAAGCCCCGGATTCCGACTGTCACTGACCAGAATCCGATCCAGTCCGCCTTCCTTTGGACCGCTCAGATCTTTTTTCAATTCCTGCAGACGAATATTTCTATTGCCGGAAACAATATAAACATGATCATCCTCAAACAAAAGTGAGCAGTCATGATAAAAGCCTTCTATGATGCGTTTTTCCCATGGTCCTTCGATATTACCAGCAGTATAAAGGTATGTTTTTCCGGTATCATTCGCCACAAAGCAAATATAATACATCCCTTTATGGTATCGGAGCGATGCAGCCCACATGCCTTTTCCATAGCAGTTTTTCTCCCCGACAAGTCTCTGTTCCTCTGTGCTGTCCAGTCTTTCATACACATAGCTCAGATGTTCCCAGTGAACGAGGTCATAAGACCGCAGGATTTCACACCCCGGCACAAAATGCATTGTGGTGCTTACCATGTAATACGTATCGTCTACCCGGATGACATCCGGATCCGGATAGTCCAGCCCTGTAATTGGATTTTTTCCTATTATCTTCATATAGTCTCTCCTCGTATGATATTTCAGGGTCATACTATAGCAATCTAATAAATTATTGCACATAATTACACGAATGAAACCACCCTATGCAGTCCGTTGGACGAATTGTTAAAAATCCTTTTGAAATAGCTGATGGTAATTCCAAGCTTCAATAAGTAGTTTTCGTGTTTCATCATGTAACATAATAATCACCTCTTGACTCTATCATAGACCTGTTGTCAAGAGTGTGCAGTATTTTTTTGGAGTGCTATAGATTGGAATTCTGTTTTCGATTCTCTTCTTTTTAAAATTTCTTTTCCTCTTGTGATATCCGTTTTACTGTATTATGATAATATCAAATTTACAGCAGTCCGGCGGAGGCAATATTATGATTGAACATTTAGACGGGATTCATGAAACCGTAACGTATAAAGAAAACAGCAGTCTGCGGCTTTTTGTAAATACAGACTGTGAAGATTATCCCATTCACTGGCATACTCCCATGGAAATCATTATGCCTCTGGAAGGAACTTACACAGTCTTTCTTGGGGATAAGCACATTCTTCTTCAGGAAGGTGATATTATTTTCATCTGTCCAGGAGTCCTCCACTCTCTTGCAGCACCGGAAAGCGGAAAACGAATCATTCTGCAGATTGAATGGTCTGTTGTCTCAAAAATCCGTGATCTCAATTCCATTCTCTCGCTGATTTCCCCCATTCTCACCCTTACACCACAGACTGCTCCTGATATTTATTCCGATATTTATCATCTCATCTGCCAGATTCTTTCGGAATACGAAAAGGATTCCTTTCTTTCGGAGGCCGTTATCTATGCGCGCATGCTTGATATTCTTTCTCTGATCGGCAGATACCAGGCCTTTGCATCCTGCCGTTTTGATGCCGGACCGCAAAAACAGAAAGAATATCTGGATCGTTTTCTTTCCATCTGCAATTATATTGATGAACACTGCACGGAAGATCTTTCCCTTGATCACGTTGCAAAAACAGCAGGCTTCAGCAAATACCACTTTACCAGACTGTTTAAGCAGTTTACAAATACCACCTATTACAAATACCTTAATCGCAAAAGAATTGATCATGCCATGCTGCTCTTATCCGATCCCGATATTCCTGTCACAGAGGCAGCACTTCAGTCTGGTTTCTCCAGTCTTTCCACCTTTCTTCGCGTCTTCCGTTCTGTCAAACAATGTACGCCTACGGAATTCCGCGATATGTATATTCATCCGGAAAAACTGCAGAAAAATCCCTAATTCCTGCTGCTTTCATTTCTGTTCCTTTGATACACGTTACAACACGAAAAACTTTCTGTTCCTGCTTTTTTGCGATTTCCATCCTCAAATGATTCTCATGATTCTGATAAAGAACCAGACCTGCTGTTTCCGCTTCAAAGCGATAGCTTTTCTGCCGTAATCCAAAATAGGAGCAATAGGCTGCTTCTGCAATACTTTCTTTTCGGTGATACAACCGTAGCATTCCCTCTTTTTCTTTCAGCGAATAAATCATGCACTTCCGCTTCTGTAAAGCCAACATACGGTGCCATTCTTCCGGCATCCATCATGCACCACTGGACATCAAAATGAATCACATCATACTGATTCAGATGTTTTTCAAAGGACTCCGCCTTATGAATCGCATAGTCCGCAAACAGTTCTCTGGAATCACTGCCTGATAAGCAGCGCCCGATAATCCTCTATGATTTTCTCCATCGTAACAGACTCCATGCTGGAAATCACATCTTTTTTTAAGGTATCATACGTTTGGCTCAGCACGGTTCCGATATTTCTGCCGACCGGGCAGAAAGGGGATGGGGTTCCATGTATACTGATCATTTTCTCAATGGCTGCCGGATCTACAGCATGGCAGATCCGATACAGCGAAATTTCGGAAAGTGGAACCGCAAGGGTGGCTCCTCCGGTTCCTGATTTTACTTCTATGATTCCGTCTTTTTTCAAGGCACTTAAGATATTTCGTATGGTTACCGGATTGCATCCCGTAGATAATGACAGCAGCTCACTGGTCACTTTCTTTTCTGTACCATATTCAAAAATAAAAATCAGACAATGGACCGCGATCGAACATTTATTACTGATATGCATAATTTCAATCCTCCATTTGCAATTTTATCATATCCCATTTCCGCTGTAAATATTGACACCATCTCTTGATGCTGTTATACTCCAATTGTAGCTGTAGTTTTATTTTTTACATCGTAGGAGGAATTTACCATGCATGCTTATGAAATTCTGTTCAGTCCAACCGGCGGTACCGCAAAGGTTGCCGCCGCCCTCACCACTGACTGGTCTTCCGTTAAAACCATCGATCTCTCTATTCCATCCACCCATTATGAAGATATTTGTCTGGAAAGCGATTCTTTAACCGTAATTGCGATGCCGGCTTTTGGAGGTGCCGCGCCACAGCTTGCACTGAATCGTCTCTCCCGTATCCATGGAAACGGAGCTCTCTGCGTGATCGCTGCCGTCTATGGAAACCGTGCCTATGAAGACACCCTGGTTCTCCTGGAAGATTATGCACAGACAGCTGGTTTTCAGGTTATTGCTGCTGTTTCAGCAGTTGCAGAGCATTCCATTATTCACCAGTACGCTGCCGGAAGACCAAACAGTGCTGACTGTCAGGAGCTCGCCGCATTTGGCAGGCAGATTCTTCAAAAGGCAATTTCCGGCAATCTCTCTGTCCCGGAAATTCCCGGTAACCGCCCCTCGAAACATTCTGAAACCGGCATGGTTCCAAACGTAAAGCACTCCTGCACTTCCTGCGGTCTGTGTGCACAAAAATGTCCTGCCGATGCAATTCCTCCGGACAACTGCAAAACCACGGACAAAACCAAGTGCATCTCCTGCATGCGCTGTGTATCCCTCTGTCCAGTACACGCAAGAGAAGTAAATCCTGTTATGACTGCAGTTGCCGCAAAAATATTGAAAAAATCCTGTACGCAGGAAAAAGCAAACGAGCTGTTTTTGTAAAAAAATACCGCCGGACTCAAGTGTCACCGACAGTTTTTTACATAAAACACATCAAAAAGCAGAACAAAATGTTGAAAGTGAAATGCTCCCTCCTAAATGACAAGTTTTTCTTCTTTCACCTGTCTGTTCAGAAGGGAGCATTTCATTTTCGTTCTGCTTTTTTCTTTTACAGTTTTGCGCGGAAGAATGCACAGATTTCGTTCCACACTTCCTTCTGGAAGAAATGGAGATCTGCGTGGTCGGCATCCTCGATCGAAAGCAGTGTGACGTCACATCCCGCTTTTTCCAGTTCGTCGTGCAGTTCCTCTCCCTGTCCGAACGGAACGGTATGGTCATCCTCTCCGTGGATGATCAGAAACGGCGGTGCGGCTTTTGTCACGAAGCTGACCGGACAGCATGCGAGTGCTTCTTCCGGATGGCGCATCACGTTTTTGCCCATCAGAAGGGATTCCGGAGATGCCGCACACTGCTCCGGATCACTGTACTGGAATCCGCGGAAATCGGTCGGCGGGTACCACGGGCAGGCGGCCTGTACGGCACTGGAATATTCCAGATTTTCTCCCACATCATAAACGGGATCTGTCGCAAGCGCTGCCATGCAGGTCAGATAACCGCCCGCAGACTCTCCCATCACACCGATGCGGTCCGGATCGATGTTGAAGCGATCGGCATGTGCACGCAGATAACGGATTCCTGCTTTCACATCCTGCAGCGGTGCCGGAAATTTTGCCTCATTGCTTGTGCGGTATTCTACCGATGCAACAACGAATCCCTGCTGTGCCAGTACGGACAGATAGGCAAGATGTGCCGAGCGGTCCATCTGGATCCAGGCCCCTCCGCAAATCCATACCACACACGGATATTTTCTGGTGTTATCCCGCGGGTAAATCAAATCCAGCTTCAAATCCTGCACCGTATTTCCAAACCAGGCATCCGCCTGTGCAAATGTAATTCCTGTTGTGACGCAGAATTGTGGTTTTTCTGCTTCTACCTGAATTCTTCTTCTCATGTAATAAAACCCCCATATTTCTGTTTTCCTGACCGTTCGTCGCAGCCTCCGGAAATCACCTTTTTTGTTTACTTCTCATCCATTGCCTTTTTGATCGCGCCAAGCAGCTCCTCATACGTCTCATACGCCGGGATCTGCGGATAGTCGGCTTTGATTTTATCGGTCGAACGGAACAGAAAGCCTGCTTTGCTTGCCTGAATCATGCCGAGGTCATTGTAGGAATCACCGCTTGCGATCGTCTCAAATCCGATGGACTGCAGTGCTTTTACGGTAGTGAGCTTCGACTGCTCGACTCTCATCTTAAAACCTGTGATCTCTCCGTTGTCTGCGACTTCCAGAGAGTTGCAGAACAGCGTCGGATAGCCCAGTTTTTTCATCAGCGGCGCGGCAAACTCCGTGAAGGTGTCGCTGATCAGGATCACCTGGGAGAAGGTGCGCAGCTCGTCAAGGAACTCTTTTGCACCCGGCAGCGGATCAATTTTTTCAATCGTAGCCTGAATTTCTTTCAGTCCAAGGCCATGCTCTTTTAAGATTCCAAGTCTCCATCTCATCAGTTTATCGTAATCCGGCTCGTCGCGTGTCGTTTTTTTTAGTTCCGGGATTCCGCTTGCCTCCGCAAATGCGATCCAGATCTCCGGTACCAGTACTCCTTCTACATCCAGACATGTAATATACATTGTTATGATCCCCTTTCCTGCGCTGCCCGCCTTGTTTGCCGACGGGTTTTTTGTTTTTTTCACAGCATCACTTTACCACACTATATCATAGAATCCATATCACTGCAAATTAAAATCACGTTTTATTTTTCTTATACGTATATATCTCTTCTAAAATTACATTCTTTTTACAAAATCGTTGTTTTTTACAAATTCATATATTTATTTATATGTTTTTTGACTATTGATTTGTTTTTCATATATTTATATAATAATTACAAGTATTTTTATTAATTTTCTATTTTATCATCCATATTAACGAACGAATTTACTTTTCAGATAGTGCACTAATCTAAGGATAAATAAAAAACAAAACCCATCCAACAATACTTATGAACGGAGACCACTCATCATGAAAAAATTAAAAACATGTCTTGCATTTTTTATTTGTTGTATTCTGTCCTTAAATATGGGAATTTGCAATGTAAAGGCAGATAATAATGTTGTTTTATCCAACAAAGCATACCTATTAAAAACCGGAATGCCACAAAAGGAAATAGAAAAGCTGGATGATGACGTCATGCAGTTCATTGTGGATGACTTAAAAAGTGGAGGTAAACATTTTGAATATATTAATTCAAAAAAACTTTTAAATCCGGCATCAACTGAATAAAGCCATAAATAAGAGGTAACTCATTATGAAAAAAATCAAATTTTTATTTTTCACCCTGTTATTCTGTTTTTCTGTTCCAGTCAAAGCAGACACTGCATTCGAAAATGACGATACGGTATTGTGCTCTTTCTTAAAAGAAAACGTACCGGAAAATGCTTCGCCAATAGAATCCAGTTTAGAAAACGAGTATCGAAAAACTTCTTCCAAACCTATCGATTTCTATTTTTTTAAACGATCTGAAAAGACAAAAAGTTTCCAAGATCTGTATGCCGCAAATGTACTCACCTATCAGGAAAAATCAGATCGTTCTTTGTTATATCAGACAGTTTTCGATTTTCAAAATATAACCCAGGTAAGAACTGCGAAAGAAGACTTTATCCGTCTGGAGACAGATCCACTGATGTATCTTTTTGAATTAGAAAAAGCAGAATTGTGGACTCGGAACAGCACGGAAGAACCCTGGACGCTGGAACGGAAAATCACAACGCCTGGAAATCCAGATTTTTATCTTCCTTATAGCCAGTTTTCTTCTGATAAAAAATATTTTCGAATTCTGGCATCTTTTTCCTGGAGCCCGAGCCCTGCTGAGGAAAGCGAAGTTTCTTCGCCAGAATATCATTGCATTTATACCTCTGTGTATCCGGTATATCAGATTCCGGTGAAAGTACTCGTTTTGATATGCGGAGGCGCAGCTTTCTTCTTTCTCTACCGGAGACACAAAAAAAATCATATCTCCCAAAAAGATGTTCCGTAAGCTACGCCTTTTCAACATGTTTTCGTCACTGTTCAGAGCCAACTTCCAAAATGCTACGCATCTCATCGGTGTGGCTTTATCTGCTTTTCATCGCATCCCGAATCCGCTCCAGTGCCTCGGTCAGGGTTGCGCGCGGGCAGGCGATGTTGATCCGCTGGAAACCGCGACCGCAGTCTCCGAAGATCTTGCCGCTGTCAAGCCACAGCTTCGCCTTGTTGATAATCAGGTCTTCCAGTTCATCAACGGATAGCCCCGTCTCGCGAAAATCGAGCCATACGAGATATGTTCCCTCCAGGTCGATCATCTTCACGCCCGGAAGCTGCTCCTCCACATACTGCCTTGTAAATTCTGCATTTGCCTTCACATAGGAAAGCATTGCCTCATACCACTCCTCGCCCTTATTATATGCCGTCTCGCATGCCACCAGACCCATCACACCAAGCTGGCTCATTCCGGCTGCATCGAGCTGTTTCCGGAATTTCGCACGGAGTTCCGGGTTGGCGATAAAGATGTTTGACATCATCATACTTGCCAGATTGAATGTCTTACTCGGCGCGGTGCAGGTGATCGTGATGTCCTCGTACTCTTTTTTGATCGCAGCAAACACCTGATGCTCGCCTTTAAAAATGAAATCTCCATGGATCTCATCACTTACAACGGTCACGCCGTACTGCACGCAGAGATCGCCGATCGCCGTCAGCTCCTCTTTCGTCCAGACTCTTCCGACCGGGTTGTGCGGATTGCAGAGGAAAAAGAGCTTCACGTTTTCAGCTTTCAGCTTCTCCTCGAAATCCGCCACATCCATGTGATAGCGGTTATCATCGCCGAGCACCAGCGTGCTGCTGACGACTCTTCTGCCGTTATCCGCAATGACTTCCGAAAATGGATAGTAAACCGGTGACTGGATCAGCACGGCATCCCCAGGCGCGGTGTAAGCTTTGACTGCCATCGCAAGTGCAAATACAACGCCCGGCGTTTTGATCAGCCATTCTTCTTTCGGCTCCCAGTTGTGATGGCGTTTCATCCATCCCGCAACGGCCTCAAAATACGGAGTCTGCGCATCGCTGTAGCCGTAAATGCCCATTTTCGCACGCTCTACCAGCGCATCCTCGATGTAGGAGGATGTCTCAAAGTCCATGTCCGCCACCCACAGCGGCAGCACGTCGGCTGGCATACCGCGTTTTACTGCGAAGTCATATTTTAAACAGTCTGTATTTTTTCGGTTGATGATTCTGTCAAAATCAAGATTTCTTTCCGTCATTTTTCTCTTCCTCAATTTCTGCAAAAACCTTCTCAAGCTCGCCGATCAGGTCCTCGATATTTTCAATTCCAACGGAGAAGCGAAGGGTGCTCTCCGTAATTCCGTTCCGCTCACGGATTTCCTTCGGCACATCGGCATGTGTCTGCGTCGTCGGATACGTAACGAGTGTCTCCACGCCGCCGAGGCTCTCTGCGAAACGGATCATTCTTACCTTTTCCAGAATGGCAAGGGCAAACTCTTTGCTCTCGAGCTGGATTGTCAGCATGGCACCGAAGCCTCTTGCCTGTTTTTTCATAATCTCATGGCCCGGGTGATCCGGCAGTCCCGGATAAATCACTCTTGTGACTGCTTTCTGCTGCTGCAGCCATGCGGCAATCTGTTTTGCATTCTCCTGGGAGCGTTCCATGCGGATGCCAAGCGTCTTCATGCCGCGCAGTACCAGCCAGCAGTCAAACGGAGCAAGGCCTGCACCTGTTGTCTTGATCAGGAAACGCAGTTTTTCCTGAATATCTTCGCGGTTCGTCACGATAAAGCCTGCCAGTGTATCGTTGTGGCCACTCAGGTATTTCGTGCCGCTGTGAATCACAACGTCCGCACCGAGATCGAGCGGATTCTGAAAATACGGGGACATAAAGGTGTTGTCCACAATCAGAATCAGGTTGTGGCGTTTTGCAATATCCGCCATCTTTCGGATGTCGGTTACGTTCATCATCGGGTTCGTCGGGGTCTCGATGTAGATGGCTTTTGTATTTTCTTTCACATAGCTCTCCACGTCATCACGGCAGCAGTCGATGCCGGAAAACTCGACGCCGTTTTTCTCGTTGACGTTGTGGAACAGACGAATGCTGCCGCCGTACAAATCGGAATCCGCAATGATGTGGTCTCCCGGGCGGAACAGCTCCATCAGAAGTGAGATCGCTGCCATGCCGGAGCTTAATGCAAACGCATCAATTCCGTTTTCCAGTGCAGCCACCATCTTCTCCAGATGCTCTCTGGTCGGGTTCTGCAGTCTGCTGTAATCAAATCCGGTGCTCTGTCCTACGCCCGGATGCGCATACGTTGCGGTCTGATAAATCGGGTAGCTGAGTGCGCCGTAGTGGCTACACTGTCCCTCGTCCTCTTCTAAATGGATACATTTTGTGTCAATTCCTCTTGCCATATGAATAATCTCCTGTTATTTCGTAATTTTTCTTTCTATACTAATCTGATAGGTTTTGTAACGTAACCTATCATAACAGAAAATGCGGCGTTTGTATATTCCCTTTTTTCTTTGACTTGTTATAAGTTTTTCCTATAACTATCGTAAAAAAACGCCGCCAGAAGATTTTTTCTCCCGGCGGCCGCCTCTTGCATCCATATTTTAAATAAGTTCCGCACAGATCGGATAATGATCAGAAAGGCACACACCGTCCTTCTGCTCCGTCCATTTTTCCACCTTTTTCAGTTCCCAGTCCCCTTTGAGAATGATGTAGTCAATCGAGCACTGCGGATCATTCGGATCATCGCGATGATAGTTGTGGAAGGTAATGCCGATTCCTTCCGTCGCATTCACAAGACCGGCAGTTTCCCTCAGCGGTTTCATCTCTTCGCTGTCCGGCTCGGCATTGAAGTCGCCGCTAAGAATCACCGGCACATCGACAAATGCTTTCTCTGCTCTCAGATGTGCGAGAATCTGCTCCAGGCCAAGCTTTCTCGCCCCGGCGCACTCGTGATCCAGATGGGTGTTGATGACGCGGAACACTTTTCCGGTCTCCATATCCTCAAATACCACATCCGTCGCAGTACGCGGGCACATACTCTGTACCGGATAGCGGGATCCCGGCACGTACGGTGTCGGTGACAGCCAGAAGGTTTCCAGGCTCACACTCTGAAAACGTTCTTTCCGATAGGCAATGATCATTGCCTCACCGGTCAGATCCTTTTCTCTTCCACATCCGGCAATGTAATATTCCGTCAGATTTTCCTTCAGCCAGGCAGCCACATGCGGCAGTACCTCCTGAAAACCGATGATATCCGGCTTTTCCTGTCTGATTTTTTCCAGAATCAGAGGTCTGCGGTAGATAAAATTATTGGCTCCATCCTGGCCAAAATCACAGCGAATATTAAATGTTACAAATTTCATGGTAAAACCCTCCTTTTATTTGTTTTCCTAACCCTTATTTTTGCTGGAAAGCGCTGTGCTTTCTCTTCTTTTTCTTCGTATTCACACGGCGCAGACACGCATAGCGCAGCTTCAGCCGCATTTTCCAGCTGCAGCCCGGTACCGGCTCCATCAGCTTTTCCAGAAAATGGTTCAGCGTACGTTCCTCATAAGGAGACAGCAGAATCTCACCGTAGATATGTTTCTCGATCAGATGGCAGACACGCGTATATTCGCCTGGCTCGACCGCCGGAAATCTGCGGGCGAGTTCTGCATCGGTTGCTGCTGTTTCCCAGCCAAGACCGGCATCTATGCCCCACAGACAAAGATACTGGTAAATTCTTGCTTCCGTTCTTCGGATCCGCCTGCTCCGCCGACAGCGAATTGTTCTCCAGCACCACATTCTTCTGGACAGAATCTGGACTTCCGACCATTTTCTGAAGAGATGCAACATTATACAGGAACAGTTTGTTTTTTAGGTATTTTCTTTCACTTGTTTTTCTGTTGCTCCTTCCTCCATTTTTTGCTCTGCCTTAAATTCTAAAGACCATCCCAGAAAAACGCAAGTATTTTTAGTACTCCAGATACGCCCCTTTCATCGGGCTTGCTGCGTGGAGGCTGAAAAGACGGAGTACGCCTTTTTTGTATTTCGGCTCGCGCGGTTTCCAGTTTTGGCGGCGTTCTTTTAAGATCGCATCGATTTCTTCCATGGACTTGCGCTCACCGGCGATTCCGATGATGTTAAGTTTTCGTTCCTTCACATCAATCTCAATCAAATCCCCTTCCTCGACGAGTGCGATCGGGCCGCCGTCTACAGCTTCGGGACTGCAGTGGCCGATGACCGGGCCGGTGGAGGCGCCGGAGAAACGGCCGTCGGTGATAAGCGCGATGCTCTTTCCAAGCTCTTTGTCGCTGCTGATTGCCTCGGAAGTATAGAACATCTCCGGCATACCGCTGCCTTTCGGGCCTTCGTAGCGGATGAAGACGGCGTCGCCTTTCTGAACCTTATGTTTCAGCACGGCATCGAGGCACTCCTCCTCGCTGTCGAACGGTCGGGCACGGAGGACGGCGTGGAACATTTCTTTCGGGCAGGCCGTGTGCTTGATGACGGCTCCCTCCGGCGCAAGGTTTCCGCGCAGAACAGCGATGCTGCCGTCCGTTCCGATCGCCTTGTCATACGGGCGGATAATATCTTCTTTTGTAATCGAAGTTCCATACCGCTCATTAAATTTTGCGAGCCATCCGCTGCACTTCTCATAAAATCCATTTTCACGAAGCTCCGCCAGATTTTCTCCGAGCGTCTTTCCAGTCACCGTCATCACATTGAGATGCAGATGATCTTTGATTTCTTCCATAATCGCCGGAACGCCGCCCGCATAATAGAAGCACTCTGCCGGCCATCTTCCTGCCGGGCGGACATCGAGCAGATACCGCGCATTGCGGTGCAGACGATCGAATGTGTCGCCGGTGATCTCGATGCCCAACTCATGCGCAATGGCCGGGATGTGCAGCAGGCAGTTTGTGCTTCCCGAAATTGCCGCGTGGACAAGAATCGCATTCTCAAAACTCTCTTTCGTCACAAGATCGCTTGGCCGCATATGCTCCATCTGTGCCAGTTTTACCGCCTGGCGGCCTGCCTCCCGTGCATATGCCAGAAGATCCGGGCTTGTCGCCGGCATCAGAGCGCTTCCAGGCAGGGCAAGGCCGAGTGCCTCCGCCATGATCTGCATCGTGGATGCCGTTCCGATAAACGAACAGGCACCGCAGCTCGGGCAGGCATTGCATTTCGCCCAGTCGAGCTTCTCCTCGTCGATCTCACCGCGCTCAAATTTTGCGCTGTACATGCCAAGCTGCTCCAGTGTCAGCATCTCCGGTCCCGCATTCATCGTTCCGCCTGGCACAACAATCGCCGGAATATCGACACGCGCAAGGCCGATCAGATTGCCCGGCATACCCTTGTCGCAGCTCGACAGATAGACGCCGCCGTCAAACGGTGTCGCATTCGCGTGGATCTCGATCATATTGGCAATCATCTCGCGGCTCGCAAGACTGTAGTTGATGCCGTCCGTTCCCTGGCTCTCGCCGTCACAGATGTCGGTGCAGAAATACCGCGCCCCGAAGCCCCCCGCTTCCGCAACGCCTTTCCGCACTTCCTCGACCAGCAGATTTAAGTGGCCGCTTCCCGGATGGCTGTCCCCGTACGTACTCTCCACCATAATCTGCGGTTTTTCAAGATCCTCTTTTTTCCATCCTGTTCCAATCCGGAGCGGATCCATCTCCGGTGCAAGTTTCCGCATTTCCTGACTCTTCAGCATTTCCTTCTCCTCCCGCTGTTTTTTTTTAGGTATTAAAAATACTCTTTCTGCTTTTCACTATAGCAATCCCTGTATTTGATTGCAAGACAAAAAAGCTGCAGTCTGCAGGGATTCCCCACAGACCGCAGCCTCTCTGAACAGCTCACAGATTTCTCTGTTTTCTGTTTGCCTGCTTCCGCAGATAATTTCCAATGCTTGTAAAACTAAGCAGCGTCACAATCAGAAAAACACCCGGGATCAGAATGATCCACCATGCCTTTGTCATCAGCGCTTTTTCCGAAAGTGACAGCATGCTGCCCCAGGAAATCACCTCCAGCGGAAGACCGATTCCCATAAAACTCAGTGTGGATTCTGCTACAATCGCACTTCGGATGTTCATAACCACCATAAACATAATAGACGAAAAAAAGTTCGGTGCCAGATGGTGCCATAAAATATAGAAAAAACTGCCTCCCATACAGCGCGACGCAATCACGTATTCACTGTTCCGGATCTGCCGTACTTCGGTCCGCACAACCTTTGTAATGCTTGTCCAGCTTGTCATTCCGATCACGGCAGAAATCGTAATCACATTGGATTTTCCCGCAGCGGCCAGAAGAAAAATGACAAGAAGAAGATTCGGCACCGACAAAAAGATCTCGGTCAGCCGCATCAGAAGTGCGTCCAGCCACGCCGGTGCACATCCGCTGACTGCGCCGAAGAGAACGGCAATCACAGTGGAAATCAGCGTAGAAAGCAGACCGATCGCCAGCGATATTCTGCCGCCGTACCAGATCATCGAGAAAATATCTCTTCCCATCGTATCGGTTCCAAACAGAAATTCCCGGCACGGCATGACGGAACAGTTTTTCAGATCCATATACGAGGGATCCTTCGTCATAATCTGCCCACAGAAAAGGCAGCCCAGCACAAGAAGACCCAGAAAAAGCTCTGCTGCCACCGGCCGGTCCTGATACCATTTTTTCTTTTTTTCTGCTTCTGTTTTTTCTGCAGGCCTCTCTCCTGCAAATTGAAATAATTGTGTTTTTTCTGTCACAGCATCATTACCTCCGATGTTTCTGCCGCTTCTTTCTCCCGCATCCGCGGATCAATTCTCTCGTTGATGATCTGTGCCGCCATATTGCACAGAATCACAACGATTCCGGACATCAGGCAAAGCAGCATCAGAAGATTGTAATCTTTGTACCGTGCGCTCTCATACGCCAGCGTTCCGATACCGGGATACGAGAAAACCGTTTCTACAATATAGGTTCCCCCCAGCACATGCGGAACAGAAATGGCCATGATGCCAAGATACGACGGAATCGTATTCCGCAGGCAATGCCGGAACAGAACCGTCTTTCGTTTCAGCCCCTTGGCTCTTGCCAGAAGCACATACTCTTCCCGCACTTCATCCAGAATTTTATTGCGGATCATGTATGCGTAATACCACAAATGACTCAGCACTACGACCGTCATCGGCAGGATCAGATGACAGACACGGTCAGAAAAATCTGCCTGTTTTCCAACAGAGTAGGCACCGGAACTCGGCAGCCATTTGAGCTGCATGGAAAAAACAAGAATCAGAAGCAGCGACAGCCAGAATTCCGGAATACATCCCGTGATGGTTCCCACCTTACAGATGATGCGGTCCAGCCAAGTATCTTCCTTCCATGCACAGAGAATTCCAAGAAGCAGCGCGAGGGTGAAAATCAGCAGAAATCCAATGCCGCCAAGCACCAGCGTATTTCCAATTCTTCCCTCGATCACGCGCGTTACATCCATTTTATATTTGTACGAAATTCCGAAATCCCCATGCAGTGCATTGCCTGCCCAGCGGATATACTGTACGGAAATGGGATCCTTCAGTCCCAATTTTTCTTCGGCCCACGCTCTTTCTTCGGGCGTCATTTTTTCCACGCGGTCTCCGTAATATGATACCAGCGGATCTCCCGGCGCAAGCCTTGAAATATAAAATACGAGCACAGACAGCAGCAGAACACTTGCCAGAAATGCCGCTGCTTTTTTTCCATAGTAAAGCACTCTGTTCCGGCTTTTCATCCTGCATCGCCTCCCTCCATCAGCACAAAATGATCTTTTTCCACTTCCCGCAGTGTTCCCGTCCGGGGAAATTCTGTATTGGAAAAATCCGGTACAGCTCTCGCTCTTTCCCTTCGCGGATCCGGAATCGGAATGGCCGCGATCAGTGCTTTCGTATACGGATGCAGCGGATTTTCAAACACGGCCCGCGCCGGGCCGGTCTCCACCAGTTTTCCATGGTACATCACACCTACTCTGTCACACAGAAATTCGACCATATCCAGATCATGCGCAATAAACAGAAACGAAAAACCGTGCTCCTTCTGCAGATGACGGAACAGATTCACAATCTGTGCCTGTATCGACGCGTCCAGCGATGCAATCGGTTCATCCGCCACCAGAAGCTCCGGCTCCATCGTCAGTGCCCGTGCAATCGCAACGCGCTGCCGCTGTCCGCCGGACAATTCTCCCGGATATTTTTTCAGATATTCCGGATCCAGCCCCACGTATTTCATCTGGAATCTGGCTTCCTCCTCATAGCTTCCCCGTAGCGGCCGGATTTTCTGCACGCGCATCGGCTCCTCAATAATGTCGCGGACCTTCATCTTCTGATTCAGACTGGAACCGGAATCCTGAAAAATCATCTGGCGTGTCGTCTGCAGCATTTTTTTATTTTTCCGGAACTGGCCTCTGTCGCAGGTATCAATCCCTTTATAATAAATCTGGCCGGCATATGGCTGATAAATATTCATCACACAGCGTGCAGCGGTAGATTTTCCGGAACCGGATTCTCCTACCAGTCCAAAAATTTCTCCTCTTCGAATCTGAAACGATACATCATCGACTGCCTTGACTGCTGTTTTCCGGGACAGTGGAAAAATATGGGTCAGATGACGCACATCCAGCAAAATCTCATGTTCCATCTGTGTTTCCTCCTATCGGCGGCACAACCTTCGGTGCTCTCTCATCCAGCAGCCATGTTGCCGCATAATGGCTGTCTGTGACCCGGAACATCGGCGGCTCCTCCTCAAAATCAATTTCCAGCGCATAAGCATTGCGGCTGGCAAAGGCATCGCCCTTCGGCGGATGGAGAAGAGACGGCGGCATTCCCGGGATAGACGGCAGGCTTTCTTTTCCCCTCGAAAACGCCGGTATGGAACGCAGCAGTCCCCACGTATACGGATGACGGGGATCATAGAAAATCTCATCCACGGTTCCAATCTCTACTATTTTTCCCGCATACATGACCGCTACCCTGTCTGCGATCCGCGCTACAACGCCAAGGTCATGTGTGACAAAGACCGTTGCCGTTCCCAGTTTTTTCTGAATTTCCCGAAGCAGGTCCAGAATCTGTGCCTGAATCGTCACATCCAGCGCTGTCGTCGGCTCATCAGCAAACAGAATTTCCGGATTGCCCGCCAGCGCAATCGCCAGTACGATCCGCTGCCGCATTCCGCCGGAAAAGTGATACGGATATGCCTTTTTCCGCTCTTCTGCCTGCTCGATTCCCACCAGCTGCATCAATTCTGTCACTCTCTGTTCCACTTCTTCTTTTCCCATGTCTTTCTGATGCGCCCGCACTGCCTCTGCAATCTGCGCTCCGACTGTCATCGTCGGATTTAAGGAAGTCATCGGATTCTGGAAAACCATCGAGAACAGTTTTCCCCGCAGTTCCCGCATTCTTCGCTCCCCGTATCCTGCAATTTCTTCTCCATTGACCAGAATTTTTCCGTTTTTGATCTTTGCATTCTCCGGCAGCAGCTTCATAATGCTTTTGCAGAGCACACTTTTTCCGCAGCCTGACTCGCCTACAACAGCGAGCACCTCACCTGCATTCAGGGAAAAGCTGACATCGCGGACCGCCTGTACTTCCCCCTCATCCGTAAAAAAGCTGACGGAAAGATGTTCCACTTTTAATCGTTCCTTCATTCCATTTTTCTCCTATACAGACAAAAAGGAGGTAACCATACCTCCTTCGTCTGCTTTTTTGTTTTTATTCTTCGATTGTCCAGTCCTGAATATTCCAGAAAATACCAACGCCGTGGTGGCCCAGCACCGTGTCTTTGGAAATGCCCTGAATACCGGAATCTGCCACATAATTTGCATCAATATAACAGATGAATGCATAGGCCGGATCTTCTGCCAGTTCTTCCTGGAATTTTCCGTAATATTCTTTCCGCACTTCCGGATCGTCACTCTGACGGGCAAGAGACAGATACTCATCTACTTTTTCATTGGAATAGCTCGAATAATTCGCCCCTTTGTCCGTGCCGAAAACCTTATATGTATGATCGTCCGCATCGAACGGGCTTCCCCAGCCGATCAGGCAGGCCATCTGTCCGCCCCAGTCCATCTGTGCCGGAATTTCCACGGTACAGTTGATTCCGGCTTCCCGGAGCTGCTGTGCTGCTGCCTGGGCAATATCAATGCGGTCCTGCTCACCGGACATCACGCTGATGACAAAACCGACTTCTTCGCCGTCCCGCTCATAGAAACCATCGCTGTTTCTGGTGCATCCGGCCGCTTCCAGAATTTCCTGTGCTTTTTCCGGATTGTAATCATAATGTTCTACGTTTTCGTTATTGTAAATGTTCCGCTGCAGCGGACTGTATGCCGCCATTCCCTCGCCAAGAAGCACAGAATCGATAATGGCCTGGCGGTCAATCGAATAACAGACGGCCGGAATGATGTCCCTGTTTTTCGTCCAGTAATCATTCGCAAAGTTAAATAAGATTCCGCGGTAATCTGCCGTTGTCATATCGTAGCAGGTAAAACCTTCTTTTTCTTTGAAATTCTGTGCATTTTTCGGGTCAAGCAGCGCCAGATCCAGTTCGCCGGATTCCAGCTGCATCGCCTGTGCATTATCATCTGGTACAATTTTGAAAATGACCTTGTCAATCTTTGGTGCCCCAAGGTAATAATCTTCATTTTTTACCAGAACAATCGACTGGCCCTCGTCCCAGCTCTCCAGTTTATACGGGCCGGTTCCAACCGGTGCACGGAAGAAATCCGATTCCTGCATGTTTTCACCTTCCAGCAGGTGCTTCGGCAGGATGGCCATCGTCATGTATTCCAGGAAAGCCACGTTCGGCTCGGAAAGGCGGAAGGAAACGGTGCTGTCATCTATAACTGTAATCTCTTCTACATCCTCATAATTTGGTGCATTTTCAGATCCGTTTTCCGGATCCATGATCGCTTCGATGGTGAATTTCACATCATCCGCCGTAAATTTTTCTCCATCATGCCATTGGATGCCGTCCCGGATATGAAAGGTGTAGGTGCAGGTTTCTGCATCGTACTCCCATTTTTCTGCCAGACCCGGAACAATGTTGTCATCCGCATCGTGTGCGGTCAGTCCGTTGAACAGCAGCAGATTAATTTCACCGTGCTCATCCATCGCCGGATTAATCCTGGTATAATCAGCAGAACCGTAAACCAAGGTCGTCTCTTCCTCCCCTGTCTGGCCGGAAGAAGCTTCCGTCTCTGTTTTCGACAAATCTGTACTGTTGCTGTTTTTCCCGCTGTCCTGACCGCATGCCGCAAGGGATGCTGCAAGAGACACCATCAGCATCAAAGATAATATTTTCTTTTTCATCCTTTTCCTCCCATTTTCAGACCGTTTTTACCCGGACTGACCGCTTTTTTGCTTTGTACTCCCATGATCTGCGCGCCTGATCCATGTACTGTTCGTTCATTATATTTGATATTTCAGGCTCTCACAAGCCGGGTGGGGGGATATTTTTTTCTTTTCTCGTAAAGTTAATCGTCTCATGCAGAGGGAACTGCTCCGCATGCCAACATAAAACATGACCTTGATCAGGGGACTCTTCCTCTGCATCAAGGTCATGTTTCTTTTCCTATGATTTTAAAATTTTACAGCATATTGATAACAAATCCAGCCAGCATCGTGGACAGAACCGTAATAACCGTAATTCCTCCCACGACATACGGCACGTTTAAGGTATCTTCGATAAACGCTTTCTCCTCCGGTGTCTCTCCGACCGCATCGCCGACCTCGCGGCAGATGACCACGTTGCTCGGGAATCCGAGGAACTGCTCGACACCGATGCCGACAGCCAGATCCTTGTCGCCGACAAGTTTCCAGGTCGGGAGAACCCATCCAACCAGCGCAACACCGATCAGCGCTGCGGCAAACAGAACGATGGTCTGGAATGCCATGGTACCGAGATCACTTAAGGAAACCTTCGCCAGGGACGGGATGATGGAGCCAAAGACAGCAACCATCATAAGGCCGTAGGAATTCGATTTCTGCAGCGGTTTTGTCGGAACGAGTCCGGAAGCGGCACAGACAACACCGAGAAGCAGCGCCCAGATGCTGTAGTTGATCGGAGTCAGATCGCCAAGGATGTGGGCAACCCAGGAACCGGCTGCAACGAGCGCCATCATGACGTTGGCGGAATACCATTCTTTGTGTTTATCTGCAAAGGAAACTTTTGCGGAAGCACCGTTTCCGGTCTCCTGCTTTTTAAACTGCGCCGGATTCTCGCGGTATGCTTTCAGCAGTTTTTTTCCGTAACGGATACCCATGGCAGATGCGATCGGCGCACCGACGAATTTCTGTACGGAATAGATGACTGCACAGAGTGCTGCCGCCGTTGCCAGTCCTTTTTCTGCTGCGGCGCTTGCCATCAGCGAAGTTGCCATTGCCGCACCGTTGATAACCGGCATGCCGACGAGCACAGTGTCAAATCCGATGATCGGGGATACCAGAAGCATCACAAGGCAGGACGCCAGCATACAGAGTGCCGCCATTAATACGGTTCTCCACTCCTCGATCAGCTGCTTCACGTTCAGGGTAGTACCCATGTTGAACAGTACCATCGCAATTGCCAGTTTTGATAACGCCGTAAGGCCTCCCTGATCGATGATGTCCGCCGGGATCAGTTTCGTCAGAAAGCCTACCAGGAACAGGAGCATGACGACCATCATTCCGGACAGCTTTCCTTTTGTAATTTTACCGACAATGTCGCCAAGTGCAAACACGATCAGAACAATCATGAAGCTGGAGAACATTGCGTTGTTTGTTAAAATCTCAGCCATTTCTTTTTCTCCCTTGCTCTTTTTTAATTTGAAATTATACATAATTTTCTTTTATTTTGCAGGTTTTATCCAGTTTTTATTTTATATTTTGCATATTTATGCAATCCTTCCAATTATCCGCGCCACAAGCTCTCCGGCATGATAGAAGTCATCGAGATGCAGATATTCTTCGGTCGAATGATTCTTGAAATATCCTGTTGCGATACCGACACAGGTGATTCCCTTCTGATTGAAAATATTGCCGTCCATACCGCCGCCTCCGCCGTTGATCTGCGGTTCGATTCCCATCTCTTTCAGGGATTCCGTGACGATCTGAATCATCTCGGAATCCTCCGGGATGAAGAACGGCAGGAAGGTGTTTTCTCTTTTAAATTCCACACGCGCACCGCGCTTTTCTGCGATTTCACGGCAGTGCGACTGGAAATACGCTTCATAGCGGTCGAGTTTTTCTCCCGACCGGCTCCGCATCTCTCCGCGCAGGATTGCGTGGTCGCAGACAACGTTCATTGCCTCGCATGTTTTGGACCAGAGGTGAGAAAAGTTCGACGTTGTATTTTCATCCAGTCTTCCCGTCTCCATCGTTGCGAGCATTTCCGCCATAATTTTTGCCGCATCAATGCCTTTCTCCGGCTCATTTCCCGCATGGGCTGCCTTGCCGAAAACCTGTGCTTCCAGAAGGGCACGGCCCGGCGCACCATTTACAATTCGGCCGATGCGTCCCGGGGAGTCGAGCACATATATCGTTTTTGATGTCAGCAGGCTTACATCGAATGCTTTCGCACCGTACAGACCGGCCTCCTCGCCGACCGTAAAGAGGATCTCCAGTTTCGGAAGCGCCTTCCCGGATTCAATCGCCTGACGCACGCCCTCTAAAATGGCTGCCACACCGGACAGATCATCCGCCGCCAGAATCGTGTCGCCCGAAGAACGAAGGATTCCATCCTCCTCCACCGGTTTGATTCCAATGCCGCCCGGCACACGGTCCATATGGGAACAGAAACAGACAACACCGTCCCGCTCTCCTTCCCGAACCGCCAGAATATTGCCGCACACGCCGCCAAACGTAGCCCCGGCCTCATCCCGCGTAATCGCAAATCCCATCTGCTCCAGTTTTTTCACCAGATGCTCTGCAATCTCCGTCTCCTGACTGCTCGACACATCAATCCGCATCAATTCGGTCAGTTCATCTAACATACGTTGATTTTTCATTTCTTTTCCACTCTCCATTCTTGAAAAAAATTTTCAAAAACAATTCTTCTACATCTTACCATTTGCCTTTCGTCCTTAATAGGTGTAAAATTATGCTATAATTCATTTTTATGTCTTTAATTCTCGGAAAGGAATTTTATATATGAAAATCGGCGTAACAGGTTCTGACCATATCTGCGACAGGATTCAGAAAACGCTGGAGAAGCGCATGCCGGACCTTGAAGTGGTCTACCGGCGTTCCAACGATTACCGGTACGGTCTGGAAGCGGCTGCCCAGTTTCAGAAAGGGAAAGTATCCGGCATTATTTTTACTGGGCCGACCAACTATCACTATGCTTTAAAGCGGCTGGAGCCAAACGTTCCCTGGACCTTTCTTCCGCACAATCAGGCTTCCATCTTAAAAGCGCTGGCGGAATCTGCTGTCCGTTATTCCTGCGTGCCGGATGTCATCAGTATCGATATGTATGAGGAACAGCTTGTGCAGGAAACGCTGGAAGAGATCGGCATTTCCAATGGCCGCGTCCTTGTGGCACACGGCTCTTCTCCCGATCAGGGCGATTTTCAGGATGCCCTCACGGATTTTCACCGTTACAACTATTTTCACAACGGGGCAAAAATCTGCTTTACCAACATGGAAAAAACGTATGAGGCACTGTCGGCAGAAGGCATTCCCTGCATCCGCATCTCGGTTTCCGAGGATGTAATTCTGGAACAGGTTTATCATCTTCAGTTTCTGGAAAATACGGCGCAGAAGAACCGCGGGCAGAGTGCTTCCGTGCAGATCTATTTTGATTATTCCTTTGATCAGGAAACGGATCTTTCGCTCCGGGAATGGGAGAAGATTCATTATCAGAATGAGATGCGCGAGCTGATCTACTCTGCCGCCCACCGCATGGGGGCTGCTGCGTTCTCCGAGGGCGCTTCTATTTTTTATATCATGTCATCCCGTCCGGTTCTGATGCGGGAATTTATTCAGAACGGGGAATATCAGAAGATTCTGTTTCACGGACAGCAGACGCCGCACAACCGGCTGTGGATCGGCATCGGCTACGGTGATACTCCCATGGAGGCGAAATCCCGCGCGGCGATGGCGCTCAACCACTCGATCGCGGACCGCTCCGGCGCGAACTATATTGCGGAGGATGAGCATCAGTTTACCGAAATTAAGATCAATGACCCGACCGATCACACGGCGTATCTTCTGCACCGGCTTCACATCAGCAGCAGTACGTATGAAAAACTGAAAGAGATTCTGCGGTCACATGATCAGGTAATCACTTCCGCACAGCTCGCTGCAGATATGGGGATCACGGAGCGGAGCGCCAACCGGCTGATTCTGCGGCTGGAACAGGAAAACTGTGTGACCACGATCGGCAAAATCAGCGGCGGCAGGGGACGGCCGGCCCGGATTATGAAAATCACTTTATAAAACATAAGAAATGGAGAATGTTTATGGATAAAAGAACGGAACAGGCATTTGCCTATCTCGAGAAAAACGAACACAGTATGATGGAGCTGCTGAAAAATCTTGTCTCCATTGAAACGCCTTCTGCTGACCGCGAGGCGAATGAGCGGATTGCGGCGCATCTTGATACATACTGTGATGCGCTTGGTATGGAGCGGGAGATTCATCATTTTGAGAAGGCCGGTCCGACGTTTGCGGCATGGACTCGGCCGCAGGAGAAGAAGCCGATTCTTCTGCTCGGACATATGGATACGGTGCATGCGGTCGGAAAATTTGGGCCGGAACCGTTTCTTGTGAAGGATGACCGCGTGTACGGCCCTGGCGTTTATGATATGAAGGGCGGCGATGTCATTGCGCTGTTTGCGCTCCGCGCGCTGAATGCTGTCGGATATGAAGACCGCCAGATCAAGCTGGTTCTCACTGGTGACGAGGAAGTTGCCCACGCGTTTTCCCACGGCGAGGCCGGAAAGCTTGTCGAGCAATATGCCAGCGGCTGTGAGGCGGCGTTTAATCTGGAATCGAGTTATACCAACGGTGAAGTGACTACGAGAAGAAGCGGCGGCGCGATCATCCGCGTGAAAGTAAAAGGAAAAGCTGCTCATGCCGGAAAGGAACCGCAGAAAGGCGCGAGTGCGGTTCTGCAGGCGGCACGCATGATTACAGAGATTGAAAGCCGCTCCGTTTTCGGCTATCTTTCCTTCAATTGTGGCCGCATTTCGGGCGGAACCGGTGCTAACGTTATCCCGGATTCCTGTGAGTTTTCCATCGGCATCCGCTATGCGGCAAATGCTCAGTATGAGGAAGCCATCGCTTTCTTAAAAAATCTCTGCGAACACGTCACCGTTCCGGGCACAAGCTGCACGATGGAACAGAACGGCTACTACCCAGCCATGGAAATGGTCGACGGCGCTGACCGCCTCCTCTCCCTCTACCAGGAAAGCTGTAAACTCCTCGGCGAACCAATCCCGCAGGGCATCCAGCAGAGCGGCTGCTCCGACACTTCCTTCGTCACCCGCATCGGAATCCCCGCCCTCTGCAGCCTCGGCATCCAGGGCTCAGGCGCACATTCACTTGATGAGTATGCAATTCCGTCGTCGCTGCTGACACAGTGTAAAAAGCTGGTAGCTACGATTTTGGCAATGTAAACTGCTCTGCGGTTCTTGACAAATAATGTACTATATTTAACATAAAAAAAGAAACGGGGTTTTTGTCCGGTAAGCTCATCAGGAGCCGAGGGAGTTGCTCGTTTCTTTTTTTGTTATCCTATTTTCTTTACCCTATCACATCCGTAACCGCTTTCACCGCTTTCGCCACAAAGCTGATCGTCTTTTCATTGAACACTTCCCCGTCTTTTGCGATCGAAACGTGTGCGAGTCCGATCTCATCTTTCTCGCTCGCTTCGGTACTGCCCATGAGGGTTGTCCATTTGATATGGACATCGTCGGCGGTGATGGCGTGGTCGCATGTTACGATGTACTGTGCTTCATCGAACAGCGGCGAATTGGATTCCGCATAGACGATGATGTCGTTGTTTTTTTCCTGATAGACGCGCACGGTATAATTTACCAGGTCTTTTTCATCCGTAATATAGTCCTTGTTCGGCGATACGGTTTCTTCGCAGATCAGGCTTGCATCTTTTGGAATTGTATTGTTCTCTTTCTTTTTTGTCATTCCGATCATCAGCATACAGTTGCAGAGTGCTGCGATCAGAACTGCAAGCAGCAGGATTTTTATTCTATGTTTCATTGTTTTCTCTTCCTTTTCCCATGTCATAGTTTGTCACTGATGTTTCATTTCCATTATACATGATTCCCCCAAAATAAGAAACGCAAAAATGCATCCGCCCCCGTAAAACCTTTTTGAAAAAATTTCTCAATGAAAAAGTTTTCTATTTTGTTCCAAATATGTTATGCTATACTGTCTGTTAGGCAATTCTAACTCGATGTACTCTCGTAATAAAGGAGGAACTGCATGCCTTTAAATTTAACCGATTTCAATCAGTTTTACGTCATCAATAAAATCTGCGGCCAGGAAAAGCAGCGTCATTATCTGGAGTCGCTTGGGTTTGTTCCCGGGGCCAGGATTTCGATTCTGTCGGAGCTTCACGGTTATTATCTCGTCATGGTGAAGGGCAGTAAAATCGGGCTGGATAAGAGTCTGGCCAAGAAAATTATTGTGTATGCCAGCTGAACCGATGGCAGGGTTCACTTTTTGCATACGCATTTAGAAAGTATGGAGTATTATGGAAAAGAACAAAAAAATCATCAAACTGTGCTATCTGCAGATCGCATTCTATGTCGTCTTTCTGACATCGCTGCTTCTGCATTTCAAGCGTGGGCTGGATCATCGCGCCTTTGCGCTTCTGATTATCCTTACGCTGCTCGGCTGCGCCTCTGCACTGACGCTTACCGATTATCTGAAAAGCCTGATCCGCCGCTCCGGCTTTGATGTCGCCGGCGTGCACGATAAAAAGTCGCTGGAAGAAAAGCTCCTCCAGCTTCAGAACGCGGACGATACACTCGATGTCGGCGTGATGATGTTTGATATGAACAATTTAAAGATGATCAACGACACGTACGGCCACGAAGAAGGCGACGTCTTTATCCAGACCTTCGCCTCCTATCTGACCCGCATTCTGACCGAGGACAGCTTTCTGGCGCGGTTCGGCGGTGATGAATTTGTCATTGTGCAGAATCATGCAACCTGGAACCAGCTGGAGCAGATGAATCTTCAGCTGCAGACGATGATCGACACCTACAACCAGACGGCGGATCACCCGCTGAGCTATGCCGTCGGATATGAGCTGAGCTGCAAAAATCATTATTATCTGATCATGGATCTGCTGCAAATGGCGGACGAAAAAATGTACCAGAACAAGCGGTATAAAAAACAGCTCCAGAAAAACGGACCTCTCGCCGCCCGCCGCAGTATGCTTGCTGAGAGCATTTCCACGGATTCTTTAAAAGAAAAAATTTTTACGCTTCTCAATAACAGAAGCGAAGAAAAGCAGTACGCCTTTCTGATGACGGATGTCGACAATTTTCATCTGATCAACGATTACTGGGGTTATGAGATGGGTACGAACATTCTGAATTTCATCCTGAAAAAGCTGGAACTCTTTCCGCAGACACTCTTTGTGAACCGCTATCACTCCGATATCTTTGTCGGCATTATCGATATCACCGGGCAGGATCCGGCCGTGGTGCGGGAAAAGATTTCCGCCTATCACAAGCAGGCGATCCGCGAAGTGCTGGAATCGTACCCGCTGAATTACATGACGCTGAACACTGGCGTCTATTATCTGAATGACACGGACACACCAACGGAGGAAGTCATCTCTCATGCCAACATTGCGCGGCGGCGTGCGAAGGAAACTTCCACCTGCGTCTTCGAATACAACGCCGAGCTTTCCAGCACGGAACAGAAGCGCGCGGAGACCATTCATTCCTTCCAGAATGCCCTTGCGAAAAAAGAATTTCAGATTTATTTCCAGCCGAAAATCAGCGGAAAAACGCAGGAAATTGCAAGCGCCGAGGTGCTGGTACGCTGGCTGCGCGAGGACGGCACGCTCTGGTTCCCGGACAGCTTTCTGCCGATTCTGGAGGAGACCGGAGAGATTGAGTCGCTCGACTATTATGTGTATAATGCTGCTTTCCAGTGGCTCGCTGACCGCCGGGAAAACGGACTTCCGCTGCTGCCGCTCTCGCTGAATGTGTCGCCGATTCATTTCCGCAAGATCGATACGTTCACACAGCGGATCACACAGCTGCTCGATCATTATCAGATTCCTTCGAAGTACCTGGTTTTTGAGATCACAGAAACAACGTACATTCATAACATTGATGCCGTCAACCAGATGATCCGCTTTTTCCACGACCGGGATATCCGCATTTCCATGGACGATTTTGGGTCTGGATATTCGTCCTTAAATTCGCTGAAGGATATTCTGTTTGATGAAGTTAAAATTGACAAACATTTCCTCTCGGCGGGCCTCTCCGAAAAAGGAAAAATTGTGCTGGAAGAGATGTTCCATCTTTTAAAACGCACAGACAAATGGATTGTCTGCGAGGGTGTAGAGACGAAAGAGATGGTAGATTTTCTGATCGCCGAAGGATGCGACGAGCTGCAGGGATTCTATTATTATAAACCGATGGAACAGAAAAAATTTGAAGAGCTGATCGCTTGACAAAGTCCGAATTCTATACTATGGTTATCTCACCCGGTAGTTACTACCGAGTGAACCTCACATGACTAAAGCCACGTGCTTCCGGCCGCTTTAGGCGGCAGACCAAATATCGGCGGATACGCCTGTTACTTAGATTTTGCACAGATATGTGCTTCTTCCATGCCGGATACGGCAGGTTTCCACATAACAGGTAATCCACTGCATATCTGCCTGTGTTTATGCTGCTTTACGCAGTTCCATTTCTGAAATCAGTTCTCTCAGATCTGCATAAACACATGAGGTTCTACGCTTTACTGCAGGAACTTTTGCCTCCAGCAAAGACCTTTCCGTTTCCGGCAAGGGTTTTAAAATTTCACGGATAAAATATCTTGCTCCGATATTATACGATGCCGACAAATCACAGTTGTATCTTTTTCCAGTCTGAAACGTACACAGACGATGATCCCGTGTATCACGGGCAATCTCTCCTGATCCATCAAAGGCAAGCCTGCTCGTGTTCCAGGCACAAATCCGGGAAATTCGGATTCCCTTTCTGTGTGCCTGCTGTCCGCACCGTTTCTGGATATCACGTTTTCTCCACATCTGCAGTTTCTGCTTTTTCTTCCCGGAAAGTTTTCCTTTCATTTCCAGATATTCGAAAACAATCACATCTGCCTTATTTTCTGATGCATAAAAAACGATTTCCTTTGCAATTTTTCTGCCAAGCTCTATATTCAGACGTTTTGCATATGCCCATTTTCCCTGCACCTGACGCGATCCATGTTCCCGCTGAAATCTTCGGATCCGTCCCAGCACACGGTACATCCGGTCTTTGTCACTGGGAAAGTTAATAAACTTTCTTCCCAGGATAGTTCCGTCTGGACGCATGATGGTACAGACTGCATCCGTATTGATGCCGAGATCCACACTGCAGATCGTTTGTTCTTTGACAGGTGTCCGGTTTAAAGATACCTCTTCCGCATACGTAAAACGCAGAAAATATTTGTCGTGCTTTTTCTCCAACATTGGTGCCGAAGCTTTTTTGCCCGACCAGTGTTTTCTTAAATATTCCATATCCGTATGTTTCAGCCGCACAGCAAACCATTTCCAGTCATGGCCATCGTACAGTTTTAAAAAGGCCGCATCTTTCTCTTCTGTGTTTTCACGGTACATGACATCGTGGTAAAAAACAGGCATGGCATACTGCTCACTTTTCAGATACGGCTTTCCTGTTTTCTGTCCCTCTGCTTTCCACTGTTCCAGACGCGTCCGATAAGAAGATACACTCCCAAGCGCATGCTGGACTGCCGCCCGTCTGAAATAGGATGGCATCTTGGGAAAGCAGAAATCAAAATCAAACCGGGCCGGATTCCGTTTCGTTGTATGCACCAGATGTTCCGCTGCATTGAAACGTTTCTTACTTTCCTCAATTTGGGCCAGTTCTTCCCACACAGATTCATACACTTCGACCAGATAGCGGACAGCAGAACGGTAAATCTCCAGTGTCTGGCGGATCGGAATATTCTGTTTTCGTAATTCTACACCATAACTGGATATGATTTTCATTCGCTTTTTCCTCCGGGTTTTAACGGGATTTTTCCTTCTGCCCTTCTATGTAAGCAAGTACCTGTTCACGGCTCCGGTCACTGACCGTTACAGCACAATAAGACGGATTCCACAAATGCCCTCCCCACAACTCTTTCTTTAGCTCTGGATGCAAAAGGAACATCTGGCGCGCAAGATTCCCCTTCATGATTTTGATCATGTCTGAAATATAAAACTGTGGTCTGCAATCTACAAGCAGATGAATATGATCCGGCATAACCTCCATAGCCAGGATTTGAAATTTATATTCCTGTGCAAGACTTTCCAGCATTTCTTTGCATTCCACATCAATTCCGTCTTTTAAAACCTTTTTTCTGTACTTTGTACACCAGACCAGATGATACTGCAGAGAGTACACATATCCTCTACCATAGGAAAGACCATTTTTATTAATTGTAAACATATCTTTCTTCATAAAAATAGTATACCATATGCATAGGAATATATCAAACATTTGTTCCTCTTTTTGGTAAAAATTTTGCGCGTCTAACTCATCACTACTACAATATATTTATGGGTAATCCCCTTACTTC
>OLPD01000414.1_pt1 | contig 33423 bp, 30 predicted proteins | sample 1672111 | NCBI WGS metagenome assembly OLPD01 (sample SAMEA3136646, study PRJEB25190) | human gut metagenome
AATTGAAAATTTGTGGCCACGGGACGGTTCTTGCCCTCTACCGCTGCGCTCAAAATCGTTTCCGGGTAATTGTTTCCGAATTGTTAAGACGCAAAAAAATAAGTAGAGGTTGTGCTGCTCATGGATGGGAATCACCGTTCGCTCCGAACGAAGTTCCTGCCCCTGTTTGTGCAGCGGCGTTGACGGAAAGTCTGTATCACGTCCGGTCGGCTCATGAAATTTTCAAGGTGCGTTTCCCATAAAAGAAAAATACCGCCCATGCAGCATAGCGATGGATTTTGTCGGGTGAATCGGCGGCAAAATGAATCGGATGTGTTGCGGGGCGGTAGATCTTTCAGGGATAATCCACGGTGAGGCAGTGTTCAAAATGAACACAACCACATCTTGTGGATGGGTTTGGACCAATCCACAAAATCAGTGGAATTTACAAGGAAAATACCACGGTATGTTGAATACGTCAAGAGGATTTTGAAAATTTATTGCGGTAAAGCGGGAAAAGTATGACGCATCTTGCGAGTATAGGAAAAATTGACTGGGTATTGGTCTGTATTCCTGTTCAAGGGATGGGCACAGGCAAATCTGATGATAGCAAGGCGACAACGATTTTTGTGCAAAAACATCATTGAGCACTATATGACTGTGCCTTTTTCAAAACAGAAAACCGCCCACGCAGCGCAGCGATGATTTTGTCGGGTGAATCGGCGGCAAAATGAATCGGGTGTGTTGCGGGGCGGTTTTCTTCTTTTGGGGAGGCTCTATGGATACGGCAATCAGCCTAAACTACTTCATTTACCTTCTTTTTCGCTGTTTACAATGGCCTGCACCTTGGTGGGCAGACCGTAGATGCTGATGAAACCGGTGGCATCGCTCTGCTTGTAGTCACCGCCTGCGGCAAAGGTGGCGATGTCTTCCCGGTAGAGGGAGTAGGGCGACCAGACTCCTGCATTGATGAGGTTGCCCTTATACAGTTCCAGACGGACTTTGCCGGTGACGTACTCCTGCGTGGAGGTGACGAAAGCACTCAGAGCCTTGCGCAGAGGGCTGAACCACTGGCCGTCGTAAACCAGCTCGCCAAAGGTGATGGCCAGCTCGCGCTTCTTGTGGGCAGTCAGCTTGTCCAATGTCAGGGTCTCCAGCACTTCATGCGCCTTGTACAGAATGGTGCCGCCGGGGGTCTCGTAGACGCCGCGGCTCTTCATGCCCACCAGACGGTTCTCCACCACGTCGTACAGGCCGATGCCGTTGCGTCCGCCAATCTCGTTGAGCTTTGCAATGATGGCGGCGGGCTTCAGCTTCTCGCCGTTCAGAGCCACCGGCACGCCCTGTTCAAATTCCAGCTCCACAAACTCGGACTTGTCCGGGGCAGTCTTGGGGCTGACGCCCAGCTCAAGGAAGCCGGGTTTGTCGTACTGCGGCTCGTTGCCCGGATCTTCGAGGTCAAGGCCCTCATGGCTCAGATGCCACAGGTTCTTGTCCTTGGAGTAGTTCGTCTCGCGGCTGATCTTCAGCGGGATGTGATGAGCCTCGGCGTAGTCGATCTCCTCATCGCGGCTCTGGATGTCCCACTCGCGCCACGGGGTGATGATCTTCAGGTCGGGTGCAAAGTGCATGATGGCCAGCTCAAAGCGCACCTGATCGTTGCCTTTGCCGGTGCTGCCGTGGCAGACCGCATCTGCACCCTCGGCGCGGGCAATCTCCACCACGCGTTTTGCCAAAATGGGGCGGGCAAAGCTGGTGCCCAGCAGATAACCCTCGTAATCTGCCCCGGCCTGCATGGTGGGAATGACGTAATCCTCTACAAATTCGTCGGTCAGGTCTTCGATGTACAGCTTGGATGCGCCGCTTGCCTTGGCACGCTCCTCCAAGCCTTCCAGCTCACCCTTCTGCCCCACATTGCCGCACACGGCAATGACTTCGCAGTTGTTATAGTGCTCTTTCAGCCACGGGATGATAATCGATGTGTCCAGACCGCCGGAATATGCCAGCACGACCTTTTTGACCTCAGACATAGGAACTGCCTCCGTTTAAACCAACTTATATACTTTTCGATTTCCCTCGTGCAATTTCATGATTGCAGTGTCCATTATACGGGCACTCGGAAAATGTGTAAAAAGTGTTCTGCATATAGCAGCAATATGAAAGCAGTATTTCACAGCAGGGCATTATGAATCTATAATAGTAGTTGGAAATAAACAGAAAGAGGGTCTTTTTGATGGCAACGATATTTTCAAGAGAAGAAAAGGCAGAGGCACTGTTCGGGGAGATCCTGAAAAATCCAGAAGCCTGCCGACGCCTGATGGATACCTTCAACGACTCGCTGGACATGGCAGACGTACTGGATGCGCCGACCGTGAGTGCACAGCAGTTTGCCGCAGCGCTGTTCAATGCCTACGAGAACAAGGATCTGTCTGCCTTTCTGATGGCGATCTGCCAGCACAGTATGTTTGACCTGCTACGGAACGCTGCCCTGATCCCGTTCAAATTCAACGCCGATGGTCAGCCGAACCCGGTGATCCTGACGGATGATGCCGGCGTTCTTTTGCCGAACAACAAATTTGCCGTGAGCAGCAAAGTATACGACCGGTTCATCCGGGTGTTCCAGAAGCAGGAAAAGGTAAAAATGTACCTTGCCAGCGGCTACTGCAAGTATCACGGCTACGACGAAGGCTCGATGGATGTGGTGGAGTACCACTACAACCAGCATTTGGGGCTGCTGCTGATCTACGAACTGCCGGACACCGTGAAGCAGAAGGTAACGGAAGCGGAGGCCTACTCCACCGTCTGGGATATCCAGATGAAGCTGCAGCACGCACTGCCCCGTTCCGTGGTCTACTATGGACAGGATACGCTCAAGGACGGTGGAACCCGCTACGATGAACTTGGCGTTTTTCTGCCGCTGGAACACTTTGCCGACCGGCTGGAACGCCATGTGGAAACTGCTACCAAGATCGTTTACGGCGAGTAAACGCCCTGTAAACGAACTCCCTTTATAAGTGCATCACAGCAAAACAAAACGCAGCGAACCGTTAAAAGATTCGCTGCGTTTTGCCTTATAAGGGAGAATGGAAATGCTGCACATCAGGTGCAATAACGGAAAGTCTTGTCAGTGATAATACGGGCGAAGATCAGCCCTAACGGCAGTGCTACGATGATGAGAATGGCATCTGCAAACCATGTGGCGGAGTCCATCAGAGACAGGATGCCCAGATTATAGATGGCACGGTAGAAATACAGTCCCGGTACCATGATAACGATGGACGGCACAGTGACGGAGATGCGGGGATAACCGGCGGCGCTCTTCAGGCAGGAGGCCAGCAGTCCGGACAGCAGTGCGCCCAGAAACGCTGCAACAGCGGGCGGAAAGCCCGCAAGGCTCACCAGCTCCAGTCGGAACGTGTTCGTTACCGCACCGATAAGGGCGGCGCAGACTGCCAGGTTCCGGGGACTGTTGAACATGAGCGAAAAGCCGAACACACCGCCAAAACTTGCCAGCAGCCGGAACACGATCTCTTCCGGGAGTGTCAGGCTCAGGGCAGGGAACTGCACCGGCTGCAAATGCAGCAGCAGTGCCATGATCCAAGCCGTCATGGTTGCCACCAGAATGATGAGGACGGCGTAGGCCAGACGTTCCAGCCCGGAGCGCATATCCAGCTTGGCAAGGTCGATGCCGCTGGTAATGAACGGAAAGCCCGGAATGATGAAGAGCATGGAGCAGATATACCCCGCCTCGTGCTGCGCCGATACGGTAAACAGCACCTCTGCCAGCTTCAGCAGGATGGCATACACGAGGCTTGCTGAACAGACCGACGCCGTAATGCCCAGAAACAGGGTGAAATGGTGCTTTGTCAACTTGCACCGTACAAAGTTGCCGATGCCTGCACCGCAGAAGGCACACAGCATTTCCACAATGCCGCCGCCAAGCAGAAAGGTGAAGCAGCCGCAGGCCAGTGCAGCTGCAAAGCCCAGTGCGATGGGCGAATACAAGCCGTGGATGCGCTCGATCTCATCGAGGTGGCTGTGCAGTTCTTCGCCGGTCATAAATTTTCCTTCCCGGTCGAAGTCGTTGACAAAATGCTCCAGTCGGTTCAGCCGGGAGGTATTCACGCCCGTATTTGTCAGACAGAGTGACTGGGTATAGCACTGGTCACCGTCAAAGCAGGTGAACTCAATGGACAACAGGCCGATGTCCGCTGTTGTTGTGACTCCCAGCTCCCGCGAGAGGGTGTTCATGGAGCTTCGGACACGCCATGCGCCGGTGCCGCATTCCAGCAGCATCAGCCCGGTGCGTCCAATGACGGAGGCTTTTTCCACAAGCCCCGCCTCGGTAATGGGGACGCCCTTGCTGGCCGACGCATAGTCGTGCCAGTAGACTTCCATGTGATTTTTGATGATCTCACTTTGCCGTTGTCCCATACCGGAAAGCCTCCTTTGTGATATGGGAATGTTGCAGCCGTTTCAAGACTGCGGTGCTATTATAAGGGAAATTGCAGGGCGGGTAAAACGTATCTTGGATATGCCGGCAATGTTCGTTTGATATTTCAAAGAAGAAAATACGTTGCGTTTTTGTCCGTTCTGCGATAGGATGATAAAAAAGCCATCGGGAGGAATCCGCTATGACCTTACAGCAGCTTCGTTACGCTACCGCTGTAGCCGACACCGGCACCATCAGCCGGGCGGCACAGCAGTTTTTCATCGCACAGCCCAGCCTGACCAATGCCATCCGGGAGTTGGAACAGGAAGTTGGACTGACTATTTTTCACCGCACCAATCGGGGTGTGGCTCTGACCCCGGAGGGAGAGGAGTTTCTGGGATATGCCCGGCAGGTGCTGGCCCAGATGGAACTCATCGAGGAAAAATATCTCGGCTCAGCTCCGGTCAAGCATCAGTTCTGCGTGTCGGCCCAACACTATTCCTTTGCCGTGGAAGCCTTTGTGGAGTTGCTGAAAGAATACGGCGGAGAGGAATATGATTTCCGCATTCGGGAGACGCAGACCTATGAGATCATTGAGGATGTTGCAAAGCTGCGCAGTGAGGTGGGCGTACTCTATTTGAACAACGACAATGAAACCGTTCTGCGCAAGGTCATCCGGGAACACGATTTGACTTTCACGCCGCTCTTCACCGCAAAGCCCCATGTGTTCGTCAGTGCATCTAGCCCGTTGGCGCAGAAAAAGGCTTTGACACTGGACGATTTGAAGCCCTACCCACGCCTTTCCTATGAGCAGGGGGAGCACAATGCGTTCTATTTTTCGGAGGAGATTTTGAGCACTCTGGACAGCAAAAAGGACATTCTGGTGCGTGACCGCGCAACACTGTTCAATCTGCTGATCGGTCTGGATGGTTATACCATTTGCAGCGGCGTCATCAGCGAAACACTCAACGGTCCGAACATCCGTGCCGTGCCGCTGTTGGTAGATGATTCCATGCAAATCGGCTATCTGACCCACAAACAGGTGCAGCCCGGACGATTCGGAAAACAGTATATTGAGATTCTGAAAAAGTATACGGAGCAAGTATAGCTTCAAGCTATGTCAAACCGTCTGCATTTCGTATTTTACACAAATCAACTCCTGCGGTATACTGTTGCCATCAAGCAACGAGTACTGAAAATTGACGTATAGAGAGGGTTTTACGATATGGCAGAGTTGAAATCACCGTTCCGTTATGACTTTGTGGGCAGCTTCCTGCGCCCCCAGCACTTGAAAGAGGCACGTGCCCAGTTCAAGGCTGGCGAGATCGACCATGCTGCGCTGACCGCGGTGGAAAATGAGGAAATCACCCGCCTCATCGAGAAGCAGAAGCGTGCTGGTTATCACGCCATCACCGATGGCGAGTTCCGCCGCAGCTACTGGCATCTGGACTTCATGTGGGGCTTCCACGGCATTGAGGAAGTGGAACTGGATCACGGCTACTTCTTCCACGGTGAGGAGACTACCCACGGTTCCATTAAAGTGAGTGGTAAGATCAGCGGTGAGAACCACCCTTTTGTAGAGCACTACAAATTTGTTAAGCAGTTTGAGGATGAGAATTGCATCGCCCGCCAAACTATGCCTGCCCCGGCGCAGCTGCTGGCCGAACTGTACCGCGAGGACAACGGTAAAAACACGGATACTGTTTACCCTGACCACGAACAGCTGATTCAGGATATTGCTGTCGCCTACCGCACCGTCATTCAGGAGTTGTATGCCGCTGGCTGCCGCAATATCCAGTTTGACGACTGCACATGGGGCATGATCGGAGACCCGAATTACCAGAACTTCCTCAAGGAGAGCAATACCAAAGTGGAGGATGTAGCCGCAGAGTACCTGCGTCTGAACAATTTGGCACTGGAAAACCGCCCGGAGGGTCTGACGATCACCACTCATGTCTGCCGTGGCAACTATCATTCCACTTGGGCCAGCGAGGGCGATTACTTCACCGTTGCTCCCTTCCTGCTGGCACAGGAAAATGTGGATGCGTTCTATCTGGAATTTGACGATGCGCGTTCCGGCAGCTTTGAGCCGCTGAAGTATGTGGCCGATGGCAAAAAAGTGGTGCTGGGTCTTGTCACCACCAAATCTCCCCGACTGGAAAATAAGGATACCGTCATCGCCCGCATTCATGAGGCAGAGAAGTACATTCCTCTCGACCGTCTCTGCCTCAGCCCGCAGTGCGGCTTTGCATCCTGTGAGATCGGCAATAAGCTGACCGAGCTGGAACAGTGGAACAAGCTCAAACTGGTCAAGGAAATCGCCGAGACCGTCTGGGGTAAATAAGAAGTATGACCGGCAGTTCTTAGAAAACAGAGAACTGCCGGTTTTTAATATAAATTCATCTTGCAATCTTCCGCAAAATATGATATATAGATTATACGAAACATTGTTTTGAAAGAACGCTCCACCGTTCAATGATGTATAAATAGGAGGTGTCCGCCATGACCGCCGTGATCTACGCCCGTTATTCCAGCGACAATCAGCGTGAAGAATCCATCGAAGGTCAGATTCGTGAATGCACCGCCTATGCCGAAAAGAACGGCATCACCATCGTCAAGCATTACATTGACCGTGCGATCTCTGCCAAGACGGATAACCGCCCGGAGTTCCAGCAGATGATCAAGGACAGCGACAAGAAGCTGTTTGATATCGTTCTGGTCTGGAAGCTGGATCGTTTTGCCCGGAACCGCTATGACAGCGCCCGGTACAAGACCCAGTTGAAGAAAAACGGTGTCAAGCTCATGTCTGCCACCGAGATCATCTCCGAAGGCCCGGAGGGCATCATTCTGGAATCCGTCCTTGAAGGCTATGCCGAGTATTATTCGGCAGACCTTGCCGAGAAGGTCGTGCGTGGACAGACTGAGAACATCCTGAAAGGCCGCTGCAACGGTGGCCGTGGAACCTTTGGGTATACGCTGGATTCCGAGCGGAAGTTTCACATTGACCCTCTCATCTCTCCTTTTGTACTGGAATCGTTCAAGAAGTACAATGAAGGCTCCACCATGAAGGAGATCCGTGATTGGCTGAACGAAAACGGCATCAAGAACCCGGTGGGCGGTGCATTTACTTATAATAGTGTCGAACATATGCTCAAGAACCGGCGGTACATTGGAGAACTGAAATTCCGGGATGTGGTCGTACCGGATGCCATCCCGCCCATTATTCCGCTGGAACTGTTTGAGGATGTGCAGGAGAAGATCGCCAAAAACAAGAAAGCCCCTGCCCGTAGAAAGGCAGAGGATGACTACCTGCTCACCACCAAGCTGTTCTGCGGCTACTGTGGGGCGTTGATGTTTGGCGAAAGCGGCACGAGCCGGACTGGTGAAGTCCACCGTTATTATAAATGTGCCACTGCCAAGAAGCATAAAGGCTGCAAAAAAAAGACCGTCCGTAAACAGTGGCTGGAAGATCTGGTGGTCAACCAGACCATGCAGCTTGTCAAGGACGATGCCGCCATGGAATCCATCATTGCCAAGGTGATGGAACTGCAAAATAAGGAAAACACCAACATTCCCCTCTACGAGAAGCAGCTTCGGGATGCGGAATCGGGTATCCAGAATATGCTCAATGCGATTCAGGCCGGTATCCTGACCAGCTCCACCAAGGAACGGTTGGAGCAGCTGGAGGAAACCAAGCGTGAGCTTGAAGCCCGCATTGCAGAAGAAAAGCTGGCGAAGCCGAAAGTCACGGAGGAGTTCATTCGTTTTTGGTTGCTGCGGTTCCGCAAGCTGGACATGAGCCTGAAAGACCAGCGGCAGGCACTGGTGGACACCTTCATCAATGCGATTTACCTGTATGATGATAAGGTTTTGATAACCTTCAACTATAAAGAAGGAACACAGACCGTCACCTTTGGAGAAGCGACAGAAGTTGCAACCGAGGGAAATGGTTCGGATTTGGATTGCTTTACTGCACCAAAAAAATGCCGTGAGATCGAAAGATTTCATGGCTTTTTTGTTTTTTGCAACACAGCTGCACGGTTTTTGCACGGTCGGTGCACGGTTCGTGTTTTCTGTGTTGAATTATGTAGGGCGCGGGATTGCATTGCAATCCGTGCCCTTTTTTGCATTCAGGTCAACAGTGCAAGGCGAAGCTGTGCCTTCGTTTCAGGGTCTGCATCTTTCAGGAGCTCCAAAAGCGCGGCCATGGAGAGCGCTGTGTTCCCCTGGACAGGCGGAGTTTGGGCGCTGGCTTCTGGTTTGGCGTAGAAAGAATTTTCAAACTTTTTGCCCAGCTCCATGCGGGAAGACTGCTGGATATGGGCGTAAGTGTTAACCAGAAGATCCGCACTGGCGTGGCCGGTTGTTCCCTGCACAGATTTGATATCGCCGCCCGAGATCATCAGCTGGTAGGTGGCGCTGGAATGTCGCAGCCCGTGGAAGACGATGCGGGGGAACTCCGGGTGAGCGTCCTGCCATTTGAGGAACTTTTTGCGGATCAGAACGGGCTCCACGGCCTGACCATTGGGCAGGCGGAGAAGCATTCCGCTGTCGTGGTAGCGGTCTGGGGAGCGGGCCTCGTCTTCTTTCAGCCGTTCCAGCCAGTGTTTCAGTTCCTCCCGGAGAGCGGCGGTCAGAAAGATATTCCGGCAGGAGGACTCGGTTTTGGTGCTTTTCAGTATGAGAGAAGTTTTGCTGCCTTCCAGTTTATCGGGAAACTCCTTGATGATACAGTTGCCATCCACCTGAAGCAGGGCGTTTTTCTGAATGCGCTGCATGGACTTGTTGACCGAGAAAGTGCCGACCCCACCGGCGGCGTCAAAATCGATGTCCTCCGGGGTCAGTCCAGCAACCTCCCCTTCTCGCAGCGCGCCCACCAAGGTCAGGTGGACAGCTAGGTGGAGGATGGGGTCCTCCATGCTGGCCAGGGCCGCCCGCATTTCTTCCACTGTCCAGATGCTTCGTTCCTGGGTGGTCTTTTTGGGGCCTTCCAGAGGGACGGGGCTTTTCAGAAGGATTCCCCATTCCACCGCATAGAGGAACGCGGTGTGAAGCAGACGATGAACCTCATGGATGGTGGTGCCGGACAGCAGACGCTGTTTCTGCTTGGGGGTGAGCTTCTGCTTTTTGCCCTCAACATACTGCCCACAGGGCGTTTTGCTCAGGGTACTGTACAGGTTCTCCAGGTGATAGGGCTTCAGCTTCTGCATCTCAAAGTTGCCGATATAGGGGAGGATGAGATTCTGGATGGTGGACAGGTTGGACTGGTAGGTTTTGGGAGCCCACTTATGCTTGGTGCATTGTTTGGGCAGCCAGTTCATCAGGAATTCACCGACCGTTATAGTGGACGGAATCAGGAAAGTTCCGCTTGCAAGCTCGTGTTCCACCTGCTTTTTGCGGTTCATCGCCTCCTCTTTGGTGGGAAAGCTCTCCCATTTGTCGCAGCTTTTGCCGTGCTCATCGAAATAGGTGTAGCGGACGCTGTAGGAGCTGCCGCGTTTGGTGATATATGCCATGCTGTGCCTCCTTGATCAAGCGGCCCGGAACAGCCAAGCGTCGAAACTGTCCTTGGGAATGCGGATGCTTCCGCCTACCCGGAGGACACGAAACTCACCGGTGGTGTTGCAGAAGTTATAAGCGGAGCGCAGGCTGATGGCCAGCATCTGCGCCACTTCCTCCACCGTGTACACGCAAGCTTTCGACTCGGGCTGTTTCAGGTCAGAGATTGGAGACTTGACGGCATTGTTTTGGGTGACCAATTCCATTGTACCGGGATTTGCGGCGCTTTGCAAGGTTTCAGTGTTAAAATGATCGTTCTTACAAACATTCTTCATGGCATTTCTCCTTTTTGATTCAAAGTTCTGCGGTGCGGTGGGAGGCTTTGGGCTTCGCGTATTCTTCTAAAACTTCCGGCGGAATTCGCTCCAATACGGCGAGGGCCTCCTCATACTCCCGCTGGAGCTTGGCATCCTCCAACTTTTTCAGAACGCTCTCGTGGGTCGCCTCCTCCAGGGACTCCGAGAGCTTTTTGTTTTTCCGCTTGAGTTTCTCATTCTCAGCCTTGGTACTGCTGAAGGCTGTACTGTACTTTTTCAGCTGGGTCCGCATTTTCTCCACGGCTGGGATATAACCGTCCAGCAGTTCGGAAATCTCAGCGGCCCGCTTCTTGCCGTTCAAGGGGCCGATGCCGGTGAGCAGTTGGTCCAGCTTTTGGCGCTGCTGGGTGAGATGGGTCATCTCCTTGAAGATACGAGGCGGGATATGGTCGCGGCCCGTCTGGCTTGCACTCTCGCCGCGCTCCAGGTCGGGGTATTTAGCAACCATGTGCTCCCAGAACTTGTCCTGCCACCAGGTCAACTTCTTTTTGTTACCAACGATCTCTTTGGCGCTGAGTCTGCCATCTGGCGTCAAGGGGACAAAAGAAAGGTGCATATGGGCTGTTTTCTCATCCATATGCACCACGGCGGAGATGATAGTTTCTCTGGATTGGTATTGCACAAAGAAGCGGAGTGTTTCCTCAAAATACTGCCGGATTTCGGGCAGCTTCTTGCCCTTGAAGAACTCCGGTGTAGCGGTGAACAGCACCTCTACCACCCGGACACTGTCCTTTCGGGTGCGGCATCCAGCGGCGCTGATCTGGCGCTCAGCCTCAGCCCGGTAACGTTGGGGTGGTTCGATCAGGTGGAAGTTATGCTTGCTGCGGGAGAGGTCAATATCGGGATTACTGGCGTATCTTTCTTTTCTGCGTTCGTTATGGGCTTCGATGTTGGTGATCTCTGGCCCCTTGTACTTGGCAAAGCGCATGATGGCGTATTGTGGTTGGCTCAATGGCGGCCCTCCTTTTTGGCAATTCAATCGTATTGATGACGGACATTGTAAAGCTCCTTTCATTCATGTGGATGGATAGGCTTTGATGATCGAGGTGGTGGTGTTCCATTTGAACACCGCCAAAAAATCAAGTGTTCATTTTGAACACTTGATTATAAGTCTAATAACCGAGACAACTGTGCTCCCCAAATTAAGTTATCAAAATGATAACTTGATCCAACGGGCACAGCATGGTAGATTTAACGTCCAAACTTTAACTTACTGATTTTGCTTTTGAGATAAAACGATCTGCTTTTCAGTTGGTCAAAATGACCAACTGATATTTATTGGTTACAAGATACTGACCTTTTTATAGAGGAAAAAGGAGATAACTGAAATCAAGTTCTCAAAATGGGAACTTGATCGGAACCGGTTGGTCTGGGTCAAAATGACCCAGACCACTTCAGCGCCATAAAGGATTGCGTATATAGCGCGTTTTGGGCTTTTCGCTATGTACGTGCGTACGGGGGTGATGCGTACATAGCAGTGGAAGGTGAACACCTCGGTATTCCAGAAAATCAACGGACAAAATCTGTCCGTTGATTTTCTCACATCTACCGCGAAGTTCTGTTGTGCAAGATCAAGTGGTCAAAATGACCACTTGATTACAGGGATTGGACCAAAGCAGATGCACTTCCAAAAAGGTTATACAATAAAAAGAATGTGGACATTTTGTCCACACCTACTTCAGACCGTTAAAGATTCCTTGCGAGAAGCGGTGGCACTGGACATTTTGTCCAGTGCCATCAAAACCGAGTTGTCGCCGTGACAACTCGGACAAACCTGTGTGGTTGTGGACAAAATGTCCACAACCACTTTAGTGTCGTAAAGGATTCGTGTATATGGTGCGTTTTAGGGTTTTCGCTATGTACGTGCGTACAGAACTTGTACATACGTACATAGTAAAAAGGCCAAGTTTCCTCTTATACAGGTTTTTGGCCGTTCCCAAAATGGGAACAGCCACTTCAATCATAAAAATATGGGTCGGTGACTCGCCGACCCCTTGCTGGCAGGGTAAGGGCGTTGTGAAGCACGACATCCATCTGACTTGGAGCGTTTTAACTTGGTTGTGACCAATTTGGTCACAGCCACTTCAAGGGAGTAACAAACGGTTACGCCCTCTGAAGCCTTTCGCCGGATGCGTCTGTACGGGCCTCGTACATACGTACATAGCGAAAAGGCCAAGTTCTCCCATATACAGTTTTATCCCCAGAGGGAAGTGGGCATCTCAGGCCGTACAAGTGCCTCAATTCCCAGATAGCCCCATACGCGGCGGCCTGCTGAGTTGGCGATGTTGTTGGTGTGCTCCAGGTTGTACTTTTTCAGGTTGGCAATCACGGCATCGCTGAAGCTCCGGGCTTTCAGAGCTACCAGGTTGTTCTCCTCACACCACATCTTATAAATGGTATAGAGGTCTTTGGAGCTAATGCAGGCATCCGCCTTGAGCCGAATATAGTCCTCGGCCTCCATGAAATCGAAGAAGTTGTTGTTGTCCCGCTTGACCAGCTCCCGGTTCTGCCGGGCGCGGTCACTCTCAGTAAACTTGAAGCCGTTCCTGACCAGACGCTGCAACCCCTCGAAAGCCCACAGGAAAATTCCCTCGGCCTCGGCGGCCATCTTCTCGGCGATGTCAGGGTCATCTACCCGGTCGGCGGGCTTGTCCCTGGTGGTCAGGACCAGTTGCCGCCGATAGAAGCCGTCGCTTCGGTCGTACAGGGCTTGTAAGTCTCCATTGCTGAAAGCCAGCAGCCGGGCATACATCCAGCCCTGGTAGCTCTGCTTGCCTTTACGCTCCAGGTCCATCTGCCCCTGGGCCGTGACAATGGATTTGACGTAGTTGGTCTGCCGCAGGGCTTCCATCCGCATATCGTCGTCCACGCAGAGCAGGATGTGTTCCAGGTCGGCCCGGGCAAAACGGTTCTCAGAGATTTTGCCGATGCTGCCGTCCTTCATATTAGTGCCGAACAGCTTGGACAACACCACGCCGATCTGACTTTTGCCCTCGCCGCCCCGGCCCTTGATAACCATCATCCGCTGGCCCTTGTTGCTGGGAATGAGGCAGTAACCTATAAACTCCTGGACAGTCGGAATATCTTCCGGGTGGAGCAGATCAAACAGGAACCGCAGCCAGTGGGTAGGCTGGGCCGCTTTGGGGTTGTATCGGACCGGCAGCCGGTTGCGGATCACTTCCGGCTTGCCTTCCCGAAAGCTGCCGTTCAAGTTCAAGGTACCATTGGCCAGGTGGATACAGTTGGTGACTGGCGGGAAATCATCCACCTGGGCGGAGAGTTTCAGCAGGTCCAGAATGCTGCCTACCTTGCGGGCCACGTTGTTGCTGGCGTAGTCCTTCAGTTCCGCATAGATGGTACTCCGCAGAGGCATCTCATCTGTTACCCGGCCATCTTCGGTGAAAAAGAAACCATTGCAGAAAACAATTTTGTGGGTCGAAATGAAGGTCTCACAGAAAACAGATTCGTTGATCCGGTAGCCTTCTTCCAGCCAGACCGGGTCATTGGAGCTGGGCCAATATTTCTTGTTTTTCATGCAGCCTCCTCTCTGTCCAGGGTATTGAGGCGGGATTCGACCATCGGCAGAAGCTGACCGTCCAGCAGGCGCTTGGCAGCGGCTGCCTTCTTGGAGGTGGGCCCGAAGGCCAGGCAATCAATAAGGTCGTCCACAACGGCCATCATGTGCAGAGCCTCTACAAAATGCTCGTCCAGCGGTTCCTCCGGGGAGAGGGGAGCAAACTCTGTTTGCCACCGGGTCAGCAGGTCGCGGTAGTCGTGGAGGACCCGGAGACAGTAGAAGATTTCCTCTTGCTGGGTGTCTGAAGAGGCAGCGGCTGGCTTGGGCAGAGCGACTGCACCCGATGGAGGCTTGTCCGGGCTGAGTCCGAAGTCCTGGGTCAGCTTCCGGGCTGCCTGGAAGCTGCTGAGACCAAACAACTGGGCGGTAAGGTCAATGACATCGCCGGTGGCACCGCAGCCGAAGCAGTAATAATAGGTGTCATTCAGCTTCATGCTGGGGGTATGATCCTCGTGGAAAGGGCAGCGAGTCATCCAAGTAGTAGTGACAGGCAGGCCGTACAAGGCTGCGGTCTGCTTGATAGTGACGGATTCCTTTACGATTTTAAAAAGATTCATTTATACCTCGCTAATCTGGCATCTTATGGGCAGGGATACAGTACTTTGCCGTGGATAGAGGTGTACCTCGTTTCGGGGTACATCTGAGTCCATGACGAGTGAATTGGGTGCGTAACGTTTCGTTCCATACCTCCTTCCGCGAAAAAATAAAGCCTGACTTCTCCTTTCGACTTTTTTCTTCTTGAGCCTGAGAGGGCCTTCAATGTATAATCAAAAAAGTTCCATAAACTGTAACCCGGTTATGGGTTGTAACCGGATTCGGAACTACCCTTTCACTAATAGGAGAAATCCGGGGTGCAAAACGGAACCATTTTTTAAAATTTTCAAAAAATTTTTTGGAGTGAGGTGGAGGCGTGGTAAATCGGTATGCGAGAGGATTTCAGGATGACAGATGGGATGATGAATCCAGCATCAGTTTGACGAATGAGGCGCTGGAACGAGCCGCTGCGGCAGAACGTAAGATTGAGTTGGAAATCGCCCTGGAGCATGACGAGCACCCCCTCCATGACGAAGAAGAGCTAGAAACCGAGGAGGAAGAAGCCTCGCTAACCAGTGAAAAGCGGCTGAAACGGGAAATCCGGGCGGAAGCCGTTCGGCGTCTGGAGGAAGCCGCCCGGACTGAGGCGGACTTTTCTGTGGTGATAAAGGAGTGGGACAAGCTGGACCAGAACCGGGAGCGCCGGGAACGGAATTACGAACACCTTCGGGGAGACTTGCCACTGGATTATCAGGCTGTTTCAGAACCCAAACTGATTCCCAGGTGGATGAATGACACGGCGTACCGGCAGATGATGGCCGGAAACTTTCTGGATATCCTATTTAACTGCCCTTATCAGATGCACCAGCTGACCGCTGATCCATTTATCTCGCGTATGATTGAGGAGCTGAGCGAGGATCACAAGGAAGTTCTGTACTTTCTCTCCCTGCGGCTATGGAGTGCTACCCAGCTTGCCTTAGCTCGTGAGCAGTCCGACCGCAATATCCGAAAACTAAGGAAAACCATTCATAGAAATTTACAGCGACAGATGTTTGACTACCTGCATAGTAAACGGGAGCGAGGTAGAAGTCTGACCCTGCGGGAACGCCAATTTATAGAGGAATATTCAGCCCTCGCAGAGGAACAAGGCAAAGATGTTGTGATTCGGCGGGAAAATAAGACGAACCGCAGAAAAGGAAAACCGCCCCTGGCGACAGGGACGGCTGAGGGGGAATAAATGCAGAATGAAGAACTTGTTTGAGCAATCCCGTTCTCATTGGGTGCGGTACGATCACTACGAGCTGAAAACGGCAAAAGACGGCAAACGGTACATCACCCCCGGCAAAGACACAAAGCCGGAGGTTTACAACCCGCTTAAAGAGGTTCCAGGCATCGTGCTGGACGCCCTGAATGTTGGAATGTTGATGATGAGCCGCAGCCCGGCGGTGGAAGTGGAGCGGGCAGTGTTGAAGTTTGTCACCCGGTATGGTTTATTGGGTCTGATGACCGCTCTGCCCACCACGCCGGCCTTTATGGACTATGAGGCGGTTTACCTGCCGAAGAATCATTTCCTGAAAGAGGAATCCATGGACACCGACCGGTATCTGGCTCTGTTTTATCCCTTTGACCAGCTGGACTTGGTGAAACGGGGAATTGAATCCGCCTGGAAGGTTTCCGGGGACCGGACGATGGTTGCCCTGACCATGACCTTTATGGATGAACCCATGGCAAAAACTATGAGCTTCCAGCGGCAGTATGCGGAGCCTTATGACTGGGTCGCCCAGCAGTTCAAGGACTGGGCTTTCACGCTGACCACCTCTATCTTGTACTACCAGGACTACCGTCTAATAGATCAAGACACCCGGGAATTGTACCAAAAAGCCATGGCTGCGTTCGGTGGGATTGCCCCCAGCTACCATATCGAGCTGCTGGACAAGCCCACCATTTACTGGGATTTTCACTCCCTGCTGCTGGGTATCCAGATGATGTTCAGCTTCATGCTGGTGGACGAGGAACATCCACTGCGACTGTGTAAGAACTGCCAGAAAGCATTTCTGGGCAGTCATGTCAACACCACCTTTTGCAGTCCCCAGTGCAAGAACCAGTACAACGTCCACAAGAGCCGGGAAAAAGCCAAAGGTGACCGGGCAGAAAACGAATGAATCCGCTGCGGCGGGGCTTTATATACCTTTGTTCCGCAGACAGCAAAAGGCTGGCAGCCTATGCTTTTGGGCACAAACTGCCAGCCTTTCTTTGTCGCTGTTGCTGCCCCGCAGGGGCACCTTTCGTACAGAGGAGCGAGGCGGGATAGCTCCCCCCAGCTGCCGTCTGCTGCACAAAGGTATAACACACTAGACTTTGTAACCAAAGTCGTGTGCCACGAAACCCCGGCGCGGTTTCTTTGGATTCTTCCGGCTATCGCGTTGCCTCCCGGCTTCAGGCAATAGCAGATGCGGGCGTCAACTCGTACACATGATCGAACTGAGCTTTGCGCTTATCACCAAAACATTCTGGTTGCCACAGCAATCAGGTTTCAGGGCAGAAGACATCTAAAGATGCTGAACTTCTGGATCGATCATACCGTCTTTTTTGAACGGCTTCATTCTAACTGGGGTTGAGGACGGTTAAGAGCCGCAGTACATTTTCCAATTTTCCCGTCGGGCCAGAATACAAGACGATTTGGACGGGAGACACAGTACATTTGATTATAACGCAGCATCCCGATTTTATCCAGATATGCAATATGCTTCGCAACCAACACCTCTTGAGTATCCTGGTGAAGGGGTGACAGATCGTGGGAGCCTTTGCCGCCCCAGTCACCAACTGCACAAACAAGTACATCGAAGCGTTTATCCTGTCCAAACAAACGGTAAAGGTAATCGTACCAACTGTAGTCCTCATCGCCGGCCAGAAGATTACGGCGTAGCGTGATATGGAAGGAGTACTCTTCCGGGGGCAACTTGGAAAGAGCGACCAGATTGTCAATGATGGTCCGCAGGGTTCCTTTGCCAGATACATGGGGCCGAGTCTTGTCATGGTTCCAACCATCAAGTGTAATTTGGTAGCTGGTAATTCCTGCCTGACAAAACTGACGGAACAGCTTTTCGTCCAGCAGATAACCATTGGTGGTCATCTTGGCAGTATACTGAAAGCCATGCTGTTTCTGCAAGTTCTGAATCATTTCAGAGACTTCCAATACAGTGTCTTTGCAAAGGATCGGTTCGCCTCCAAGCCATGCAAGCACAACCTGCTTATGCCGTGGGGCCTGCGCAGTGATATACTCTTCGATCTGATCCAGTGTGTCACGGGTCATACTGGCTGCCGGGTGGTTTTTGTGGCAGTATGAACACTGAAAATTACACCCTTCAGTAGGAATCAGTGTGGCCATGAAGACATCCCAATTGAATTTTTGAGGTAATATTGGCTTGGGTTGAATACAACTGAAATTTTCTCCTAGGCAATCGGAGATGTATCCAGACATCATATATAAGCCCTCTTGATATTGTAGACTAAAATTAGTTGCCGTTCTTTTTTTCTTGAAGTGAAAGCAACCATGCGCTCTTCACAGAAAGACAGATGCCAATTCCAACTACGGTCATAAAAGCACCGAGGATGACAAAACAAGCCGTTGACCCGGCGCTCACCAGTAGTGATGAGCCAAACAGATAAAAAATTTCAGTAACATTGACGCCCATGTTGAAGACGGAAAGCAGCTCGGCGCGATTGTCTTCCCTGCCGGCAGCATCTACAATGCTGTTTTGGACTTCTCCCAGCAGATAGGATGGAATATCCAAAAAAAGCGGAAGGATCAGCATAAATAGGATAGTCCAAACCGGCACATTGACCAAGCCCAACACACCAAGGGCTATTCCACTCAGAATGAAAAACAGTGCCATCATTTGATTATAGTGTTCAGGCTTGGTACGGGCGAGAATCCGTTCGGACAGCAACTGAATTGCAGAATAACCCATAATAATTGCGGCGAGCCAGGTTTCATTGATCCCGCACAACTGCAGCTTCTCCGCATAGAAGAAATTGATCAGAATGCGGCCAATGTTCAAAGCTGCCAAAATCATTAGAAGCATCCATATCTTTTTCTGCTGAAACAACTGCGGATAGGGAATGTTTTTCTTTTGGCGCGTTTCACTTCTGGGCTGCACTGTTTCCTTGGGGATTTTTAAAGAGGTAAAGACAGCAACAAGGTTTGCGGCAATCGTTGCCAGAAGCAGACCCTTGATGCCAATCAGCGTGTACAGGACCGCATAAGCTAGGGTACTGGCAAAAAATCCGACAGTTCCATAATTGGCGACATGTGCAGATTTTTCAGCGTAATGTTCCTTTGAAAACATAATATAAATATAGCCGCTCTGCGTCCCAGAAGAAAAGGAAGCCGCTGTGCCTTCGAGGATAGCCTGTAAAATAAACAGACTATAATTGCAGCTTACATGAGCCAGCAAGAGGCAGGTTCTCGAAATGAGCAGCGCGATCTGGTATAGTACCAACGTGGATTTATAGCCAATGCGATCGGTCAGCTTTCCGAGAGGAATCTCTGTGAGGAGGACCATAGTAGCCATAATTGCTTGCAAAATGAAGAATTGGCTGAGAGAGATTCCTGCAGTGGTTCGTACCAGTAGAGAGACTGGGGAGAAAAACACCAGCCCATTGAGCAGAGAGGTAAGGTCAAGTGCATCTGTTTTCAGCTTTGCGTTCATTTTGATTCACCTCGTTATATTTGGATTTAATATAAGGAATAAACAGTGTTTTCATGAAGTGAGAAAAAACTTCTTCTTCATATGTACAGCACTTTTTGAAATCGATTTGGTGGGACAGCTGACATCCGCCACCGCAGAAGCCACCGATTTTACAATCCTTACACTCCGCATAAGAATTGCAGGTTACAGCGACGGGCCGATAATTTGTTAAATTTTCATAGGAAAAATCAAAAAGGCTGTACCTAGATCTACCAACTGTGCAAGTACAACGATATGTTTTCAGATTCATATCAACATAAAAAACATTACTGGATGACGAAGTGCTCCAACAATAACTATGTGTTTGTTTATGCTCCCGCAAATTCAACTTTAGGCCCATTTTGTCGGCAAAGTTATAGCAGGTCTTTAAAAATGCCGCGTGAACATTGTCCGGGAGAGGCTTGCTTTGAAGCTCAGCGAGAATCTCACTTTCCATCATGATGTCAGGGAAATTTGTTTCATACAAACGATCATCTACTCGACCAATAGTCCACGCAAAGTTTTTATCCTGCAAAAGCTGTAACTTCTTCAAGTCATCCAGTGTATTCCAGATTTCTTTATGATTGTGCCTATCGATATTGGTTCCTAAGTCCACATGGATGCCGTAATGCAGAAGTGTCTTAATACAGCACAGGAGTTTGAAAGTTTCATTTGTATTGTTCCGGCTCGGATCAAGATCGTATCGCGTCATATAATTTAACGCCATACTGTCGATTGTGGGATAAATACCGCTGATGAAGCGACGATTGATGATAAATTTCTTCAAATAATACGAAAGGAAACTTCCGTTTGTGGTGATATGAACAGTGGTTTTGTGCTCTTTGCAAAATTGGAGAATTTTATCAATTACTTTCTCATTCTCGATCAGCAAGGGTTCGCCACCAAATAAACCCAGTCGAACGGTCTTGTTCGGATTTGCTTCCATATACTGTGCAATGATACTTAAAATTTTATCCAGAGTTTCATCACTGATAAGTTTCTTTTCCAAGGTTTTATCGTTTTGCTGATAGCAGTAAGTACAGTGCATGTTGCATTTATACGTAATTGTTAAGATGAAAGTGACTTCTTCGCTTGACTTGTTTGAGTCGGTTTCATCGCTATCCAGCATTTTGTGGTATACTTCTTCGCTCACACCATGGTGGAGGAGATCTTTTGAGATGAGGAAACATCTATTGCTGTACGTATCAACAATAACACATTTTTCGGAATCAACATCTTCTAAATATTTATTTCCAAGGACCTGTGTCAGATCAAAATTCCCCTGTGCGTCTTTGGTTTCCACAAGCGTTCCGTTTTTCAATTCATAAAACATGGTTCCATTATACAGAAAAATCCCAAGAAGCAAACATTTGCTCCTTGGGAAACCGTCACTGATCAGTAGAGGCGGTGCCCGTTGTCATCATCGCAGCTAACGATAACAACCGCGTCGTTTGCCTTCATCTCTTCCAGCTCTTCATTGGAAAAAGTTACGGTATACATTTTCTGTTTCTCCTTTCTTTTTTCAGCTCTGGATGTTTGGTTCATCGCTGTGACTATATTGTAGCAGCACGACGCACTTCTGAACATATCGTACCAAGTTACTTTCAAATAACACAAAACGATAAGTTGGATTCCAATGAACTTATTCCTTTTTGATTTCCAGCTATCAACGACTGGAAAATTAGCTTGATATCCTTTATAATTATAAGAACTCTTTATTCAATCTGGGGTGGTTTCAATGAAAAATGTTTTTCTTGGAGAATATATCAAACAGCGGCGGCTGGATCTGGGCCTGACCCAGGAGCAGCTTTGCGATGGAATCTGTGAACCGATGACCCTTTCCCGACTGGAAAATGGCAAACAGACTCCCAGCCGCAATCGGATCAATGCCCTTTTGCAGCGGCTGGGCCTGCCGGATGACCGCTATTTTGCACTGTTGAGTAAAAATGAGCTGGAAATGGAAGCCCTTCAAAAGGAGATTGTTGCATGCAATGCTAATCATCGCGTGGAGGAAGGCTTTGAAACCTTAAAAAAATTTGAGCAGATTGCAGACCATGACGATCAAATCGCGCAGCAGTTTATCTTACGCTCTAAGGTGTTGTTGGGGCGTTTGGATCAACGATATACACCACAAGAACAGATTGACCTGTTGATGCAAGCAATTCGGCTGACGGTTCCCCGCTTTAATTTGGATGAGATTGAGAGGTTTTTTTATTCGACAGACGAAATCAAGATCATCAATCAAATTGGAATTGCATACTCCGATGATGGACAAAATAAAAAAGCAGCTGATATCTATTACCAGCTGCTGAAATATGTCCGAAAGCATTTTGAAGAAACAATCACTTCGGTTGGTATCTTACCGATGGTTTATTTTAATTATGCCCGTGTTCTGGATTTGTGCGGTCGCTACGAGGATAGCGCAGAATGTGCAGAAGAAGGCAGGAAGGCTTGCCTCAAATATGGGCACTATCAATATTTACCACATTGTCTTGAAATCCAAGCTGAATGCGCTCATTTCATGGGAGATGACAAAAAAAGCGCGGATCTCTATCGTAAATGCTATTATCTGTGCCAGGTCATCGAATACCAGGAAGGATTGGAAATTACCAAAAAGGAAGCAAAAGAATATCTGGGCATGGAATTTGAAACTTAAAGAGCTTCACCGCCCCCCGGAAACGCGTCATATAACTGCATACCCGATTCGTCCGGGTCTTCGGGCTGTTCTGTTTCGGTCACGCCAGTCTGAGGCGTGGGCAAGTCTTCAGGTTCAGCGGCAAAGCAGGGGACAGCCAGCAGACTGGTGGCCAGAACAATAGAAGTAATCAGAGTAAAAAGACGTTTCATAATTTATTTTCCTTTCGTTTTATGTTGTTTTGGTGTTGGCAAAAGGATACCACTACAAGGCAGTACAGACCATATCGTGTCGTGTTGCTTTTTTCTAACATAAAACGATGGGTTTTCCTGAGAATAAGATCAGATGCTTTCCAATCGGCTTGTGATGCAGCAAGTACTAAAATAAGAGGATGGCCACCCAAAACAATGCCGTCAAGTCATTTGTGTGTGAATTGCTTCCGAGTTTCTAAAATTGTCCTGCACGGTTTCTGCACGGAATCTGCACGGTTTCACCCTGTACAATGGTTGACAACAGGTGCAAAATTTACCAGTGGACGTGAAACATGAATTCGGATAAATTACTTATTATCGATAAAATTTTATGTTTTACGGCAGGCGGCATAATGGAGGAATTACCCCTGACTTGCGCTACGAATCAGTAGGCCGGGGGTTCGAGTCCCTTCCATCGCACCAAGAAAAACCAGTACACATTGTGTACTGGTTTTTCTTTTTGTCAGCACGATGGAAGGGGCTCGAACAGGGCGGCGGCGCATAGCGCCGCAAGCAATCAGCCCAGTGGGCTGTTGCTTAGCCCGCGGGTTCCAACCCGTAGGAATGTCTACCGTGGAAGCTGTGAAATCGAAAGATTTCATGGCTTTTTTGTTTTGTAAGCCATGGCTGCACGGTTGCGGAAAGAGTGAGACTTATCCCCAGAAGATTCAAGACGGAAAAGATGGAATTTCATATTGACAAGACATCAAGACAAGTATATAATCGAACATGGAAACAACAAGGCATCACGGCGAAAAGCGTTCGAATGCCGCTTTGGATAGAAACAGGTTAAGGAGATATTCAATGACTCAGAGACAAAAAGGTGCTCTTTATATGATCTTGTCTGCATTGTGCTTTGCATCCATGCAGGTGGTGGTGCGGCTGAGCCGCGAGATCCCCACGATGGAGCAGATCTTCATGCGGAATTCGTTCGTGCTGATCGTTTCGGCGATCATCATTCTGCGCAAAAAGGGCTCGCTGTTCGGCCCGGCCAAGTATCAGCCCTATCTGTTCGGGCGGTCGTTCTTTGGCTTTCTGGGCCTGATCACCCTGTTTTATGCCTCCAGCCATGCGGCGCAGGGCGATGTGACGATCCTGAACAAAACTTCCCCTATCTGGGTCACCATTCTGGCCGTCATCTTTATGAAAGAAAAGCTGCCCAAGATCCAGATCCCGGCGCTGGCACTTTCCATGGTGGGTGCCTTTATCGTGTTCCGCCCCAGCTTTGAGTCCAACCCCTTCCCGCTGGTGGTGGCATTTTTGTCGGCCGTGACCTCCGGTGTCGCCTATACCTTCCTCTCCTTCTTTAAGGGCAAGGTGGACGGCCTGACGGTCATGATGCACTTTTCCACCTTCAGCGCCATTGCTTCTATCCCCTTCATGCTGAAGGATTTTGTGATGCCCAGCTTCAAGCAGGCGGTGCTGCTGCTGCTCATCGGCGTGTTCGGCTCCTTGGGACAGGCCTTTATCACCTATGCCTATCGCTTTGCTCCAGCCTCGGAGATCAGCATCTACAACTACTCCGGCATCATCTTCAGCATGATCCTGGGCTTCTTTATTTTGGGCGAGCCGGTAAAATTCACCTCTGTGATCGGCGGTGCACTGGTGGCAGCCGCTTCTGTTATGGTCTATGTTTATAACAACCGCAGCAATAAGAAGGCAGGTGACGAAACTACGAAATAATCATTGCCCCCAAAGCAAAAGTATGCTATGATACAAATGAATAGCATACAGAACTCTTTCTCGTTGTTTGGCAACTTATCAACCTGAGAAACCAAAAAACGAACGGAGAGTTTTACTATGTGGACGAAAAAAGAAAGATTTGAAGCAGTTCTGAACCATGAGTTGGCAGACCGTCCGCCGGTATCGGCGTGGCGTCATTTCACCGAGAACGAGCACAGCGGCGCGGACCTCTTTGTAGAAACGATGCTGAAATGGCAGAACACCTACGACTGGGACTATGTCAAGCTGCAGCCGCGTGCTTCCTACTATGAGGAGGCATGGGGCGGTCAGTTCGACTACAACGACTACGAGGGCGTTTTGCCCAAGGTGGTAAAGGGACCCATTGGCGGTGTGGAGGATCTGGAAAAGATCACGGTGCTGCCGGGCGATCAGGGTGTGTTTGCAGAGCAGATCGAGGTCATTCAGAAGATGAAGGCTGGTCTGAACGAGGACATCCCCATGTTCCAGACCATGATGTGTCCCACCAGCGTCCTGCAGAAGCTGTGCGCCGTCAACCCCATTGGCCGTTACCGCGCCGCAAGCCGTGACGACCTGATGATGACCCTGATGCACGAGCAGCCGGAGCTGATCCACAAGACCCTGCAGAACATCACCGATACGATGGCCGATTATTCTAAGCACCTCATCGAGGATGCAGGTCTGTACGGTGTGTTCTACGGTGCCACCGGCCTGTCCCGTTCCACCTACATGACCAAGGAGGAGTGGGAAGAGTTTGTCAAACCCTATGATCTGCAGATGATGGAGGCGCTGAAGCCCTGCAAGATCATGGTCCATGCCTGCGGCCTTGAGGTGAACCCGGAGTATTTTGCGCACTACCCCATCGACATCCTGCACTGGCCCGAGAGCGCTACCGGCAACCCCAAGCTGGACACCGCACCCCAGTGGCTGGACAAGTCCATCACTCCGATGGGCGGCTGTGACGAGCGGCTGTTCGGTCAGCACAAGGCCGAGGAGATCGCTGCGCTGACCCGAAACACCCTGAAGCGGATGAAGGACATCCCCTTTGTGCTGGCACCGGACTGCTCGCTGGCCACCAATACCTATGATGAGGAGCTGCGCGCCTTTATCGAGGCCGCACATTCCAACGATTGATCTTCTTTTTTCACTTCCTCCTGTCTGTATGCTGACCGATTGCATGAATAGAGAGTTTTGTCTGTCTGCAAGCTGTGAAAGAGCGGACAGGAGATGGGAAGAGAGGAAAGATTATGGCGGACGAGAACTACTCCTATGCGCCCAAATACGTTCAGATCCAGAACTATATCCTGCAAAAGATCGAGTCTGGCGAGTACACGGCCGGGGACAAGATCCCTTCAGAGATCGAGCTTGCCAGACAGTTTGATGTCAGCCGCCTGACGGTGAATACTGCCGTCAAGGAGCTGGCCAACAGCGGCATCGTGGAGCGGGTGCAGGGCAAGGGTACCTTTGTCCGGTTTGTCCCGGGTCAGTCCTTTTCCAGCCCTATGGCATTTTCCGGCGGCATCAAGATCGCACCCTTTGAACACTCCAACAACAAGCCGCACCGCCTGCTGGAGCATGGGGTCATCAAAGCGGATGCTGCTTTGTGCCAGAAGCTGGGCCTGACGGCAGAAAACCCCTATGTCTATAAGATCGTTCGCTGTGTGGATGTGAGCAGCGAGGTGGATGAGGTGGATTACAGCTATGTCCCGCTGTCGGTGTGCAAGGATCACACGTTTGACTGCGAGGCGCTGAAGACCTTTTTCCTGCACGATTATATCTGCCGCTATTTCAATGAAAAGCCGACCCACATCCGCATTTTTGTGGACACGCCCCTTACCTCGGATATGGAGCTTTCTCTGCTGAACGCGCCGCCGGAGAAGCTGTTCAGCTGGGATACCTTCTTATATCACGGGAATCAGGTGCTGGCGGTCACCACTACGGTCTCCATGCCCAAGGAGAACCGTCCCTTCATCACGCTGGAATTCTGAGCGTTTTCTCTCCGCCAAACAAAATATGTACCTGAAGGCTGCTGCACAGTGCGCTGTGCAGCAGCCTTTTTTGCGTGGAGATGGTTCTATACGCTTTGGGACGGAGCTGCGTGGCAGATCCGTCCTGTTTTTACAAAAAGGGACCGCTTTTGGCAGAACAGAGAATTTTCAACGAATAAATTGGGACTACTCACAATTTACAAGTCGGTCATCGTACCCAACACGGATAACATGAAGGGTCTGGAAGCCGCCGCTGCTGCGGGCATCGTAGCCGGCAAGCAGGAAAAGAAGCTGGAGGTCATTGCCGATGTGACCCCGGAGCAGACCAAAGCCATCCGCGCGTACCTTGACCAGACGGATATCAAGGTGCGGCACGTTGAGAATGGCGTCACCTTTGACATCATCCTCACGGTCTGGAAGGGTGAGCATTCCGCACAGGTGCGCATTGCGGTGTTCCACACCAATATCGTCCATGTGGAAAAGGACGGCGAGGTACTGGTGGACATTCCGGTACACGGAGATGACGAGGAGACCCTGACCGACCGCAGCCTGCTGGATATGGAGCATATCTGGGACTTTGCCAACACGGTGGACGTGGAGGATGTCCGTTCCATTCTGGAACCGCAGATCCGGTGCAACATGGCCATTGCCGAGGAGGGTCTGCGGGGCAACTACGGTGCCAACATCGGCAGTGTGCTGCTGGATATGGAGGGCAATGATGTAAGAGTCCGTGCCAAGGCATACGCCGCAGCCGGTTCCGATGCCCGCATGAACGGCTGTGAGCAGCCGGTGGTCATCAACTCCGGCAGCGGCAATCAGGGCATTACTGCCTCTGTACCGGTCATTGTCTACGCCCGGGAGCTGGGCGTAAGCGACGAAAAGCTTCTGCGGGCGCTGACCCTCTCCAACCTGACCACCATCCACGAAAAGACCCCCATTGGCCGCCTGTCTGCCTACTGCGGCGCTATCAGCGCGGGCGCTGGCGCGGGTGCCGGTATCGCCTATCTCTGCGGTGGTGACTATGATGCCGTCATCCATACGGTCGTCAATGCACTGGCAGTGGTTTCCGGCGTCATCTGCGATGGCGCCAAGGCCTCCTGCGCGGCAAAGATCGCAACTGCGGTGGAGGCCGGTCTGCTGGGCTACAATATGTACATCCGCGGCAATCAGTTCCGCGCTGGTGACGGCATTGTGGCCAAGGGCGTAGAAAACTCCCTCAAGAATGTGGGCCGTCTTGGCAAGCAGGGCATGAAGGAGACCAACAACGAGATCATTGCCATCATGGTGGGCTGCTGAACAGCCTGCCGTGGTCACATCCCGGCGAGATCATCGAAAAAGGGCTTCCACCCGGTCTGAAAATGCAGAATGCCCACCCATCTGTGGAAAAACCACAATGGGTGGGCATTGTTTGTCGTTAATGAGAATGTCTCCTTTACTGCTGATTTTGTACAGCCTCCCGGATGCTCTTTGCCAGCTTTTTGGCGTCCAGAGGCTTGACGATGCGCTGGGTCTTGCCGCGCACGAGGCCGGCATAGTTGACGACCCGGGCCGTACCCTGTATCTTGCCCACCAGCACGAGGACACCGAAAAACAGGCTGATCAGGATGGCTGTGAGAAGGACGGTGAAAAGCTGGATGATATGTTGAAATTTCACAAGTGGTGCGGGTCTGCCGCGGCTCATAGTTCTCCGTCTTCAAGCTTTCTGCGCACCTCGTGGAGCGAAGCACACTCGCAGGTATAGATCCTGCGCATCTCGTCGGTGGCAGGCGAGAGGTCGGGGACCATCACGGTGACAAAGCCCCCTGCCGCGCCGGCCCGGACGCCGTTGTAGCTGTCCTCGAGCACCATCGTCTTTGCAGGCTCGGTGCCGAGTTTCTGCGCCGCCAGCAGGAAGATGTCCGGCGCGGGCTTGGAGCGGGTCAGGTGCTCGCCCGAGATGACGGCCTTGAAGTAATGGCCGAGGCCCCAGTGTTCCAGGTGTCCCTCGATGACGGTCATGGGGCTGGAAGACGCCACCGCCATGGGGATGTGATGTTCGTCCAGCCAGGCCAGAAGATCGTCGAGGCCGGGCATTTTGGGGACAGGCTTGTTGAAGGCTTCATAGGCCAGCCGGTACAGCTCCTCCACGATGCCCATGGCGGGGCAGTCCTCGCCGTAGAAGCGCCGCAGCACGTCGCAGCTGCCGGCCTTGGTGGTGCCGCGGGCAGCCTGCGAGAGGCCGTCCTTGCAGGGCAGGCCGAATTTTGCCAGTGCCGGCTCCCAGCAGATGTTCCAGATGCGCTCGGTGTCGAACATCAGCCCGTCCATATCAAAAATAACACCCTGTATCATAACGCAAGCTCCTTTTGGCGAAAAATCTACACACATACTCTATTGTACCATGTTTTTCCGCTTTTGAACACCGATAAGGTCATAATTTGTGGCAACTTGACTGCCCCAAAGATGAAACATTTTTCGGTTGCTTGCAAATCCGTTTCACGGCATTATAATAGAAAACAACATTCGGCATATTTGGCGCAGGGCGTGCAGCCCGCGCGGCGCTGTGTGAGATCAGAAAAGAGGGAAATTTATCATGTTGGACATCAAGATCACTCGTACTACCTGCCCGAAGGAAAAGCCGCAGGACGAGTCTAAGCTGGGTTTTGGCAAGAAGTTCACCGACCATATGTTCGTTATGGACTACACCGAGGGCGAGGGCTGGCATGACGCCCGCATCGTCCCCTACGCACCCTTCCCGCTGGACCCCGCTACGGTCGTGTTCCACTATGCACAGGAGATCTTCGAGGGTATGAAGGCTTACCGCACTGCGGATGACACCATCCAGCTGTTCCGCCCCGAGTGCAACGCAAAGCGTATGCAGGACTCTGCTGACCGTCTGTGCATCCCCAAGATCCCTGTTGAGGATTACATCCAGGCCGTCGAGGCTCTGGTGGATGTGGACCGTGACTGGGTGCCTCACGCTGACGGCGCTTCCCTGTACATCCGTCCCTTCGTGTTCGCAAACGATGTGGGTCTGGGCGTCCACGCTTCCAAGCACTATATCTTCTGCATCATCTGCGCTCCGTCGGGCGCTTACTACGCCGAGGGCATCAACCCCGTGCGCATCTACGTCGAAGACGAGTACATCCGTGCCGCTCCCGGTCTGACCGGCTTCACCAAGTGCGGCGGCAACTACGCTGCTTCCATCAAGGCCGGCGAGCTGGCTGAGGAGCAGGGCTACGCTCAGGTGCTGTGGCTGGACGGCGTCGAGAAGAAGTACGTCGAGGAAGTCGGCAGCATGAACATCATGTTCAAGATCGACGGCAAGGTCTACACCGCCGCCACCGTCGGCACCGTCCTGCCCGGCGTCACCCGCCGCAGCTGCATCGAGCTGCTGAAGGACTGGGGCTATGAGGTCGTCGAGGGCAAGCTGGCCATCGCCGACATCATGCAGGCTGCCCGCGACGGCAAGCTGGAAGAAGTCTTCGGCACCGGCACCGCCGCTGTCGTCTCCCCCGTCAAGGAGCTGGTCTGGAAGGGCGAGCACGCCTACATCGGCGACGGCAGCATCGGCCCTGTCACCCAGAAGCTCTATGACACCATGACCGGGATGCAGTGGGGCAAGATCCCCGATACCAAGGGCTGGATCGTCCCTGTGGAGAAAAAGTACTAAGAGCTGAAAGGCTTATGAACGCCGCCCGGCTGTACGCCCGGCGGCGTTTGCTGTATCCGGTGCGGATTGCAATTCTCTGCCGCGGGTGATACACTTAAAGTACACCTGAAAAACGAGAGGGAATGAAAAGATGATAAAGAAGTGGAGCATCCGCTACCCCGCTGTGGGCGGCGAAGAAGAGCGCCGGGCCTATGTCTATCTGCCCACCATGTACGAGGCTGACCCGGACCGGCGGTATCCGGTGCTGTATATGTTCGACGGGCAGAACGTGTTTTTCAACGAGGACGCCACCTACGGCAAGAGCTGGGGCGTGGCGGATTATCTGGACTACACCGATACGCCCCTCATCGTGGCGGCGGTGGAGTGCAACGCCGGTGCCAACAATGAGCGGCTGGTGGAGTATTCGCCCTACCGCTTCGACGATAAGCAGTACGGCCACTTCGACGGCAAAGGCAAGGACACCCTGAACTGGTTCGTCCACGAGTTCAAGCCCTACATCGACGCCAACTACCGCACCCAGCCCGACCGGGCTCATACCTTCATCGGCGGCAGCTCCATGGGCGGCCTCATGAGCCTGTACGCTCTTTTGCAGTACAGCGATGTGTTTGGCCGTGCGGCGGCGCTCTCGCCCTCGCTGTGGGTGGCTCCGGAGGCGCTGACGGCGCTGGTGGGCCGCTGCAAGCTGGCCCCGGGTACCGTGCTCTACATGGATTACGGCTCCAGAGAGATGGGCAACCACGACGGGATGCGGAAAGGCTTCGGCGAGATGTGCAGCAGGATCTTTGCCCGGGGCATCAACCTGACGGCCCGCGTCGTGCCGGGCGGAGACCACAGCGAAGCCAGCTGGGAAAAGCAGCTACCTTTCGTGTTCCACACCCTGATGTACGAGCTTGATTGAACCAAACGGAGGAGGAAAGCATATGGAGATGCAGTATTTTAAGGAATACAGCCCGGCGCTGGGCCGGGAAATGGAGTGCAAAGTCTACGGACACGGGGGACGGCCCATGCTGTACATCCCCTGTCAGGACGGACGCTTCTTCGACTTCGAGGACTTCCACATGGCCGACACCCTTGCACCCTGGATCGAGTCGGGCCAGCTCATGGTCATGTCCATCGACACGCTGGACAAGGAGACCTGGTCGGACACCAATGGCGACCCTTACTGGCGCATCCGCCGGTATGAGCAGTGGCTGCGTTATATCGTGGACGAGGCTGTCCCCAAGCTGCGCTATCTGTCCAAGGAGCGCAACGGCTGGGATGACCTGCCCGGCGTCATCGCCTTCGGCTGCAGCCTCGGCGCGACCCATGCGGTCAACCTTTACCTTCGCTGGCCCGACATCTTCTGCGGCTGTCTGGCCCTCAGCGGCATCTACACCGCCCACTACGGCTTCGGCGACTACATGGATGAGCTGGTGTATATGAACTCTCCCGTGGACTATATGCGCAACTTCCCGGAGGATCACCCCTATATGGAGCTGTACCGGAACCAGAAGGCTGTCATCTGCTGCGGTCAGGGCGCATGGGAGCAGCCCGACACCACCTGGATGCTCAAGCGCATCTTTGAGGCAAAGAACATCCCTGTCTGGGTGGATCTGTGGGGCCACGACGTCAAGCACGACTGGGATTGGTGGTATAAGCAGGCGGTTTATTACATGCCGTATATTTTGGGGTAACGAAAGGCTCTCCCCTTGGGAGAGCTGGCGCGTGAGCGCCTGAGAGGGCAAGGACGCTGAAAAGAGACAAAAGGACTCTGCGATAGCATCGCTCTGACAAAGGGCCTGCTTATCGCTGTGCGGCGGCGCTGTTTTACCGGGCTTGCCCTCTCCGTCACCTGCGGTGACACCTCTCCCAAAGGGAGAGGCTTTATAGCTGAGAGGTCACCCCCTCGCCGCCTCGTACATCCTCTGCATCGCCTGCGCGTCCTCGGCCTGCGTACCGGCGCTCTCGCAGATAATGACCGGCTCGAGGCGGCGCTCTGCCAGCAGCTCCATCAGGGGCTGCGGCTCCGGGCCGAACTGGGTCTCGGCAAAGGTCCAGTGGCGCTTCTCGCCGCCGGCAGAGAACTCGATGCGGGAGAAGTGGACGTGGAACCGCCGGGCGCGCTCGTCGCCCAGCACCTCATCCATCCGGTCGAGGATGGCGGCGTAGTCGGCCCTGGACTGGATGCCGCCCAGCGTCCGGGCGTTCAGGTGGCCGAAGTCGATGCAGGGCGTGATGCGCTTGTCCACCCCGCAGAGGGCCAATACTTCGTCCAGCGTACCCAGCTGGCCGATTTTGCCCATGGTCTCCGGGCAGAGAGTCATATCGCCGTAACCGGCTTCGTCCAGCGCTTCCACGGCACGGCGCATGGTGTCCAGCGCCTTTTCGAGGGCGGCTTCGCGGCTCTGTTTGCCGCAGCTGCCCGAGTGGAAGATGATGCGTTTTCCGCCCAGCGCGCGGCAGACCTCGGCACTCTGGAGCAGATAGCGGACGCTGCCCAGCCGCTTTTCTTCCTCGATGCTGGACATACTGATATAATAAGGTGCGTGGACGCTGAACAGGATGCCCCTCTCTGCGGCGTCTGCGGCCATCTTCCTGGCCTTGTCCACCCCGAGGCGGACGCCATGGCCGCACTGGTACTCGAAAGCGTCCAGTCCCATCTCTGCCGTGTAGGCGGGGATGTCGAGGCTGGACTTGTAGCCCTTCACTTCGAAGCTGTCGCTGGTGCCGGCAGTGCCGAACCGGATATGCCACTCGCTCACAGCGTCTTCCCTCCCCGGTCATAATACTCCTGCCAGTGGCGCTTTTCCCACTTGCGCTTGAGCACCACCTGCGCGCCGAGGTCGGGGCCGCGGGGAATGACCATCAGGCCCGGGATGCCGTAGAGGGCCGCCGCCATCCGGTCGGCGTAGAGCTGGTCGCCCACCATGGCCATCTGCTTCCGCTTCACGCCCATCCGGCGGCGGGCCGCCATCAGCGCGAAGGGCAGAGGCTTGGCGGAACGGTAGAGGTACGCGAGGCCCAGTTTCTCGGCGAAGGGCCGGACGCGCTTCTCCGCACCGTTGGAGACGATGGTGAGGCCGATGCCGGCTTCCTTCATCTGAGCCAGCCACCCGGCCACTTCGTCCGGCAGCTCCTGGCTGCGGTCAGCCGTCAGGGTGTTGTCGATGTCCAGCACGAGGGCGCGGATGCCCTTGCCCGCCAGAAACTCCGGGGTGATGTGGGTGACGTCCTTGAACACATATTCGGGGGTGATGAGCATAGTATTTCTCCCTGCAATGAAAATAGGGGAGCCTGCAATACAGGCTCCCCTACATCGGCGTTAGCAACGCGTTTGAAATCTAAAGCAACAATGCGATTCCAAGCAGTTAATTACTTGAACTTACGCTTGCGCGCAGCCTCGGACTTCTTCTTGCGCTTTACAGAAGGCTTCTCGTAGTGTTCTCTCTTACGAACCTCTGCCAGAACGCCGGATTTCGCGCACTGTCTCTTGAAGCGGCGCAGTGCGCTCTCCAGAGACTCATTGTCCTTGATTCTGATCTCTGACATTTCCATTTCCCTCCCTACGCCACACGGCAGGAGTTGATATCCAACCATGTTCTCTGCCACTTAATACGGCAGATTAAGTGGATAACACAAGATATTATACTAAATCCATCGGGCAGTGTCAAGTGGTTTTCTCCGAAAGAACCGGTAGAAAATCAGCCTTTTGCCACAATGTTCACCAGCTTGCCGGGAACATAGATCTCCTTGATGATGGTCTTGCCTTCCAGCAGCGGTGCCATGGCAGGATCTGCCTTGGCAGCGGCGATGGCATCGGCAGCGGTGATGTCGGCGGGCACCATGATACGGACCTTGATCTTGCCGGCGAGCTGCACAGCGATCTCCACCATGCTGTCCACGCACTTGGCAGGATCATAGGTGGGCCAGCTCTGTCCGCTGATCTGACCGCCGAAGTTCATCACACTCCAGATCTCCTCAGTGACATGGGGCGCGAAGGGATTCGCCAGCTTGAGCAGAGTACGCAGCTCCTCATGGGTGATGCTGCCGGCATCATAGATCTCATTGAGCAGGCTCATCATGGCAGCG
>OLPD01000436.1_pt1 | contig 32085 bp, 22 predicted proteins | sample 1672111 | NCBI WGS metagenome assembly OLPD01 (sample SAMEA3136646, study PRJEB25190) | human gut metagenome
AGCGGCCTTATCGTTCATCTCGGTCTCGGATACTTTTACGCCTGCAAGTATTTTCCTGAATATATTTTTATTTTTGCGTATGGATTATTGTCAGTTAGTTTGAATGCTAAAATGGATTATAGAAATAAAGATGAAAATCTTTTAAAAAAAAGAGAAGAGAATGAAATTTATCAGATTTTACCATTTAGCTTGTGTATACATGGGACAAATGACTTTTTAAAGAAGAAGGACATTGCGATGATGTTTTTGGGATATTGTAGAGAGAGCAAAGAAGATTATCGTAGGAATTATAATAGGCTTCCCTATATTTCAGTGAAAAAAGTAGAAAAGAACATTTTTAAATTGTGTCTTTATAAGGACTGCCCATTTATTATATATCCTGCTGGAAATGTTCCTAACATATCTGCAACGTCTACTTCAGTGAAAAGAATAAGTCATCTGAGAGAGAAAAATATAATAAAAGGCTTTCCAGTATTTATATCAGAACGAAAAATAATCAATGATGATATGATAAATATTGATGTAACAAATATAGGAGATTGTAGAAAGATACCATATAGAAATGAGCAGGGAAAAGAAGATATATTTACATATAAAGATATTGCTGTATTTGTTGATGGTATCGTGTATGAGTATGTTAAATATTTAGAGCGTATCAATAATAATCTAATTTATCGGAGAGAAGAAGACTTTGAGAATGTGTCACATATAGAAAAATATAATAGAGAATCGGATAAATCTAAATTAAATGAGGAGATATTCGAACGGTATTGTAAAATGTTTGCTGACCCTAAATATAATTTAGAGCAAGCCTGTGCATATAGGGATTTGTTAACAGCACTTAGGCAATTTGCAACATTTGTTCATAGCCATTGGCCGGAATTTGAACCATTGATGAGAGCTGTTCTTTTAAAGGCTGAAGAAATTGCGACAGAAGAAGCATTAGATTGCGAAATAAAAGCGCAGCAGAGAAAAAATAATAAGCAAAATACCTCTAAAGTGAGAAAAAACGACATTATAAAGAAGTTTTTTGATATTGTTTTAAAGGAATTAGAATTGAAGGATACATATATAATAAATGAAGGGGGAGATTTCCTGTTTATAGATTATAAGCAGTTTCAAAAATGCTATGGGGATGGAAATTATAAGTCATTTCTTTCTACTTGCAGGGATATTGAATTATTAGAAGTACCTAAAAGAGCTAGTAATGGTAAATTTAGAGGATATGCCTTTGATAAGATGAAAAATGGGAAAAAATATAAAGTATTGAAGGTAAATCGAAAATTTTATGATAAATATTGTAAAATGACACAAGAATCAAAAAAATGATTTAGATGAAAAAAGAGCGAATTTTCGCTCTTTTTTCATTTTTCAGGTATATCTTCTTCGCAGGATTGCATCGTTTTATTAATGGTATTCATCAAAGCGAAGATTCTATCTAAAATCTGATTATAATCTTTTAATGGCAGGATTTCAGCCATCCAAAATGAGTCACATCCTTTACGGATGGTCATAAGCTTATCAGATGCAACTTGTAGATTATGCATCTTTTTGAGATATTGGGTGCTATTATCGTTAAGTAAATTTTTCTCGATTTTACCCATCGCTGTTAAAATTTCGTTTTTCATAGAATCCTCTTTTATATTGATATTATATCTTTCATTATGTTACAATAGCAAGGCTACCACCCCTAGACTGGTACAGGAAGGGGGTGAATCCAACATGGAAACACTTACATCATTTTTACTTTCTGTTATGGCAAGTATAGTCGCCTACTATATTTGCAAATGGTTGGACAGGAATAGTAAAAGGTAGCCAGCCGAGGGATTAAGCCACCCTGCCAGAACGGAATAAAAAAGGTCCCAGAATTGCCGATTATCTGGGACCTTTTTGTTTTGTAGCATCCAACATGGATACTTACATCATTTTGCCTATTGGCATTATATCATATGTATTTTTGTTTTTCAATATACACAAGCTCGTATATTTTATAGTTACGAGTATTGTTTTTTTCATACTATTTGGTTTTTTTAGTTATCAGATTTTTCTTTAGAATCGTTGCTTCTGTTGGATAATTCCTTAATGTGCTTCTGAAGCTGTTCTATTTGAATAGATAATTTAGCATTTTCTTTATCTGCTTGCCGGAGCTGTTCTTGATATTCTTTACGTAATTCTCGTTCTTTTGAGATAACAGCCTGCTCTGTTGCCAATGCTGCCTGTACTTGTAATGTTTCTTTCTGACGTTCAAAGTCAGAGTGTGCAGCATTAAGAGAGGCTTCAGATTCCTTTTTCTGATTGGATAATTCCGTATCTTTTGCCTTTAAATCTGCCTGGAGAGAAGCAAAATTATCTTGTAAGGATTTATATTGTTCCTGCAGGGATTTATAAGCGGCTAGATCTTCTTTCATATCGGACATTTGCTTTAATAGTAAATCATTACTGGCGGTTTTTTCATTAGCGATGGTCCTGGTATCGTCTCTTTCACGGATTGCCTGCTCACGTTCACGATTTGCAGATTCAATTTCTGTTTGAGCTTGCTGTTTTATAGTTGAAATCTCTGCCTGCGCTGTTGAAGTTACTGTTGCAATGTCTATTTTAGCCTGTTTTATAGTTTCTTCGGCTGTCTGAGTTTTTAGTTGTGCTTCTTCTGTTTCCTTTTTTGCCTGCTCTAGTGCGGCTTTTTTCTCTTCAATGGCTGAATCTAATTTCTCTTTTGCTTCAGCCAGTTGAGTATCCTGTCCGGCCACAATGCCATTGATCTGTTTAAGAAGAGAGCCAAGTGTCTTTTCTATGGCTTTAAGGTTTGGTTCTAGTGCCGGATGAGTCCCTTTTACGGATTCTGCTTCTGCTAAATCAAGGATACGTAGGAGAGTATCTTCTTTTTTATCTCCATTTTGGGCATAGATTTCCATGATTTTATTCGCTTTTTCGATTGTTTCTGGGGAAGCTGCGACTGCAAAATTTGCCATAATATATAATATCCTCCTTCACTACAATAATCTGATTCTAAAACTACTAATAAAATTATAGCACATGCATTAATCTTAATCAATTAATATTAATATAATACACGAAAATGATGGTTTTATAAGAAATTAAAGAAGAAAATCCTTGTTATTGAGTAAAAATAAAGTAGAATTTGATTTTTAGCAGACTGTAAGGTCAGTTTTAAATTATTAATTTGAGATTGGAAAAGAGTTCACAGAATGTTCACAAAAATTTAGCACTCAATACTTGACGTGGCTAATAATATGTGTTATATTACAGCTAGAACAAAAGAGAGGGCATAAAGGAATAGGAAATAAGTTCCGAACCGGAGTTCATAAAATTCATTTCAACATAGTCGAAAGAAAGATGCTTCCGATTTGCTGAAGACAGTAAAAGATTTTGAAAGGAGAAATGACTTATGATGATGCCTAGTATTTTTGGAGAAAATTTATTTGATGATTTTGATAGCTGGTTTGATGCACCAGTTGAAAAGAGATTTTTCGGTAAGAAGAATCCTTTATATGGAAAACATGCAAAGAACCTTATGAAGACAGATGTGAAGGAAAAGAAAGACCATTATGAAGTAGATGTAGACCTTCCAGGATTCAAGAAAGATGAAATCAAACTGGAGCTTGAGAATGGATATCTTACCATTTCTGCCGCAAAAGGTTTAGATAAAGATGAAACGGATAAAAAGACTGGAAAATATATCCGTCGTGAGCGTTATGCAGGTAACTTATCAAGAAGCTTTTACGTTGGAGAGAACGTAAAACAGGAAGATTTTAAAGCTTCTTTTAAGAATGGTATTTTAAGAATCACTGTTCCAAAAGAAGAAAAGAAAGCAAAAGAAGAAAAGAACTATATTACGATTGGTGAATAATCTTTTAGATGATTTTGCCAGAAAGTAAGTTTGAATATATTGAGATTTAACAGATGCCCGTAAGGTATTTGATACGATATAAATAAGATAGATTATAACAAGGGTGAAAGTGTTTAAGTAGCCCAAATAGATAGATTGAAATTAGATTTGAAGGGAGAAATGACCTATGATGATGCCTAGTATTTTTGGAAATAATTTTGTAGATGATGTATTTGATGATATGTTCCCATTTGCAGGAAGTTATACTACTGCTAATTATGATCTGATGAAGACAGACGTAAAAGATGCTGGCGACCATTATGAATTAGAAATGGAAATGCCAGGAGTTGAAAAAGAGAACATTAAAGCAGAACTGAAAGATGGTTATCTGACAGTTACTGCACAGCAGAATACCAATAAAGATGAGAAAGATAAAGAAGGCAACTATATCCGTAAAGAAAGGTACAGTGGAAGTTGCCAGAGAAGTTTCTATGTTGGCGAAGGCGTAAAACAGGAAGATTTGAAAGCTGCATTTAACAACGGAATTCTTACTGTAGCAGTTCCAAAAGAAGCTGAAAAGCCAGCAGAAGAAGAGAAAAAGTATATTACGATTGAGTAACAGATTAAGTGACATCCTCCCCCACCTGTAGGACGCCACTGAAAAAGTGGTAAGTTTAGTATCACAGGGCGTCAAATATATGCCAAAATGTTCCTTGATAATAAAATATTGCTAAAATAGTGTTTTGAGGGATGCAAAATCTACCCTTTTGAGAGATGAATTTTCCTATTTTTTCTCATTTGGGCAGACTTCTCCCTTTAGTTTTAAAATTCGTTTTAAATTGACTGCAAATATTGATACTGCTCCTTGAAGTTGCATGTTTGATAGTCCAGCAGCATCACAACGACTATATCCGTGTATATTTTTTAATTCACTATTTTTTGCCTCTATCATATAGCGGGTTTTGAAACGTTCCTTGAAATATTGTGTTTTTTGAAACGCCTCTTGATTTTTATGATAATCCGATTTAATAGTGATACTATACGTTTTGGTTTTTGCATTTTCTTTATAGCAGCCATTACGATAAGGACAGACATGGCATTTATTAATATCGAAAAAATATTTGATACGTGTATTCTTTTTCTGATTACTACGTTTGTCAATTCGATATTTTATAGCCAAATGCCCTGCTGGGCACTGCATGGTATCCGCATCTTTATTAAAGATAAAGCCGTCCTCTGAACGAGTCCCTTTTATGATGCTCGGGTTAAGCTTTGAAATTAATTTATAGTCATTGCTTTGTGCATCTTTTAAATTTTCCAGTGTGGAATATGCGGTATCTGCTATTACTTCATTAACGGTTGCACCTGCTGCTTTACTTTTTTGAACCAGTACTGGAAGTTCCTGACCATCAAATGCTTCGCCGGATGTGATTGTTGCTGCTGTGATAATCCGTTCATCTGTCATGGCCAAATGAGTTTTGTATCCGTAAAAAGAAGAATTGACCGTTTTATGGCCAATCCGGGCATCCGGGTCAATGGATTGATCATAACAATCAATCTGATTATCCAAAATTTCGGATAACATAGAAGATTCTTCTTTAATCGTTGGCAGTTCTGAATACGGACTTTCCTGAACTGTGTTTAATAATTCATGACAGTATTCATTATACTCATCTAAAGAAGCTCGTTTTTCAGGTTCATCTGGCAGATAAATGTCTTTATCAGAATCTTTTAAAGCTGCTTTTAAAGAAGTAGAGGCTTTTTTCAACATTTCTCTCTGAGTAGTTTTATGATAACGGGCTTCTGTATGAGTTGAGTCAACAATTATAGTATTGCTTTTTAAAACACCTTGATTTATGGCAAGTTCTACACTTTTATTTATGAGCAGATCAAGTATATTTTCATCTTTTAAACGCTGCTTTCTGAATTTGGTTAAAAGACTAGGATGGATAACCTCTTCTTCTGGCGTTAATTCCAGAAAATATTTAAAAGACATATCATATCGTGATCTTTCAACAACACCATTATCAGAAAGGTTATAAAGATATTTTAAAAGCAGATATTTAAATAGCAATATAGGGTTTTTTGCATTACGTCCATTATCAAGGCAATATTTATTTTTTAATTCATCATATATAAAAGAAAAATCGACCAATTCCCTGATTTTTCTTAGAATATGATCTTTTGGAACAATCATGTCATATAAATCTGAATAATAACTAAGGCTAAGTTTAAGTTGGGATGATAACATTTCAACCTCCGACAATTATGATACCTTAATTATATCAGATATATGATTTTACGACCACTTTTTCAGTGGCGTCCCTATAGAGGTGAGGGAATTCTTGCTACGGTTGTTAAAATATTCCATAATCTGTGTCAGAAAAATATTACGTATTTCCATATTAGGAATGGTAAGCATGAACGTATTTGCATCTTTTCTTCCGGTCTGTGTGAGATATCCCGTAGTAAAAAGAACACTCCACAGGTTTTCAATCGAAGCATACATATCCTGATATGTCAGTTCCTGATGAATCTCCTTTACAATTGTTTCTCCTGCTATCAGTTTCTCAATTTCCTTTCTGACCGTTCCTTATCAGTCTCCTGAATAAAGCGTTTCACCGCTTCATTACTGCTAGTATTAGACCAGTAATTCTGTGGCTGCGCCATATTGTTTATACGCAATTCATCACAATAATTTATCACATCCCAGGGACAGTAAACCTCTACATTTCCAAACCGATATCCGTCATACCACATTTTTATTTCATCATAATGCTCAGAAAGTTCATAATATTCCAATATATTCTTTACATCACTGTCCGTAAATCCAAAATATTCATCAAACTGTACATCTGCCACTGACAAAACTTTCAGATTATTTAATCCTGTAAAAATACTCTCCTTTGAGATACGCATGCAGCCTGTAAGCACAGCAAACTTCAGACTGTCATTTGTTTTTAATGCATTTTCAAACAAGTTACGGATCAGCAGAGTCATTGAATTGTAATATCCCAATTCAAATGCTTTCACCAGAGGCACATCATATTCATCAATCAATAAGATAACTTTCTGACCATGATGTTTCTCCAGAAGTTCTGACAGAATCCTCAGACTGCTGCACAGAACAGATTCCTTCATATCCGGCAGAAGCAATGATTTGAACGCATCCTTATCATATTCCGTCAAACGTTCACTGTCCAATAAATACTGGAATCTACGCGCCTCACCATTTACAATCTGTATTGCCATATCACAGGCTTTTTCATAAGTTTGCGCACTGATACTCTTCAGGGAAATAAAAATCACAGGGAACTTTCCCATGTATTGTTCGCAAAGATAAACTTCTCTGGAAATTCTTGTTCCTTTAAAGCAGTTCTTATCACCGTTTAATTCAAAGAATGCTTTCAGCATACTCATATTCAGTGTTTTACCAAATCTTCTCGGACGTGTAAACAGATTCATCTCCGCCCAATTATCCAGAAGTTCTTTGATAAGCATCGTTTTGTCTACATAGTAGAAATCTTCCGCCTGAAGCTTTGCAAAATTTTCTATTCCTATTGGAAGTTTTTTTTGACTGAATTCAATACATGATCCTCCCTTTTGTCTCGGTTCTATATACATATTATACATTGTATTTTATGTTAATCTCTATTTTCCATACTTATGTTGCTATATGTTAACAGATATAAATGAGTTGTGGATTGGATATTTGTTATTGTCAGAGCAATTCCATTATATACAACATTTTATATTGTTTCAATACATCTCATGTTACTCTTTATCATAAAGATGCAGCTAAAGAAGGTTATAGAGTATTATGGTTTCAATACATCTCATATTACTCTTTATCAGATTTGGGAAAGTTCCTGTAATCGTAACACAAATGTTTCAATACATCTCATGTTACTCTTTATCGGGCTTCTGCAATCAAATAGCGAACCGCATTCACCGTTTCAATACATCTCATGTTACTCTTTATCGGTAACTGGTAACACCTACGGCGCAAAAGATGTGCGTTTCAATACATCTCATGTTACTCTTTATCGAAAGACCATCCAGTACCCTCAGTACCCTTTCTGCAGGTTTCAATACATCTCATGTTACTCTTTATCAATTCCAGAAGATGTGCAGGATAAAATCAAAAAGTTGTTTCAATACATCTCATGTTACTCTTTATCTAAAATCTCCCGTCCGTGATCTGCTGTCCAGATACCGTTTCAATACATCTCATGTTACTCTTTATCGAATTATGATAAATTAAGTGATGCGTGGGATTATTGTTTCAATACATCTCATGTTACTCTTTATCAAAGCTTTCGGCAGAAAATAAAGTGTTTTCTTGTGAGTTTCAATACATCTCATGTTACTCTTTATCTCATTGTTAATTGTTACCGCTTGCCATCCATCATGTTTCAATACATCTCATGTTACTCTTTATCTTTTTGTCTGATGTACCGCCCCATATTTTTTGACCGTTTCAATACATCTCATGTTACTCTTTATCCGTTTGGTCATCACTTTCTTTTTTGAAATGGTTTGTTTCAATACATCTCATGTTACTCTTTATCAAGCTGCACCTATGGTAAAAGTTATTGACTGTAAGTTTCAATACATCTCATGTTACTCTTTATCAGTTTGTAGAATTAAAAATTTGTAACTATATTGAGTTTCAATACATCTCATGTTACTCTTTATCGGAGATACCAAAATGGATATTACATTCACATCATCGTTTCAATACATCTCATGTTACTCTTTATCCAACTATACAGAGAATATAATGGAGGATAAAGCTAGTTTCAATACATCTCATGTTACTCTTTATCTGAGGGAATTAGGCATTGCTTTTTAACACAAAATAAGTTTCAATACATCTCATGTTACTCTTTATCCTATTCGCGCAACGTTTAAGGATGGCACAACATTGTTTCAATACATCTCATGTTACTCTTTATCCCAGCAGACTACTATCCGTACAATGCAGGCGAGTGTTTCAATACATCTCATGTTACTCTTTATCTAAGGAAGGAATTGATAACATGAAAGATGTAAGAAGTTTCAATACATCTCATGTTACTCTTTATCCCTCGTTTTATAGGCTTTTCTTCTTCTAACAGTTTTTATAATACAGCAAAATACAAAGGATTGCAAGATTTTTACCAACCGACATCTCATTTTTTATTTACTCAATCAAAACCTGGTATACCCCCGTATTTTCAATATTTTTCATTTTTTTATGAAAATCCGCCTGGTAATTTTTATAACTTTTCATTTAACTTACTTAAGGAATTCCCCTGTCATGTTTTCACACTGACAGGAGAATTCTTTTACTACAAAATCAAATCTTCTCCATTATCTTTTTTTCCATTTCCAAGTACTTCTTCTCCAAACACATTATCATTCATCAATTTTATAATACACACAAAATCTTCTTCCTTATCTATCACTCGATTCAGTTCATTTCTCAATTGTATGAATTTTGATGGCGTCATGTCCCCTCTGAAAACTGATTTTTGGAAATGAGATAAATATTTTTTACAGATTTTAAATACTTTCTGTACCCTTTTTTCTCCTACATCATAAAATAAGAATGCATAATTATAATTCAACTGTTTTTTCATACATGAAATCCCCATTTTTTAACACAGAAATCATTAATACCGTTACTCTTTTCTCTCTATCCTTTTTACATTCCTTCTTTAAGAGAAAATGGAACAAACTCTTTTCCTTCAAGAATATTTTTTATCAGCTTATAGCAATCCAGTTTCAATGCAGTGCGATAAGAAACTTTTCTTTTCAATTTGGGATGAAGAAATACACTTTCCAGACGATTTTCAAATGCTTCTATAAATATTTTCCGTCCCTCTTCATTCAAAATACAATAGTTTACCTTTTTTTCAAAATGCTTTTCAACCTGCAGTCTTCTATTATTGACCAAGTCAAAAATTGTTCTGAAAACAATAACTGGTTTAAACACTTCGCTCAAATCCAGACTTAATGAGAATCTGCCTTCCGATGGTTCATGTAAAAAGCTTATTCTCTGGTCCAAATGTGTCTGGTAAATTGCTGCAATCCTCCCACATCTGTCAGAAAAACATCTCTCCGCCTGTTCCAAATTTTTCTCTGTTTAAAACTCCATTTTCAAAATAGGAATCACCGTCTTTTATGAAATATATATCACCAATTGCTTCATATTCATCCCATGCGAATGTATTTCCTTTTTCTATCTGATACACAAACATTTTCATTTTACATTTTATCTCATGAAGTCTGACACGCTGTTCGCTGTAATCCATGCCCTGATCATGTAACAACGATTCATACTCCTGCCAAATCTCGTCTCCGCATATTTTTTTCAGTAGCAGATAATGTAAGTGTCCTGGAAAGAAATACATTCATCATTTCTCGCTGTTCATCTATCAGATGCATTTTGTCTGAAACTTTTGGATAAGCAAGCTGACCAACTTCTTTTTTGAAAAAATGCACTATATTATTTTCGTTTTCGCTTTTTTTGTTATTTCTCTCTATCTCCAGAATTTCTCCATAATAATCGGAAAAATTTTTGGTTCTCAAAATTTCCTGCATATCTGTTTTCATGACAGTAAATTCTGTGTCAACACGAATATCTCCATCTTTATACACCATTCTTGCAGAATCAAGATTAAAGAAATAAACAATTCCTTCCCCTTTACAGGAACGATTAATACGCCCCATAAACTGCTCTTCACTGTCCAGCTTTGAACAGTCTTTATATCCTATATCCATATCAATATCGACACCCGCTTCTATCACCTGAGTTGCCACCAGAATAACAGATTTCAGCTTCGAAAGTTTTTCAATTATTTTCTGTCTTTCCCAGATGCTGCTGTCTCCACTCATAAACAACGTTTCACAGTCTATTTCTGTATCCGTTAACATACCGTAAAATTTTTCTGCACTCTTTTTGCTGATAAATTCTATCAATATTTTTTTCTTTCGCAGTACCTGTTTTTGCACATGTTCACACAAAATTTCCAATGTCATCTTCTGTTTCAGTAAACTATAATCAGGTATGACTCTTTCCGCAAAAACAGGATGTTTAAAGTAGCTTTCTTTTTGTGGAATCAGATTGACAGCATCTTCCTTATCATCTGTCAGTGCTTCCAGATTTGGCAAAGTTGCTGACATGATAATGATTTTCATATTAAGCAATTTCGCATACCCTTTCAAAAAAGTTATGATTTCACTCCAGAGAGCATTTTTATAACTTTGTATCTCATCCAACACAATTACTGAATTGCATAACTGATGAAAAGCAAATACATCCTCTTTCTCATGCCCAAATAAAGTTTTAAACCAAGTCACATGTGTCGATAAAACAATTGGATAGTTCAAAAACTGTCTGTCAAGAAGAACTTTCTGATAGAATTTTTTTGTCTTATCCTCATACTCATCTTTCTCTTCTTTCATCGGTACCAGTGAATTTACCACAGCAATCTGGTTCATAATATCTTTCTGATTTCCAAATATTTTCCCCAGATTTTCAATATTCTGATCTACAAGCGTGTTAAACGGATAAATGTAGAAAATTTTATTGATATTCTTTACTTTCTTTATAATCTGAAAGCTGAGGTTCAATGCAGTATTGCTTTTCCCTGCACCTGTAGGTTCTTCCAGATAAAATATGTGGTCATTGATATGTTCTTTTAATGTATTTTCCGCATCCAGAAACATTTCTGTTCTTAAATCATTGATTACATCCGCTTTTTTCTTTTTCACCAGCCTTTCTCTTCTCTGTGGATATTTTGTTTTTTCATACTCCCGAATACTTTGTTGTGTTCCCGTTTTTTCATATGCCTGTATAATATTTGAAATATCATTCAGTTGTCCAAAAGCTTTCAATTTTATCCCGTTCATATAGTCTGATGTGGCATAATAGTCAACAGCTACCAAAAGTGAAAACAGCAGTCTGGTATATCCAAATAAATATACCTGACGGGAAGCATCGTCTCCTGATATTCTTTCAAACATATCCTCCTGTTTATCTTTTTTCAAATACACCTTCTTTCTTACTTTCTGATTTTCATTTTCTTCTTTCCACTTTTTCAGCCATTGCTGTGCATGCCACCCTAATACTGTACCCTCTGTATCATTCAGACTTGCAAAGCTGTCCAGATATGTCTGAAAATCAGTAAGTGCCCCATGATGTTTTGCTATTAAAAATGAGTGAATATATGCAAGATCTCTTAAACTTTTTCTTTCTTCCAGATTTTCTATTTGAGAAACTCGATCAAGGAAATAATCCAGATACAAAACTGAAGACAAAATAGAATGTTTACTTCCTACACTGTTATCCGGCCTTGCCTTTCCTTTCAATTCATAATTTCCCATATTTTTTTCCTGGAATCTTGGATTAATTTTTCCGATATCATGAAAAGTGATAACATTGTCTCTCATTGTTTCAAAAAAATGGATTCCTTCCCGACTCATCTCGGAAAAATACAATTTTTCAAACTGCTCAAAGACTACCTGTATCTGTTTGTGCTCTACTATTTTCTCATAATATTGCTGGCATAATTCTGTATGCTCTATTAGTGTTTCTTTCTGTCTTTGCTCCATGCTCTTCTTTTCATTGCCAGTTCTATGTGCATAACAATGCACAACATCTTTCTGTACTTCTGTTAAATCAATAAATTCAATATTCAAAGAAATCCCCCTTTACGACAGAATCCCGCAAAAAGGCTGCGGGATTCTGTCTAATAAAATACAAGCATACGATCTTCTGTTTTAAAAATTTTTTTTTCTTTCAAAGTCACTTTCATATTTGTAAAACAAAACGTTTCATACTGATACAAATTCAAATGGCTGTCTATTCCGACGGGAAGCTTTTCTTCATATTTAAACTCCGGAACTTCCTCTTCATCTTCATACTCTTCCTCTTCATCATCAGCAATTCCCAGTTTTCCATCTTTTTTCTCATAAAGGCAAGATAAAACTACATTTTCGCATGTTACCACATCCAATTCCACAACTTTTGCAGCACAGATATCCGCCAGATGGTCATTTTTTCCCATATATGGGATATATACGCATTTCTTATCCAGAATCATCTCTGCAATCTTATCCGCTTCCCGGGAATCTAAAAGAATATAGATATCCCATACCGGATTCTCCAGCCACTGCTCTCTTACGATCAGATTTCCTCCCAGTTCCTGGGATGCATATCCTACTGTGTTATTAAACATCTGTACTTTCTTCTGTATATATCCCTGAGAGTTTCGCGGTACAACAGAAACTTTCAAATCTTTTAATTTTTCATAAAACTCCGGATACGTTCCTGTACAGCCATAACCTTTGTACCCTACAATAGCTCCAAGTATGCCTAAAAGCGCAACTCTATGGATTTGTCCATATGTAAAATAAAAGTAAGCATTCACTTCCGGCTTTTTAAAAAAGGCATTTTTTCCACTGAGAGTAAATTTCAAAGCCCGCATAAATCACACCTCTTCTTGTGTAATAATATTAAATATCTTCGCCCCTTCAATTTCTCCTTCAAGTTTTGTTGTATACGGATTATAATAAATTTCTACATTTTTAATCCTTGTTTTAAGCACCTGTAAAAGCTCAGCACACTGTTCCAGATTAATTATGTTTTTTTCCTCTCCTTTATCAAAAGAAATATATTCTGTCAGATTCGGAAGATATAAGTCTGATTCTGTTTCAACAAAAAGTGCAAACTCATTTTCACATCCTTCTTTTGCATTTGTGGCAAATGCTGTGGCAGATACTAATGCTGTTCTTTTAAAATTCTGGTAATCTTCCTCTGTGTACCCATCTGTAACTCCCAGCTCCTTAAACTCTTTATATGCCAGAGGATTAATCACAAATGGATAAAAATAATGCGCTTCATTGCTGGTGATTTTAGTTCCAAGCGTTGAGTTTTTTGCTTCTTCATCCTTCTTATCATCTTTACTTGAATCCCTGAACGGTGACAATATATTCTGCTCTTCCGAACAGGTATCTGCATATTTATTGAATCCCTGACCAAATTGAACAGCACCCGTAATAGATATGTTATTTTTTGCTTCTGCAAAAGTTGCACCAAAGTTTTTTACATCTACTGCTGAGAACAGATTTTTTAAAGTTTTCTGTGGATTCTTTTCCACCTTTTCTCCAAAGATATATTCATAACGCTCTCCCAATGAACGTGGCACCAAAGATACCAATGAAGCATCTTTTCCGCCAAATTTCATTGATTTAATATACAGAACTTTTTTTCCTTCATTATCCCACATTTTTTTCATCGGATACTTCAAGGCCTTATCACTTCCAAATACCAGGCCATCAGATGTTGTTTTGGGATATCCGGAAAAATCTGCATTCCAGTTTGCCATAATAGAAGAGATGCCTAATACTCCATATACTCGTTTATTCATTTACCTGTTCCTCCATATTCTTTTTCTGATATAAAATGTTATTATTAATATATCCCGCGATCATAGAATTCTGATCTGTTTTTTCTGCTTTTGTATAATTGCAGATCATTGCATAAAGATTATTAAACCATGTTCCTGAACAATTCAGCTGGTAATTATATTTTATAAAATACTGGCGCAGTTTATCTTTTAAAGCCTGATTATTCTTTATGTTAAAGAAAGGATTCGCCAGAGAATGTTTCTTATCCTTTGCCTTACTGAGAGAAATAAAGTAATTCACAAGCTGTCCGACTGCATAATAATATTCTTCATCACTTGTAATCTGCTCTGTCTCTTTACTCTGTATCTTTCTTCTTAATTCTTTTCGTATTGACTCATAATCCGTACTCATTTGCTCTCCTCCTGAAAAATATTCTTCCAGTGAACACTTCAGATTAAACTGTTTCACAGCCTTGGAAATATATCCGTTTTTTATAGAATCTTTTATCATGTTCACACTGACTTTAGATAAAATTCCTGCAATATTCTGTGTTTCATTCTTATATAACCATGCAAAAATTGCATCTCTTGACCATATCAGATTTCGTGCTGTCTCACCGGAAATCTGCAATTCATCAACAGGTGTAAAATAATTCGTAACCAGCCATTTTGAAAACAGGATTTCATTAAGTAAACTCTCCATCTGTCCGACAGTTCCGTAATCCCTGTAGAGTTCTTCCTCTGTTTTTCTGTCGAATACATTTATATATTGAAAACGCTTTCGCAGATGATAACGGTAATCTACAATAACATCCTGATGCATGATCTGCACTTCTTTTCCTTTCTGCACATACAGATAATAGCCTGTGAAATCTTTCTGCATCTTTTCTTCTTTTGAAAAAGCACTGATTTCTCCTTTTTCCGGATCAATATAAATATTTACTTTTCCTGCAGACGCCTGATTGTACAGGTAATCAAAAAATTTCCTCTGCAAAACTGCATCTTCTGCAGTAATCATATATGGCAGCTCTGTCTTTCTTGTTTTATGTGCCATGTATGGTTTCTTCTGGTTCATTCCCAGATTGTCGTTAGGAAGTCCCCATATTTTCCCATCTATTTCCTGATTATAATCATTCTTATTAAAGATTTTCGTAATCAGATATCTCTGTTCTTCCTGTATATATCGTTCTTCTGTATCTTCAAAGAAGATTTTCAGATAATTTTTTCCTGACAGAGAAATTCCCATATCTTCCAAACTAAAAATATGCTTCTTTACCCAATCCCGACACCATTCCAGTTTTTCTACATTAATTTCGTCAATCTGAGCAGCAATATAGTCATACATTTGTCTGTCTTTTGACTTGGCATATTTCTTTTCTGGATTTTTTAATACATCAAAATATCGGTCAATTGCCTCCTGATTTAATTTCCCGTTACCCAGACTTTCCTGCTTCACCCAAAATGAAAGGTAATTATTTGAATGAATAACTTTCTTTGGATCTACAGGTTTATCCATGCTTACTAACCTGCTGTGATAATCAAAAAAACACATTTTCCCATAATATCTCTGCGAAATCCCCTCCATTTGTTTTGCCTTCTTGTTAAATTTCAAATCCATCTGGCATGCGATAATTCCATCAGAATTCACACTGATATAACACCCATCTGCCGGAATATAGGAATCCAGAATCAAAGCATCTTCTGCCCTGCCTTTTTCTTTTACCTGTTGCATTTGTCTTTTGAATACTTCAAGACAATCCTTCAGCACATACTCACCCTCTTTACTTTTTATATAGCAGTTTATTATTACCATAAATCATATGGCTATCCCACAGGTCAGTTCCAGCAAGCACTGATCAGAACCACCTGAAATTGCAAAACCCAGCTCCTCTGCTGTTTAATTCACAAAGTCCTACACCTAATATGAAATATGCAAGTTTCTGACTCTTCTCATCATCTGCAATCTGAAGACTTAATTTATCACCTAACAAACTAATACGTTTATACTTGCAACTAATTGGATGTCTGTTTAAAAATGTAATATTTGTATATAAGGGAAAATCTTCTTCGATCTGCTCTCCTGTAAATGAATTATACTTCTTTACTAAATTAGAAAACAATCTTTCTTCATATTCATCAAGACTCATATAACTTCTCCAGTATCCTTCGTCTGACTTCATAATAACCGGACTCAGCGTATATATTTCGCTTATCATTTTGTGCGGAATAATACGATTCTCAACAGTTAAGCCTTTCATTTTCTGTGTATAGTGATTTTTTAATACCTCTGAAAAGTATCTCGCAAGAATCGGTTCTACAGTTCGTACAGTTAAGGTATAAATCTGGTCTTTTTTATATGTCATGCCACGTTCCAACGGCCACAGAGTCCCTACACTGTAGAATTTGTAACAATTTGTCTCATGGAAAGAAATTAAACTCTCATTCTGACACAGTGCTGAATCTACAAAATTTGCTACTGCATTCTGTAATTCCTTAAATGGAATATCCTGCAGCAGATAAAGCTTCACTCTCATTTCATATACATTTAGTTTTTGCTCCACAATACCCTCCCAATATTTTTCAACGTAAATATTTGTTTATTTAATTATAAAGTAACACGTTTGTTTTGTTTTATCAAGCTGAATCTTTTTACTTTTCTAAAAATTTATTTGCAATATCTGTTAATTTATAATAAAATACTCGTAACTGTTCAGCACCTTTACAGTTACAAATCCAAATCTACTGAGACTTGTTTGCAACGATAGAATTTGGGAACTTCATTAAGAATAACATAGCTATGTATTGAAACACGTATATATTTGTTTCTATTTATCAAGTGTAACATGTGATGTATAACAAAAATCCCTGACAGAAATTTTAACTGATCATCAGTTTTTAATTTCTGTCAGGGATTTTTATTTATTATTATCCAATCGGCTCGAAGTCTACAGCTCCATGTTTACACAGTGGGCAGATATAATCTTCCGGAAGTTCATCGCCTTCGTAGATATATCCGCAGACTTTACATACAAATCCTTTCTTACCTTCTGTTTCAGGTTTCGGTTTTACATTTTTCTGATAATAGGTGTAGCTCATTGTCTCCTGGTCACTTACCACGCGGGCTTCTGTCACACTGCAGATGAACATTCCGTGAGTTCCCAGATCTACATACTGCTCTACTTTCAGGGACATAAATGCGTTGATATATTTGTCCAGGAATATCAGTCCGTTATCAGAACGATTCACCTTCTGTCCCGCAAATTTATCCACGCTTCTTCCACTCTGGAAACCAAACTGTTCAAATACAGAGAACGGAGCTTCTACAGAGAGACAGTTTACATTCATCACCCCTGTCTGCTTGATAACATGGTGAGAATAATTTGTCTTATTGATATTAACTGCAACGCGGAACGGAGAGTCTGTCAGCTGTGTAACTGTATTAACGATCAGTCCGTTATCCTTTTTACCGTCATTTGATGTCACTACATAGAGACCATAACCAATGCGGAATAATGCTGTCATGTCATTTTTATTTGCCAGTTCATCATTCTTTGCAATATATTCCTTACAAAGCTCGGAAGCCATCGCTTCCATCTGATCTCTGTTTTCCTGATTGACTGCGGACATGATCTTCACTGTGGTGTCCAGCCAGTTAATCTTCTTACATTCAGAAAGCATATTTTTCATTACTTTTGCTGCCAGAGGTGCCCAGGAACCGTTTTCAATAAGGCCTACTGTGCGGTTCTGGAAATTATGCTCTGCCAGACGGGTAATAAAGTCATTCATAAACGGATAGATTCCTGCATTATAGGTAGTTGTTGCCAGTACCAGCTTACTGTAGCGGAATGCATCGCTGAGTGCCTGAGACATATCATCTCTTGCCAGATCATAAACAACTACTTTCGGACATCCCTTGCTCTTTAATTTCTCCACAAACTGATTGACTGCTTCTTTGGTATGTCCGTATACAGAAGTATATACAACTACGATTCCTTCTTCCTCCGGTGTGTAAGAGGACCAGGTATCATAGAGGCTGATATAATGTCCCAGATTTTCTGTAAGTACCGGACCATGTAACGGACAGATGATCTGAATATCCAGAGTAGCTGCTACTTTCAGAAGTCTCTGTACCTGTGCGCCATATTTACCAACAATACCGATAAAGTATCTTCTTGCTTCATCATCCCAGTTTTCTTCCACATCCAGAGCACCAAACTTACCAAATCCATCTGCTGAAAAAAGAACTTTATCTGTGCTGTCATAAGTCACCATAACCTCCGGCCAATGTACCATTGGCGCAAATACAAAAGTAAGATTATGATTTCCCAGACTCAGTGTAGAACCATTCTCTACTTCCAGTTTCTGCCCTTCCAGATCCAGTCCGAAGAAATTCTTGATCATTACAAATGTCTTCGCATTGGCTACTACTGTAGTGCCGGGATATACTTCCAGAAAGTTCGCTACATTTGCTGCATGGTCAGGCTCCATATGCTGAACGATCAGATAGTCCGGCTTACGTCCGCCAAGTGCCTGTTCAAGATTATCCAGCCATTCATGTTTGAAATTGGCATCTACAGTATCCATAACTGCAACCTTGTCATCCAGAATCACATAGGAATTATATGCCATTCCGTTTGGCACTGCATACTGTCCCTCAAACAAATCTACCTGATGGTCATTCACTCCGACATATTTAATGGTATCTGTAATCTTCATATTTCTGCCCTCAATTCTTTCTTTATAGTATATCGTCTGTCCGTTACTATTCAGCAATCTGCTGTCACTCAACGTTAATAAGTTATAGTTGCTATGTATTCTTAATTTGTTTATGTTTTTATATTATACTATTTTAATCCAATTTTCAAGTCCTTTTGGTAATTTTTTTCATTTATTTATGAGATTTTGTTATTGTTCACACACCACTGTCCCGCGAGGTGTTTTGGCATGAATATGCCAAAATCCCGAGACATACAAGCCAAAATTCCATTGCCGCAGGCAATCTGGAATGAATTTTGGCTACGTTACTGTGAACGGAGTGAACAGTAACGAGATTTTTCATAGAGTCAGGTGGATATCCTCAATTGAAGCAGGGCTTACTTAATTTGGTTAATTTACAGTATTCTCTGAAATTATTAGGAGTATACTCAAAAAACAGCAGAACAGATACAAATTATCCATCCTGCTGACGTTCCTTCCATAGCAATCTGCGTAAATAATATATTAATCCAGTTCAGTAGAATTTCACGCTCTGCTGAACCACATCACAATTCATTATTTTCCAAAATTGCAATGCTCATAAGGTAGTTATAATCTTATACAATGTCTCCACGCTGTACGGCAGTATTCTCTCATCCAATTGAAATTTCGGATGATGCAGAGGATGATTTTCTCCTGGTATTCCTGCAAGAAATACTGTGAAAAGTCCTCTGGTTTCTCTGAAATATCTGTATGCATTATCACCTGAAAGAAACAGCTCATCTTCTCCTTCCAGGACAAACTTATCCCCGAATACTTCTTCACCCACTGCCTTTGCTGTCTCTGTAAGTTCCTCATCATTGGCAAACGCATATACCGGATCTTTTGGAAATTCCATACGGATCTGTGTGCCAGTCTGCTTTTCAATTTCCTGCAGATTTCTCTCCAGCTCGTGCTCAAGTGCCATGTAAGTTTCTTCATGAACTGCGCGTATATTTCCGTTTAATACCACATGGTCTGCAATAATATTCGTATATTCACCGCCATGAATCGTACCCGTACCCACAATATATTTTCCTGCATCCGGATGCTGTTTTCCAAAACTTTCATTCAGATCATGAATGGCACTTATCACTTGAGCAGCTGCATAAATTGCATCAATCCCCTTATCCGCTTCACACCAGTGACTGGATTTTCCATGAACATGAATCTGCATACTGTTGATCATTGAAGATGCCTGTCCCTGATGCACTGCCATTCCTAAAGTCATATCTGTCGCATAATGAAACATAAGAAATGCATCTGCTTTGGGATTCTCCAGTGCTCCAGCCTGAATCATCCTTTTTGCTCCCTCGCCGATTTCCTCTGCAGGTTCAAAAAGAAAACGGATACTTACCGGAAAATTCCTCTGTTCTTCTGCCACGATCTTTGCAAGAATCAAAGCTGATGCAATAATAAAATCATGACCACAGGCATGCATACAGCCCTGATTCACAGATGCATAAGGAAGTTCTGTCTGTTCCTGTATAGGCAATGCATCCATCTCAGCTCTGAGGACTATCAGTCTTTTCCTGATTTTCAGGGATGGAAGTTCCGCTATAAGACCCGTAGGTTCCACAGGAGTAATCTCATATCCCAGTTTTTCCAGATATATCCGGATAAACGCAGAAGTTTTTACCTCCTGAAGTGCCAACTCAGGATGCTGGTGAAAGTGACGCCTGAGACTGAGCAATTCCTCTGTATAATGTCGAATATTCATATAGCCTCCTGTAATATTCTTATTAATACTTACGATGATCAAATATATCTGTCATTTAACCAAGTCAAGTAAATCACCTGCTTGTATTTTGAACATTTTCCAGACTATCTGTTGTGTTAATTGTTCAACGCTCTGTAAATCTTTGAAGAAAGTGCTCTGATTCCGCTTACACCGCTTCCTTCATATGTCTGTGAAAAAATACATACAATATATGTTGTCTTTTTGCCATAAACAATTGCCACATCATTCTGACAGCTGTCATTTTCGCCTGTCTTATTTGCACATTTTATTCCGGAAGGAAGACCTGCCGGGATTTTCCATCTTCTTGTCTGATGTAACAGCAGATTCAACATTTCTTTTGAATATTTTGCCGATACACATTCGCCTTTATAAATCTTTTCAAGAATCAGACCTGCATCCTTCGCAGATGTCATATTTGACTGTCCATCCCACGAAAAAGAAGAAGCTGAAGGATGAAGACTACTGTGACATCCGGTTTTTGTACATCCGGCTTTTTTCAGATATTTATTGATCACACTGCATCCATTTGTAAAGCTTCTATAGGAACTATTTCTTCTTACCAGTTCATTAAATGATTCGTTATCACTGACTGTGATCATATTTGTCAAAAGACGGCTTACCGTACTGTCCTTTTTTATCCTTCCGTTTTTAATACTGTCATAAGTTGCTGCCATTGTAAACAATTTAATCACACTGGCCGGCTTCATTGCTGTATCATTGATGGAAATTACATCTCCTGTTTCCAGGTTTTTTACATAAACAGACCATTTTCCACTATATCCGCTGATCATTGAAACAAGCTGTTTCTTCAGGCTGCTCAGAGATATTTCTTCTTTTGTACATTTATGCCCGTCACAATCCACATAGCTTCCATCCGGAGTCTGCATATTTTTCGCTATCTGACCATCTTCTTTAACATAATATCCTTTTACCCATCTGTTTACATACATACGACCGGTTTTTGACAGGTAATATTGTTTCTTTTTTATCTGTGTCCATCCCGGTTTATTCATCCATAAACGACCGTTTTTCTCTCCAAAATAATATTTTCCTTTGAAACGTAAATCACCGATTTTCGTATCAAGAGCATGGAAAGTTTTTCTTGTATCAAGAACTCCTCTGGAATTAAAGGTATAATATCCGGTCACTAATTTTTTTTTCTTTGGAATCCGCAGATATAGTACCTTTGAAGATAATATCTGTTTATCCTTTTCTTCATCGCCAGTTGTAAACTGCCATGAATCTTCTGTTTTTTCCAGAACTGCTTTTTCACTTTCGTTTACCTTTACAGAGATTCTATTTCCGGCAGCCTGTACCTGTATTGAAATCCCCAGCAAACAGATTACAGCAATTACCAAAATAAAAATATGCTTTTTCTTTTGTATCTTCTTTCTCACCTTTTATATTCTCCATTCTTTCAGATATTCCGATAAACATTCACATTTGTCTTATTCTTCTTTCATACTCAAAACCACATTCGGACGTTCCAGGCAGAACTTCTGTATCTCTTCCAGAAATCTCTGACCGTATTTCTTTAGCTTATTCTCGCCCACACCGGAAACCTCCAGCATTTCTTCTTCATTTGACGGACATTTGATGCACATATCTATCAGCGTCTTATCACTGAACACGATATATGGAGGCATGGCTTCCTCTTTTGCAATTTCCAGACGAAGTTTCCGCAGGGCTTCAAATAAATCGTAACCTGCTGCCGTAAGCGCATCTGTACTGCGTTTTCTGACAGATTTCTGGGGCTTTTTCTTTTTATCCGGTTCTTTTTCCTCGTAAGTACGCATGATCACGTGAGTATTTTCATCTCTTAGCGGAGAAATATCGCCCAGTTTCAGCACACTGTAACGTTCCTGTGTCTGATAGAGATATCCCATCTCAGTCATCTGGCTGATCAGTGCCCTGAGTTCTGCCTCACTGTGATCATTCAATGCTCCATAAGATTTATACTTATCTGCTCCAAGCTCCCTCAACCGGGCTCTCTTAGCCCCCAGCAGAGTACCAAGCACAATTGTCAGTCCATACCTTCCTCTCGTCTCAGCCACACAGTTCACTACCCACTTCGCCTCTCTGGTCATATCTGTCTCATGGTATTCTCTGTGACAATTTCCACAATTATCACAGGGACCGAAGGTCTTTTCACCGAAATACTCCAGAATATAATTTCGCAGACATCCTGTTGTTTTACAATATCCTTCCATGATCTGAAGCCTTCGTATATCCCGCTGACGAATGAGAAATTCATCCTCTTCATCCACATCTGAAAAATCTTTGTTATCCAGAAGCATTCGATCGATCATAACATCCTGTGCAGAAAACAATAGAACGCACTGGGAATTCTCTCCGTCACGCCCTGCACGTCCTGCCTCCTGATAATAATTCTCCATACTCTGCGGCATATTGTAATGGATCACATATCTCACATTGGATTTATCAATCCCCATTCCAAATGCATTTGTTGCAATAATAACAGGAGTTCTGTCATAAATGAAATCATCCTGATTCTTTTTTCTGGTTTCATTATTCAGTCCTGCATGATATCTGGTAACAGCAACTCCTTTTTGGAAAAGCAGTTCAAAAAGATTGTCCACATTTTTTCTTGTAGAGCAGTAAATAATCCCGCTCTCTGTTGGATGTCTGTCTATGTAATCCATCACAAAATCGTCTTTTCGCCGGATATTTTCCACGCTGTAATATAAATTCTTTCTATCAAACCCGGTGATCACTACTTTCGGATCTTCCAGATTTAAAGTACAGAGAATGTCGTTCTTTACTTCCTCTGTTGCAGTTGCGGTAAAAGCACTGACGATCGGACGACCGGGAAGATTTTTTACAAAGTCTACGATTTTGACATAGCTTGGTCTGAAATCCTGGCCCCACTGTGAAATACAATGTGCCTCATCCACTGTCACCATGGAAATCTCCACCTGTCTGGCAAATTCCAGAAACTCATAATTTTCCAGACGTTCCGGTGCAACATAAATAATTTTGTATCTTCCTCCTGCTGCCAGGTACAACGCCTTGCTAATCTGACTTTCCGACAGTGAAGAATTGATAAATGCGGCATGTATTCCCGCTTCATTCAAAGCCTTTACCTGATCCTGCATCAGTGAGATCAGAGGAGAAATTACAATCGTAATTCCTGACAGCATCAGTGCCGGTACCTGATAACAGATGGATTTTCCGGCTCCTGTCGGCATGATTGCAAGCACATCCCGGTGTTCCAGAATGGACTCCACAACACTCTCCTGCCCTTCTCTGAATGTATCATATCCAAAATAAGTCTTTAAGGTTTGTACTGCCTGTCTGTTCACCTGAAGCCTCCCTCTGCATTTTAATCTATTTTAATCTCTTTTTCAGCTCCTGAATCAGTTCGGAATAGTCTCTGTGCTGCATCTTCGGAAATGCCTTGATGATACGCCCCTGACCGACAACGGTATGATTGGTAATAGAACTGGACAGTTCCTCAAACTGAGCCTGAAGCTCCGCTCTTTTTATACGAAGCATTTCGATAGATTTTTCTCGCTGTGCGGCAGTTGCATCACGCAGTTCTGCTGCTGCAAGAGTTGCCTGAACCTTTCCTTCTCCCACTTTCTGTGCTGTGCCAATCGTAGTCGTAGCCAGTGTATCACTCAGTTTATCACTTACAATTCTCAGATCTGAGCGAACCTTATCCAGTCTGGTAAGCTTTTTATTCAGTCCCTGAATCACTGCTACCGTCACAATAAAATCTGTCAGATACACAGCATACAAAACTGCTATCACAATCCATTCCCAGGTTGCAGGTGTATGTAACGCATGTGCCTCTACATACTTCTGGAAAACTTTTACTACCATAACGATAGCCAGTCCCCAGATCAGAGAAAACTCCAGGCAAATGTAGCCATGAAAATTAAAGGGTTTATCTGAATAATCCCACCATCTTGCGTGGAAACACACATCCAGCAGCCAGCCTGCAACCAGCTCCACCGCAGTTGCCAGAACAATTCCAAACACAAAAATCATTCCATCACTCATCTGACGCCCGCTGCCCTGAATTGTATTGAGCAAAGCAAAAACAGAAAGCACCCCAAATCCATATACCGGGCAGACCGGTCCATTCAGGAAACCTCTGTTTATAACTTTTCCCAACGCTACTGCATGAAAAATAACTTCAACAACCCAGCCGCCAAAAGAATAAATAAGAAAATACAGACATATCTGAAAATACGTCATTCCACAAATCATTCGTTGCTCCTCCTTGCTTTCATCAAACCACTTTTCATATCCCATTATCACAGTTCAAACAGAAAACTTACCCCAGACTGTTTTGTAATGTACTGATCAGTTCCTCTATAACAATTGGTTTGGATAGAAATCCATCCATACCACATGCCAGTGCTTTCTTTCTGTCTTCGTCAAAAGCATTGGCAGTCATGGCAAGGATCGTAATTCCCGCCAGTGCCGGATCATCCAGTGAACGGATCTGCTCAGTAGCCTCATATCCGTTCATTACAGGCATCTGCACATCCATAAGCACCAGATCATAATCACCTGGTCTTGAATTCTTAACCTTCTCCACAGCCTCTGCTCCATCTTCCGCTGTATCAACCTGAAAACCATATTCACTAAGGAGTGCTACTGCAATTTCTCTGTTCAGTTCATTATCTTCCACAAGCAGTATGTGCCTGCCTCTGAAATCTGAATCTGCTGCCGGAAGAATATTATCATCTGCCCCGGCCTGCTTCTGTCCGATAGCAGCCATCAGAGTCTCTCTGATATCTGACATAAACATAGGCTTGGAGCAGAATGCAGTCACTCCTGCTGCCCTGGCTTCCACTTCAATATCTGACCAGTCATAAGCAGTCAGGATAATGATCGGCGTATCGTCACCAAGACTACGGATCTGACGGGTAACTTCAATGCCGTTCATATCAGGCAGACGCCAGTCAATGATATAAGCGTGGAATGCATCCCCCATTTCCATAGACTGTCGTGCGCGGAGAACAGCCTCCTTGCCGGAAAGTGTCCATTCCGAACGCATTCCAACCTTCACAAGCATCTTAGTCACACTGTCACAGGTATTGAAATCATCGTCTACTACCAATGCCTTCAGACCTTCCAGTTCTGCGATTTTCTCTATACGGTGATTCTCAGGCTGGATCCGCAATGGCAAACGGATAATAAATTCAGTACCTTTGCCCTGTTCTGTCTGAACCTCAATGGTTCCGCCCATCATATCCACGATGTTCTTGGTGATAGCCATGCCCAGTCCTGTACCCTGAGTCCTGCTTACAGTGGAAGTCCGCTCTCTCTCAAAAGGAGAAAAGATCTTCTGTACAAATTTCTGACTCATGCCGATTCCGTTATCCTTTACCCGGATTTCGTACAGTTCACAGCCTCTCTGTGTACCCGGATACTCTCTCAGCCGGACAGAAACGGTTCCGCCTGCAGGAGTAAACTTGATCGCATTGGACAAAAGATTCAGCAGCACCTGATTCAGCCTGGTCTTGTCGCAATAAACATCCTCATTGGTAACATCCATGACATCCATGTAAAGCTCTAACTGTTTCGCATGGATCTGTCCGCTGATAATGGTTTTCAGATCATGAAGAACCTCTGACAGACTGACTTCCGTCTCTTCCAGATGGATTTTCCCGCTCTCAATACGGCTCATATCCAGGATATCATTGATCAGTGAGAGCAGATGATTACTGGAGGAAAGAATCTTACCCAGATAATCCCGAACCCTTTCTTTATCATCAATGTTGCTTACAGCCAGTGTGGTAAAACCAATGATCGCATTCATTGGTGTACGGATATCGTGAGACATATTGGAAAGGAAGGTGCTCTTTGCCTTGTTTGCAGTCTCCGCAGCGCGGACCGCCTCAGAAAGGGCCTGATTCATTTTTCTATCAGAGGTACGATCTGACAGAACCAGGATATATTTCTTTTTTCCGTTTACCTCGCTGCCCATTGCAACGTTATGAAACCAGCGGTGTTCTCCTGTTTTCTGATGAACATATTCAAGATCCCATTCCTGCTGCTCATGAACCTGGATTTCTTCCAGATACTTCTTCTCCGGATCTTCAACGTCCCCGGGATGCAGTTTCCCAAGGACACAAATATCTTTACGAATCTGTTCTACTGTAATTCCCAGCAGTTTTTCCACATTGGGACTGACGTAATCTGCCTGATATGTTTTTGCATCCAGCATCAGGAAAACGTCATCTACATTCATTGACAGCTTTTGAAACAATTCGTCCCTGTACAGGATCTCCGTATCCTTTCTCTTCAGGTTTACCCTGTTTTTCCGGAGAATAATTCCAATAAAAAGGCCGGCAATACACACCGCTACTGCACTTACAAGCAGCACAGTGCTACGCTGCAGAACATTCATACTTGCATTGACGATATCAGCCTGGACAAGTCCCAGAAAGATCCAGTCCTGAGGTTTGGATTTCTCATAGACCAGATAGTAATCCTCTCCATCCAGATTTATCAGCATTGCATCTGTATGTCCTTCCTTAAACTCTTCTGAGAGTTTAAGAATCTCTTTTTCAGACATATTGGAATGTTCTCTCAGAATCCCAAAGAAATTATACACCTCTCCCCATGACTCAGAAGAATGATCCACAACAACACGGCCATCCGGATGAACCACATAACTCTGGGCATTTCCATTGAAAGCAGAAATATTCAGCACATTTACGATATCAGAGTTTTCATAGGCAATGGCAATGGCATCATATTCAAAGCCCTGATAACTTCCATGAGGCCTGGGAGTGGCAAAAACAAGGAGCTGGGATTTTCCGGGAACTGTTGCATTGGTTATCACATCATTTCCCTGCCGGATCTCATCTTCAATATTTTCCTGCAATCCCAGATACCCGGTTTCACCTGTTGCCATCTTATAGTTCCCGTCCGCTGACAGGAAATAAAAATCTAAAAAGCCTGCATCTTCCTGTGCTTTCTCTATATACTCACGAATTTCACTTTCATCGGAAGTGTTCTGCAAATATTCCCCCCATATATGGAGATAAGTCAGATTCTTATTTGTCAGCTCACTTAGCATATTATCAGACTGATGAAAAATTTCTGTCAGGTGAGAAACACTTTCCTCATAAACAGTCTTCGATACAAACCCCAAATATTGGAAAACAGTCAAAAGGATTCCAACAAATAGGGCAATAAGAACTGCTGCATTCCATCGTTTTCTCACAACCCGTTTCTTTCTGTTTGTATTATGATTCTTAACATCCATTCTTCTCACCTCAGAGTAATGTAGTCTTCAGGCTCTGCAAGAATGGCATTACCATCTGAAACATATGTTGTCCAGGTATCTTCCACAGAGGTATCCCCTCCATCAAATACAATATTTTCCTCTGCCGGATAAGCTTCCATATATTGTGGTGCTGCAAGGCAGGTCACAGTAAAAGTATCCTTGTCCTGAATCTGTTTTCCATTCTTTGAAACTTTACTCAATGTATAACCATTATCCGTTTCCCTGATTTCTACAGAAATACCACTGAACACAGGCAGAGAGCCACGGTTAAAGGGGATAAAGCCTCCCTGGTAGCCTTCTACGAAGTTTCTGACCGTTTCCTTCAGTTCTGCCCCGCTCATCTCACTGCTGTAAGCGGAAAGCTCGTTTGGCATAATCATGTTGCCTGCCATTTTTTCTGTATAACCGGCCTTCAGTACATTTCCTGTAAAGCTGTTTCCTGTTGCAATCAGCACATCCGTCCCATAAATACCGCGCAAAGTGTTTGCCATAACAGAATAGGCTTCATTGCCTCCGCTGGTATGGAAACGATTGGAATAAGTTTTCTTTGAATCCAACACAATATCCTCAGAAGTGGATTTTTCTTCAAGAAGCTGGGAATTAAATGACTGATAAGCCTGCTCTGCGTTATATTCTCCTGAGATCATCTTAGACACCACATCCCTGGAAATGGAAAAAAAGTCATTTGACGCAATACGGATATACATATGGTTTTCTTCGATCACAGGTTTCACATCCTTCAGATATTCCGTAAGCCGGAAATCCACATCCTGGCTATAGCTTAACAGATCCTGCCCATCATAAATGATCCGGTTCTGCGCATCCTCTGAAAGCATTGTGTTCAGTACCTTCATTGCTTTCTGCCGACGTGTTTCATCCTTTGTCAGGTCACGATTTAAAGCTATCTGGAAATATGGTGTAGTCATCAGCCACTTTTCGCCGTTCTGCTGAAAGAATGGCAGGAATGTTGTGTTAATGCCCTGATCCTGGAACATTTTTACACCGGCAGAACTGCCGAAATACATGGCAAGCTTACCACTTTTGTACATCTCAACCACATCATCATAATTCATATCCAGATCATCCTGGCTCAGCCCTGTATCCTGAATAAACTGCTCCATACGTTCAAAGGCCTCCGGCCAGACGGTACTGTCCAGACCTTCTCTCTTTGTATTGTCCGGGTCACTGTAGATGGTACGCCACTTACGTCCATCCCCAGAAGACAGCTCTGATGCAGACAGACCCTGCAGTGTTTCCATACAGGTATAATCATAGTAATAGTCTGCAGTAAACCCACGGATACCCACCTCATCAAATGCCTGGCAGGCAGAAACAAAGCTTTCATAATCCGTTGGAAGAGGAATATCATACTTTTCAAAAAGATCTTTGTTCACTACAAAGCCATGGGCATCTGCACACACAGGAAGCCAGTTTACGCTACCATCCTGATTTCTGAAACTGTTAAGGTATGTATCATAGACAGCACCTGCAGCATTGGTTGTGGAAAGATCCATCAGACTGTCTTTCAGAGGACTTGCATCATGGAGGGAAAACCGGCAGCAGGTTATAATATCCGGCAATCCACCGTTTTCGTTCAGAAAACGATAGAAATCCAGATCATTATTGCCTACTACAAATTCAATGTTGATATCCGGAAGCTGTTCCTGGATGTATGGTGCGTATTTTTCATACAGATTTGTAGTCCATAGATACACTGTGATAGTTTCCGCGTCTTCTTTTTCCGTACTTTTCCTGCCGCAGCCAGACAGAAGTGACATGACTGTCACCATCACCAAAAGTACAGAAACTAACTTGTTCCATTTTTTCTTTTTCATTATAACTTTTCCCTCTGATTGTGTTTTACTAACTCATTGATCACTTTTACTAATAATTTCCCATCAACAGGCTTGGCAATATGTTCATCCATTCCTGCCTCCTTTGCTCTCATTTTGTCCTCAGTGAACGCGTTTGCTGTCATGGCAATGATCGGTATCACTTTTGCATCCTCTCTGTCCAGAGAGCGGATCATCTTTGCTGCTTCATATCCATTCATGACAGGCATCATAATATCCATAAGAATAACATCAAATTCACCAGGTCTGCTTTTTCTGAATATCTCAACAGCCTCCTGTCCGTTCCATGCTTTAGTCACTACAGTGCCTTCATTCTGAAGCACAAATTCTGCAATCTCCATGTTCAGCTCATTATCCTCTGCCAGAAGAACATGGAGCCCCTGGATAGAAGTTTCTGTTTTTTCTTCAGCTTCAGTCCTGACCTTCATATCTGCATCAATCTGGAATGGAATCCGGATCACAAATGTAGTCCCTGTGCCTTCTTTACTTTCAAAGGAAATGGTTCCGCCCATTTTCTCCACCAGTTTTTTTGTGATTGGCATTCCCAGTCCTGTTCCGGCGAATTTTGTGCGGCTTCCTGCATGTTCCTGTGCAAATGGTTCAAAAATGCGTTTCTGGAATGCCTCTGCCATTCCGATCCCGGTATCTCTGCAGACAAATTCCAATGTGGTCATTGCTGTCTGTTTTGACGGGATTTCCCGACAGCTGATATAGATATATCCGTTTTCTTTGTTATATTTCACCGCATTGGACAAAATATTCATCAGGATCCGCTTCACATGCACCGGACTTCCAATAAGATTCCAGTGTGTAACTTCTTTCTTTTCCCAAAGGATCCGGATATTCTGCTCTGCAGCCACCTGTTCGATCACACCCAGTATTTCCTCAGAAATACTGTTCAGATTAAATGGGATTTCTTCCAAAACCACTTCATCTGACTCCAGCTTGCTCATGTCCAGAACCTCGTTTATCAGTTCCAGCAACAGATGAGAGGCCTCTTTGATCTTTGCCCTGCATTCCGTCTGTTTCTCCATATCATCTGCATAATGGTCTGCCACATCGATCATGCCGCAGATTCCATTGATCGGTGTCCGGATATCATGGCTCATCCTCTGCAGAAACTCGGTTTTTGCCTCATTGGCTGCTTCTGCTTTTTTTGCTGCTCTTAGAAGTTCTGTTTTATATTTTTCATCTTTTTCCTGTTCCTGTTTCCGGTGTGCCAGATCCGCTCTGTAACCCCAGAAGCAGAATATACCGAATATGAGTAAATAAAGAAAAACGACAGCTGTTACACTTAGTGGCAGGTTATGGAATACTTCCGTATCCGGAAGATAGGCATAAATATAATAATCCCGCTGCTTCAGCATGATTCCGTAACCTCCGGTTCCTTCATTTTTTAAATGAAAAATATGCTGACTGTCTGTATGCTCTTTCATTGCCTGGACAACCTGGTTGCCGGCAGTATCCTGTCCCAGCAGGCTTTCATCGTTGCTGGCAACGATGGTTCCCTTGTCTGCAACAATAATCGTTCCATCTTTCTGAGTACTATATCCATTTAAGAGATTCTGTATTGTCAGGGTATAGTTTCTGACAAATTCCGAAGATGTGTAATAATAGATTGCAACCATACCTGGTGCATCTTTTCTGGCACAGGCTGCAATGTCGATACGTGATCCGTCTTCTCGGTCAATCCGTTCCGAATAAGATCTTTCTTCATATCCGGTAAAATCCATGATAATGTCTTTTTGCAGATAATCTGTGATCTCATTGGTCAGAGCCTCATCCATGCTGTATTTGCAGACTGTCTTTCCCTCTGCATCCAGCACAAGGATACCATCCACCCAGAGGGTCTGCAGATTTTCTTTCAGAAACTCCTGGCTTAGCCGGCCGCCGTTTTCTGTTTCCATGTCGATATTCGTACTCATCTGTCTGGCACTTTCAATGGCGCGGAGGAGACTTTTAGATTCCGAAGCTTCATTATAATGGGTGTAGGTGGAACACTGCACTTTGACATAGTTTACAGTTTCCACCATCCTGTTCTCTGCTTCCTTTTTCTCTGCCTGAAAAAAGTAATACAGGGAAGTTGCAGTCACACAGATTCCAAGCAGAATGCCGAATATCCAGAATCGTTTTACTTTTATTCTTCTCCTAATATCCAAGATCATCCACCTCCAGATACTTCTGGGGATCATCCAGATATTTTTCAATGATTTTCAGGGATGTGCCATCCTGACGCATCT
>OLPD01000472.1_pt1 | contig 30697 bp, 26 predicted proteins | sample 1672111 | NCBI WGS metagenome assembly OLPD01 (sample SAMEA3136646, study PRJEB25190) | human gut metagenome
TGCTTTTTGCGCTTTACCGGGAGGCCGGCTGGCGGGACTACGCCGCAAGAAGAACGGAGAGCTCCTCCTTGCCCTTGAAGGGCGTGGCTTCCTGCGTCCTCACGTCAACGACCTCGCCTTCCCATTTGTCGGCATCGTCCTTGTCGAACTTGTCCGTGCGCACGATGCGCTCGAACCTCACGGTTCCGCGAGGCTTGGCGGAGGCGGCCGCTTCACCGGATGCCGAGGACCCGTCGGCGACCACGGCAGAGGACGAGGCGCCGCCGGGCCCTGTCGCCGCCTCGTCCTCGTCGGCCGGATCCTTGCGGTCGAACGTGTACTTCAGGCCGACGAGCGTCTGCTCGATCGCGTCCGCGAGGGTGGTACCCTCCTCGAACGCTTCGAGGTCGACGAACCCGGCCTCGCTGTTGAACAGCACGCCCGGTGCGAGGTAGGCCGTACGCACGCGCCGCCGGCGCTTTTTCTCGGCAGTGTGGATGCCCACGACCAGCACCAGGACCACCGCCCACCATACCACGGCGAGCACCAGGTCGAACGGGTCGTCCACGAAGTTGAAGCCCAGGTAGTACCACAGCCACAGGAAAAGGCCCGCGGCCACGGCCAAGACGGCCAGTATCAGCCAGTTGCTCTTCCTCATGCTAGGCCTCCCTGCCATCCGTCGCGAACGGCGCCGCGAACGGGGCAGCCGCCTGCTCGTCCTCGATGCCGAGCACGTCGTTCTCGAAGCCCTTGAGCTTACGCGTGAAGTTGATGCGCCGCACCAGCACGCCCGCTCCGTAGATCACCGTGACGATGATGCCCAGGATGAGATAGTAGTGCACCCAGCAGTTCACCCGGTTGAAGCCTGCGAGCGGGTTCTCGTTGTCGCCGAAGGTCTTGCCGGTGATCTTCTCGAGGCCCTTGACGTGCTCGAAGATGTCAGCGGTGATCTCGTCGTTGATCTGACGGCCGTCTGCGTAATACTGGGTGCAGGCCTCGGTGGTGATGGTGAAGCCCTGCGGCACCGGCATACCGGCTGCAGTCATCTCAGCCAGACCAGCACCCTTGCCGCCCAGAATGTTCTTCATGGTGACCTTGTCGCCGCCAAAGGCATCGTTGCCTTCGCTGAAGTAGTACAGATACTTTTTGCTCATGCGTGTTTACCTCCCAAATGATGGCCCCCGGCGCGATGCTCCGGCGGTCTTATCGATGCTCTGTCTTGTCATACGATAAACATTTCTCTGTGAATGCTAAACCATTATACCAGAATTTCACGTCTATTCCATCGGGCAAATCACCGAATTTGTTTGATATTTTTTGTGCAAACTCTTGCATTTTACTTACTTTTTCGGTAATATAAAATGGGAAAGATTTCGAGAGGTTTTTAAGGTTTTAAGCCATTTTTAGGGTGATGGATACAACTTTCCATCCATCAAACCCTTTACCCTGTTTTTCCGGGGTGATTGCTCCCGAGTTTGTCCTGTCTTGGATACAACAAAACCCTCCTCCGCAGGGGCTCCGCCGCCGCTGCGGAGGCCGTTTTGGGAGGAGGTTTTTATTTATGCAAAACATTGACACATCCGCACTGGCTGCCGCAAAGGCAAAGCTCGACGCTGCCGAGGCCCAGCGCGAAGAGGTGCTGCTGCGCCACATCGCAAACGGCGTGGACATCCGCAGCCGCAATGTGGAGATCGGCTCCGAAGTGGTCATTGCCCCGGGAGCCGTCATCCTCGCAGGCACCATCCTGCGCGGCAAGACCACCATCGGCGCAGGCTGCGTCATCGGCCCCAACACCCTCATCGAGGACAGCACCGTGGACGAAGGCACCACCGTCAACGCCAGCCAGGTCTACAGCAGCCACCTCGGCCCCCACAACAATATCGGTCCCTTCACCCATGTGCGCATCAACACCGTCACCGGCTACGGCGTGCATCTGGGCGCTTATGTCGAGACGAAGAACTCCAACTTTGCCCGGGGCAACACCGTCAGCCACCTGACCTACATCGGCGACAGCGATGTAGGCAAGTACTGTAATTTCGGCTGCGGCACCGTCACCTGCAACTACGACGGCAAGGACAAGTTCCGCACTCAGATCGGCGACTACTGCTTCATCGGCTGCAACACCAACCTTGTCGCCCCCGTCACCATTGGCGACGGGGCCTACACCGCCGCCGGCAGCACCATCACCAAGGACGTCCCCCCGCAGGCTCTTGGCATTGCCCGGGAGCGTCAGACCAACCTCGACGGCTGGGCTGAGCCGAAAATGGAAGCGTACATTATAAAGAAGCAGAAACTGGAACAGGAGCAGGGCTGACCCCCGCTCCCCACGCCGCCGTGCCGCCCGCACGGCGGCTTTTTTGCTTTTTGTGTATCTTTTTGCGCGCGCGTATGTTATAATAACATATTGTTCGAAAACAGATTCAACGTAAAAAAGGCAGAATATATCATATGAACACCAATGACATCTGGCTCATTGCCGGCCTCGGCAATCCGGAGCCGAAATACGACGGCACCCGTCACAACACAGGCTTTGCCGCGCTGGACTATCTGGCCGGCAAATGGGGCATCTCCGTCTCCAAGACCAAGTTTCAGGGCCTGTGGGGGCTGGGCGAGGTGGACGGCCACAAGGTCGTGCTCCTGAAGCCCCTGACTTATATGAACCTCTCGGGCGACTCCATCGGCCCGCTGGCGGGCTTCTTCAAGATCCCTGCCGACCACGTCATCGTCCTGTGCGACGACATCACCCAGGACCCCGGCAAGCTGCGCATCCGGCCCTCCGGCTCTGCGGGCGGCCACAACGGCCTCAAGAGCATCATCGCCCGCCTCGGCGGCGAGAACTTCCCCCGCATCCGCATCGGCGTGGGCGCAAAGCCCCGCCCGGACTACGATTTGGCCGACTGGGTGCTGGGCAAGTTCCCGCCCGACGACGCCAAGGCCCTCGCCGACCGCTGCCCCGACATCGCAGCCGCCGCAAAGCTCATCATGGACGGCAAGCTGGGTCTGGCGCAGAGCAAGTATAACGGGTAAGGCTCCCCCTTTGGGGGCAACAGCGACGACCGCCGCCAGTGGCGGAAACAGGGAGGAGCTGTTGGGGCCGCGGCCAGCAGGATGCGAGGTCCGCACCAAGGGCCGAAGCAGATGCTGGGAGCCGCAACCCGGGCAGTGGCACGGCGTCAGCCGTGACGGAGAGGTTTAACCCCATCAGAAAGGAGGTCCACCATGTACGAAGCGCTCCTGAAAAACACCCCTGAATATCAGAAGACAGCGGCCAGCCTCGCCTCCCCCGGCCCGGCGGCGCTGTTCGGTCTGCCTCCGGCAGGCCGGGCACTGCTCTACGCCGCGCTCCAGAAGGACACGGGCCGCATCCTCTGCGTCGTCACCCCCGGCGAGGCCGAGGCCACCCATTTTGCCGACGACCTCAAGACACTGGGGCTCTCGGCGGCGGTGTTCCCGCCCCGGGACTTCATGCTCCGCCCCGTCGAGGGCGCGGGCCGCGAGTACGAGTACCGGCGTCTGTCGGTGCTGGGCGCGCTGGCGGGCGGACGGCTGAACGCCGTCTGCGTCCCCGCCGAGGCCCTGCTCCAATACACTGTGCCGCAGGACGAGTTCCAGAAGAACACCCTCACCCTCAAGCCCGGCATGGTCTACAACCGCGAAGCGCTGGTGGAGCGGCTCTTTGCCGCCGGATACGTGCGGCGAAGTCAGGTGGACGGCCCGGGACAGTTCAGCGTCCGGGGCGACATCGTGGACATCTACGCCCCCGATATGCGCCAGCCCGCCCGTGTGGAGTACTGGGACGACGAGATAGACTCCCTCGCCTCCTTCGACCTGCTCACCCAGCGGCGGGACGGTGCGCTGGAAAAGATCTATCTTTCCCCCGCCCGTGAGGTGCTGTTCGGCAGCACCGCCGACACGGCGGAGGCCCTCCGCGCCGCCCAGAAGAAAGCCCGGGGCAAGCGCCGCACCGCCCTCGAAAAGGCCATGGAGTCCGACCTCGCCCAGCTGGACAGCGGCGTCATGCCCGAGGCTATGGACAAATACTACGGTCTGCGGTACGAAACGCCCGCCACATTGCTGGACCACCTGAGCAGCCCCATCTTCATCCTCGACGAGGTGGGCGGCATCCGGGACGCCCAGAAGGCCACCGAGTTCCGCCGCAGCGAAGAGCTGACCGGCCTGTTGGAAGAGGGCGTCATCTGCCCCGGCCTCGATGTGCTCTACCAGACGATGGACGACCTCGCCATTGCGGCGCAGGACCAGAGCACCCTGCTCTGCGAGAACTTCCTGCGGGGCATGAACGAGTTCAAGCTGAAAGACCTCATCAACGCCGAGGCCTTCGCGGCCCCCAACTGGGGCGGCGACCTCGCTTCCCTGCGGGAAGACCTCGACCCGCTGGTCCAGCAGGGGTACGCCGTGGCCCTTTTCGCCGGCACGCCCAAGGGCGCAGCGGCCCTCACCCGCGATTTGGCTGACAAGGGCTATGCCGTCAGCATGAGCCGGGACGTCCGGCCCGCGAAAGGTCTGGTTCAGGTACTGCCCGGCCACCTCACGGCGGGCTGCACCTTCCCGTTCGCCCGCGTGGCGGTCATCTCGTCCCGGCGTCACGGTCTGGACGACGAGGCCGCCGAGAACAAAAAGCGCAAGAAGAACAAAAACGCCCTGTCCAGCCTCTCGGACATCAAGCCCGGCGACTATGTGGTTCACCAGAGCCACGGCATCGGCATGTATGCGGGCATCCAGCGTCTCGAGGTGCAGGGTGCCATCAAAGACTATCTGAAAATCCAGTATTCCGGCTCCGACGTGCTGTATGTGCCGGTCACTCAGCTCGATCTGCTGAGCCGCTACACCGCCCCCGGCGACGAGGAAAAGGTGAAGCTTGCCAAGCTGGGCGGCACCGAGTGGCAGCGCACCCGCGCCAAGGTCAAAAAGGCCACCGAAGAGATGGCCCAGGAGCTCATCGAGCTCTACGCCCGCCGTCGTCAGGCCACAGGCTACGCCTTCCCCGCCGACGGCGAGTGGCAGAGCGATTTCGAGTCCCGCTTCGAGTACGACGAGACGGACGACCAGCTCACCGCCACCGCCGAGATCAAAAAGGACATGGAAAAGGGCTGGCCTATGGACCGCCTGCTCTGCGGCGACGTGGGCGTCGGCAAAACAGAGGTCGCCTTCCGCGCGGCCTTCAAGTGCGTCATGGGCGGCAAGCAGTGCGCCATTCTGGCCCCCACCACCCTGCTGGCGTGGCAGCACTACAACAGCATCATCTCCCGCATGGAGGCGTTCCCGGTGAAAGTCGGGCTGCTCTCCCGCTTCCGCACCGCCAAACAGCAGAAAGAGACCCTGCGGGGCCTGCAGGCCGGCAGCGTGGACATCGTCATCGGCACCCACCGCCTCCTCTCCAAGGACGTCCGGTTCCACGACCTGGGCCTTGTCATCATCGACGAGGAGCAGCGTTTCGGCGTCAAGCACAAGGAGAAGCTGAAAGAGAGCTTCATCGGCGTGGACATGCTGACCCTCTCGGCCACCCCCATCCCCCGCACCCTGAACATGGCCATGAGCGGCATCCGCGACCTCTCCACCATCGAGCAGCCGCCCATCGAGCGCCAGCCGGTGGAGACATTCGTGTTAGAATACAATGACGTCATCCTCGCCGAAGCCATGAAAAAGGAGCTGGCCCGGGGCGGTCAGGTCTACTACCTGCACAACCGGGTGGACAACATCGAGTCCTGCGCCGCCCATGTCAGCCAGATGGTACCCGGGGCGCGGGTGGGCATTGCCCACGGCAAGATGACCGAGGAAGAGCTGAACCCCGTCTGGCAGCATCTGCTGAACGGCGAGATCGACATCCTCGTCTGCACCACCCTCATCGAGACGGGCATTGACGTGCGCAACTGCAACACCCTCATCATCGAGGACGCCGACCGGATGGGTCTGGCCCAGCTGTACCAGATCCGGGGCCGCGTGGGCCGCTCGGGCCGGAAAGCCTACGCCTACTTCACCTTCCGGCGGGACAAGACCCTCACCGACATCGCCCAGAAGCGGCTTTCCGCCATCCGGGAGTTCACAGCCTTCGGCTCCGGCTTCCGCATCGCCATGCGCGACTTACAAATTCGCGGCGCGGGCAGTCTGCTGGGCCACAGCCAGCACGGCCACATGGAGGCCGTGGGCTATGACCTTTACGTCAAGATGCTGGGTCAGGCCATTGCCCGGGCCAAGGGTGAGCCCATCCAGCGGGACAAGAGCGAATGCCTCGTGGACCTGCGGGTGGACGCCTTCATCCCGGAAAAGTATATCGCCGACGGCCCAGGACGCATCGAGGCCTACAAGCGCATCGCCGCCATCCAGACCCCCGAGGACGCCGCCGACGTGCTGGACGAACTCATCGACCGCTACGGCGACCCGCCGCCTTCCGTCAGCGACCTCGTGAACGTCTCGCTGGTGCGGGTCCAGGCCGCCGCCGTGGGCGTCTACGAAGTCACCCAGAAGAAGGATACCCTGCTGTTACAGGTGGAGACGCTGGACCTGGCCATGATACGCGGCCTGCTCATCGCTTTCAATGGCCGGGTGACGGCAGGAGCCGGCACCAAGCCCTACCTCTCGGTGGCTCTCCAACCCGACGAAAAGCCGCTGGAACTGCTGCAAAGCATCCTCAAGGCGATGGCCGACATCCTTGCTGCCCCGCCGGAAGAAAACACCGGCAAAAAATAAATTTCACTAGGAGTACACTTATGAAGAAGAAACTCATCGCGCTCGTCTGCGCCCTCGCTCTGGCCGTCGGCCTCGTGGGCTGCAGCCTCTCCACCCCGGATTCCGTAGGCACCATCGGTAACGTGGACATCTCTTCCGGCCTCTATCTGCTGGCCCAGTTCGATGCCTACCAGACCGCCGCCGACCTCGCTTCCGACGACCAGGACGCCGCCAAGGTGTCCAGCTTCCTCAAGGCCACCATCACCGTCGATGACGCCACCGGCGAGACCGCCGTGGTCAGCGACTATGTGGCCCAGAAGACACTGGAAAACCTCGAGTCCTACGCCGCCATCGAGACCCGTTTCGATGAGCTGGGCGGCGTTCTGACCCTCGACGAGGAGATGCAGGCCGACAGCTACGCCTCCCAGCTGATGGAGCAGAACGGCGACCTCTACAAGGCCAACGGCATCGGCCTCGACACCCTCAAGCGGTTTGAGCGCATCCTCATCAAGAGCAACGACCTGCTCGAGATGTGCTACGGCACCGACGGCGAGACCCCCGTCTCCGACGCAGAGCTGACCAGCCACCTCGAGGACGAGATGGTCTACATCCGCTATGTGGTCGTGCCGCTCTACAACACCAGCACCTTCGCTTTTGCTGATGACGCCCAGAGCGCCCAGATGCTCGAGCTGGCTCAGACCGCCGCCGAGAGCTGCAACGCTGCCATCCCCGATGGGGCCAGCGCCCAGACCTCCGCTTTCAGCGCCGCCGTTGCCGCTGCCCTGCCCGACATCTACGCGGTGCTGGATGGCGAGCCCTCTTCCGACGCATCTTCCCTCTCCACTGCCCTGCTGGGTTCTGACAACATCGATTCCACCTTCTCCGAGGAAGGCACCGCCGACGCCGTCCGCGCCCTCAAGCCCGGCGAGGCCGCTGCCGTGCAGTATTCCAGCTATGCGCTGATGATGCTCATCCGTCTCGACCCGCTGGACGCTGACACGCTGGACAGCCTCCGCGCACAGACCCTCTCCGACATGAAGAGCGGTGAGCTGCAGGACAGCCTTCAGTCCTATGGCACCCAGCTGCCCCACGCTCTGGATTCTGCCGCCATGAAGAAGATGCCGACTTCCAAAATCAAGAACGAGCAGTAATTTTCCTCAAAAATAATACAAAAGCTCCGGGGATCTGTTGGTCCCCGGAGCTTTTCTGTACTCATACTGCTTTTCAAATTCTGCTTCCAGCGCCGCGCGGATATGCATCGTGCGGCGTTGCTTTTTGTCGGTTTTTATGGTATCCTCTTAGCAGAAAGGCGCTGTCCTGCAAGTGCAGCGGTCATGCTCCCTCCCTCGCGTCACATTGTGCCGCGTCAGGAGGAAGTTCAATTTTTTGTCATCCTCCTGACGGTTCGAATGTTTCTACATGAAAATCTAAGGGAGGATTCCACTATGGAAATTTTGAATACTGTTATTGCTCTGCTCGGCCTTCTGGCCACTGTCATCCTTGGCACTGCCAAAATCACTTGGACGATTGCCCAAGTCTTTTTTCGGGATATGCATCACGCAAAACACTATATCAAAAAATAAAATGGCAAGAAAAATGACCGCCCCTATAGTCTTCCAAACTCCGGCGGTCATGTTTCTCAAAATGTGACACTGAGAGAGGGAGCTGACCACTGTGCAGCCAGCGCCTTTCCTTAACTTTATTATAGGCAGTCGTACGCGGATTGTCAAGCGCCAGAACTTCCAGAATACAAAAGATAAAAACGGACCACCCGCTTCGGCCTTCTCAGGCTGTGGCGGGCGGCCCGACATTTTCTAACGCATTCTGATGCAATCCGACGTTTTTATTCATTCTCTCGAAAACAATGCAGATGCATCATTTTTCTTATATTTCGGCGTTATTTCCGCCTTTTAGAGCATCTCAGAATGGGTAGTTTTTGCGTTTTTGAGTTCCCATAATTTTCCAGCCCGTACATCTTCGACTGGTCTATACCTTGATTATAGATGAATCGCTCTCCAATGTCAATAGCCCAGCGCCTATAAAAAGCCCAAGGGCGAGGTCCCTTGCGGAACCTCGCCCTCAGACTATGTGAGATAAATCACTACATGCGCGAACATATAATGTTTATCATTACAGGCCGTGTGCCTGTAATACCTGTTTTATAGCAATTCAACTTTTTAACGCAACAGCAGCAGCGTTGAATTGCATATCGCAAACATGCTGTTATCCTGAACATTTTCATATACAAGGACTTCGTGGTCTGCCTCGATGGGTCCAGTATAGTGCATTTTTACAGGATTGTCAATATATGGTATTATTTTCGACATTTTAGCCAATCAGGAGCCGTGAAAAACAGCAAAATGCTCTGCCTGCACAGGGACAAATGGCCGTGAGCCCGTTCATTCTTTTACTGCCTTTTCAAACTCCGCTTCCAGCGCCTCGTTGACGGCGCGGACGGCGGCGGCATCGGGTTTGATGGCCGTGCGGTCATAGGTGAACAGGCCGTTCACCTCGTCCTCCACGTCGGTCAGCTGGGTGTATACCAGCGCCGACAGGCCCTTTTTCAGCTGCGGGAGAATCGTCTTGCGCTGCAGATCGCAGTAGCGCTCGGTCAGCTCTGCCCGGCTCTTTGCCGTGCCGTAGCCGTAGGTCTTCCGGGGCGGCTCATGGCCGGGCATGGGCCATGCAATGCCGCCGTATTCGCTGAGGGCCACCGTGCGCACATTCGGGCGGATGCGGAGCGGATAGAAGTAGTTGTGGATGGAATGCACATCTCCCCCGCCCCGGTCGAACCAGCCGCTGGCCTCGTCCACCAGACGGGAGGGGTCGAGGGCGCGGAGGGTCTCGGTGGCTTTCCGCGCGTCGAACTGCCCCCACCCCTCGTTGAACGGCACCCAGCACCCGATGCAGGGGTGCCGACCCAGGGCGGCTACCGTGTCGGCCAGCTCCCGGGCGTACTCCTCCCGGCTGTGGGCGCTGCCCCGGCCCAGAAAGCCCCACAGCAGCTTCCCGTCCGGGGCGCGGCGCATCAGGGGCTGTAAGGCGTTGGTCAGGTAGGTGACGTACCACATCGGGTAGGCCCCGCCGCCGTTGACCATATCCTGCCAGACGATGATGCCCAGTTTATCGCAGTGGTAGTACCAGCGCTCCGGCTCGATCTTGGCGTGCTTGCGCAGCAGGTTGAAGCCCAGTTCCCGCACGGTGTGCAGTTCGTGCTCCACGGCCGCGTCGGAGGGCGTGGTGTAAAGGCCGTCGGGCCAATAGCCCTGGTCCAGCAGGCCGTTGAGCAGGATGGGCTTGTCATTGAGGAAAAACCGCCGGATGCCCTTTGCATCCTCTTTGCACTCCCACTTGCGGAGGGCGAAATAGCTGTGGACGGTGTCGAAGTCCTTTTCTTCGCCCTGGGTCGTGCCGACCGTCAAATCATAGAGGAAGGGGCTGTCGGGGCTCCACGGGAAGAAATGCTCTTCGGCGATGTTCAGGGTCACTTCGCCGTCCCGGTCGGCCTCGTCGCTGCCCCAGTCCTCGGCGATGGTCACGCCGCCGGCCCGCACCACGGCCCAAAGGTTCACAGCGCCGCCGGGCTTCGAGGTATGGACTTTCACCGTCACGGTCCGGGCGTCGTAGTCCGGGGTGACGGTCAGCGTATCAATGTAATTTTCCGGCACCCGCTCCAGCCACACCGTCTGCCAGATGCCGCTCTGGGCCGGGTAGAACATCCCGCCGGGCCGGAGAGTCTGCTTTCCCCTCGCCTGCGTTCCGGTGCCGGTGGGGTCCTGCACGGCCACCCAGAGGGTGTTGCGGCCCTGCGGGCGGAGCAGGTCGGTGATGTCCAGCGTGAAGGGCCAGTAGCCGCCCCGGTGTCCCCCGGCCAGACGGCCATTGACCTCCACCGCGCAGGCGTAGTCCACCGCCCCGAAGTGGAGCAGGACGCGCCCGCCCTCCCCCGCCGTGGGCGTGAAGGTGCGGTGGTAGTGGAGCCACTGGCCGGGCTGCAGCGTCCGGCCCACGCCGGAGGCTTTCGCCTCGGGCGAATAGGGTACAAGGATAGCGCCGTCCCACTTTGCCGGGAACTCCGAGCTCTGGGTGATGGCGTAGTCCCACGGGCCGTTCAGGTTGACGTAGCTGTCCCGGCGCATACTCGGGCGGGGATATTCGGGGAGCGGATGCATGGAACTACCTCACATTCACTTTTTATAGGCTGCGGCCAGCTTTTCCAGTGCGGGCAGGCTGCGCTTCACCTTCTCGGTGTCGATGCAGTAGGCAAAGCGGACATAGCCCTTGACGCCGAAGGTGTCGCTGGGGACCAGCAGCAGATCGAACTCCCGGGCCTTGAGGCAGAAGGCGTTGGCGTCCTCTTCCAGCGCCTTCGGGAAGATATAAAATGTACCGCCGGGGCGCTCCACCTCAAAACCCAGCTCGGTGAGCTTATCGTACAGCAGGTTCATGTTCGTCTCGTAGACGGACAGATCGCTGGTGACGTCGAGGCACTCGGCAGTGGCTTTCTGGATGATGCTGGGCGGGCAGTTGTGGCCAGTGAAGCGGGAGATCTGGGCCATCATGTCCACCAGCACGTCTTCGCCCTCGCAGCCGGGCCGGACGGCCACATAGCCCAGACGTTCGCCGGGCAGGCTCAGGCTCTTGGAGAAGGAGAAGCAGGTCAGGGTGTGGGGGTAGAACGCTGCCGGGTAAGGCACCTTTTTGCCGTCGAAGGCGATGTCACGGTAGGGCTCGTCACTGACGAGGAAGATGTTGTGGCCGAAAGCCTTGCTCTTCTCGGTCAGGATGTCGGCCAGACGGCTCAGGGTCTCGGCGGAGTAGACGACGCCGGTGGGGTTGTTCGGGGTGTTGATGAGGACGCAGGTGACGTTCTCGGTCAGCATCTCTTCAAAGGCGTCGAGATTCGGCTGGAACGCCGGTGCCTGAGGCGGCACGACCTTCAGCACAGCGCCGGTCCCCTCCACATAGGGGCCGTACTCGGGGAAGTAGGGGGCGAAGGTCAGCACCTCGTCGCCGGGCTTGGTCACAGCGCGGACGGCGTGGGCGATAGCGCCCGCCGCACCGGTGGTGGGGAAAATATCCTTCTGCTCATAGGGCAGGCCGAAGGTCTTTGCCAGATGGGCCGCAACGGCGGTGCGGAAGCCCGGGTCGCCCTGACTGGGGCAGTAGCCGTGGAGGGCGACAGGCTCTTCCTCTGCCAGCAGGGTCTGCATGGCTTTGGTGAACTTGTCCGGGCAGGAGACGCTGGGGTTGCCCAGCGAGTAGTCGAACACATTCTCATAGCCGATCTCGGCGGCGCGCTGTTTGCCGTACATGAACGTCTCGCGGATGACGCTCTTGTGGCCCAGCATGGCGCGGTAAGTCTCGTTCAGCATAATACTTTCCCTCTTTTTCTTATTGATCCTCTTCCGGCAGAGCGGAGGCATAGCTCTGCTCCACCTTCACCATACAGCAGTATCTCGGGTCCTGCTCCTTGACGAAATTGCACATCTCGGCCAGCCGCGCGTCCTTGTCGCCGGTGTAGCCAGCCGGGAACACGAGGTCGAACAGCACGTTGGTGTGGCTGTCCCCCGGCACGATGCGCAGGTCATGGATGGACAGACGAGGGTCCATCTGGCGGGCTTTTTCCATCAAACGGCTCCGCAGGACGCCTACGGCGGCGTCCGACGTCACGATGGGGTCGTAGTGGATGGTGACCTGTAAGTGGTCTTTTTTCAGGAAATCCCGCTCGATGTTGTCGATGATGTCGTGGGCTTCCAGCGGGTCGGCCTCGGCGGGGAACTCGATGTGGAGCGAGGCGAACTGATGCCCCGGGCCGTAGTCGTGGACCATCAGATCGTGGACGCCCAGCACCCCCGGGTAGCTCATGACGGTGTGTTCGATGTGCTCCACCAGCTCCGGCGAAGGGCTCTCGCCCAGCAGGGGGCTGAGGGTGTCCATCATAAGCCCCCAGCCCGACCAGAGGATGAACGCCGCCACGGCCACGCCCATGAGGCCGTCCAGCACGTCCCAGCCCGTCAGGTGGGAGAGGACAGTGGACAGAAGCACGGCGCTGGTGGTCAGCACATCGTTCCGGCTGTCGGCGGCGGTGGCCATCAGGGTCTCGGAGTTGATACGCTGTCCGATGGTCTTATTGAAGCGGCTCATCCAGAGCTTGACGCCGATGGACGCCGCCAGCACCCCCACACTGAGCCAGCTGAACACCACTGCCGTCGGATGGAGCACTTTGAGCGCGGATTCTTTCAGCAGCGAAAGCCCGATGGCGAGGATGGTGACGCAGACCACGAGGCCCGCCAGATATTCGTACCGGGCGTGGCCGTAGGGATGCTTTTCGTCCGGGCCTTTGGCCGCCAGCCGGAAGCCCACGAGGCTCACCACGTTGGACGAGGCGTCCGAAAGGTTGTTCAGGGCGTCGGCCATGATGGCGATAGAGCCAAACAGCGTCCCCGCCGCCAGCTTGCCCAGACAGAGCAGGAGATTGCAGGCCATGCCCACGAGGCTGGCCAGATTGCCGTAGGCCGTGCGGACGGCGGCGTTCTTGGTATCGTCCGGGTGCCGGACGAACAGGCGGATGAGCAGTTGTGTCATAAAATTCCCTCTCAGCAGGTATTTCGATGCTACCAGTATAGCACTGCACTTTATGGTTTTGAAGTATTTCGGTAAAATTTTTCGGGTATGCAAAGCCCCCGGCGGGGAAGTTCCCTGCCGGGGGCGGCGTTTTCAGCGCAAAGGGCCTTACTTATCGGAAGGCTTGCTCAAGTCGATGCTGCGGATGATCTTGCGCACGGGCAGCACGCTCTTGGCGTTCATGGACAGCTCGTCCACGCCCATCCGCAGGAAGGTCTCGGTGAGGGCGGTGTCCGCGCCCAGCTCGCCGCAGATGCCCACCCAGATGCCGTGGCGGTGGCCCGCGTCGATGGTCATCTTGATGGCCCGGAGCACAGCGGGGTGGTGCGGGTTGAAGAAGGGCTCCAGCTTTGCGTTCTGGCGGTCCAGAGCGCAGGTGTACTGGGTCAGATCGTTGGTGCCGATGGAGAAGAAGTCGCACTCCTCGGCCAGCTCGTCGGCGATGAGGACAGCGGCGGGCGTCTCGATCATGGTGCCGACCTCCAGCTTCTCGTCGAACTTCTTACCCTCAGCCCGCAGTTCCGCGCGGCACTCATCCAGCACGGCCTTGGCATCCTGCAGCTCCCGCAGGCTGGTGATCATGGGGAACATGACGCTCATGTTGCCGTAAGCGGAAGCGCGGAGCAGGGCGCGCAGCTGGGTCTTGAAGAAGTCCTTCCGGGTCAGGCAGATGCGGATGGCGCGGTAGCCCAGCGCGGGGTTTTCCTCGTGGTCGAGCTTCATGTAGTCCACAGTCTTGTCTGCGCCGATGTCGCAGGTGCGGACGACCACCTTGCGGGGTGCAAGGCTCTCGAGCACCTGCTTGTATGCCTCAAACTGGTAGTCCTCCGTCGGGAAGTCCTTGCAGTTGAGGTAGACGAACTCGGTGCGGAAGAGGCCGACGCCGTCGGCGTCGTTCTGCTGCACAGCGCCCACGTCGCTCATGCCGCCGATGTTGGCAAAGACGTTGATGGTCTTGCCGTCGAGGGTGGTGTTGGACTTTCCCTTGAGCTCCTGCAGCAGGGCCTGCTTTTTCTGGTCTTCCTGCTGGCGCTTTTTCAGGCTCTTGAGCAGGTCGGGGGTGGGGTCAACGTAGACACAGGCGTTGTAGCCGTCCACGACCGCCATCTTGCCGTCCCAGTCGTCCTGGATGACCTTGCACTGGATAAGGGCGGGGATGTTCATGCTGCGGGCGAGGATGGCGGTGTGGCTGTTGGAGCTGCCCTCCCGGGTGATGAAGCCCAGCAGCAGGCTCTTGTCCATGCGGACCGTCTCGGACGGGGCCAGGTCCTCAGCCACGAGGATGCTGGGCTCCGTCCCCTGCAAAGTAGCATTGTCCACGCCCTGCAAAATGTCGAGGATGGCCTGCGCAATGTCGATGACGTCGGCGCTGCGGGCCTGCAAATAGGGGTCATCCATGGCGGCGAAGACGGCGGCCTGATTGTCGCCGGCGGTCTTGACGGCGTACTCAGCGCACTTGTGCTGGCCGTTGATGATCTCCTTGATGGCGTCCACGAAGTCGTCGTCATCCAGCATCATGGCGTGGATGTTGAACACCTCGGCGATGTCCTCGCCGGCCTCGGCCAGAGCCTTCTCGTACAGAGCGGTCTGCTGGTCGATGGCCTTGGCGCGGGCGTCCTCAAAACGGGCCACTTCAGCGGCGGTGTCGGCCACTTCGGCGGCAGAGATGACGGTATCTTTTTTCTTATAGATCTTCAGCTTTCCGATGGCAATGCCATTCAGGATGCTTTTACCGGTACCTACCTGCATTGCAATTTCTCCTTATTCTTGCTGTTTTGTGTTCCGTAACAAAAAGCCCCCGCAGGACATTCCCCGCAAGGGCTTCTCATCACGCTGGGCGATCAGACGTTCTCGCTCAGGAATTTCTGGATAGCTTCGGCGCAGGCGGCTTCGTCATCGCCCTCCACCTTGATGGTGACGGTGTCGCCCTGCTTGACGCCCATGCCCATCAGGGCCATCAGCTTGCGCAGGTCGCAGGTCTTGCCGCCCTTTTCGAGGGTGGCGGTGCTGGCAAAGCCCTTGGCCACCTTGACGAGCAGACCGGCGGGACGGGCGTGGATGCCGCAGGCATCCTTAACGGTATACTGGAATTCCTTCATGATCATTTTCTCCTTACTTCATCCGGTCCTCCTGGGCAGCTCACCCTGCCCCTCGGGACGCAGCACTCGAACCTTCCGGCTGCCGGATGTCTACCTTTATTATAAACCTTAGTCGTTCTTTTTTCACCCTTTCATATTGCCGATTTTTTATCAAAAATTTTAGTAACATTTAACAGAATCTTTCTGCAAAAATACCACTACTGCACAATTATTCTGTTTCACCGCACTTTTTCGTGCAGAATGACGGTTATTCGACGGGGTAGCCCTCGGCGTCCAGCGGCAGGTCGGTATACTGCACGGGCTGCTCCTGTGCAGCGTCCGGCTCGCCGGAAGTCTGCTGGGCCTGACCCTCTGCGCCCAGCTCGCCGTCGTGGCGCTCTCCCCAGTCCCCGCTGAAATCTTCGCCCGAGGTCTGCTGGGCCTGCCCGTCGGTCAGTTCATCCTCGTGCCGTTCGCCCCAGTCCCCGCTGAAGTCCTCGCCGGACACCTGTTCGGCCTCCTGCAGGGCCATCGCGGTCTGGGCGTCTTTCAGCCCGGTGACGGTGCCGGAGGGCTTTTCCAGCAGGTACGCGCCCACGGCCTTTTTCTTGTAGACCAGCAGCACGCCGTAGCTGCTCACATCGCCCCGGCTGGCCGCCGGGATGAGCGCTGTCCACTTCTCCACCGTCTTGCCCTTGTAGCGGGTCAGGTCCATGCCGCTCTGCTGCACCACCCCGTTAAAAGCCGAAAAGCTGTCGTCCCACTTGCGGGGGATCTTGACCTTATCGGCGGTGATGGACGCGCCGTCCACGTCCAGTCCGTAGCCTGTGAACCAGGTCTGGATGTCCTGCGCACTCTCGATCTTATTACCTGCCGCCGCGACAGCCACCGAGCGGGTGCTGATGTACCGCCCCAGCATGGCACTGAACACCACCAGCGCACAGCACATCGCCCCCACGCCCAGCTTCTTGACGCTTGCCTTACTCAGTGTGACCACAAACATACCCTTGCCTCCCACCCATTCAGATTTGTCCGTACAATATATGCGGGAGGCGGCGGCATCATGCAAAAACGGGACTGCTTTCCAGCAGTCCCGTCTCGTTTTTCTGATTCACTTTCCAGTGGCAGGCGTCTGGCGATAGATGCCCAGGCTGTTGTCCGGCATCGGCATCTCCACCCGGGAGGCACGGTCGTTCACGGCCACCATCATCGCGGCCATTGCGGCCAGCACCACGGCAATGATGAGCCACTTTACAAAATTCGGCAGTTTTTTCATTTGTTACATCCTCAGTTGGTTTTCGGTCGGCAGAGGGTGCGGGCGCGGGCCAGCAGTTCCGCCGCCTCCGGCCCGGAAAGCCGTTTCACCCACGCCGGGCGCTCTGCTGCGCCCGGGCCGGTGCTGTCAGCTTCCGCAAAGCTGGCAAGGCCGGTATCGGTGCGGTCATTCCATGCGATAAAACCTTCCGGCGCGATGTGGGCGCCGAGGCGGCAGTCCAGCACCGCCGTCTTGCCCTCGGGACGCCACGGACGGCCCAGATAGACACTGCCCGGCGGGCAGTCCGACACGAGATCGCAGTTCCAGAACACAAAGCCCAGTCCATCGGCTTTGCCCGAAGGAGCTGTGACATAGCTGTGAGGGATGTGGTTGTCCACCGTGCGGATGACGCAGTTTTCGAAGAGGGCGTCGCCGCCGCCGAAGATGAAATCAATGTCGCCCGCGATCTCACAGTCGGTGTAGTACTGGGCGGTCGGTTTGCGGGGCGCAAGACTGCGCGGGCCGAGAAAGCCGTCCTTCTCCCGCTCCTTTTCGGGCAGCGGGGCGCAGAAGAGTGTGTCCTGACTGCCCAGCAGCTTGACCCGGCGGAACACCGCCCGGGTGCTGTCCACATAGGCCGCAACGGCCTGCCCGGCTTTCGCGCCCGGGCCGGCGTCGTTTTCGATCGTCATGTCCTCCACGCAGAGCGTTTCGCCGCTGAAAAAGGCGGTATAGCTGCGGAAGGTATGGGTGGGCCGCCCGTCCTTGTGGGGCAGCTTGCCGCCGTCGCCCCACACGAGTTTTGTCTTATCTGCACCCGCCCCCCGCAGGGTGATGCAGCGCTTTTCGCAGACCAGCTTTTCCCGGTAAATGCCGGGGCCGACCTGCACCAGTGCTTCCTCCTCATAGGGTACGGCCAGCACCGCCTCCGCGATGGACGCGAAGTCGCCGCTGCCGTCCTGTGCAACTGTAACTGTCAGCATATATGTCTCTCCTATGATCGTTCTAGATACTGACAAGTATACCCTCTCGCCGCCCAAAAAGCAACTCAACTGTTTTCGAGCCGGAGAACAGCGGCGGTAATGTCGTCGGGACGGCCCCGCTGGACGGCTCGGGCGCGGGCGGCTTCCACCAGCTTTTTCGCCAGAACGTCGGGCTGTTCTGCCTTGGCAGCGGAGAGTTCCAGCTGCTGCATCACCCAGCCGGGGCCGTCCACCAGGAGGCCGTCCGACACCAGCACCACATAGTCCCCCGCCGCCAGATGCACCACCCGGCTCTGCCCGCTGACGCCGCCGAGGATGCCCATCGGCAGGCTGGCTTCGCCCACAGCCCGGGCCTTGCCCCCATGCACGAGGAAGCCCGGGGCCGCACCTGCCTTGAAGAGCCGGGCTGTGCCGGTATAGAGGTCTACGCTCACGAGGTCGAGGGTCGCGCCGCTCTCCTCGTCGCTCTTGAGGGCCAGTGCCACGTTCACGAGCCGGGCCGCAAGCTCTGCGGTAAAGCCCGCTTTGAGCAGGCGTGCCGTCAGCTCTGCGGCGAGGTTGCCGTCTACTGCCGCCGGGCGTCCGGTCCCCATGCCGTCGCAGAGTATCATCTGGGCCGCCGCTGCGCTGCAGAACTGCTGGACTGCGTCGCCGGAGATCTCGCCCCGCGCCGCCGCGCCCGCCGTGCCGAATACGGCCCGGAGCAGGGGCTTTTCGGCAAAGAGCAGGGTGGTCATCCCCTTGCAGGAGAGCACCTGCGGCGGTTCGAGGCTGCGGCGGCAGATGCGCCCCACCTCCTCGGCCAGAGCGGCCAGCTCTTTTTCATTGAAGCGGGTGCGGGGCAGCGTCACCGCCGCCCGGGTGCGGCCCAAATCGTCCAGCGTCACAGCACATTCCAGCGGCGGCGTCCCCAGCTGAGCGAACAGCGCCGACACCCGGCCAGACTTGTAGGGCTCCGGGCTTCCGGGACGCCCCAGCTGTTCGCTGAGGACGCCCAGTGCATCGGCCACGGCGCTGTACTGCTCCGTGAGGGCCGTCCGCATGGCCTCGGAGTGGACGCGGGCCTCCCGGCGGCTGCGGTAGAGTGCAAACGCCTTGTCCCCCGCCGCGCAGAGCGCCGCCGGGTGGATGCACCGCGCCAGCTGACCGGGCAGAAGCGCCGCTTCCAGATGGCCTTTTTCTTCCAGAATGGGGCGCAGGGCCTCCATTCCTTCCAGGGTGGAGGCGTGCTCCTGCTTCCAGCAGACTTCCCGCCGTCCGCAGTTGGCGCAGAGGCCGTCGTGGATGTTGTCGATGACCCAGCGGAAACTCTCGCACCGGCGTGGAAAAGCGTCGTACACCTCGTTCACCGTCTCCGCCAGTGAGGAGAGGCTTTCGGCCACCGCTTCCAGCCGGGTCGCGGCGGCAGAGAGGCGCGGCCGCTCGTCGCCGGGCGGGTCGTCCTCTTTGAGGGCAGGCATCAGCCAGCCCGCAGGCAGCAGGGCGCAGAGTCCCGCACCCGCCCCGGCACTGAGCAGAAAGCTGAACGCCCCCGCCAGCGGTTGGACGCAGAGCACCCCCGCCACACAGCCGCCCGCATAGGCCGCAAGCCCCTCCACCCGTCGCGCCGGGGCAAGCACTGCCGCAGCGGCACACCCACAGGCAAGCCCGGCGGCGGCAGGCGCAAGGGCAGGGTCTGACGCGGCCAGAGCCGCACCCGTCACCCCGCTGAAAGCCAATGCCTCCAGCGGCAGGCCCTTGCAGCAGAGGGCCAGCTCTGCCGCCGCACAGGCCATCACCCCGGGCAGGAAGAAGCCAAAGCTCATCCCGCCCAGTGCGGTGGCCACAGCGGCAGACAAGATCAGACTGCCCATGCCCGGCTTTTCGGGCGGGAAGCGCCGCAGGCCGTACCCCGCCGCTGCTGCCAGCAGGGCGTCGCCGCCGCAGAACAGGATGGTCTGAACGCCGTTTTCCTCCCCCGCCGCGAAGCAGACTGCGCTTCCCACCAGTGTGCCGCAGCCAGCCGCCACCGCCGGGACGAATCGGCCGGGCCAGAGCCACCGTGCCGCTACCGCCGCACCCAGTGCGCAGAGCAGGCAGACGCTCTCCACGGTCAGCGTGCCGAAACTCCGGGCCAGCACCCCCAGTGCGGCCCCAGCGGCTCCCACAGCGAAGCAGTCCTCCGCAAAGCCCAGCGTCAGCCCCAGCCCGAAAGGCATCAGCGCACCGTACAGCACGGCCCAGCCTCCGGCCAGCCCCAGCAGGAACGCGCTCCCCTGCCGCAGGGCGGGCCGCACTGCCGCCCGCGCCCGGAGCGCACCGTTCACCCGCTTTTTCCCGTCCGTGAGCTGTATCGTCCGAAAAGACACCTGCATGAAAAAATCCCCGCTTTCCGGCGGGGATCTTTTGCAATATCACGCTGTGCTGTTCTGTTTCCCGCGCCTTCTGCGTATACTGTAGCGCAGGGCGCGCGCAGTTTTTGGCGGGGTGATGGAATGGGATAAAATCTCAGCAGAAGTAGTGCGCTTCGCCAAAAAGCGGCTCAGCCATTCAGCTTCTCGATGGCGGCCTTCACCCGCTCGAGGGTCGTTTCGCGGCCCATCATGCAGGCGAGGTCGGTGCCGCCGCCGGGGGTGCGCTGCTTGCCGGAGAGGGCGATGCCCAGCGGGTAGAGCAGCCAGCCATTCTTCTTGCCCAGCTCCTCGGCCTTGGCCTTGCAGGCGTCGAAGACGGTGTCACGGTCATTGAAGTCCAGTGCCTCGTCGCTCAGCACGGGCAGCAGGGCTTCCAGCGCCTCCTTTGCGGACTCAGGGGTGGTCTTCTGCTTCTTGTTGGCGTAGAGGCTCACGTCATACTCGGGCATGGCGTCGAAGAAGTCCAGCTGCTCGGGGATCTCGCCCAGGACCTCGCAGCGGGGCTGCAGGTTTGCACAGAGCAGCTTCTTGTTGATGGGGGTATGGACGGCGCTGTCGATCCAGGGCTCGGCCTTGGCGAGGAACTCCTCGGGGGACAGGCGGCGGATATACTCGGCGTTGATGGCCCGCAGCTTGAGAGGGTCGAAGATGGCGGGAGACTTGGAGATGCCGTCCGGCGTCCAGATCTTGACCAGATCCGCCAGAGAGAAGATCTCCTGCTCGGCGTACTCGCCCTTGGGGCTCCAGCCCAGCAGGCAGATGTAGTTCAGGATAGCCTCGGTCAGGTAGCCCTTTGCAACGAGATCCTGATAGCTGGCGTCGCCGTTGCGCTTGGACAGCTTGTTCTGAGCGTCCTTCATGACCGGCGGGCAGTGGATGTAGTTGGGGATGTTCCAGCCGAAAGCCTGGTACAGCAGATTATACTTCGGGGTGGAGGACAGATACTCGCTGCCGCGGATGACGTGGGTGATGCCCATGAGGTGGTCGTCCACGACATTTGCGAAGTTGTAGGTGGGCATACCGTCGGTCTTGATGAGGATCTGGTCGTCCATCTCGCTGTTGTTGACCTCGATGTGGCCGTAGACCATATCGTCGAAGCCGGTCACGCCCTCGCGGGGGATCTTCTGGCGGATGACGTAAGGCTCACCGGCGGCGAGGCGCTTTTCCACCTCTTCCCTGGGCAGGTCGCGGCAGCAGCCATCGTAGTGGGTCATCTCACCGTGGGCGCGCTGCTCGGCGTGGAGGGCTTCCAGACGCTCCTCGGTGCAGAAGCAGTAATAGGCCTTGCCCTCAGCCACCAGCTGCTCGGCATACTGCTTGAACATGCCCATGCGCTCGCTCTGGACGTAGGGACCGACGGGGCCGCCGATGTCCGGGCCTTCGTCCCACAGCAGGCCGGTCTCCCGCAGGGTGTTGTAGATGACATCCACAGCGCCCTCCACGTAGCGGCCCTGGTCGGTGTCCTCGATGCGGAGGATGAAGGTGCCGTCATCGTGCTTGGCCATCAGGTAGGTGTACAGGGCCGTGCGCAGGTTGCCAACGTGCATATAACCCGTAGGCGAGGGAGCAAAACGGGTGCGGATATTATTGTTCGGCATAATGATTTCTCCTTTTAATCTATCATAGGTTTTAATCTATCATAGGCAAATGAATTGCAAATATCTCTGCCTAAGTTTACCCTCTCCGGCCCTGTTTGTCAACGGAGACAGCAAAGAGGAGCGGCCTTGGACGCCCCTCTTTGCTTCTTTGAGAAGTTTTTGTCGAATCTGCCCGTTTAGATTGACGAATGGCTCAACTTTTTGTATACTGAACAGGCACGAAGTTGACAGAATTTTCCTGTTTTTCCTGCACAGGAACATTTTTTGCGTTGTGTCGGTGTAAACGACGCTCATTCTGCCATCTTTCCGGACACACTGAAAAGGAGAAATGAATATGAAAACAACTGGCATCGTTCGGGGCATCGATTCTCTGGGCCGCATCGTCCTCCCCAAGGAGCTGCGCACCAATATGCACATCGACAAGGACTCGAAGCTCGAGATCTTCGTGGAGGGCGATCAGATCATCCTCAAAAAGCACCGTCCCGCCGGCAGCTGCGATTTCTGCGGTGAGCTGGCGGCCGACATGGCCCAGTATGAGGGTTACTGCATCTGCCCCGCCTGCCGGGCCAAAATCGCTGCCCTGTAAACGGAAAAGGAGAATCACATGAGTCAGATGATCGACTTCACCCTGCCCTCCTGCGTACCGGGCCGGACGCTCCATGCATTCCGCTGTGTGCCGGAGGGTGAGGTGCGGGCCATCCTGCAGCTCTCCCACGGCATGGTGGAGTTCATCGACCGGTACAAGCCTCTGGCCGAGTATCTGGCCGCCCGGGGCATCCTCGTCACCGGCCACGACCATCTGGGCCACGGCGGCTCCATCCGCACCAGGGCGGATTACGGCTATTTCGCCCAGCCCGACGGCAACCGCGCCGTCCTCGACGACCTCCACGCTGTCACTGCGCTGACGAAGCAGCTCTATCCCGGCGTCCCCTATTTTCTGCTGGGCCACAGCATGGGCTCGTTCTACGCCCGGCAGTACCTTTGCGAGTGGGGCGGTGAGCTTGACGGAGCCATCATCATGGGTACCGGCTTCCAGCCCAAAGCGCTGGTCGCCACAGCCCGGACGCTCTGCCGGGTGCTGGCCGTCTTTTTCGGCTGGGAGCACCGCAGCAAGCTGGTGGCGAACCTCTCCTTCCTCGGCTACAACAGGGGTCTCGAGGGCCGCACGCCTCAGGACTGGCTCAACCGTGACCAGGCCGAAGTGGACAAGTACCGCGCCGACGAGCGCTGCATGTTCACCTTCACCCTGAACGCCTACTACAGCATGTTCACAGGCATCCTGCGGCTGTACGACCCCGCCGTTCTGGCCGGGGTGCCGAAGGACCTGCCCCTTCTCTTCCTCGCCGGTGACGCCGACCCTGTGGGCGAGCGCACCGCCGGAGTCCAGCGGGCTATCCAGAGCCTCCGGGACGCCGGCGTCGGGAACATCGAGTCGAAATTCTACCCCGGCGCCCGCCACGAGCTGCTGGTGGAGACGAACAAAGCCGAGGTGTTTGCGGACATCGCCGACTGGCTGAACAAACAGATCTGATAAACATAACGGGGCTGTTGTGCAACAGCCCCGTTTTTTGTTTTTCTTCTTTACTTTTTGGCTACCCAGCCGTCCACGACAGCCACAAGGGCCTTGCCCCGGCGGCCCAGAATTTTAGGCAGCAGGATGCGGGCCATAGCCCAGACGCCGGAGAAGTTGTACAGGATGATGAGGGCGGTGATGATGCCCGTCCAGAGGCCGTACAGCGGCGTATCGGCCAGCAGCACGAAAGCCTCGAACACCAGCGCGGCGGCGTTGACGAGGACGCGGCCCGGGTGGACGCGCATCCCGATCATGCCGTGGGCATCCATGGCGCGGAGAGTGAACACCAGCCCGAGGCCGAGGAAGGACGCATAGGTCGCACCCACAGGACCCCACCACTTGATGAAGAAGTAGTTCATGAGGCAGTTGCTGATGGCACCGGCCATCATGGTGACCATGCTGCGCTGGGACTTCTTATTCACGACATAGACGCTGTTCATGAACTGGTTGAAGCAGCTGCAGGTAGACGCCAGCACGAGGAACGGCACGAAGTGCCATGCGTAATAGTAGTTGGACTTCATGACGTGCATGACCGGGCGGCAGAGCCAGATGATGCCCGCTGCACAGCAGAACAGCACGCTGGAATAGGTGCGGAAGATCTGGGTAAAGAACCTGGCTCTCCCCTCTTCCTCGGTGACAGCCGACAGCTGCCATGCGTCGTAGAAGATAAGGCCCAGCGTCGTGAGGATGGTGGGCAGGAAGTAGCCGGTGGAGAGCAGGCCGCTCCATGCGTCGCCGCTGTGGCCGTCGAGGCCGTCGCACATCTCACGCACAAAGAACAGATCGGAGGCGTTGATGATCCAGAAGCTTATCTGGGCCGGTATCATGGGCAGCGAGAAGTGGAGCATCTGCTTCCAGAGGGTCTTGTTGATGCCCTTCAGCTCGATGAAATCCCAGAGCTTGCCGGTGAACATCAGGAAGAGTACGCTCACGAAGTCGCCGCTGATGATGGCCAGCAGATAGCCGTTGGCACCCCACTTGAAGCCCACCAGATAGAGCACATAAAACGCCATGGTCGCCACGGTGCAGAGCACGCCGTCCACGGCCACCAGCTTGTTCCACTGGCGGCTGCGCACGAACTGGGTGCAGAGGGTGCGCAGGCAGCTCATCAGGACATAAATATAAATGAGCAGGCCGTACTGGGCCATATCGGGCAAAAACTGCGCCACCGGCCAGCAGAGCACGAGGATGCCGAAGCCGCCGAGGATGGTGAGCAGGCCGTTGGTGAACACCTGCTTTTCGCTGTTGCCCTTGTCGAGGCCGAAGCGGATGATGGCGTTGGACATACCCATCGACACAAAGGGGATGAGCAGATTGGCGTACTGGCTCAAAATCTTCGACAGGCCGAGGTCGGAGATTTCGGCCATCGCGTAGGTCAGGAAGGGCTGGACGATGAGCGTCAGCAGCTTGGACGAAAAGCTGCTGATGGCAAAGATGATGGTATTGCCGGCGAGCTTCGAATATTTATCGCCGCCGGAGGTCTTTTCGCTTTCCAAAAGATTTTCTCTCCTATTTTAATAAATCCCGCCGGGCTTTCCAGTCCGGCATCAGCTTCGCCACTTCGGCCCAGAAAGCCGGGCTGTGGTTGGGCTGCAAAAAGTGGCAGTACTCATGCACTACCACATAGATCTGTGCCGCCTCGGGCATATTGTAGAGCTGGAGCGCGAAGGTGATCTGGCGCTTTGCCATGTGGCAGACGCCCCAGCGGCTGGTCATGCTGCGCACTTTGATGGTGGGCTTCTGCCCGCCCAGCACCCCGGCAAAGGCCGGGTAGACCTTGTCGCTCATGGCCGTGAAGTGGGCCAGGGCGGCCGCCTTGTCGGGCAGCTCCTCCTGCCGCTTTTCGCGGGCAGCCTGCCGGGCCTGTGCAGCCCGTATCCACTCCGCCTCGGCGATGACGTAGGCGTCAGCCGCTTCCATCGTCGTGCGCAGGGGGATGCTGAGGGCCACGGTGCCGTCCCGCCGGACGTGGAGGTTGAGCCGCTTGACCCGCCCCCGCGTCAGCTCATAAGGGATGCCCCCGGCCGCTCGCAGCATCACGCGCTCTTTTTGCATCTGCGCAGCTCCGCAAAGGGCAGCTGAGACAGCACGACGGCGGCGAAGATGAGGGCGCAGCCTGCGCTCTCCCGCATCGAAAGGTTCTGGCCCAGCAGCAGCCAGCCGCCCAGCGCACTGAATACGCTTTCCAAACACATGATAAGGCTGGCGATGGCGGGATTCAGATCTTTCTGGCCCAGGATTTGAAGCGTATAGCCCGCGCCGCTGGACATGACGCCGCAGTAGACCACCGGCAGAAAGTTTGCGCCGTACTCTGCCAGCGTGGGCGTCTCGAAGATCAGCGCCGCCGCAGAGCTCTCCACAGCCACCACGATGAACTGGATGAGGCTCAGCCGCACACCGTCCACAAGCGGCGAAAAGTGGTCGATGGACATGATCTGGAAGCTGAACAGCACGGCGCAGCTGAGAAGTATCCAGTCGCTGGTCTCAATGCCGCCGAAGCCGTTCTTCATGCAGAGCATATACAGGCCCGCCACGGCGATGACCATGCTGACCCAGAGCTGAGCGCTGCCCTTCCGGCCCAGAAAGAGGCCGAACACCGGCACCAGCACGACGTACATGGCCGTCAGGAACGCGGCCTTGGCCGTGGACGGGTTGATGGTGATGCCGATCTGCTGAGCCGCAGAGGCCGCGAACAGGAAGGTGCCGCAGACGAGGCCCGCCGCCAGCAGGGTCTTTCGCTCCGACTTCTCCTTCGGCCAGCCGTAGGGCTGGCCCTGTTTTTTGCGCACGGCGTCGAAAGCGAACACGGTGGGGATCAGCACGAGGACAGCCAGCCAGCTGCGCCCTGCGAGGAAGGAATAGGCCCCCATGCCGGAGCCTGCGCTCTGGGCTACGAAAGCCGTACCCCAGATAAAGGCGCAGAGCATCAGCATGAGCGAATGTTTGGTCTGTGTCTTCATCCTGCGATGCCCTCCACCTTGAGTCCGCCATAGAGGTAGTAGCGGCTGGAATCGTAGGAGATGGTCAGGCGGTAGCTGGCCGCCGGGTCCAGCCCGGAGATGACGCAGCGGTAGTTCTGACCATCGGTCTTGATATAATAGGTGCTTCCGTTGACGTACTGTGCGCCGCCGGCCACCTTCTGCCAGACAGACACCTTGTACCGCTGGGTACCCTCGGCGGTGCCGTAGCCGGTGATGGTCAGGCTGCCGCCCGGGACGGTGAAGTAATCGGTCTGGCGGCTCCAGATGCCGTTGAACACGAGGTTCAGGCTCCCGTTCACCGCCGCCGAGGCATACTTGGCCGAGGCGTCAGCAATGCCCTCGAGGTTCAGCGGGTCGCTGGTCAGTTCGGCCCAGCGGGTGCTGTCCTCTTCCTGCACCTCATTGTCCGCGCTGTTCTTCATGTCCAGCACAGTCTTGACGCCGGATGCAGCCACAAGCAGCACCAGCACCGCCACGACGAGCAGGGCGATTCGCTTTATCTTTTTCATGATCTTTTATCCTCAAATTTTGTTTTAACACGAGGTTTTACACGATTCTTAAAAGTTATTTTCGCAAGCAGGGTGCGCCGAATGACGAGGATTTTTGTCGGCAGACAAGGCGGTTTTTCGAAGCAATCCTAGGCGGATTGCGAGGAAAATCAACGCAGTATGCAGGCAAAAAGACCGCTCAGGCGGTGTGCAACGCTTACGAAAATAGCTTTTAATAGTATACCGCATTTTGCTTTTCCATACAAGAGTTCAGGCTGTAGTCAGAGCGGCCAGCGCCGCACGTTCGGCGTCGGCAAGCTCCGGCCGGGCTGACCGGAACAGCGAATCGTACCGGTAGAGCGCCCAGCCGCCCGCGCCGAGGCTATGCAGACTTTCCACCTGCCGGGCAAGAGCGCTGCCCGTACACCACTGGCTCTGGCTGTCCTCGTTGGCACCGCCGTCCCCCTCGCCGATGCGATAGGCCCCCAGCCCGAAGTAGAGGGCCGTGGATGCCGCCCGGGGCATGGCCAGCCACTCCGGCACGATGTTCTCAAAGGCGAAGCGGGTGCTGCCCGACTGGAGGGTATAGCCGCAGCCCCAGTATATCTGCGGGCAGAGGTAGTCCACCACGGCGTTTTCTCCCTCGGCGGCCAGCCATGCTTTCACGTCGCTGTACTGCTGGCCGAGGTCGTTGTCGGGGTTGCCCTGCGGGCTGACGCCAAAGCGGAGGGTGGCGTCGGCAGCTTTGACGGCATCGTGGGCCGCTTTCACCAGCGCGGTGACGTTCTGCCGCCGCCATGCGGCCAGATCCCCCGCACCGCTGGCGGCGAACTGGGCCGCGTCCAGCGCGGCGTCTGTCGTGGGGTAAAAGTAGTCGTCGAAGTGGATGCCGTCCACAGCATAGTTCTGCACCAGCTCGGCCACGCCCTGCACCACATAGTCTGCGGCTTCCGGGATAGCCGGGTTCAGGTACAGCCCCTCGCCCACGGCGCAGACCCACTCGGGATGTACATTGGCAAGGTTATTTTCCGCCAGCGCGGGCGGCATCTTCGCCGAGGAGCGGAGGCGGTAGGGGTTCACCCACGCTTCCAGCGAAAGGCCCCGGCTGTGTGCTTCGGTGATGAGGACGTCCAGCGGGTCGAAGCCGGGGTCCTGCCCCTGTACGCCGGTGCAGAGATGGCTCCACGGGAAGAGGGTGCTCCTGTAAAGAGCATCCCCGAAAGGCCGCACCTGCGCGATGACGGTGTTCAACCCGATGGACAGACAGTTGTCCATCAGCTCCGCCGCACCGGCACGGAAGGCTTCTTCGGAGGAAAAGTCCATCCCGGCCCATTCCAGATAGCTCACCCAGACGGCCCGCCATTCACCCGTGGGCAGGGCGGCGTTTGGCTCTGCTTCGTCCGTCGGCGGCACCGACGACGCCGAGGCCGTCTGGCCCCGGCCCAGCATCACCGCCGCCCCGGCCAGAGCGGCGCAGCCGGCCCCGGTCAGGAACGCCCGCCGCCCGAACCGGCCCCGCCGGGCGAGGCGTCTTCTCCCCCGCTGGGTCATGCGTCCTCCTGCATCTTATAGAGGCTCAGCGCCGCCCAGCCCCGGGCGCAGGCCAGCAGCACCCAGAGCAGGTTCGTCCAGAAGCCCAGCGCGGCCATGCCGCCGTATTTCGCCATCAGCAGGAAGAACAGGTGGAGCGCTTCGGCGGCACCCACCAGCTGCAGCTGGCGCTGGATGGCCATGCCGCGCTTGTACTCAGTGCTGAGCAGCAGCGGCCACGCCAGCGCAGAGCAGAGGTAGCCCGCCCAGCCGTTGACCATGTAGCTCACCATCAGCAGCACGAACACGCCGGTGAAGTTGCGTTTTTCCCAGCTTGCAGAGCCTTTTTCCGCCGCGAGGAAAAGGGCCGCGATGCCCGCCGCGGCGAATGCGATCTGCTCGATGAGGCCGAAGCTGGCGCCGCTCAGGACGGCAAAGCCGTTGAGCATGGAGGCCGCTGCGGAAGCCAGCAGCAGGAAATACCAGGTCTTTCGCGTGAATTTGAGTTTCATATCGTCCCTCCCGCCCGCAGAAAGGGCGCAGGCTCCCCATCAGTTTTTGGAATTTTTCAAATATTATAACACATTTCGGGGCGTGTTGTGTTACAATAAGGAAAACTCGACACAAATTCCATCGGGAGGCGCACATGAACGCTGTTTTTTCCATCCTTCTTCTCGCGGCCATTCTGGGCTTTATCGTATTTCTGCTGTCTAAAAAAGACCAGAACCGCCGCAGCCAGTACGGCCCCAGCGGCCTGTCCGAGTTCCGCACCGACCTGCCGCTGGACGACTGCTTCGACCGGCTGGACCAGCACAGCCCGGACGATGTCTTCGCCTACGAGTGCCGCCGGGAGAACGACGGCGGCTTCACCCTCCACCTGACGCTCCATCAGCCCACCCAGCAGCCGCTGGACACCCTCTACACCCTCCGATTCGACCCGGGCCGCCAGACCATCGTGACCCTCATCTTCATCCGGGAAGCTTTTGGCTACAAAGAGCCGCTGTTCCAGCCCGCGATGCTGGACGAGTTCATGCTGAGCAAGTTCGACGCCCGCCGCACAAAATAATTCCGGCAAAGGGATTTGCTTTTTTCTGATTTTTTGGTATACTTATAGTTAGTCCATGTGCGGCAGACCGCCGTCTTCGTGGGCCAGTAGCTCAGTTGGTCAGAGCTGGCGGCTCATAACCGCTTGGTCGCGGGTTCAAGTCCTGCCTGGCCCATACAGAAAAAAGACACCCTTTCGGGTGTCTTTTTTGTATTTCAGGCGCTTTTATTCCCCATCCTCTGCGGGCAGCTGGTTCCACAGGCGGGGTACATATCACAGAGCACATGATACGCTGGCCGTTTTTGTTTGCCCCCATTGCGGCAGATCCTGCTTTCTGCCGCAAATTGCATCAGATCCCGCCGTTTGCTCAATGAGTATTTCCCGCCGTCCCGTTATACTGGGAGGGAAATGGAATTAAACGATGGAGGAACAGACCATGAAATACGGTGTCATCGATGTGGGTGGCGGCCTGCGGGGCATTTACGGCGCTGGCGTGCTGGACCGCTGCCTGGAGGAGGACCTCCGCTTCGATCTCTGCATCGGCGTTTCGGCGGGCAGCGCCAATATGGCGTCCTATCTGGCAGGCCAGCATGGGCGGAACAAGCCCTTTTACGATGAATACTCCTTCCGCAGGGAGTACATGAGCGTGCACAACCTCATCCGCAAGCACTCCTATCTCGATCTGGGCTATGTCTACGGCACCCTCAGCAATGCAGGCGGCGAGAATCCGCTGGATTATGCGGCGCTTGCCCGCAGCCCGGCAGAGCTCTGCGTGGTGGCCGCTAATGCACAGAACGGCGAGGCGCAGTATTTCACCAAGGCAGACCTCCACCCGGACGACTACCGCATCCTCATGGCGTCCTGCTGCATCCCGGTCATCGACCAGCCCTGCGTCATCGACGGCGTGCCTTATTTTGATGGCGGCCTGGCCGACCCCGTCCCGCTGGAATGGGCCTTTGCCCACGGCTGCGACCGGGTGGCTCTCATCCTGACCAAGCCCATCGGGCTGGTGAGTAGTGATGCCCGGGACAAGCATCTGGCACACCTGCTGCAGTCGCATTACCCCGCTGCAGCCGAGGGCCTGCGCCGCCGGGCATGGCGGTACAACACGGCTGTCCAGCGGGCGCAGGAGCTGGAGCGACAGGGCCTTGTCTGCATCATCGCCCCGGACAGCACCGAGGGAATGTCCACCCTGACCAAGAACCGCGCCGGCCTTGAAAAAATGTACGCCAAAGGCAAACAGGACGCCGAAGCGCTGGTGCGGTGGATGCAAAACACCAAACAAGATGAATCGGTGGGCACCTAGAGATAAAACCCGTTCACTTCCCTTGACAATATCCGCCCCGGACATTATACATATGATATGTACATACAGACAAAGGAGCCTGGAGCGGTATCGCTCTGGGCTTTTTGCATTTTGTTGTTCTGCTGCGGACAGATAGAGGGGGTCCGCAGCAGAGGAGTAGAAAACCTCCTTCCCGAT
>OLPD01000489.1_pt1 | contig 29635 bp, 27 predicted proteins | sample 1672111 | NCBI WGS metagenome assembly OLPD01 (sample SAMEA3136646, study PRJEB25190) | human gut metagenome
GTCTTATTATATCACTTCTGGCAGTATCGCGCCTACTTTTCTGTGCGGTATTGCCCTAAATAGAATTCAAAATGTAAGTGGTTGCCGGATGAATTTCCGGTGCTGCCCACGTAACCGATCACGTCGCCCTGATGCACATACTGCCCATAAGATACCGCCACACTGGATAGATGCGCATACAGCGTGTCTACGCCCTCTGCGTGGTTGATTTTAACGTAATAGCCCCATGAGTAGCCCCACGAATCCGACGCATTTGCAACGGTCACTTTGCCGTCTGCGGCTGCATACACCGGCGTGCCCTCCGGCATACCGATGTCCATTCCTTTGTGCGGCGAACCGCTGTACATGCCGCCGAAATGCTGCGTGATGTTCTGCTCCCATCCCGGCTCAAGCGGTGCGCATAGACCGTGTGCATTCAGACTTCCCGGATACGTTCCCGAAATCGTACCGAACGTATAGCATCGCAAAAATTGCTCGATATAATTCGGGTTCCCGTAAGTGCTGCCGCCGCCCATTTTTTTCGAATAAGCTCTCGCGCACTCGACTGACCATACCCCGCTGTAATATGTATCGCAGAAATCGATAAAGCCGTCGCCCATGTTGTATGCCTGCAAAGCCTTGAACAAATTATTCTTGTCTGCCGGTGATTTGCAGCCGGTCTTTTTCACCTTGAGGCTAAAGCAATATACACCGATCTCAATGCTGTACTCGGGGTCAGTTATGCCATTCGGCTGTTTTACCGCCAAGCCGGATTCGGAGCACGCAAACGGGTCTTCCGGATCATCCAAAATGCCGGTCTCTGCCATACACAGCGCCAATAGAACCTCAACATATTCGGGTATGCCGTCTTTTTGTGCCCAATATGTAATGGATGCGCGGTAGGACTCCACGCGGTCGTTTAGATTTATCGCACGTCCGGCACTGCTCGCTAAGCTGCCAAAACTGTTTGAAAAGACTAATAACAGCACAACCATGCCGATCCAAATTGCCATGAGGATTTTAGGTAATCCTTTGGCGTCCGTCGCGGGTACATCTTTCGTTTTATTTGCTACGTGCTGCTGCGCCGCACGTGCCATATCGTGCGCATGTACAGCCGTAGCCGTCTGCGCACTTTCCTGTATTTTTTGCACCGTGCCAACCGTTACCTTTTTAGCCGTTTCGGCCGCAGCCTGTACGGCCACGCTGGTTCCTGCCGTCGCTGCACCGGCAGTTACGGTTGCCGTAGCTTTTACAGTCTCCACAGTGGCCGTCTTAGCTGCCTGCTGTGCACCGGCGCGTGCTACACGTGACACTGCTTCGGAGGTGCTTCTATACGCAGTCTTGGATGCAGCTTTATACGATGCCTGCACCGTATTTCCTGCACGCGACGTCGGCCGCCACGGGGAGTTTTTCGACGACGGTTGTACACCTCGTTCAACGGGGTTATTTTTACTCTTTCGCACAGCGCGCTTGATCTCGCTCGTCACAGCATCCTTAACCGCTCCTGCCGTCGATTTTGCACGGCCGACGACTTGATCCGCCGCAGCCGTTTCCGGCGCTTTGTCCCCATCTTGCTCCGGCGTATCAACGCTCATCGGTGCAGTGACGATTTTTTGCATCTCGGAGAGCTGCTCTGACATTTCCCGTAAACCGTCACTGCGCCCGTGCGCCTTGATCGTGCCTTTCTTTACCGTGTTCTCATACGTCGTAATGTTCATTTACTTCTTGCCCCCATCCGTCAGACGGCTTTGTGGACATCAGCTGATACAAGGGATTATCGGTCGGGAAATCGTTTTCAAACGGCACAATCGTGCTGCCGACCTTGATGAGTCCTGTGCCGTACTGCTCCTTGGCAAGCGCCTGCTTCTGCGCCTCAGACAGGCTAAACATTTCCGCAAGTACGTCTCTGTCCGGTGCAGACTGATACAGCATCGTGATGATGTAGCTGTTTTCGAGCAGCTTGCGTGCCTCCGGGCTGTTGAGTATTTCCGTTGTGTTCTGGGTCGCTCCGATAATATAGCCACCACGCTTGCGGATACGCTGCCAAAGCGATGCAAAATACTGTGCCGCGTATGGGTTACGGAAAATCGTCATGATCTCATCGATATAAATGTACGTGTGCCTCTTTTTCCGCCAGTTGTCCATTAGGCGGCTGTAAATCGATTCAAGGACAATGAGCATACCGACTGCATTCATCCCTTCACCAAGCTTTGAAAGGTCATAGTCGATGATGTGCGCCTGTGTATCGACGTTCGTGGGCTGTGCAAACATATCGTAAGAGCCCGAGGTATAAATTTCCATACGCAGCGCCAGTTCCTGCGCTTCCGGCACATCCTGCTCTTTCAGCATACGGTACAGATCACCAAGCAGCGGCGACGACTTTGTATAACCGGACGCCACGACCGGCGCATACAGCTTTCGCACACAACGATCCAAAAGGCTTTTCATTTTGCCGTCAAGCACGTTGCCATCTTCCATAAGCAAGATACGGCAAAAAGACATGACAAATTCAAGCTTTTCTTTCAACGGTTCGCTGCTGCGGTCATCGGGGTCGGCACTGATCTCAAGCGGATTGATCCTGTGCTGTGTAGACGGAGATAAGGAGATCACCGTTCCGCCAAGCCTTTGTGTCGCCACAACATACTCACACTCCGGGTCAACGAAAAATATGTCTGCCTCCCCTTTCAGTGCGACCTGCAAAGCGTCCTCCTTGATGTGGAACGACTTACCGCCGCCGGTCGTCGCCAACACAAGGCTGTTGCCGCTCATCAGCATATCGCGGTTTATGGTAATGAGACGTTTCGTCTTTGCGTTAATACCGAACCACGAGCCGCCCGGATAATAGATTTCCTGCGCTGCAAACGGGCAAATACCGGCAAGCGCCTGCGTTGTTAGCAATCGATCCGCCTGAATAAACGGACGCCCAAAAGGCAATGCCGTATTCAGTCCCTCGTACTGCTGTGCAAGGAGCGGAAGAAACTGGCAGGAAATGGATTTTCCTTTGCTCATGATGCTTTCAGCATCGTTTTCCAGTTCTTCCCGCGTATCGGCAAAATGTGCTACGGTGACGGTAACAAGGTATAAGTTTTGGTCGCGCTCCTGTATAGCCTCCATGACTTCCTGTACTCCCGCCGCACGCTGCATCAGCTTATACGGCACGCTGCCGCTGTAATTGCCGTTGCGCTGTTGGTGCAGCGTATAGTTTACTATTTTCGTATCGATTGCCATACTGCGGCTTTCCGCCTCCGCCATCGCTTCGGCGCTCGGTATCGGCAGAAAATCGATTGTAAAGATCATCGGCTTGCCAATAGAGGCAATATCCGAAACAATGCGGTCGTTGAGATATATCGGATAGGCATTCAGGAACAGCGTTTTGCAGTATCGGCCGCCGATCTTCAAATGCGTACAGGAATTGAGAGCTTCCGCACTGAGCGGTGCAATGCTGTCTTTCCAGTTCATGCCGAGCTTTTTTTCTGCGTGAGCATCATATCGGAAAGTTTCCTCTAAACCCGGCCGGTAAATATCGTGCAGCAAACGCAGACGTTCAGACAAAGGCACAGCACGCAGCTCCACACCGAGCGCCTGAAAACTACTGATTAAATTTCCCTCCACGCGAGCAAAAAACGCTGCGGCATCTTCATCATTTCTTCGTCCTGCTGTTATCGTCAGATACGCCTGCTTCGTCATGCCGAGCGTACCGCGCACCTGTTCCCGCAGTACGGTATTCATATTCTCCCGATAATCATCCAACTCATCTTCCGGGTTCATCGGGATCAACACATCGCGCTCAAACTGCTCCTGCCGTATCGGTCGAAAGAAAATACTGATCTTCGCGTAAATGCCTTTATCGATAGAATTGAGCAGTGCTGAATAATCCACAAGCCGACGCATCTTTTCTTCATCGCGCAGCTCCGTGTAGTTGATGTCCGTAAACGCAAACATTTTGGAATATTCTCCGCTGTCAAGTACGAATGTACCATCATTCAGAATGTGCTTGACCGGGATCATCTCCTGCGTGCTGCGCGGAATTTTCATGCTTCCCTGTTGATACTGCTCCGCGCCCCTCAAGGTCTTTTTCCAAAGCATCTTTGCCTTTCTCCCTTCTGTTCTTCATTTCATTCAGCTCGACCGCACGTGCGGCTGTGCAAAGCTGTTCAATCTCATTTGCGTGTATATTGCTGCCCTTAAAAACAAGCCTGCGAGGCATCAAGAGCGCATGCAGCCAGCATAACGCCACACGTTCGGCGGACATTTTATGCCACTTAAAAAAGCCTATCAAGGCCAACGGCGCACTTGCGCATAACGTAAGGAACGATGCCATATCGGTACTGCCGAAACGCGTATATACATTCCAAAAAGTGATAAAGCCCGCACATAGCGCTGCAGCACTCCAAATAGTCTGACGCACAGATAAACCGGATAGGAACTCATCTTTAATATCTCGTATTTCTTGGTTTACTTTGATTTGCATAACTCTTTTCGCTCCTTCCTTACACAAATCCCAACAGCTTATGCGTCATGTTGTCGGCACCTTTTATAATAGCGCTGAGAGACGACAAGTACAGAAGCAGCATGACCGGTTTCGCCATCGTACCCAGAAAGCCCAACATCCCGCCTACCTGTGTCATCACAGCATCATCCGCTATCGCGCAAAACAGCTGTATGGCGATTACCATCGTAACGGCTTCCATGCAAACTCCGAACACGTTTTTTATATAGTTGCGGCCATACATGGCGGTTACATTTCCACCGGCAAAAAACGCCAACGGAACCGGCGCTATCGACATATAGACATAGACTTTGAGAAAACGCCCGAACACCGTCAGCAGCAAAACCAGACCGCTGATAATGACCGCAATATATAAAATACCGGTCAGGATGTTAATGGACAGCAGCTCGCCTATCGCACCGGCAACACCGCCCGGTGAGCTTTCGTCTATATTGGGAAGAAGTCCGGCTTGTCCGCCCATCGCCTCAATCAGGCGGCTTGTTAAGCTGCGGACAACAGAGAACATCGGCATGAGGATTATATCCGTACCGCGTACCACCAGAGCATTGACGATCACGAGCCGCGCCAAGGTTTTGAATATTGCAATCGGCGTTTTTTGCTCGATCAGCGACACGGCGGATTGTATGTACCCTACGCAAAATGCAACAAGCATCAGTGATGATGCAAACCCTTTCAATATCGTATTCAGAATTGAAATATACTCGTATGCGTGCGGGCTAAAATCTGAGAGATCTTCCGTCAGCACCGAGTACATCAAGCCGAATATTTGTGTTAAAAATTGCAGCACAAGTTCATACAAAGCAGTTCACTCCCTTTTATGCTGTTGTCATACCGAGGAACGTCAGAATCTGCTGTGCGAAGCAAAGGGTAAATCCACCGATAATACACGTAACACCTATAATGCGCTTCGTAGAATCGTGGCTAAATCCTGCCATGACGATTTGCACAAGACCAAATAAGCCTACAAATATACCTACTACTTTCAGCAACCCGAAAAACATCGTCAGCAAATTGTTAATCGGTGTGTCAATCTCTGCCACACCGGTGCTTGCAAAGCAGGGGATAGCAAGCAGCGTTGCGCTTGCCATCGCAAAGTATGCGTACCGTGCGTATTTTCCCACTCGGTTCAAATTAAACTTTCTCATGTGAATCGCTCCTTTAATTTAGTTCGACATTTTGAAGGTCAAAGGTAAACATACCGTCCACCTCGTCTTCATCAACGTCTGTTTCGTTGATCTGTATTGTGTTCGTTTCCGGCAAAAGCGCTGACGAAACATAAGAATACTGCGGCGCACCGCCGTCGGCCGAAAGCTTAATTCTCGGATGCCGGTTCAGGTCGTATTTTTCGTCGATTATCGGCCGCTCATCGGCTAAGATCATAATTACGCTGCCAATTTTGCCTTTCAGTAGCTTGTTTTTTAGACGTACCTCTGTTACATCCATCAAAGCGCGGCCACTGTTTTGCTCATTGGTGCTGTTGCTGCCGCTCGTCCAACTATGCGTTGTACCGTAGCTACGGTTATCGATCGTTTCCTGTCCCATCGCTTTGGAAATCCATTCGTGTGTGCTCTGCTCGTTGCCGCCGAGATATAGTATCTCATCGCACATGCCGGACACGGACTCCCAGTCGTCCGGGAACATACGCTTGATCTGCGATATATTTTGCAGAATAATCGATAATGTGATGTTGCGCGAACGCATCGTCGCAACCCAGTTTTGGAAGCTGTCCGGCAACGTAATATTTCGCGCTTCCTCGAGCACAAAATGCACCGGCACGGGTAAGCTGCCGGTGCTGCGTGCATCTGCCTGTGCCATCATAAGCTGAAAAAGCTGTGTGATGAGCGCCGATGCCAGAAAATGGAAACTGTTGTCGTCCGGCATACGGATAAACAGCGCCGTTTTTTCTTCGCCAATCTTTTCGAGTTCCAATTCATCACCGGTCGTTAGGTTTACCACGTCTTCAAGCAAAAACTTTTCCAAGCGGCTGAGAAGCGATTCCTGAATACTCATGATCGTCTCCCCTGCACCCTTACGGTAAGCATCAAAGTAGCGCACCGCTATATGCCTCGGGCTTCTGGCACGCAGTTCCTCAATGAGCACCTGTGTCGCAGAGATACCGGCTTCATCGCCTTCTTCGACGGTCTCGGCAAGGATCAGCTCCATAACTGTTCCGAAATTCATTTCCGTCTCCGGGCATTCATACCACACGTAATACATGAGCGCCGAAAGCATCATTTTCGCCGTCTTGTCCCAAAAGGCATCACCACCATGTTTCGTTTTATCCTCGGTATTTGCAAATAGGTTTGTGATAAAGCCTTGTATGTCACTCTCTCGTTTGAAATAAATGAATGGGTTATACCGAAAACTACTAAGCATGTCAATTAGGTCAAAGACACGGATTTTGTAGCCCTCTGCCTTAAATACATTGCCAATATCGCGCAGCAGCTCTCCTTTCGGATCCATGATGATATAAGATGAGTTACATTGCAGTAAATTAGGCTTTACATACGCTCGCGTTTTGCGTGAGCCGGAGCCACCGATAACAAGCGTAAATAGGTTTTTATCCAGCTTGCGCTGATCTGTTGTGATGCTCAAATGTCTGGATAAGATGCGGTTTTCATCCGGGTGTTCTTTGTCGTGGAGCCGGTGGTTCAGCAGGTACACATTTTCCCATTTCGCTGAGCCGTGTTCTTCGCCGTGGCGAAAATTCTTCTGTGAGCTAAATATGTATAAAAGCACTAACGCATAACCGCCCAGAAATATGCCCACGGCTTTTCCTGTGTCGGCACAGAGTTCCAACCGAAACGGATGTGCAGTGATCTCATTCATGTTCAGCAAAATCCCGGGCAAGCCGCCCTCTGCATACGGCGCGATCAGCACCGCAAGCCAAAGCACAAATACCGCCCCGATGCCTGCCATGATCCAAGCCGTTAATGTATTTTTTCCTCTCATCTTTTGAACTCGCTCACAATTATTTTATAACCGTTTTCCTTTATTTTTTCCTCATAATGCCGCAACTCGCCTTTGGGGTCTGTAACGATATAAGGTACGCTGCATTCCGGTGAACTCGGTTCCACACACAAGCAACCTCTCGCCGCTAATTCTTTTTCATTTTTCATCATATTGTCCTCCATTTCTTTGACCGAAGTCGATTTTCGATCACCATAATTTCTTGTGCTGCGATGCTCTGCGCTGTGGATAACGCTCGCAGCAGATTTTCAATTTTATCTGTGCCGAGCGCCGTCGGGACGCGCACACACACTTCCTGCGGCAAAACGCCAAAATGTACGCATACAATATACGCTGCACATTTTGCAATGATCTCATTTGCCGGTGTATCCGGCAGCGCTGTTTTCTCATTCTCCTGAAAAACCAGCGCAAAATCTTTTTCGGCCAATGCTTCAAGCGCGGCGTAGCAAAGCATAGCTCTTTCCATCTGCCCCGGCTGCACAAGATACGCATGTACTTCACGGTCATAGTGGATGCCCGTCACACCTTCCTGCTCGACAATTTTCAATTCGTCGAGTTGATTCAAAACGATTCTGCAAATGGCAAGCGTGTTATAGATCGTACCTTTCAGCGTCAGTTTTTCTCCGGCATCTGTCTGCGTAATGTCATACCATTTGCTTGGTACTGTGGTTTTTCGCTGAGTGTCTGCTCCTGCATCCAACCATATTGGTTTTGCCTCTGCACCTGGCAGAAGCTGCACGCCTAAGCCGCGCCATGATGCAGCCGTTGCAATACGTGTTGCCTTCTCATTCTGCAATGCGATCAGCATTGAGTTTTTAACGCCAAACCGCATACGTCCCATAACCTGCAACACTTTCTCCAAAAAGCGCTCGTTGACGAACATCTCATCCCGCGCCCTTACCCAACGTGTATTCAGCGCTTTCCATGATTGCTTTTTTCTGCCGCCGGAACCCTTCTTCATTTTGAAAGTACGGCGCGCTCGCAGAACCGTATCCACAGAACCGGCAACATTGCCGTTTTTTCCGTCTTTTTTTTCGTCGTCCTTGAGGAATGTCGGTTCATCATCAGCCGACCAAGCTAAAGGCTTTATATCTTCTTTTGATATTGCCATACACACCATCCTACCTTCTCAGCTTTTGCGGCTTCACCTTCGGCGTCTTCTGAATGACCTTATCGGTATTTGAAGTACGTCCACCTGCCTGCATCTGGCGCACAGCTTCCGCAATTCTCGCTTCTTTTTGCGTGTTGACGTTTTTTGCAGCCTCCAGCTTTTTCATAACAGATGGCTTGTCCTGTACCGGCACGGTACGTTTGGTTTTCACAACCTTCTCGCCGAGCAGCGGGTCGTCTTGGTTATAAAGTTCAAAATTGTGCTGACGCTTTTCTTCGATTCGCTCTGCAAAGTCTTTATCGATAGAAGCCGTAACATCTGCCCAAAGTTCTTCAGCCTCTTGTTCCGTTACGGATGTCTTCAAGCCGTCGGAGGACAGACGGCTTTTCCGTTCCGTCTGTCCTTTCGTAGGGTTTGGCTCCGGCTTTAAAAGGTCTTGTGCGCTGCTGCGTGCCTCCTTAACAGCATCCTGTACCCGCACTTGATCTTTTCCGATCACGACCTCCGGGAGCTCGTTTACATCTGCCGCTTTAGACGGATCACGTTCGATTTCCGCCTGTGTAACATCCGTCAGCACAGCCAGTTTATTGCGCTCGATCAGACGGTTGATAACTGCTGCATCTTCGCCGCGCACCATTAAGGTCGATAACCCATCTCCGTTACTGTCGTGCAAATGCAAGTACCGCAAGCCATAGGGTCGTGCAGCCTTTTTGAATGTTTCGATGGCTTCATCGCTCATCGAGATAAAGCGCACCTCCGATGTACTCGTCAAAAAATCCCGGCATTTTCGCGCCGGGATCATTTTATCTGCGCTGTATCGGATCGCTGCTACGAGCGCTGCCAGAACTTCTTTGCTCCCGCGTAGGAGCAGCTTCGTTCCTTCGATGCTCAAGGTGATGATCGCTTGTTCGTCCATTTTCTTTTCCCCTTTCTGTTTCAAATGTTTTTACTTCATGTGCTTTGTCGATCTTGGATTTGATCTGCGGCTGCTGCTCGAGGATTTGCACACACAGCTTTGCTTCTGTCCGCAGCTTTTTGAGTTGTGCGTTGATCTTCTCGATTTTCTCAAGCTGCTCCTGTATTTCAGCATCGCCTGTCTCCAAACGCCGCAGCACTGCTCTTATTTCTTCCCGCTCATCAATCTGCCCGGAGATTTCGTGCTGCACTACGCGTAACCGTTGCTCTACGTCATCGCGCGTTTTAATATTGTGCGCCGCAACATAATCGAACTGCTTTATGTATGCGTTCAGTTGCCAACGCGCCGTGGCAAACGCGCTGCCGTATACTTTGGGACGCCGCTTAAAAACACCGAGATAATAAAGCCATTTATAATAAAGCGCCCGTATTCCATGCGCTTTAGATTTTCGACGTACCGTTCCTTGCAAGCGCATTTTCCTTTTGGGCGTCATCGGCTGTTCTATAACTTTGGTTTTACCGAGCAGTCGGTCTGCTTTGATACGGAGAATGCGCAAGTGCAGCGCTTCCGGCTCGTAGTTTTCTCCAAGCGACTGCAAACGAATATTTCGTTCACCGCCCGGCGGACAAATCGCAACATACTTTCGATCCGTCATAACGGCATACCCGTACGCCCGCAGCGTATCGTAAAAAGCTTCGAGCGATTCTATATTTTCATTTGCGAGTATGCGGTCTATGTCTTCGCGTAGCGCTTTACGCCGGTTCGGCTTTCCTTCTTTTTCTGCCTGCCAAGCTGCATACGGCATACCTCGGCGCACCGGCTTGATAAGTGATAAACCATACTCTCTGCAAAGTGCATCCGAAACCGTTCTCATTTGCCAATAGTTTTTCTCTTTCCATAAGCGTTTGCCGTCCAGAAACGAAACCGAGTTGAGTAGGCTAAGTACCCAGCGCCTTGCCGCATTGCTGCGGTAGGTTTCCAGGCACTCGCCCCCGAACCGGACTTACAACTCTCGCTGTATCCGGCTCTCTATTCATTCACAGCCTGCACCGTGAATTTTCGTGTGACAACTTTCACAGACCACCAAAGTTTTTCGGTTAATCCTCTTCATGAAAACTGCCCACGGTTGGCTTTCATCCAGCTCTTTCAGCGTTCTAACTTGGTGCATTACCAACGCTGAAGTTTCTTTTCCGCACCATTCACACCGATTTGCTTTTAATCGTGCGCCGAGACTGGGCTTTTTCAGGATGCCTTTCGGCTTATGGATAATATCTGCTTCTTTTCCCAGCGGATAGGGGTCTCTTGCAAGACTGTCCTTCCACAGTAGTCGGATGCGCTCATTTCCATGCTTGTCCTGGAATTTTACCCCGATGTCCTTGACAATACGATATTGAGCAATAATTTTGCCTTTGGTTGTACGGTATTTACAGGCCAAGGTTTTATAGAAACTGTACTCCATGATATAGCGGAACTTGTGCAGCTTAGAGCGATTGTTTGCAATCGCATAATAATTACAGAATCCCCGCACCTCACCATTGTACTGGTCTAGGATACTCAGGTCTGTTCGTCCGACAAGTTTTCCACGATACGTGGGTTGCCAAATCTCTGTTCCATTGCGAACATCAATTCTCATGGCTCCCAGTTCCAGCAGCTTTTTTTGAATGACAGAAGTCGGAACTTCCAGCATTACATGGCCGCTGTAGTTTCGGGCTGTGGAACCGCTTTTTGTCTTTTTGGTGTGATTGCTCTGCGGTGTGACCCTGATGTCAAATCCCAAGAATTTTGCACGGTCTGTTGCTTTAGTGACCAGCGTCTTTTCTTCCGACAGTTCCAGTTTCAACTGTTCGGCGATATATACGCCGATTTCCTGCTTAACAGCCTGTGCATCCTCTTTGGCTCCGATGATACCGATAAGAAAATCGTCAGCGTAACGGACGTATTGCAGTCTGCGGAAATTTGTATCCATTGGATTTTTGCAGGGGATGGATTTGTGTACCTTATCCAGTTCCCGGATGCTTTCCAAAAGGGATTGCTTTTCTTCCTCAGACTGTGCCTTTGCCAGCTTCCTTTTGAGTCGGATTCTCTTTGCGCTCAGCTTATGGTATTCCACATTGACGGCTCGCTTGTTCCCACGGTCAAACCGTTTCTTGTATTCAGCCATATATTTGTCGAACTGGTCGAGATAGATATTGGCTAGAATGGGACTAATGATGCCGCCCTGCGGAGTGCCGCTGTAGCTTTGATGCAGTTGGTTATCTTCCATATATCCTGCGTTGAGAAATTTACGGATAAGGCGCAGAAAACGCTCATCTTTAATTCTCTTGCGAAGGATGCCAATCATGACATTGTGGTCAATATTGTCGAAGAATCCTTTAATGTCACCCTCAACAAACCACTTGCATCTGGTAAAGCGATTTTGAATCATCCTCAAAGCTGTGTGACAACTTCTGTCAGGCCGAAAGCCATGGGAGGCGTCCTCAAAGCTGTTCTCATAGATGGATTCCAACAGCATACGGACAACTTCCTGTACCAGCTTGTCGTCAATGGACGGAATACCCAGAGGACGGAGTTTTCCATTCTTCTTAGGGATATATGTCCGTCTGGACGGTTTGGGCTGGTAGGATTCGTCTTTCAGGGTTGCAATAAGCCTGTCGATTCTTTCAAGGCTCATTGCGTCGATGGTTTTTCCGTCTGTGCCTGCGGTCATGTTTCCCTGACTGGCATAAATATTCTGATATGCCCGTAAGAAAAATTCCCGATTGAACAGGTTGCGGTACAACCTGTCATAGACATAGCCGGATTGAGCTGAATGTTCTTGCAGACTGTTCAATACATTTTCTGGATCTCTCATAGTGCCTCACGCACCTTCCTTTCTGTTGTATTGAATTGAATGAACTGCCGCCCTTCGCCATGTGCGTGCCATTAATACGCTCGGACTACTACGGCGGCTCCGTTGCCATATTGGATATTCAGGGCCTACGCCCATAGCTCTTGTGAGCGTTCCAACTTAGGCAATCCCCATTTAGCAGCAGAGTAAAAAAGCATTGTTCATTGTCGGATGCGGTTTTCGTCCTTTTATGCTGATACATACGGACTGTGCATTCGGTTTCGCTCATCCTGCTCATGTTTCTACAGGTGAGATGCACAGCGTAACGGGTATAGCTGCCTTCCGTTACGACCACCACAAATGTCCCTCGGACTGCCGTTCAGCCAGTTTAGGTTTCATCCTTATATGAACTTTTGGTCTTGCTGCTCAGTCGTGGCACGGCAACTTGCCAACTTGCAGCTTTACGGTCATGCTGCTGTCCCCTTTGGGTTTCCCCGCCAGGTTAGCCGTTGACCACAGGCCTGAAACCTCACACCTGCCGCTTGCTAAGCGGATTTACTCTGCCCCTTATGGGCGCACTAACGAAGTGGTTGTGGATATGCTCATGATCTAAATGCGTTGCAACAAGCACTTGATACCGTTCACCCCACATTTCTTTTGCGAGCCGAATACCGATCTCGTGCGCCGTTTCCGGCGTGACCTCTCCCGGCGCAAAGCTCTGTATGGCGTGGTAGGCACAAATGCCGTCGTTTTTGTCGAACGCATTTTTTGCTAAAATCATTTCCTGCCGCGCCGTTTCTGCATCGCAGTTAACGCCGGACACAAAACGCTCAGTATCCCGCACGGTTTTGTTGCCGTCTTCCGCATACTCGATCACATCCGTCAGAGATTGGTATTCTTCCTCTTTTAATTTCGGATCACCGATCACCAACGGGTTCTGCGTCTTGTTCGGATTTTCGATGTAAAGCAGGCAGTCGCCGATCCAGCCGTTGATCTTCCAGATTTTTGTTACCGCCACTTTCGTTCTTCCTCCCGTTTTTCTTTCAGTGCCTTTTGGTCGGACTTACGGATATACGTCCCAAGCTCCGAAGTCATCGGGTCGCGTTTGATTGGCTCCGTAACGTAGCGATACAGCATAGATGCCAGCGGCTTGATCTCATCGGTCAGCCGCTCAAATTTCTCTCTGTCGATTCTGCCGGTCGCATGTGCTATGCGTGTAAGCTGGTTCATGTTGTTGCCAATATAACGCAGCTCTGTCAGCATCTTATAAAAATCCAACGGCGGGCGTTCCTGCGGAAGCACACCGTCGATAAGCTGCCGCACATACGCCGACATCGATAAGCCGGATTTGCTCGCCAAGGATTGCAGACGTGCCATTTGTGTTTCATTTAAGCGCAACTCTAAACGGTAAGGGTATTTGTATTCGCCTTTTCTTATTTGTCTCACTTCTTTCTGCATGACGGGTTTTAGGGTGTCCCTAAAAAATCGGTGATTTTCACCGATCTACCATTCTTACGTAAGAATGGTATGCTTGCGAAAGCAAACAGAAAAAGTGCGTTTCGCGCTTTTTCTGTTTGCCCGGGCGGCTTCCGCCGCAAATCTTTTTTGCTGATAGCAAAAAAACGAACGGAGTTCGCCCAAAATTTTGCGCCGCCGCACGCAAAAACATGTCCGGCAGACACAGAAATTTGCTGATTAAGGAGAAGGTTTCCCGCAGTTTTTCACTGCGTTTTGCGAAAAAGTGGATTACTTTTCGCTCGATGCAGCGGGAGAATTTTCCTCGTCTGCGCTGCACAACTCCACGTATTCGCGCACGGCTTTCGGCACGGACTTGTTATATTTTTGCGTTAAAATCTGTTCCGCTACTGCCTGCAAATCCTTTTGCATTGTGCCTGCGAAGTCCGTGCAGTACAGCTCGAGCGCCTTTCTTTTTTCCACGCTTACGCTGAGTTTCACCACGATTTCCATCTGATTTTTCTTCATTTTCTTTTACCTTTCTTTCAAAAATTTCTGTCTGCCACACACTCTCCGGCGTAATTTGCTGCTCATTCGGAAGCAGTGCAGCTCTAACGGTTTGCATCCACGGCACGCAATGACCGGCATCTGAAAGCATAAATTTTCCCGCACTGTAATAGCCGGTCAAGCAAAACCCATGTGTGTTATCGAAGAACTTGATGCTTTCTACACGCCTTGAAAGCTCCCGGATATTGGACGGGAACAGTTCAAAATCTTCCAAAATTTTCGCAGTCGGAACACCTGTACGATCTCGCCGCACCAACCGCGCTATAGCCTCTGCTGCGTCCGGCAGACCCATACAATAGCAGTTTATCGCATACGTTTTGCCCTCAAGTAAACCGAAAAACTGTTCCATTTTTTCTTGCTCGAGCGGTAGCTCACAAAGAAAACTACGCCCATCGTCAATAAGCTTTTGCATCGCATACGTTTCCGAACTGTTGTAAATTCGTGCGATTTTCTGCGGCGTGACGCTGTACTCCGGCAGTAGCTTTAAGCCTTCAAGCACCTGCAAAAAGCTCGTTTTCCCGACGCCCGGAAGCCCGGTAACTAAATAAATCGTCTGCAAAATTTCACCTCGCTATTTGATTTTTGCTTCATAGACCTGCTTATTTTTTCGGCACATGAGCTCATACTGTTTCTTAATTTCTCCCGAAATTCTCGTGCGCTCCGGTGCAGAAGCAAACCCATACGCATACTGATATTGCTTATTGCCGTCCTGATCTGTGTACGTTCCCATGCTCGGCGGCGAATAGAAATACCCGCGTTTGCCCTCCATGATCTTGCCGTATTTGAGCGCAAACACATCGTTTTGCAGCTCGGCATACGCTTTAACCGTATTGCGGTTCGCAGTCTTTCGCAGCGTGAGCTTTGTCTCTCCGACGTCTATCGCCGTACCGCCGCCGATAACTTCAACCTCCGAGTTAAAATCAAAATTACGTGCAAGGAACGCCGTCATTTCTCTTTCAATCTCCGGCTTCAGCTCGACGTATGGAACCCATTCACGCCTATCTTTAGCGAGATACGCGGGCATCAAAACCGAAAATCGATTGTGCTCATCCAACACCAGACGCACACCGTTGATGCGGTAGTCTTCGTTTATAATGACATCCGCAAAGGCTACCACTTCACTTTCTGCATCCGAAACTGGTCGGATAAACGCATGATAGCGCTGTGTAGGTTCTTCTTCCGGCTCAAAAATTTCCTCGTCTTTAATTTCTTCCGGCACGGTTTTATTTGCCGGGTCTGCCGCAGCTGCCTGCACCTGTGCTAAGATACTCTCACGTCCAACCCCGACCTCTGCTGCAATTTGTGCCGCAAATAAATCCTGCTCAACCGGGTTTTCGACTGTCGCCAACACACGTACTGCTTCAACGGCATAGGTCAGACGGTCTTTATTCACGTTCATATCCAGCCCGTTTTTGCACATTTGCAGCCGGTATTCGGTATCACTTATTGCTGCCTTAAAAGCCTCAGCAAGGCGTTCTGCTCCGTCCTTCGGGTGCATCTTTATGAACTCATCCGGGTCTTTACCTTCGCCCAAGGAAGCTACGCTGACGCGCAGCTCCGGGCACGCAGAACGCAAAACCTGTATAGCTCTTTGCGTTGCTCTGATGCCCGCACTGTCGCTGTCATAACAAATAGTAAGCTCCTTGCAGCTCCGCCCAATCAGCTTTGCTTGTTCCTCCGTCAACGATGTACCGAGTGAAGCGACCGCACCAGCAAAGCCCGCTGTTTGCAGCGCGATCACGTCCATGTACCCTTCTGCGAGTATCAAATGGTCGCTGTGCGCCTTGCGTGCGAAGTTATATCCGTACAGATTATTGGACTTTCTGAATACCGGCGTGGTGTTGGTGTTTATGTATTTTGCCTTGTCCTCTTTGTTCAGGGCGCGTCCACCAAACGCAATTACATTGCCGACTGTATCAAAAATCGGGTACATGATTCGGTCTCGGAACCGATCCATAACGTGCCCGGTTTTACTTTGGTACGCAAGATTTGCGGTTATCATCTCATCATCCGTAAAGCCTTTATCGCGCAGATAATTCACAAGCCCAAAGCTTTCCGGCTTCGCATAACCTAAACCAAAATGTCGTACAGCGGCCATGCTCAAACCGCGTTCATTCAGCAAATAAGTTCGCCCGACACTGCCTTCATCGTCCTGTGTAAGCGAACGGAAGAAGTAACGTGCCGCCTCTCGGTTGCACGCACGAATACGATCTCTGAGCTCCTGCTCACGCTGATTGAGCTGTGCGCCTTTGGCATCAATCGTTATTCCGGCACGCTGGGCGAGCTGCTGCACCGCCTCCACGTAACTGAGATTATCCGTACCGCGAATAAAAGATATGACGTCGCCGCTCGTGCCGCAGCCGAAGCAGTAAAAGGAATTGGTCTTCTCATACAATACGCATGACGGTGTTTTTTCCTGATGGAACGGACAACAGCACGACATGGTTGAACCGTGCCGCGATAGATTCACACGTTCTGCTGCAACATCTATAATGCTCACGCGGCTTTTGATCTCATCAACCTGATCTCTCGATATTGCCAAAAAATTCACTCCTTTCTACGTTCATTTCTCTTTACAGTGAACGATTCATTTTTCTTTTCGGCTTGTCCATAATGTGCTCCGGCGTCTTTTCTTCCTGTTCAGGTGCTGCCTGCGCTGTTTTTATCGGCTGCGGCTGAATGCCTGATAAGCGCAGTGCTGCCAAAATCTGCGGCGCATGGCGCTTATATAGATCACCGATTGGTTTAAAAACCTTATCGATCTGCTCATTGATTTCCGCTTTTTCTTCATCCGTTTTGCCCGTTTTAAGCTCGGTTATGTAGTTCTTATACTCCACGCTCATGTGCTCCTTACGTGTGTCAGTGATTGGCAGACCCATGGCGGATTCAAGCATAACGGATAAAGCGTCTGCTTCAAACTCACGCTGTGCACGGCTTTTGCCGGTATCCATACCGTGTTGCAACATGCCGTGCGCCATCTCATGCAGCAGCGTCGATAATCGCTGTGTATCAGCAAGGCGGCTGTTAATCGTAATGTTGCATGTCTCTGATTCGTAATATCCGCGCAGCGCAACGCTCTTTAAATCAATCGTCCGCACCGGCATTCCGCAGCGGTTGCTGTATTCGCTGATAATGTCAAACGCCGCTGCGTGCAGCTCATCTGCGCAGCCGAGACCGACTAATTTAGGGTAATCTTCCGCAGGGCAATTCGTTTGTGCAATATCAAAGACCACTCCATAACGATAGAACTGCAATTCTTCACGTGTCTCAAGCATTCCGGCTTTTATCATGTCCCGTACTGCTTTTGGTGTGCTTTTCGTCAGCCTCTTCCATGGTTCACTTTCTTTGCCACGATAATAGGTAATATTATGGGGTACCCATATACGCATACCTTTTTCGCCCTTTTGTACGGTATAGCCCATTTTTTCAAATTGATTATATCCCGCAGTAAACATAGCATACGGATTTTGCTTGTAGATCAGCATCTGGTTGCGGACGCTGTAATCTGGGAACCGGCTTGAAAAAATCAAAAATTCCGCAACATCTTTTGCATCTGCTTCCCAGTTTTCCGCAAGGTCAATAACGCGCTGCTTGGCGTCTGCACCCAGTTGCTTTACAAATTCTTCTTTTTCCTCTGGTGAACGATATTTTCCGTAACCGGGCATTACTCCTCACCTCCACCATAATTACGCAGCACGTCCAGATATTCTTCCGGCAGTGCAGCCAGCTCATTTTTAATACGCACTTGCTGCTCCATCGGAAGATCTTCTAATGGCGTCAATCCGTCGATTTCAATGCCATCTCCTGCTGTTACAAATTCTTCTGGCATCTCAGCGCACCAAAGGTTCTCCCAGTCATCTTCACAAATTGCCATGCCTTCTGTGTACAGCAGCACAACACCATACATTTCTTTCATTTTGCCTTTCTCCTTTGCCGAAAATATAAGTTTACAGTTTTGTTTGCCGGAACTCCGGCGCAGCTTCTTGCTCCTTTCCTTTTATTTACAGGCCCCGCCGGGATTGTGACCGGCGCTCTGCATTACAAAAGCCCATCACCAAACGGTAATGAGCTTTCTCACTCTGCACGGGCAGGTTATTTTGTTATATTGCGGCTATTGACGATCCCTATTTGGGTAAAAAACAATTTGTAGAGTTCAAATTGCAGCTGTTCCGCTGTATACGGATCGTCCGACTGTATGTAGGGCTTAATCTGGTCTACTGTAAGTCCACGACTAAGAAGGTCAAGAATTACAGTTCTCTTTGCATCTGAAAGTTTTGGGTTTGAAATCAGCTCCGCAATACTTTCTTCTCCTATGCTTATATAAGTTACAATTTGCTTAATGTGCCCTTTACCATACATATAGTCGCTTGCCGTATAGCTTGTGCCAAATTTTGAATTGATGAGTTCAAGATCATTTTTAATTGAAACCTTATCCATAATCCCGCGTGCAATGCGCTCAAGCAGCACCGGAATATACATCGCATAACTCCCGAAGATCATCACCAAACCAATTGTGAAAAATCTATATGGCTCTGTGTTCTTTGATGCCTGCAACCATTCTTCATAACCACCTCCCGAAATCAATAAACTGCCTATCCAAGGAAGGGTATATACATATCCAAAAAGCTTAAGATAGAAATATATAGGTGAGCTGACCCTTTGATACAAGCTATTGTTGTGATTTGAGGCCTTTGACACCACCTTATACGTCCCCGTAAAAAGCCCTATCAAAAGTGTCAGCACAAACAGATTTTCCGGTTTACTGAAAAATCCAACAACTTTTTGCATATTCTCGCTCCTCTTTTCTTTCTTATCTGTATTATGTTACGATTATCATCTACATTTTGCACATCAATCGTGCGAAAATTTATTGACATTATCATTACAAAGTGCTATAATATAAGTACCAAAGGAGGTTGTATAATGGCACAAACAAACGTCAATATTCGCATGGACAGCGATTTAAAAACACAATTCGAGGCTTTCTGCACTGATATGGGCATGACGATGACGACCGCTTTTACCGTTTTCGCAAAAAAAGCAGTACGCGAATATCGCATTCCTTTTGAAATCGGCGCCGAAGTACCGAACGCCGTAACAAGAAAAGCTATCGAAGACGCAAAAAACGGAATTGGAATGAGCAAAGGTTTTTCCTCCGTAAAAGAGCTGATGGAGGATCTGAATGCTGACGATTAAGTATCAGACGACCTTCAAAAAAGATTACAAGCGAATCGTCAAAAGGGGTTACGATATTCGACTTCTGGAAGAAGTTATCACCATTCTGGCTGAACAAAAGCCTTTGCCGGAAAATTATCGAGATCACAACCTGTCTGGCAATTATGCCGGTTGCAGGGAGTGCCATATCACCCCCGATTGGCTTCTAATTTATGAAATTCAAAACGACGAGCTCATCCTCTGCTTAACCAGAACCGGATCACATAGTGATCTGTTCTGAAAGTTCAAATTCAACATTATCCATCTGCGAGGAGCGTCCCTAAAGTTGTGGACGCTCCTTTTTCGTATAAAACCGGCAATATTGCCGGTCACGCTTTACTTATGTACAGCGTCTTCCCGTCAACGAACATCCACGTACTGCTTTTTCCTTACCGTCAAACTTTATATTGCATTGTACAGTCAAATTAGATACAATATTTATGTTATTTACCAACAGTTATATGACTATTAGAGGCGATACTGAAGATGAAATTTGATTATGCTTACTTAGAAAACAAAAAATCGGAACTTTCTGTTTTTCAAATAGCGCTAATATATCGCAATATTCCTTTATTTCGCGCTGAGTATGAACCGTACATGGTCTGCCCTATCTGCAAAGAGGCTAAACTTACATATGTAAACGATCAACCTGCATATTTGCGAACTGCACAGAAACAATCACATGCTGAAGATTGCCCCTTAGCCCAACTTTATCTGTCCACAAATAGAGCAAAAACAATTATGAACTCTTTTAACTCTGAAGATAGAGACTATGTATCTCGTCAGCTACACAGCCTTCTTACGCGAATTTCTCGTGTCCAACCACAAAAAACTTCTATATGTAAAACAAATACTAACCACGCTACTAATTTTCATATTGAAAAAACTCCACCTAAAATTACACAAGAAGGAAAACACTTACAGCCCAAGAATCTTTTAATGGGTTTCCGGGATGAAGATTATAATACTCCTCTATTAGGATATGGAAAATTCTCGATAGAAATGGAAAACAAAGACGATAGGCACACACTACTTCTCAGACGTATTGCAACAAATGAACATACTTCTTCGTCATTAGCATGTCGCGTCGTTATTTCTAAAAAAGTTTTCTTATATCTCCCTGTCGAGTATAAATACCTAAAACAACAAATAGGCTATGTTGCCGTATTTTCAGAATTTCAGAAATCCAAAAGTGGTCGCCCCTATGTGGTCACAAAACTATGTCATTCATCAAATTTACAAATTCTTCTAATATAGTCTATAATCAAATGCTCAAGTATCTATTTTCATTTGTATCAATGAGGTTATAGTCATCATCCATAACTGCATCCGCACAAAGGAAATTACCACGCAAATTTTTAATACAACTGAGTGTACCGTCATCTGCACACTTGTTCCATGCGTTCCACTCTGTTACCATTTTCCAATTTTCTATGGAAATAAGCAGGTAGTGCCTTTTACCGTGTAAGTTCCGAATCTGCTTTTCCTTTTCTTCGATAGGTATTGGTTTATTAAGCACTTCTTTAATATCGTTCACGTCCGTACCTAACACCATATCGTACAGAACCCATACGGCCAAGTATTTCAAATTTTTATCTTCCAGAACCTCAATTTGCTCTGGTGTAAAATTAAGGGCTTGAGATATTACAAGAGCAAAGATTTGTCCGACTGAATACTCGCCGCTGAAATACTTCTGAATTTGCTCTTCTGTGAATTCCGCATAAAGAGGCTTGTCGCAGAAAAAGCCTCTTTTCATAATTGCCTCAGCAAACTCAGAGATAAAATAATATTTTTTCTTGTTTCTAACACACTGACCGTATTCCAACTCCATAAGATCATCCCAGCAGTAAAAGTAGTACGATGATTCAAGAAAAAAGTCTCCTATGTTTTTAGGCGTAACCATCTGCCCTATAATCGTTGGGCTTGCTTCTTCAAAAATATGCATATCAACATTTACCTTTCTATTACATTAAATTTGCAGCGCCCCACCGGGATTGTGACCGGCACTCTGCATTACGAAAGCCCATCACCAAACGGTAATGGGCTTTCTCACTCTGCACGAGCAGGCTAAAAACCGGCAACATTGCCGGTTTTACTTATTTGCTTTCTTTTTTGACTTTGTGAAAAATCACAGCACCTAAACCGAGGCCGGAAACCGCAAGAGCGAGCAGCGCCGCATAAACACCGTAGTTGCTGCTGCCGGTTTTCGGGAACGCACTGTTTGGGAAATTTCTGCCGGGCTTAACCTCAAACTGCACCTTTTCCCCGTCTCTTGTGATTTCGAAGCTGTAATAGTTTTTATCCTGTGAGAAGCCAGACGGAGCCTGCTTCTCATGGATTAAGAACTTACCGTAAAGCAAACCATCAAGTTCATACACACCGGTTTCCTTTTCGCGCATATTGCCGACAAACGTATCTATGCCCTCTGTGTAACGACCATCGCCGTTTACATCGCGATAGATGCCGAACACAGCGCCGGAAAGACGGTGCTGCGAGTCTCCTGCATCGACCTTGATCGTGCTAATGGAGCCGTGCAACGGCAAAATTTTAACGGTCTGGTCGCCGTCTGTAATATCTGCGTGTGTCGCAAACTCAAGGTCATCACGATAGAGCGTTTCAAAAGCTACGACCTCAGTTTCGGCTGTCAGCTCACGCGCGTCGAAAGTAAACGTCATCTCAACTTCGCCGGTAGGAGCTTTCGGCGTAAAGGTAGCTTCTGCTGTGATTTCTTTACCATCAATGAGCAGCTTATCGTTCGTGGCTTTGTCCATGAGGATGCCAGAGACTTTGTATTCTTTGCCCGGTGTCAGGTCTTCATAGCTTACGACATCGGTGATTGTGATCTCATCTGCAATGATTTCTTTCTTACCGTCTGCTGTCGCGGTCGTATGGATTTTCGGGTTACGAATTCTTACGGTCTGCCCTTCATCATCGATGTCGGCGTGGGTTGCAAGCAACACCTTTTCGTGGTAGAGATCTTCAAATACAACGATTTCCTTGCCGTGCAGGCCGGTTGCATTAAACGTAAAGGTAACATCTATGCTGCCGGAGGCTTCTTCTGCAATAAAAGAAGCTTCGGCTGTGACTTTCTCGCCGTTGATGAGCAGTTCTTTGCCGTTAGACTTGTCCATGAGAACGCCGGTTACACGATATTCTTTGCCGGGGGTAAGGTCTTTGTAGCTTACGGTATCGGTCAGTGTAACTTTATCCAGCGGATCGATTTCCTTCTCGCCCTCAAAGCTCGCTGTTGTGCCGATTTCAGGGGTCTTAACCTTAATCGTCTGGTCATCGTCCGTAATGTCTGCATGCGCGGCTACTTTAATATTTTCACGGTACAAATCCTCGAAAACGACGATTTCCTTACCGTGAAGGCCGGTTGCATCAAAGACAAACGTAACGTCTACGCTGCCATTCTTAGCTTCTGCGATAAAGGTAGTTTCAGCGATGATTTCCTGGCCATTAACGAGCAGTTTCTCACCGGTAAGCTTGTCCATCAAGACACCGACTACCTTGTACTCTTTGCCAGGAACAAGACCGATATAAGATACCGTATCGGTCAGCGTGACCTTATCGAGCGGGTCAATTTCCTTTTCGCCTTCTACGGTAGCTTTCGTGCCGACTTCAACCGGCTTGTTGTGGAAGCTCACAGACACAATTTCGCCTTCACTGAGCTCCACAATCTGCGGGTCAGGGAGTTGATAACCAAAAGTCTCTTCGGTATCCATCTCTTCTACGCGGTACTGATACTTGGTCGTGCCGTCTTTATCTGCATAAATCGGGAGCGTTTCAGTGAGAATTTCGCCTGCGGCGTCGGTAACATATTCGGCGCTATAACTATCTTCAAGGCGCGTCACGCGGAACTTGATGCCTTCGACTACGCCGTCCTCCGACGTTTTAACGATCTTGAGCTGTGCGTTTTTCTGCGTATTAACGAGATCATAGCTATAAACCTTGCCATCCTCCGAGATTGAAACATCGAAGTCGCTGACGAGCTGGCGACCATTGCCGCCCTTGCTCTGGTGCACAACGTATGTGCCGTAAGGCAAGTCCTTTGTGGTTGCCATGCCATCTGCGCCGGTGGTGATGTGGTCGCGCTCGGTCTCTTTGGCTGCGTCGAAGCTACCGGCGCTTTTGAGGTAAATGTCAAATTCAGCACCCTGTTCTTCTGCGAGGTCATCAAGGGTTTCATATTGCTTATGCAGCGCAATCTGGCCTTTCATGACTTCTTCTGTAAAGTCGGCAGGTTCGAGTTCAAATTCAGCGGATGTTACTTCGTGCGGTGCGACATTGTATATATGTACTGTTGGATCGAGTTTATAACCCAACGGAGATGAGATTTCTTGAACTTTTATTTGTCCAATGGGAATGCCCTTTAAAACTGCGCGGCCCGAACTATTAGTAGTAATATCCCTGTGTACTTCGCTGCCATCTTGCAAATAAGATACACGGTACACAGCTCCGGCCAACGATGCATTACCGGTAGCTACACTGCTATTCGTGTCACTATCCTTTTTTGTAACTGTAAGAGTAACAGCGCTTGGGTCATCCACAACTGAAATATCTGTACTCTTGCCGTCAACGGAAAATCTATGAACCGATGTATCCAGTGTGTAACCTAACGGAGCCACCTGCTCAATTGTTACATAGTCGCCGTTTTCGAGCATCTTGGAAAGTGTTGCGTGGCCGTCTTTTTGGGTCGTAAACGTTGCGACAATGGGGTCGTTTGTGTAGTCGTGATTAGGCATTCCGTTTGCTTCGTACACGTTATACACAGCACCTTCAAGCGAATAATTTGCGTTGCCGTTGGTGATTTTTACATCGGCGCTGGTTTTTGTCAGCGTCACGGTATATTTGGGGTTTTCACCTTTTATTTTGATGTACGCCGTGGTCTTCGTTGTGCCGGGGCAAGTCGCTTGGTGCTGAATATTGGCTTGTTGATCTCTGTCCTCCCAAACGGCGATGCTGTTTTTATCGCCGACGGTGTAGCCTGCACTGATAATCGTTGTCTCTTGCTCCGGCAGCGTGTTTGTGGAAATCGTCAGCGTATTGCCGTTACAGGAAATATCAAAGCCTGCTTTTTGAAAATCAAATAAATCCAGCACGCCGTTGGTATCGGTAACGGTGGCCGCATATTTGCCATTCACGAACTGCAAAGCGATTTCCTGTGCATCGCTGCCGTCGCTGTTTTTGCCTGCAAACGACGGGACGATTTCAGAGCGTAAAAGACGATCTTTAAGCTCTGCGTAGTAGCTGCGTACAACAGAGCCGTTATACGCCAGATTGGCCATGCGCTCAACATCGTTATCGATGCCGGAACCCCAAGACCAGTTTGTCCCGTCTACGGTAATATAGCCTTCGGACGCCAACCAAACAAGATGCTGTGTGACCATCGTCTTTGCGGTCGCATCGCTGTACCAATCATTTTTACCGAGAGAGTTTGTCGTGTTGTAGCCATAAGCGATAATGCGGCGCATAGCTTCGGTCATACCGAAATTATCCCGCTGCACATAAGCACCGTTATTGACTCTGCCTTTACCATGCTGCAAACAGTAGGCCGGATAACTTACACCGTTTCGGTAGATGTCATACAGTGGAAATTCGCCAAGGTCATAAAGATAATTTGAACTGAAATTACCGTTGATGCCTACCGTGCGGTAACGCGTAACCGCCTCATCGCCGAGCGCCAGTAAACTGATTTCATCCTCCGGGTTTGGCGTGGGGGAAGCAGTGGGTTCAGCCGTTGCTTCCGGCTCTGCACTGGTCTCCGGTTCAGTCGGTTCCTCTGTTGCCTCCGGTGAGGGCACTGCTGTCGGTTCAGCCGAGGGGGTTGTGCTTGCCTCCGGCGTTGCGGTCGGTTCTGCTGTGATTTCCGGTTTAGGTTCTGCATCCGGATCTGCGTCTGGTGCAGCAGCTTCTTCCGGCTCAACAGCTGTGATCTCATCAGTTACCGTAACCGGTGCAGCTGCTTCATCGGCAAGAGCGCTCATCGGTAAGGCGCTGAAAATCAGCAGCGTTGCAAGCAGACACGCAAGTGACTTTTTGAGTTTCTTTTTCATTTTTTTGCTTCCTTTCAAAGATTTTTCTATATGAAAAAAGCCGCATCTAAAAAAGACACGGCTTGAATTTGAGCAATAAAAAAGCACTCGCAGTAAAACGAGTGCTTCATTCTGCAATATTCACTTTATTTGATCCTTATCTATATTCCCAGTGACCTTGTTCAGGTTGTGCGGCTTGAGCGGGAACATCTACAACCCAATACTCACCGTCTTTAACCCAGTATTTTTCACCAGAAACCATAGTGTAGCTCCAACACGAGGATAAGTCTCCCTCATGATCCCACATATCAGCCTCAGTAGAGCATATTGTGCCACATTGATTGCACTGATACACCCAATCGCTCTTCCAATGACCTGCTTCTTCCCAATGACCTTGTTCTTCTTGAGCAGGTTTAGCTGGCACATCTACCACCCAAACCTTTTCCTTGGGCTTCGGCGTCGCGGTGGGAACCGCCGTTGGTGCTGCGGTAGGAGCTGCCGTAGGCTTAGCTGTCGGAGCTGCGGTGGGTGCAGCTATCGGCTTCGCAGTCGGTGCGGGCGTAGGTCTGGCCGCACTGCCGGAAGGCTTGCTGTTGGAAGTGTTGGAGCTGCTCGGCTTTGCGGTTGCTGCCGGCTTCGGTGTAGCCGTAGCAGAGGGCTTCACAGCTGTGCTGCTTTCGTTTTTGCTCTCCGGCTTCGGCGTTGCGGTAGGCTTGGCCGTTGCCGCAGTACCGGCAGAGGGAGTAGCCGTAGGCTTCGCCGATGCACTCGGCTTGGCGCTGCTTGCAGCCGTGGAGCTTGTGCTCGAAACTGGCTTGCTGCTTGCTTCTGACGTACTGCTCTCAGCACTCTTTTCCGATGCCGTGCTGCTCACTGCGCTGGATGCAGAGCTTTCAACGCCGGTATCCGCTGTGCTGTTGCCCGCACACGCCGCCATGGTAAGCATCAATGCTGCTGTCATTAAAATAGCTGTGATTTTCTTTTTCATGTAAATCAGCTCCTCAGTTAAATTATAGCGCGAGACTTTCTTCAAATCAAGTATGCAAAAAGCAGGTGCTGAATTATCGGCACCTTCTTACGCTGCGTATGGGAGATATTTTATTTTACATTGCGGTGCTTACGATAAATAATAACGCTCATAGCCGCTGCGGAGATCATCAGGATCATGATTGCAGCATAAACGACCGTGTTGTCACTGCCGGTTTTCGGCATGGAAGATGTCGGCGTAGGCGTTGCAGTGGGTGCTGCCGTAGGCGTTGCTGTAGGAACCGCTGTGGGTGCTGTCGTAGGTGCTGCCGTAGGTGCTGCCGTAGGTGTTGCCGTGGGTGCTGCCGTAGGTGCGGGAGTATCAGAAGGCTCCGGCGGCGCAGTCGGCTCTTCTGTCGGTGCCGGTGTTGCTGTGGTCTCGGGCTTTTCTTCCGGCTCTCCGTCAGACGTGTATACATAGGTTTTATCTTCGATGATGGAAGCATTGAAGCTATCGGACAGCACTTCGCCGTCTTCGCCGATCTCACGCACGGTATATGTGCCGTAAGGGAGAAGCTTCGTAAGTGCCGTGCCATTCTCATCGACGGTTACGGTGTCACGCTCGGTTTCTTTTGCATCGTTGTAGTTTCCGGCGGATGCAAGGTAAACCTCGAATTTGCGATCCTGTGCGTCAAGCGTATCGAGCGACAGCACCGCAATGTCAGACTGCGTTTTTATAGCAATCTTACCTTTGATAACTTCATCTCTGAGACTGAAATTGTCAAGAACAAAAGGTTCTTCATTACCGCCGGATGTGATATTATACGTGTGTACAATCGGGTCCAGCTTGTAGCCGGTCGGCGCTGTGATTTCCTGCACACGGATTTGTCCGAAAGGCATATTTTCCACCATAGCAAAACCGGTTTCGTCGGTCGTAATGTCGCTATAGGTTTCACCTGTACCCTGCGGATAGTATACGCGATAAACTGCGCCGCCAAGCGTTGCATCACCGGCTGCTGTGCCGTAATCACGGTCGTTTTTGTAGATGTTCATGGTAATCGAACTGGGCTTTACTGTAGCGGTTAAGAGAACATCCTTATCCGTGATTCCAAAAACGTAATGATTCCGATCGTAGCGATACCCCGTTGCTCTTGTGCGCATAATCGCAACATAATTTCCGCCCGGCAATCCACCAGGAACCTCGCAGTAACCGTTTGCATCTGTAGCTTGCGTTGTTGCGTATGGCTCCTGTTCCCAATACGAATAATTGTCCGGATCGGCTACATCCTTGTAAATGTCGTACACAGAGCCCTCAAGGCTGTAATACGGATTACTGTCCGTGAAATCCGTTTCTGAGTCAGTCAACTGAATAGCCACTTTGTAACGCGGTTCGTCTGTGGTTTCTCCGTCAGAAGTCTCATCCGCAAATACACCTGTCGGCATAATACCGCAGATCAACAGAACGGCCAGAAGACACGCAAACGCTTTTTTCATCTTCATGATTTTACTTCCTCTCGCTTTGATTTTATTTCAGCTGCATAAAGTGCAACTTTTGTCTGAAATTGAATATATCTTTATCGTTATTTTAATACTATCATAAAATCATTTCAATAACAAGTGATAATTAAATTTTCATTTCTTTTACATGCCGATAAAACGTGCTGCTTGTAAGTCCTGTAAGTCTCTGTGCCTCTACGGCTGTAATTTCGTGAGCACGCCATTTTACACAGACTTGCAGAAACTGTTTCTTGTCGACTTGCACTTTCGGCCGCCCGGTGATCCGACCTTCCTGCATCGCAATGCGGCGCCCTTCTTCAGTACGCTGCCGGATGCAATCGCGCTCAAGCTGCGCTAATGCTCCGAATACGGTCAGCATAAATTGACCTTGCGGGGTAGAGGTGTCGATTGACTCCTTCAGACTTTGGAAAGCAACACCTTTCTTTTGCAGCTCGTCTATAATGGTAAGTAGATCGCGCGTGTTGCGTGCAATTCTGGATATATCCGAACAGACGACTTTATCACCTTCCCGGGCGAAGCTTATCATAGCTTCAAGCTGCGGACGATCTCTGTTTTTGCCGGATGCTTTATCTATGTAGATCTTCTCTGCATGGCAAGCATGTGCATCTCCCAGCTGTCGCGCCTCGTTTTGCTCTGCGGTAGAACACCGGGCATAGAAAATAATCATTGGATACCTCCCTAACCAAAAACGTGCCAAAAGATACCAAATAGTTTTGCTACATTTCAAAACTACAAAAGTATATCTTTTGACACATGAATATACATTGAATCAAAAGGTATAACTTTTGAAACAGTTCATTCTTGACATTCTCTCACAGGTCGTTTATACTTGTAGATAGAAAGAGTGCTGCCGATGAACGGTTAGCCCTCAGTGTTACTCAAAGAAATGAGCCGACGACTTTGGGAAGTATGGGCGGCTCATTTCTTTTTTATGTAGATGAGGATTTGAACGATCAATCCTGCGGTCATGATGACTAAAGATAAGATTTCAAAATCACTCATGGTATCATCCCTCTCTCCGTGTCGGATTGAGGGATTTTTCATATTCAAGAAACGTCCCTCACACGGTGCGGAAAATCCGCATCTGAGGGCCAAACCGTCCACCGTTTTATGACAGCACCCGAACCGCATATTGCAGTTCGTTTTTATTCTACCAGAAATCACCTTATATGGCAATGTTTTTATTCGACACTCACGGCCACCAGTTTGCAGTTTAGCGCGGCTGCTATCCGCAGCAGTGCTCGGAGCTGTACCATGTGCTTTTTCTGCTCCATGAGTGCAACCTCCGTCCACGAAACTCCGGCGGCAGAAGCTAATTCGCGCTGCGATATTTTAAGTGCTTGCCGCTGTAAAATCAGGCTATCAATCAGCTCTATATAAGCGTTTGGCATTCTATCACTTCCTTTCAGAACCGGCAATGTTTTCGGTTTTCTTTTTTTGTCTGCGGCGGATCAATGTGAGCTCCATTTCGGGCATTCTCCGCACTTGGTCAGCTCGAAAATATACCGCCTCAGACCAAGAGCGATTGCAGTACATGAGTTCGCCCTCGTTCTCTACGGGACAATAT
>OLPD01000496.1_pt1 | contig 29315 bp, 25 predicted proteins | sample 1672111 | NCBI WGS metagenome assembly OLPD01 (sample SAMEA3136646, study PRJEB25190) | human gut metagenome
TATATAGAATATTATTAAAATAAATAAAAGGAGGAACAAATGGCTAAAGATTCTAACAAATCAAAAGGTCCTACAGAAAAAGTAGCAAAATCTAAAAGTACTAAGAAAAAACTCAAAAAAAAGCCATCGAAGGTTAAACGATTTTTTAAATACTTTTTCCTTACAATCTTAATAACAGGATTATTAATTGGTGTTGTTGGTGTTGGTTATGTTGTTGCTGTTATTAAAACAACACCCCAATTAGATATAAATGCTATTTATAATTTAAATCAACCTTCAATGTTATTTGATGATCAAGGCGAAATTATAGATGACTTACCATCTACCGAAATACGATATATTATCTCTTATGATGAGATGCCTCAAAATTTAATTAATGCTTATATTTCTATTGAAGATGAACGTTTCATGTCTCATGGAGGTATTGATATTAAAAGAATTTTAGGTGCTGCTGCAAGAGATGTTATGGTTATACTAGGTAAACAAAATGGTATTCATGGTGCTTCTACAATAACACAACAATTAATTAAAAATACTATATTAGCTTCTGAAGCTTCTGCTGAGTCAACACCGCTTGACAGAATTAATAGAAAAATTAAAGAAATAATTCTAGCAGTACAATTAGATAAAGAATTAAGTAAAGAAGAAATTATTCGTTCTTATTTAAATACTATCCCTCTTAGCGGACATATTTATGGAGTTGAAGCTGCATCTAGATATTTCTTTGCTAAAAATGCTAAAGATTTAACATTACTTGAATCTGCTTATATTGCTGGTATCACTCAAGCTCCTACAACATATAGCGCTTATAATACTAGTGCCTCAAATTATCCAAATGGATATATTAGAAGAACTCAAACAGTATTAAGCAAAATGTTAGAACTTGGATATATTACACAAGAGGAATTCGATACAGCTTATGCACAAGCTGAAGCAAATGATTTTAACTTCTCTAAGCTAGATACCGACTATGGAGTAAATCAAGAATGGTTTGTATATCCAGCATTAGAGCAGGTAAAACAGGATTTAAAAGAGAAGTACAAGTATACTGATGAAGAAGTAAATAAATTACTAGTTAATGGTGGTTTAAAAATATATACTACTTTAAATACTGAAATGCAAAATTCTGTTCAAGAAATATTAAATGAAAGAACTAACTTAAAAGTTGATGATACTTCTTCTGATCCTACAGATAATGATGGTGTACCTAAATTACAAGCTTCTGCTACAGTAATTGACTATAAGACTGGGCAAGTAAAGGTATTAATTGGTGGACGTGGAAATCAACCTCCAACTTCACTTAATAGAGCTTATTTTGATTTAAAATCAATTGGTTCTACAACTAAGCCTTTAACTGTTTATGGACCGGCAATAGACACTAAGCTTATAACAGCTGGAACACCTTTAGATGATTCATCTGTTTCATCAGAAATAATAAAGAAATATAACTTTGGAAGTGTTAACCCTAAAAATGCTGATGGGTCAATGGCTGGTTACGTTACAGCAAGAGAAGCTTTAGTTTATTCAAAAAACCTAACTTCTATAAAAACAGTTGATATGTTAGGTTTAGATACAGCACTTGAATATGGTGAAAGAGCTGGTTTAAAATACGCTCCTGAATCTCATACAATGTCAGCATTAGCACTTGGACAATTTGAGCAGCCAACAGGTAACCGTGATGGTGGAAATACAACAATTTTAGCTTCTGCATATGGTGCCTTAGGAAATAATGGTGTTATATACGAACCTTCACTTTATACAAAAGTTGAAGATTCTAGTGGTAATGTATTATTAGAAAGAGAGTCTAAAGCTACTACTCTATTCTCACCACAAACATCATATATACTTTATGACATATTAAAAGGTTCATCAAGTAAAGCTCAATTTAGTGATATACCTGTAGCTGGTAAAACTGGTACAACTAACGAATCTGATAACTATTGGTTTGCTGGAGTCACACCATATTATTCTGGTTCTGTTTGGATTGGATATGATATACCACAAAAAATGTCTGGTGGTAGTGGTAGTGCTGCAACCTTGTTTGGAAAGGTAATGAGTGTTGTACACTCTGGGTTAAGCTATGCTGATATAGAAGCTCCATCTGGTCTTGTTCAAGCAAAAGTTTGTATAGACTCAGGTAAATCTCCTACAGATTTATGTTATCAAGATCAAAGAGGAAATAGAGTTAAAACAGAATACTTTATTGAAGGAACAGAACCAAAATCAGTTTGTGATGTTCATGTTAAGGTTACTGTTAATAGCTCTAATAATAAATTAGCAACTGATAATACTCCAGCAAGACTTCTTGCTGATAAAGTGTTTATTAAAAAGCCAAATGCTAATCCTAATGCTGCTGATTATCCATTTGTAGTTCCTAAAGAGAAAGATGATACTAAGCCTGAAGAAAAGATAAACTTATCTCAAATAGGATTAAAAGCAAACATGGATTTATACGATGCTATCGTTATACTAAATAACAAAGAAATTAAATATTCATTTAATGGTTTATCAGTATCTGGGTCTATTAGTCCAGGAGAATATACATTAACTTCATTTACATCTGAAATAAATTCTGGTGAAACAGTTTCACTAACCATAAAAGCTACTACTAACATACCAGATGAAAATAATGAAGAAACTTCTCCACAAGAAGAATCTCCTGATAATAATACTAATATTGAGGATAGTAATAATAATAACTCACAACGAAGTACTTTTGGTGGTTTATTAAATAATTTATTTAATTAAAATTTAGGCAGTTCAGAAATGACTGCCTTTTTTTGTATTTAATTTTTAACAATTGAATTAATCCGCAAGTAAAATTTCATTTTTATCTATTTTTATAGTATTTTGATAAATTTAATTTCATTTTATGAATAATATTAACCCACCTCTTGCATCATCTATATTTTTATTGTATACTATCAATAAAGAACATAGTAAATAAATCGAATGATAAATTAAAAAGGGGGATACTTTATTATGGAATTTTTAAACAAACTAATATTATTAGTTAACGATTTTATATGGAGCTATATTCTTATAGCTATGCTAATAGTACTAGGATTATATTTTACTTTTAGAACTAAATTCGTTCAATTTGGTAATATTAAAGAAATGTTCAAATTACTTGGAGAAGGATCTTCTTCAAAAGATAAATCTAAACATGAAGTTTCATCTTTCCAAGCTTTTTGTATAGGTACTGCATCAAGAGTTGGTACAGGTAACTTAGCAGGTGTTGCTTCTGCTATTGCTATTGGAGGTCCTGGTGCTGTATTCTGGATGTGGTTAATTGCATTAATAGGTTCAGCTTCTGCTTTTATAGAATCTACTTTAGCTCAAATTTACAAAGTTAAAGATGGAGATAATTTCAGAGGTGGTCCAGCTTACTATATGGAAAAGGGCTTAAAGAAGAGATGGATGGGAGTTGCATTCTCTATTCTTATAATAATTTGCTTTGGTTTTGCATTTAACTCAGTTCAATCTAATACTATCACAGCTGCATTTAATTCAGCTTTCGGTATAAATAAGCTATTCTTAGGAGCTTTAATTACAATTGCATCTGCAATTATAATCTTTGGTGGTGTTAAAAGTATCGCTAAAATTTCTACTATAATAGTTCCTATTATGGCTGTTGCATACATATTAGTAGCATTATTTATAATAATAACAAATATTACAGAATTACCTGCAGTATTTAAAATGATTTTCTCAAATGCATTTGGTGTTAAACAAGTAATTGGTGGTGGAATGGGTGCTGCTTTATTAAATGGTATCAAAAGAGGATTATTCTCTAATGAAGCTGGTATGGGATCTGCTCCAAACGCAGCCGCTACAGCAACAGTTTCTCATCCTGTAAAACAAGGTTTAATTCAAACATTAGGAGTATTTACAGATACATTAATAATTTGTACTTGTACTGCATTTATAGTTCTTTTATCTTCTGATACACTTGTGCAACATGCATCTACAAATAATATTCCTCTTGCTGATATAGCTGGTATTGAAGTTACTCAAATTGCAATTAGCTCTCAAATTGGTTCATGGGGACAATACTTTATTGCATTTTGTATTTTCTTCTTCGCATTTAGTTCTATTATAGGAAATTATTATTATGGAGAAACTAATATACAATTTATATCTACAAAGAAAATCTATCTATATTTATATAGAGTATTAGTTATCGGAATGGTTCTATTTGGTTCAGTAGCTTCTATGCAATTTGTTTGGAGCATAGCCGACGTATTTATGGGACTTATGGCTATCTTAAACTTAATAGCTATAGCATTGTTAAGTAATATTGCAATTAAGGCTTTACAAGATTACATGACTCAAAGGAAAGCTGGAAAAAATCCTGTATTCTATGCATCTTCTATCCCTGAACTTGGTGATGAAGTTGAAGAATGGAGAGAAAATGAAAAAGAGGCTACAGCCTAAAACAAAAAAGATCACTATAAGTAATAATTTACTTATAGTGATCTTTTTTTATATTATTCCAACTATTTCATTAATATCTTTAATTCCTTGTGACTTGCAGAAAGCTTCCATTTCTTCAATAATTTCTTTACCTGACATTGGATTGAAGAAGTTAACAGTTCCTATTTGAACAGCTCTTGCACCAGCCATCATAAACTCTATAGCATCTAATCCTGTTGTAATACCACCTAAACCTATTACTGGTATATCTACAACTTTAGCTACCTCATGAACCATTCTTAAAGCTACAGGTTTAACAGCTGGTCCAGATACTCCTGCATATACATTGTTAAATACTGCTTTTCTCTTATATGGATCTATTGCTAATCCCTTTAATGTATTAATAAGAGATAATGAATCTGCTCCTGCTTCTTGACACTTTATAGCCATATCAACAATATCTTCAGCATTAGGTGATAACTTAACCATTAAAGGCTTATCTACTATCGCTTTTGCTTTTTTAACAACATCATAAGCTACTTCTGATTTAATTCCAAAAGCCATTCCTCCTGACTTTACGTTAGGACATGATATGTTAAGTTCTATCATATCTATATCAGTACCCCTAAGCTTCTCTAATGCTATTTCATAATCCTCTATGCATCCTCCACCAACATTTGCAATAATGTTAGTACCAAGAGTTTTCATCTTTGGAAGTTCTTCTGCTATAAATCTATCTATCCCTGGATTTTGAAGACCAACTGAGTTCATCATTCCTGATGGAGTTTCAAACACTCTTATTCCATCATTACCAGCTTTTTCGTTTAGTGTTAATCCTTTAGAAGAAATACCCCCTAAAATTCCTACATCATAAAAATTATTATACTCTGCTCCAAAACCAAAGGTTCCTGATGCTGCTATTACTGGGTTTTTAAAATCTAATCCATTTATATTAACTTTTAACATTTTATCTTCTCCTTTGGTTTATTATAATTCTACATAGTATCCATCGAATACTGGACCATCTTTACATGTTCTTTTATTTCCATCTTTAGTTTTACAAGTACACACAAGGCAAGCCCCTACTCCACAAGCCATATGCTTTTCCATAGAAACGTACACTTTAACTTGCTTTTCTTTACACATTTCAATTACTTTTTTCATCATTATTTCTGGCCCACAGCAAAGAACTGTATCATATTTATCTAAATCTAAAATTTCAGTTACAAATCCCTTATGTCCATGCTTACCAGTATTAGTTGAAACATATGCTTCATCAACATATTCTTTTATTTCATCTATTAAGTATATATCATCTCTGAAACCTGCATAAAGATCCATCTTAACATCACTTCTATTTTGTCTTAACTTTTTAGATACCTCAAGCATTGGAGCTGTTCCTATTCCTCCACTTACTAATGCAACTCTACCTAAATCATCAGTTACATTAAAGCCATTTCCAAGAGGTCCATTTAAACTTATTGAATCCCCAACCTTTAAAGCTGCAAATTCCTTAGTTCCTGCTCCAACTACAGCATATACAAATGTTAATGTTTCACCATTTGTTTCACAAACACTTATTGGTCTTGGAAGTAATGTAGCTCCAGTATGCTTTAACATATAAAACTGTCCTGCTTTAGCTTCATTTTTATCTTCTACAACCATTTTATATATTCCATTTTGAATTTCTTCATTTAATAATATTTTACCTTGTGTGTACTTCATAAATTCTTTTCCTCCTAAAGGTTATTAACTGCGTTTCTTATTTCATCTCTCATTCTAATAGCTTCTCTTCTTGCACAAGCAGCAAATTCTGCTGGTTTATTCTCTTTTTTATAAGCTAAAAGAATTGCTCTTGATGAATTTACTACTCCACCATTTCCATCTCTTAAGTATAAAGCTACATCTTCAGCTTTTCCACCTTGAGCTCCATATCCTGGAATTAGGAAGAACATATCCTTATATCTTTCTCTTATTTCTTTACCTTCCTCAACATGAGTACATCCTATAACTCCACCTATTGCAGAATATCCACACTCACCTTTAACATTTTCACCTATCTTAGTAAGTTTATCTCCTACAACTTTATAAACCTTACTCTCGTCTTTAGTATCTATATTTTCAATATCTTCAGCTCCTGGATTTGAAGTTCTTACTAATACAAATACTCCCTTATTACCACTTTCCATGTAAGGCATATATGGTTCTATACTATCCATTCCCATATAAGGGCTTAAAGTTATAAAGTCAGCTTCAAAATCACCGCTAAAATGTCCTTTTGCATATTGAGTAGCTGTTGCCATTATATCTCCTCTTTTTATATCAGCAACTATAATAGCATCTTTTTCTCTTAAATAATCTAATGTTTTCTTATATGCTATAAGTCCTGCTAACCCTAAAGCTTCATAATATGCAATTTGAACTTTATAACAAGCTACAACATCTAAAGTTTCATCTATAATAGCCTTATTATATTCAAATATTGCTTCTTCTATAGATTTCCCTTCTAAAACATGCTCTGGTATATATTCAATAGCTGTATCTAATCCTAAACAAACTACTCCTCTTTCTTCAACTCTTTTATATAATTTATCCATTATTAAACTTTTCATAAACTTTACGCACCTTTCAATTTATTGTTATCTTATTGTCTTCTTATAATATATTTACTAAATGCTATATATTAGCTTTCCACCTTTTATAGTCATTATCACTTCTCCAAAATACTTTCTACCATGGAATGGAGTATTTTTCCCTTTTGAAGCAAATTTTTCTTTATCAATAACTACTTCTTTATTTAAATCAACTAATACTAAGTCCCCATCTTTTCCTATAGTAATGCTACCTTTATTCATTCCTAAAATTTTAGCTGGGTTTCTTGACATTAACTCACTTAGCTTATTTACAGAAATTCCATTTTTCCTTACAAGCTCTGTATAACAAATACTAAATGCAGTTTCAAGTCCAACCATTCCTGGGGCTCCTTTTGCCTTATCTTCTTCAGTATGAGGTGCATGATCAGTTCCTATACAATCTACAGTACCGTCTTTAATACCTTCAATTATAGAATTTACATCTGCTTTTTCTCTTATTGGTGGATTTACTCTATAATTGCTTTCTTCAGTAGTTAAACCAATATGATGAGGTGTTACTTCACAAGTTACATTAGCTCCTTCTTTTTTAGCTCTTCTTATTGACTCAATAGACTCTACTGTGCTTACATGTGCCATATGAAGTCTTGCCTTTGTTGCTTTAGCCAAATATAAATCTCTTATTGTCATTAAGTCCTCTGCTATTCTCATATCAATCTTAGAAAATGTTTTATCTTCTGCATGAGACATAACTATCCAATTATTTTCTTTAGCTTTTTCCATAGCTTTCATCATTATGCTAGAATCCATTACTCCAACACCATCATCAGTTATTGCAACTAATTCTTTATCATCATCAAAATCATTTAAATGTTCTATAGATTTGCCACCAAAGTTTTCTGTTATTGAAACACATTGATGTACATCTATTAGTCCTACTTCTTTAGCCTTATTTCTCACATACTCAACAACTTCTTTAGTTGAACATATAGGATTTGTATTACCCATTAGGCAAACCCCTGTATACCCACCTTTAGCTGCTGCTCTTGAACCACTTTCCATATCTTCTTTATATGTTAAACCTGGATCCCTAAAATGTGCATGTGTATCTATAAATGAAGGCATTAAAGTTAACCCTTTTGCATCTATTATATCTATTCCTTCTTTATTTATTTCTTTTCCAATTTCCGTTATTATTCCATCTTTGATTAATATATCTCCAAAAAAGCTTTCATAAGCATCTATCATATTAGCATTCTTTATTAATAAGTCCATCTATTTACACCTCGCTAGGATTTATTATCTGTTCACAATATTCACATTTATAACTTCCTTTTTCTCTATCAACTAATGTGAAGTTATGAGGTATATATTTTTCTTGTGAAGTTATGCAACTTGGATTTTCACATATTAATATATCTTGAATCCTCTCTGGTAACTCTGGTTTTATTTTATTAACTATTACTTCATTTCTAACTTCATTTATAGTAATACCTGGAGATAATAACCCAAGTACTGTATAGTTTATTTCTTCAATATTTTCTATTTTTATTATATCTTTCTTCCCCATTTTTTTACTGTCTGCATTTATTATTAAAGCAACTTGATGTCCTAATTTATCTAGGTGTAAATATCTAAATATTTTAACTCCCATTCCAGATTTTATATGATCTAACATGAATCCATTTTTTATACTAGTTATTTGTAGCATTTACATTACCCCCAGTAACTTAACTATTAAAGCCATTCTTACATACATTCCATACTCAGCTTGCTTAAAGTAAACTGCTCTTTTATCCTCATCTACTTCTGTAGCAATTTCATTTACTCTAGGAAGTGGATGCATTACAATCATATCTTCCTTTGCTTTAGACATTTTCTCATTATCTAATATATAAGAATCCTTTAATCTTAAATACTCTTCTTCATTAAAGAATCTTTCTTTTTGAATTCTTGTCATATATAAAATATCTAACTCATCTATTACTTCTTCCATATTCTCTACTTCTTTAAATGAAATATTATTTCTTTTTAATATTTCTTCTCTAATATATTCTGGTATTACAAGCTCTTTTGGAGATATAAGAATAAATTCTGTACCTTCATATCTAGACATAGCAGCAATTAATGATTGTACTGTACGTCCATTTTTTAAATCTCCACAAAGACCAATTTTATGTCCTTCTAAAGTTCCCTTTTGTGATTTTATAGTTAATAGATCTGTTAATGTCTGAGTTGGATGCTGATGTCCGCCATCTCCTGCATTAATAACTGGTACTGATGAGTACATACTTGCAACTTTTGCTGCTCCTTCTTTAGGATGTCTCATTGCAATTATATCTGAATAAATAGAAACCATTCTTATAGTGTCTGCTAATGTTTCACCTTTTGCACTTGAAGTTGAGTTTGGCTCTGAAAATCCTAGGATTTTACCACCTAGTCTCATCATTGCAGCTTCAAAACTAAATCTTGTTCTTGTGCTTGGCTCATAAAAAAGTGTAGCTAAGATTTGCCCATCACAGATATGTGAAAATTCTTTTGGATTTGAAATGATTTTTTCTGCTAATTCGAATATTTCATTAAGTTCTTCTTTAGAAAAGTCCATTGGACTTATTAAATGTTTATTTTTCATTTATTGTCACTCCTTTTTAACATCACAGTGTTAAATTTAAAGAATACAAAAAACCTTCCTTATAATATAAGGAAGGTATAGTAATCTCATAATATTAGTATTATTACAACTTCCTTATGAATCTCTCGGATTCCCTTAAAGGTTCTTTTTGTTAGAATATCACTTCATTAAAAATTTGTCAATATTTTTAATGCCAATTATTCATTACATCATCCCACATCATTTTACCACATTTCGCTAAAGATACTGTTCCATATACACTATTAGGTATATCTTGTGATAAAATAGTAAATACGAATTTTCCTTTTGGTAATTCTAAATATTCTGTATCATTTTCAATACCTTTTTTATCACCAGTTTTACTGGATATTTCAATCTTTAAATCATCAGGAATGTATAGAGCTAATTTATTTTTTATTTGCTGCCTTCTTAAAATATCTATAAGCATTTGACCATTATCTTTATTTAAGAATGTTCCATTAGATAAGTGCTTCCATATTTTTGATAAATCATAAGCTGTTGTTATGTTTTCAACATCTGTTATAGCTGTTCTTTCATCATTTGTTTTTCTATTTAATCTAGTATTCTTTAATCCCATTATTCTAATATCTTCATTTATTTGTTCCATTCCAACTATATCTATAATTTTATTAGCAGCTGTATTATCACTTTGAATTAACATTATTACCATAAGTTCGAATACTGTATATTCTCTCTCATTAAATTCATGGATTATCCCCGTTCCATAAACTTTATCTGAAGTTTCTATCTTTATTTTATCCATAAAATCAACTTTTTTATCTTCAACTGCCTTTATTAATGAAACAGCAATAGGAAGTTTCATACATCCAGCAGCTGTCATAGAAACGTTTTCATTGTATCCATACACATATCCACTTTTCAAATCTTCAAAAAAGAAACTATATTTCCCGATTCTTGATTCTAAATATTTCTTTATTTCCTTCATAATACCCTCCTAAATCCACTAATTCAAATATTTCTTTTACTTTAATATAAGTATAACATATTGTCAGAATATTTTGAAGTATTTCATTTGATTTTTTCCATTATCATATATATAAATAGTGGTAAGCTTCAAATATAGATTTTATCCTTCTTAATATCCCTTCTATATTCTTCCCCCTTACCACTAATAATATTTAAGATATTAACTATTTATTCAGCAAAAGTAATACCAATTTTCTTAGCAACTTGTACTAATTCTCCATCAACATTAACATTTTTAGTTTTTTGTCCGATTACATTTTCTAAACTATCACTACTTATAATATCACCTTTTAAACAAACCATTTCTCCAAACTTACCATCTATCATAAGCTCAACAGCTGCAACTCCATATCTTGTTGATAGTATTCTATCATATGTTGAAGTATTACCCCCTCTTTGTACATGACCTAGCACTGTACATCTAACTTCATGATCCTTAATAAGCTTTTCTAGGTCACCTGCCAGCTTATTACCTATTCCTCCTAATCTTATAGGATCTGGACTATCAGCAACAATTTTTGCAACAACAACTTCTCCATCTTTAGGTCTTGCACCTTCTGATACAACTATAATAGTAAAGTTTTTACCTTCCTCTTCTCTCTCTTTTACTTTTTCAGCAATTTTATTAATATCGTATGGAATTTCAGGTAAAAGAATAATGTCTGCTGAACCTGCTATTCCGGCTTCTAAAGCTATCCATCCAGCATTTCTTCCCATTACTTCACACAACATAATTCTATGATGTGATTCTGCTGTTGTATGAAGCCTATCTAAAGCCTCTGTCACTACATCAATTGCAGTGTTGAATCCAAATGTTACATCTGTTGATGCTAAATCATTATCTATAGTTTTAGGAACTCCTATTACCTTAACACCTTTTCTCGCAAAATCTCTTGCAGATGTTAATGTACCATCTCCTCCTATAACAACCAATACATCAACTCCTTCCTTTTTTAGATTTTCTACTGCAACATCAGAAACATCTTTTTTTACTTGCTCTCCATTTTCTTCAACAAGATAATCGAATAAATTATCCTTGTTAGAACTATAAAGGATAGTACCTCCTCTATGTAATATTCCAGATACTGTATCTAACGTCAAATTAATAAAATCATTGTTATATAGCCCCCTATATCCAAACTTGTATCCTATTACTTCAATTCCATAGTTTAATATTGCCGTTCTTGTTACCGCTCTTATTACTGCATTTAAGCCTGGACAATCTCCACCACCTGTTAATAAAGCTATTTTTTTAATTTTTTGTTCCATTTGAAAATTCCTCCCTACCCATTATATAATAATTTTTTTCAGCATTTTCCCCAGTTAAATTTCTTATTATTACATTCTTATTCATAAAATTCTGAATATTCATCCTTATATTATAATACCATAAATTCAAATATACGGAAAGTATTTTTTGACTCTTACTTTTGACATATAATATAAAAAGGTAGACTTCTTAAATCTACCTTTTTATATTACTATTCATTTACTTTTACTAATATGTTAACTCTAAATTATCAATGTTAATACTTGTACTTTCATCATTGACATATTTATCATATACCTTTTTAATTGCCTCATAGTTACTCGTAATCAAGTCTTTTAAATTTTGTTCTAAATCACTTGGCATATCATTATATGCAGATTCTATATTAGAATATCCTCTCCATATATCTTTCTCTACAATTATATAGTAACAAGCAGCATTATTAAGTGATAAAACATCTTTTTCATTTAATGAATATGCTTTTCTTATGCTTTCAATTGCTTTATCATAATCTTTATTATTAAAATATACAGTTCCTAAAGTTCTATAATATTTATAATTATTTTCATCTATTGATATTGCTTGCTTTAAATCTTTAATAGCTTCATCAGTATTTTCCATAGATAAATCAATGAATGCTAAATTATAATATAATAAATCTTCATCTTTATTTAATGATAATGTAAAATTAAAAGCTTCTTTAGCTTTATCATAATTTTGTAAATCATTTTCATATATTTTGCCTATACTTGTAATTAAATTATAATTAAATGGCTCATTATATATAGCTTTTCTAAAATACCCTTCAACTTTATCTGAACTTTCTGTTGCAATTAATATTTTAGGAATTAAAATACCAAATGTATTTGTATATTCAGGATTAGCTACAATTGCAGCATTACATGCTTCTAACGCTTTATCATATTGTCCTTTATTATAATAACTCCAAGCTTCTATATAATTATATACATATGAGTCTTCATCTAAATTATCCACATCTATACTAGTATTAATTTCTGAAATTATTCCCTCTGTTGAATTCATCTTTGATTCATCTAACATATTAATTTCTTCTAACCAAACTTGATATGCTTCTTCCTTTGGATTTTCCTCTGATAATTTATTTATCTCATCTAATAATGTACTTTTGTCAAATTCACAAGTTTCCATTATAACATCAAAAGATTTAATTTCATTTTTATCTAAATTATAAGATTTCTTTAAATTATTTAATCCATCATCATAATTACCTAACATAATTTGCATTTTAGCTAAAATAGCTAAATCATAAGCACTTTCATCATCTACAGGATATGAAGCAACAACACCTTCTGCTGATTTAGTATCTCCATTAGCTAGATACACTGCAAACATAGTTTTTAATAATGGTTTATATTTACTATATGTAGTTAAGTAATATTCTCCTAAGCTTTCTGCTTGATCTAACTCATTGTTTATATAGAAAGTAAATACAACTTCATTAATTAACTCTTTATCTTGTTCTATGTATTTATCTCCATTTTCTAACATTATCTTATCTCTTTTTACTACAGCTTCCCTTAATAAGTTATCTGCCTGCGCCATATCTCCTTTTACAGAGTATACTTCTGCAGCTTTAACAGTCCATATTGGCCAAACATCATCATTTTGCATTAGCATATACTCATTAATAGCATCATCAAACTTACCATCATAATAATATTCTTCAGCTTTATTATTGCTTATTGTTACTGTTCTATCTCCCATTATAAGCTGTATTGACATTAAAACTACAAATGCAAAAATTATCGAAAGAATTAAAGTTACTATTGATCCTATATATTCATTTTCTTTATTTACTTCTTTTTTTTCCTTTAAGGAGTGGTTTTTCTTTTTTTCCATAAAGCCTCCATATTGGTTTAATATTTTTATCATTTGTTATAATCTTATCAAAAATAATAATACTTTTCAATTCTTTATTAAAAAAACCAAAAATATTGTAAGATTATGACTATAAAATGATAAATTAAGAGTTAAAAGCTGTGAAATTAAACTTTTAACTCTTAATTATATTTATTTTTCTTTTAATTCTATACATCATCTTTTTTTATAAGCTTATTTTCAATAATTGCTACTATTTCATACATTATAAAAGCTATAACTGATAAAATAACTATGCTCATCATTACCATATCCAATTGTGCGATTTGTCCACCATATATAATTAAAAAACCAAGCCCTTCTCTAGCAACTAAGAACTCTCCCATAATTACTCCTACCCAAGATAAGCCTACATTTATCTTTAAAGCTGATATTATAACTGGAATACATGCTGGGAAAATTAAATATATTAATGTTTGCCATTTACTTGCTCTGAATGTTTTCATTAATAATATTTTACCATTATCAACTTCTTTAAATCCTGTCAAAACACTTATTATAGTTGTAACTATTGAAATTAATAAAGCAATAGCTATAATAGCTGAAGTTCCGTTACCAACCCAAAATATAATTATAGGTGCCAATGCAACTTTTGGAAGTGCATTTAATACTACCAAATATGGATCTAATACTTTAGATGCTGTTTCTGATGACCATAGCAAAATAGCAATTATGACACCAAGAACTGTTCCTAAAACAAATCCTAATATAGTTTCATAACAAGTTACCCATATATGCCTTACTAATGTTCCCTCATTTACAAAGTTAATTAAAGACTTAACTATTCTACTAGGACTTGAAGTTAGAAAAGGATCTATCCATTTTAGTTGTGCTGCAATTTCCCATAATGCAATAAATATAACTAAAATAGCTACCCTAAGAATAATAATTTTAATTTTTCTTTTCTTAATGTTTTTTAAATATAATTCATGTTCTTCATTCATTTGCATTCTCTATTTCCCCCCATAACTTTTTAAAGTAATCATTATATTCATTCTCTTTTCTTTTATCAAATGGAGTTAAATAATCTCTTTCAAATGAAATTGTTACATCATCTTTAATAGTTGCAGGTCTAGCACTTAAAACTATTACTCTTTTAGACATTGTTATGGCTTCACCTAAATCATGAGTAACCATTATTGCAGTTTTACCCTCTTTTTTTATTATCTCTGCTACATCATCTGTAACCTTTAATCTACTTTGGTAATCTAATGCCGAGAAAGGTTCATCTAATAATAATACCTCGGGTTTTAACGCTAGTGTTCTTATAAGAGCTACTCTTTGTCTCATTCCTCCTGATAATTCATTTGGTTTATGATTTGCAAACTTTTCTAATCCATAACTTTTTAATAATTCACATGCAAATTCCCTATTTTCCTTTGTATATATTTTCTTTATCTTCAACCCTAACATTATATTTTCTCTTACTGTTAACCAGTGAAATAAAAAATCCTTTTGGAACATATAGCCCATTTTATCTAAGTTATTTTTAACTTCTGGGTCATTATATTTAACTTCTCCTGAGGAAGGTTGTAAAAGTCCACTAATTATATTTAATAATGTAGATTTTCCACATCCTGAGGGACCAATTATACTTATAAATTCTCCATTCTCAACAGTAAAATTTATATCTTTTAAAGCTTCTGTTACTCCATCACTTTTATGATAATTCATATTTACATCTTTTATCTCTAAGAGACTCACTATTTCCACCACCCTTTTTGTTAGCTAGGAATTAATAATTAGTAGTTATTCTTTACTCTTTTTAACCCTAATTATTAACTCAATACTACTATTTCCTAACTATTTTATAGCTTCATTTGCAAAATCATTGTTTACAATAGTATCAAAGACTGGTCTTGTTTGTATTAGACTTGAATCATAACCTTGTATTATATCCATTAATCTATTTAATCCATCCTCACTAACAACAGGAGTTTCTGAATATGCATCGATACTCTTATAATTATCAATAACTTGTTCTATTACCTTTTCATCAGTTCCTGGAAAATATGAAACTATTGATTCTGCAACTTCATCACTTGTATGTTCTTTAACCCATTGTTGCCCTTTGTATATAGCATTAGTAAACCTTTGTAATACTTCTTTATTTTCATCCATATATGATTTTGTTGTATAGAAACATGTGTATGCTATATTACCTGCTGATTCTCCAACAGAAGCTACAATATTTCCACTCCCATCATTTCCAAGCATTGTTGCTGTAGGCTCAAATAATGCAACGTAATCTCCAGCACCTGATTTAAAAGCTCCTGAAGTAGCAGTAAAATCAATATTTGTTATCATATTAACATCTGTTGATGGATCTAAACCATTTTCTTTTAATACATATTCTAATGCCATTTCTGGGATTCCACCAGGTCTTCCACCGATTAATTCTTTTCCTTTTAATGATCTCCAATCAAAGTTTTCTTCAGCTTCTCTTCCAACTAAAAAAGAACCATCTCTTTGAGTAAGCTGTCCAAATACTACTGGATAATCTTCTCTACCTTGATTATAAATGTAAATTACTTGTTCTGGACCTGAAAATCCAATATCAACATTTCCACTTAATAATTGTTGCATTGTTTTATCTGCTCCTTGTCCAGTAGATAAATCAATTTTTACTCCCTCTTCTTCAAAGAACCCCTCAGTAATTGCTACATACATAGGTGCATAAAAAACAGATCTAACAACTTCATTTAATCTTACAGTTTGTAATTCAACACCATTCTCATCATTAGTTGCTGTTTTTTGACAACCAACAAAACTAGCTCCCATAATAGCTATTACCCCTATAATAGCAGCAAATTTTTTTAATATTTTACTCATTCCTACTCCTTTTTAGCTCAACTATTTATATTATTATGATTTATATTATGATTTATAGTTGATTTGTGTTAATTAATGTAGTTTTTAATTAATAGAAAATTTATAAGTATTTACTATTTTTTTTTTTAGTGTTAAAGTATTTTTGTATTAAAAAAAAGGGAGGTCCTATTAATGAAATTTTTCAGAGAATCTATTTTACTTCTTTCTATATATTTTGTAAGTGAAATAATTTCGAAACTACTTAATTTACCTGTACCCGGAAGCATAATAGGAATGATTTTATTATTTGTTTTACTAACATCAAATATTGTTAAGGTTGAAAAAGTTGAAACCCTAGCTAATTTTTTTCTAGATCACTTAGCATTTTTCTTTATTCCAGCCTCGGTAGGACTTATGACATCTTTCGCATCTCTTAAAGGGAGTATTTTTAAAATAATACTTCTTTGCATATTAACTACTATAATAGTTATTTCTATTACTGCCATTATAGTTCAATTTATATGTAATAAAAAATCTACAGAAGAAGTTGAAAAAAGTAAAATTAGCAAAAAGGAGGCTTAATGAAATGGATATATTTACAAATAATATGTTTTTTGGAATATTTATTTCTCTAATTGCTTTTGAAATAGGTTTATTTGTTTATAAAAAAACAAAACTTCCACTTTTCAATCCACTTTTAATAGCATCAATAATTATAATTGCATTTTTAAAAATATTTAATATAGATTTTGATACTTACAATAAAGGTGGTCAATTCATTAATATTTTCTTAGGTCCAGCAACAATAGTACTAGCTGTACCCTTATATAAAAATTTATCTTTACTAAAAAAGAATTTTCTTCCTATTTTTACTGGCATCTTTGTTGGAAGTTTAGTTAGTGTATTATCAGTTATTTCTATTTCACTTTTTTTAGGCTTAGATAATAGTTTAACTGTTTCATTAATATCAAAAAGTGTTACTACTCCTATAGGTATAGAAATTACTAATAGTTTAGGTGGAGTTTCTTCTATAACAGTTCTTGCTATTGTTCTTTCTGGAATAATCGGAGCCGTAGTTGGGCCTACTGTATTTAAAATTTTAAAGATTAATCACCCAATTGCTAAAGGTGTTTCTCTAGGAACTGCTTCTCATGCTGTTGGAACAAGTAAAGCTCTAGAAATAGGAGAAACTGAAGGGGCTATGAGCTCATTATCAATTGGAGTTGCAGGAATAATTACTGTATTTTTAGCTCCTATTTGCTACTCTATTTTATCTATTTTTATGTAGAAAAAACCATAAGATATAGTATATAGTTACATATCTTATGGCTTTTTTATTTTCAAATATTATATTTAATTTATAAATTCTATTTTCCAATTATAGTATCCAGTCTTTTCATCTTTTTCATATCTTAAATATGCAGAGAAAAAAGTACCTTTTTTACTTTTTAAATTTCTAAATCCTACTTTTCCATTTTTAAGTAATAGTGCAACCATTTCTCTAGTTACCTTTTTCCCCATAGCTTCTATGAACTTATCATTTTTCCATATAGTATATTTACATCCATTTTTCCAGTTAGTACATCCAAACCCTTTTTCACCTTCAATTATTGCATTACCACATACAGGACATTTTCCGATTTCCTCTGCCCCTTCTGGCTTTTCAACTTTAAATTTCGAAAGCATAGAAGTATCATTTTTTATCTTTTCAACAGAACTTCTAGTAAAATCAAATATCAAATTTAGAAAATCTTCTTTTTTGAACTTACCTTTTTCTATATCTGATAGTGTTTTTTCTAGTTTACCTGTATATTCTAAGTCTAAAAGCTCTTTTGCTGGAAATATTTCTACTATAGTTTTACCTAATTCCGTAGTTGTCAAGCTTTTCCCCTTTGTTTTTATGTATCCAATATCCTTAAGCTTTTTTATAGTTTCTGCTCTAGTTGCAGGAGTTCCTATACTGAATCCACTTAAAATTGCTTGCATCATTTCCTCTGAATTGATTTCATCATCTGAATTTTCATCTTTTTCTTCCTTAAAAGATTTTCCGCAAGTTTCCATAACTCTTAAAAGTGTTTTTTCTGTATGATACTTAGGTGGCTTTTTAGTTACCTTATTTACTTTACTATCCACAATATCTAAATACTCACCTTTTTCAACTAAAGGAAGAATAGTATCCTTTGTCTCTATTTTTTCAACAACTCTCCAACCTTTAACTATTTCAACTTTACCTTTTGAAATAAATTCACCTTTTAATGACTCATCATTAACTTTTAGAGTTATTTTAGTTTCTTCAAATTCTGCTACAGGCATAAATTGCATAATAAATCTATTTTTAATAGCATTATAAACATATTGTTCCTCTGTAGTTAATCCTTTAGGAATAATATAAGTAGGAGTTATTGCACTATGGCTTTCTACCTTTGAATTATCGAATACTCTTTTTGATTGTATAAACTTAATTTGCTCTTCATAAGGTAATCCCTTTTTATGTGTTTCTAGTACTTTTCTAGCTTTATCAACTAAACTTTCTTCTAAAACACTACTTGCTGTTCTAGGATAAGTTATAAGTTTCTTTTCATATAATCCCTGAGCAACCTTAAGTACTTTATCTGAAGTCCATCCTTTATATTTGCTAGTAATATATCCTTGTAAGTTAGAAAGATTAAAAAGACTCTGTGGGTATTCCCTCTTCTTTTCTATTTCCTTATCTACAACTACTACTTGTTTTTCTTTTAATATCTTACTTAAATTATCTAGATACTCTTTTTTTTCAAACTTTTCAGAAGAATTTTCATAATAAAGACTTTCAAACTCTATGTTATCTTTAGATTTTAAACTAATTAATAATTTATAGTAAGAAGATTCTTTAAAATTTTCAATTTCCTTATCTCTATCATATATAATTTTTAATGTTGGAAGTAATACTCTTCCAATATTGATAGTCTTTTTTTCACTAGCTCCGTAACGTAAAGTTGCAACTGAAGTTAAATTAATTCCTATTGTCCAATCGGCTAATTGTCTTCCAATACCTGCATCTTGAAGTGATTTCATTTCACTATTTAGCTTTAAATTAGACATTCCTTTTTTAACTTCATCTTCTGTCCATTCATTAAGCAAAAGTCTATATATAGGTTTCTTGATATCATAATGAATAAATAGTTCATCTGATATTACTTGACCTTCCCTTATACTCACTTTATATATTGTGCAATTTTGTTTAAACATTATATTCTTATGGTTTATTCAATTATAATACTAAAAATAAAATTGCACATTAAATATTTATTATTTTTTTTAATTCTTATAAAAAACTACACAATTATTGCTATTATTTACTTTACCCTTCTTCACCTTTCAAGACACCAAACCCGTTTAACTCTAAATACTTAGCGTTGTAATATTCCGAATCTATTTTTCGTTTGAATAAATTAAATAAATCTTCATTGTGTGTTGTAAGTACTATTTGAATATCTAATACTGAAATAATATTTCTTATTAAATCTATAAATGATAATGTATTAATACTATCTAAATGTTCTACAGTATCATCCATAAAAATTGTATTCATATTTTCAGACTTCTCATGTAAAGTTCTTGCCAAGAAAATACTTAGAGATAGTATATTTAACTGTGCTGAACTTAAATATAAGGCTGGTTCATGTTTGTTTCCATTTTTATTTAAAGAGTATATGTTTAATTGTGGTTTATTTGAATCAAAATTAGGAACTATTTTTATTTCTTTCAACTCTGGATGTGGTTCAATCATATCATAAATCGCATTAATTACATCAGTGTTAAAAGCTCTATTAATTTTCTTTTCAATATATTCTGTAGCCTCAAGTTTAATCTTCTCTATTCTTTCATTCATTTCATCTAAATATTTTATATAAATTTCTTTTTCTTTTAATTCGTTACGCAATCTATTAAATCTTATATTATTATTCAATAAAATTACATTTTCTAAAGTAGCTCTTAGAAATTGTTTTATTTTTTGGTTCTCTTCTATTTTTATCTCTTTCTCTTTAATAATAGTATATAACATATTTTTATTAAAATTTTGCATTTCTACTTCTTTAATGTATTTAAGAAAATTTGAATAAGTATTAATTTTTTTACTTAGTTTTTCAATATTCTTACTTTCTATTTCAAGTTGATTCTTTATATTTTTTTCATCCGAATTTTTTATTTTTTCTATTAAAACTATAATCTCATTATTAAGCTTTTTTTCTTCATCAGCTATAAAATTCAATTTACTAGTTATTTCATTGCTTACGTTAACAATTTCCTCCTTTTTATCAATATTATTTTCTTTTAATCTTATCATAAAAGTTTCAATAAATTCCCTCGATTCAATCTCTCTAATTTTTCCCAACTTACATTGTATATTCTTTTTTAAGCCATTAATACTTTTTGTAAAATCCTCTTTCTCTTTCTCATCATTTTTTATTAATTTATTAATCTCATCCAGATTACTCTCTTTCTCATTTAGTATTTTCTTCCATTTTAATTGCATAGTCTCAAACATATCTTTTTCATTTAGTGCTAGTATCTCGTCTTCTTCAAAATATACCGATGTTATCTCTATTTCACCATTTAATAATTTCATTTCATTTTCTAAATTAACTATTTCTACTTCTAATTCTTTAATTTTTAATTTTATAGTATAAACTTTATCATTTCTACTCTTTATATCAACTCTGATTGCTTTTATAATTTCTTCTTTTTTATTGCTTATATTTAATCTAAGTTCTTTTTCACGTTTATTCAGCTCTTCATTCTCATCTTTTAATTTCTTAATAACTGCTGCATTAGATATTTTCGTATTTATTGCATTAAGTAAACTCTTATGGTTATCAAACTCCTTATTGCATAAAGGACAAATACTAGTTTCTGTATTCTCAATATACTTTAACCCAGCTGTCACTAATTCTTTTGCTTCATTTTTTAAATCTATGAGCGTATTAAATTGCTCATTATTAGTCCTTATTTTTTCTTTAATAAAATCATACAATTCAAAACTATTTTTTATATCATTATAGTAATTTTCATATCCATTTGGAATAGAGTTTAATTTATTTTCAGTATTCATTTTAGAAATATTTTCTATAATTTTTTCTTTTTCTTTATTGTTAGCTTCTAGATTAATAATATTACGTCTTAACGCTTCTAACTCTCTATAAAAATCATTTTTAGTAGTTTTAAGAGTTCTCAATCTACTATCATATTCCATAAGTTGTTTACTATTTGAAATTTTACTCTTATATAAATGAATGGCTTTAACTAGCTTATCCCTATTAATATTATTAGTTTCAATCTTATTATTAACTTCTAAAAAAGCCACATCTAATTGTTTCTCTATATTTCTTATATCATCCTTGAGTTGTTTTATCTTATTTATTTCACTTTCAAATTCATCTATATTTTCTATTAGAAATTTTATAGTTTTATTTTGATATTCTAAATCTTTAAGTATTTTATCTTTTACACTTTTCTCACTTATTTTATCTTTGTATTCCTTATATACATTTAATTTTTCTTTAATGTCTTTAATTAATTAATATCATCTTCTATCCTTGATATATAAGCCAATAAAAACTCTTTAATATTATTCAAATCATCCTTAGTAAAAGCTTCATTTAATAACTTAATTTTTTCTCCATTCAATTTTTCGTTTACTTTCATTAAGTCAACATTTAACTTTTCTAGTGAATAAATTTCACTCTCTACCTGCTTTAACTCCTTTTTTTTGTTACTTAATTCTTTTTTATTTTCTTTTATATAATCTTGTCCAATCTTATAAACTTCTAATATTTTTTGATATTCTTCTGCATCATTAGTATAGTCCCAAAATGATACTAACCCATTATATCTCTCCTCTGGAGTAACAGATTTTAAAAATGAATCTATTTGATCATGAGCTAAAATATTGTTATTATTGACATTTTCTTTATAAATTTCTTTAAATGTTTCTCCAATAAACTTTTTATTTCCAACTTTATAATCTCTTTTACACTTGCCATTCAACTCCTGAGTAGTTCTAATCATTTTATCATCATTGTCCGCAATAAAAACTACCTCACCAACCGCCACCTCACTATTAGTATTTTTTAATACGTATCCATTTTCACTGTTAGCTTTCTCCTTAAGAATTTTATTATTAACTATTCTATTAATCTTACCTGTTAATCCCCATTCAACTGCATCTAAAAACGAGGTTTTTCCAAATCCATTCGGTCCAAATATAACCACTAAATTTGCAATTTTATCATCGCATGTAAAATCAAAGATTTGCTTTTTATTGAATGCCCTGAAAGCAGAAATTTCAATTTTTTTCAACTTATTACTCATATTTTTCTCCTATAAACTTTTTATATATTATTTCTGAATTATCTTCTTTTGAAGCTAACGAGTATTGCTTATTTTTATAATCAATATAGCCTTTAAGACTATCTATATCATTTGTTTTTTTTCTTTTTTCCTTTTCTAATCTACTTAACTTCTCATCAATATTAAATAATTTACTATTTATATATTCCTCAATTTCATTTTTATTTTTATCAAAATTATCATATACTATTTTTCTTACAGCAAAAGTATTTTGCGCTATTTTATATTTTATGTCTGTTTTAACCTCAAATGATGCTATTGCTATTAAATATATATTCCATTTCTCTATCAACTTATTTAATTCTGTTTGAAACTCAAACGCAATATTGTTAGTAATAACATTATAAATATTCTCTAATTTCTCTTCTTTAAATATTTCAACAACAAATAAATAAATATTATACTTTCCCTCATTTTTGATGAAACATTCTATATTACAATCGCTTTCATCTATTCCATTATTTATGTTATACTCAGAAATAATTTCTCTTTTATTTAAAAGCATCATTGAACACTCCTTTTATTATTTTAATAATCTCATCTTCCGCATCAAAAATATCTATATCACAATCTTCTATCTTTGATAATCTCTCTAAAAACTCATCAATATGAATTGCAGAAATATTTTTTGTACAATCTGCTTTCCTTATATCTATTCCTACCTTATACCTATCTGTTTTATCAATACTTCCTACAATCTGTATCATTTTCCCCCTACTTTTTAATGTCGATGAGCCTCTTTTCTTTAGAGTATTTAGTATAATTGTTGATTTATCCTCTAAATTATTATATTCATCTTTATCTCTAAATATCTTGGAACATACATCTATTAATCTAGTTTCATCCTCAGAATAATACATTTTTATTTTACTTTTATCTACTTCTTCCTTTTCATAATAATATAGTTTTGATATATTTTCGTATTTAACTCCTGCCAATTCCATATATGCTAGTAATTCTAACCAACCTGTCCACAAACCAGATTCTATATAGTCTCCATCATGATTGGGATAAAAAAGTTTTTCCCCTAACTCATATATAATATCTTTCGGAGAAATCATCTCTTTATTACTAACTATATTTTCCAAAACTCCCCTTACCTCATCACAATGTCTACTCCTTACATATTCTATGTAATTTTTAAATGATATCAATTTATAGTGATATAGCTTTTCAAGCTTTAGCTCATCAATCATTTCTTCTACCTTTTCCATACAATAACCATTATTCACACCTAATGCACCTTTTGAATCCTTAAAACCTTCATAGATGCCATTAAGAACAATATTCTTACTTTTATATATTGAAAAAATGCCTGAACCTGAAAAACCTTCAATATTAGAAGCTTTTAATGTATCTAAAGTTTCATTATTATCAATCATTTTAAACTCTAGCTTATTATTTAAATCTCCACTAACAGTTATTTTACCACTTATTAACTCTCTTTTATTCTCACACTCTTCATAATCTAAAAAACCTGGATATCCTGATAACTCAATTTCTTTTCCGTACTCAGATTTTTCAATTCTCAATGGATATAATTCATTAATAAATTTAACAATTATTATTGCTAAATCTACATTCTCATCTTCATGTAAATAATAATTTAAAACAGTTAAAGTTTCCTCATTCCTTTTATTCTTATATCTTTTAATATTAATATCTTCAATATTAAAATCTTGTGGTTCTGATTCAATTCCAACTAAGCAATGCTTGGCAGTTAAGACATATGTATATTCATTAGTACTTGGTTGAATCAAACATCCAGACCCTTGATACTTTTTACACTCAATATGTACTGTCACACTTTCAAATTGTTGATCTATCTCCAAAGATATATCCCTCCCTCAATATAACAACTCTCATCTTCTCTTAAAATATTGCACTTAAAATTAAATTTCTCATATTCTTCTTGAGTAAAAACCTTTTTCTTTAATATATAATTATAATTGAAATACAGATTTACTTCTCTATTCGATACAATAATTTTGCTCAAACACTCTTTATCTGGAAGACCATGCATCTGAGAATCTGTACTAATTACATAATTCTTACATTCTATAATTTTCAATAACTCCTCAGATATGTTATTTTTACTTCCATGATGTGCTACCTTTAAAAGATTTAAGTTAAGTTTATTTGATTCGTTATATCCAATCCTATTTAATGCTTTTACAACAACCGAAGCCTTAGCATCACCTAATAATAGAATATTTGACTCTCTATATTCCATTAATACTGCTATACTACTTTCATTTGGAACTGATTTGTCTTCTACGTCCTCCCTTAAAATTAACTCTTCGATTAAATATTTATAATCAACCGCTCTAGCCTTTTTAGTATTTTTACTCTCTTCAATTTCCCATTTATTATTTAGCTTTTCTAATCCTTTTAAATCTGGTGACAAAACTCTTATTTTGCATTCTCCTATTTCATCTTTATATTCTTCAAAAATAACTTCTTTAACCCATGTATTTAGCTCCGACAATTTATCCTCTAAATAAATCCCTTGTTTTACGCTCTTTTTATTGCTTAAATTTACATTTAATTGTACTGTATTCTCTACTTCTTTTACATCACTATTAAAGTGTCTACAAATATTTCTCTTAGAATTAAACCATACTTTTTTAATTATAGATTTATCAAACTCATCATCTTCAAACCATCTACATATACCTGCAATGTGATCATCATCAATATGAGTAATAATTAATAAATCAATATATTCCCCTTTTGATTTTATTTTTATTAATTCATCTTTTAAATATAATCTATAAGTTCTACTTACACCACCGTCAATAAGTATATTTTTTCTGTTTTTACCCTCTCCAAAACTTATTAGTATACAATCACCATGCATAGCTGGTAATATTTTAATATCCATACAAAACTATCCCCCAGAATTTAATATAAGTTATTATATAAAAATCTCTTTAACTACAATAAGCTTATCTATTCCTAATTATATGTTTTTTTGTAAATTTCCACAATAAGTTAACATATTTTCTATTAGCAATAGTTTTATCTAAATCCCTATAAACCCGATTTTCCATGGAATAAAGCAAATTCTACTCTCCTCTATGACATATCCAACAAAAAGAATTTCATCATCATATACTCCAAAAGGATAGCCCCTTGAAACTATCATAGCTTTGACGTCATATTCATTAAACTTATTATATGTGTCTATATATAACTTCACTTGAGCCCACGCTGTTCTAGCCCTCGCCTTTGGACCTTTTATCTCAATAATTACATAAGTACTCCTTTCAGTATCTTCAGCCATTATATCAACTTTTCCTCCCCCCTCATTAAAATCCCCAATAAATATCTCTTGCCCAATTAACTCCAAATTCATTTGTGAGAAAATAGTCTTTTCCCACATTTGCAATATTAATGTTTTAATATGTTTTTCTAAATAATTTGTAGCATATTTATTATTGTTTATCCAATATTTAAACTGAATAGGTAATTCTCCTCTAACTTTATACATTGAATAAACAAACTTTGATATATCAATATATCTTAAATTTTTGTCTAAGAACTCTAATACTTTATAACATAAATTATTGCATTGTAATTTTTCATCTATACCTCTTAATCCTTCTATAATTTCTTTTGCCTTTCTATTATTTTCTATGGCTTCAGCTATTATTTCATCTATCTCTCCATTTTTTATTAAATCATCATAGTTTATATTGATTAGCTCTAATTTTTCTAATTTAATTTTCTTTTTTCCAGCATCAATACTCCCCTTACATTTTGGATAATTCGAACACCCCCAAAATACTCCGTATCTACCTCTTTTCAAAAGCATATCTCTTCCACAAACCGGACACGTTACAATTTCATTATCATTGCTCATTAAAAAACACCTACTTTATATATAATTTTACATTTGTGTGATAACCACACATTTTAGTGTCAGCTTTCATATAAAATTTATGCATAGTTTGTACTAGAATAGGGTGATTTTATGAGTAATAGGAATATTATTGGAAGCAATGTTAAACTTTTAAGAAAAAGATTAGGTATTACACAAGAAGATCTCGCTGCTAGACTTAACATTTTAGAAATAGATATTGATAGACCTATGATTTCTAAAATTGAAAATAGTTCAAGAGAAGTTTTAGATTATGAAGTTAAAGCTTTAGCAATAGCTCTTAAAGTTTCAATTAATGATTTATTCAAATAATATTAATTAAATTAAATATAAAAAGCTTTAGCAATTTTTGCATTGCTAAAGCTTTTCTTTAATCTATAAACTCAATACTCCAGTTAAAATAGCCAGTCTCTTCATTTCTTTCATATTTAAAATATGCACTGAAAGTATTTCCTTTTTTACTTTTTAGATTTCTAAATCCTACCTTACCATTTTGAAGTAATATCTTTACCATATCTTTAGATACTATTTTCCCAAATGAAGCTATATATTTATCATCCTTCCAAATTGTATATCTACACCCATTTTTCCAATTAGTACATCCAAAGCTTTTTTCACTTTCTACTACAGCATTCCCACATATAGGACATTTACCAATAACTTCTTTTCCTTCTGGTAATTCAACTTTAAATTTATGTAAAAGCGAATCATCATTTTTTATTTTATCTACTGATTGTGTTGTGAAATCATATATAAAATTCAAGAAATCTTCTTTTTTATGTTTACCTTTTTCTATATCTGATAATGTTTTTTCTAATTTTCCTGTATACTCTAAATCTAAAAGCTCTTTTGCAGGGAATATTTCAACTATGGTTCTACCAAGTTCAGTTGTAATTAAGCTCTTACCTTTCGCTTTAATATATCCAATATCCTTAAGCTTTTTTATAGTTTCAGCTCTAGTTGCAGGAGTTCCTATACTAAATCCACTTAATATCGCATTCATCATTTCATCTGTGTTAGTTTCATCATCTGAATTTTCACCTTTATCACTTTTAAAACTTTTCCCACAAGTCTCCATAACCCTTAAAAGTGTTTTTTCCGTATGATACTTAGGTGGTTTCTTAGTAACCTTATTAACCTTATTTTCTGTAATATCAAGATTTTCATCTTTCTGTACTAATGGTAAAATTGTATCCTTAGTATCTATTTTTTCAACAACTCTCCAACCTTTAATAATTTCGACTTTACCTTTTGCAATAAATTCTCCTGGAACTTTTTCATTATTTACTTTTATAGTTATTTTAGTCTCTTCAAATTCAGCTACAGGCATAAATTGCATAATAAATCTATTCTTAATAGCATTATATACATTTTGTTCATCTGTGCTTAACCCCTTTGGTATCACATATGTTGGAGTAATAGCACTATGGCTTTCTACTTTAGAATTATCAAAAACTCTTTTTGATTTTATAAACTTAATTTGATCCTCATATGGCAATCCTTTTTTTAAATTTTCTAAAACTTTCTTTGCTTTTCCTTCTAAGCTTTCTTCTAATACAACACTAGCAGTTCTAGGATATGTAATAAACTTCTTCTCATAAAGACTTTGAGCAACTTTTAGAACCTTATCTGAAGTCCACCCTTTGTATTTGCTTGTTATATATCCTTGCAAGTTAGATAAATTAAATAGTGGTTGGGGGTATTCTCTTTTCTTCTCTATTTCTTTATCAACAACAATACCACTTTTATTAACCAATACTCTACTTAGTTCATCTAAATACTCTTTTTTCTCAAACTTTTCACTAGAATCCTCATAATAAAGTGTCTCAAACTCAGTATTATCCTTTGCTTTATAAATAGTCGATAACTTATAATATGAACTAGCTTGGAAATTTTCTATTTCTTTATCTCTATCATAAATTATTTTTAGTGTGGGTAAAAGAACTCTTCCTATGTTAATTAATTTTCTATCTTTTCCATTTCCACCATAGCGTAAAGTTGCAACAGAAGTTAAATTAATTCCTATTACCCAGTCTGCCAACTGTCTTCCAATACCTGCATCTTGTAGTGGTTTCATTTCTGAATTAAATTTTAAATTTTTTATTCCCTTCTTTACTTCATCTTCAGTCCACTCATTTAATAGTATTCTATATATAGGCTTCTGTACATTGAAGTGGATAAATAACTCATCTGAAATAACTTGACCTTCCCTGTCAAAGTCAGTTGCAGAAATAACCCCATCAACATCATCTCTATCAATTAAGCTCTTAATAATATTTATTTGCTTTTCTGCACCCTTATCAACAACTTCTCTATTGCTACTATCACATTTTATTTTGTACTTAAAATCTTCTGGAATAAATGGAAACTTTTCCATTCTCCACCCCTTCATAT
>OLPD01000498.1_pt1 | contig 29267 bp, 28 predicted proteins | sample 1672111 | NCBI WGS metagenome assembly OLPD01 (sample SAMEA3136646, study PRJEB25190) | human gut metagenome
GACGCGATTCTACCAAGGACATGGTAGCAAAATTCGGACGTTCCAGCCGTCTGGGTGAGAGATCCAGAGGCGTGCTGGATGCAGGAGCAACCTCCTGCTGCATTATCCTCAGCGCAATGGCAGACGGAATCAGCGAACTATTATAAGATACCAGGGGCAAAAGTCTGAAACCGTGATGTGCTTGCACGCGAGAGGTTTTATGACTTAGTGCCCACCCAAATATGGGCATAAAAGTGGATCGTAAGCTTCACGATATGCGAATGTAGGGCAGAATTGTGGGAGTACGAAGTACGAAACAATTTGTATGGCATTTTTAGACCTAAACAGCATAAGGAACTATCATACATCGGAAAGACAGTTCTGAGATAGCTTAAAAGAAGCCGGGAGATAGAGAGCAAGACTCATCTTCCGGCTTCTTTTAGAATTGTGAAAAAAGTGTCATGAAAAGCTTGAAAAATGGCGTATTTAAGGCAAAAAAGTGCCATCTTATATGTCCGAGAACTATTGACAAAAGCACAAAAAATGCTATACTAAATACAAATGTAATATAAAATTACAAATGTAACCAAGGAGAGATATATGAGAGAAGATGTATATATAAAGATTGCATATTGGTATTACACCCTGGGAATGACACAAGATGAGATTGCAAAACGTCTTTCCTTCACAAGACAGAAAGTGAATCAGATCATCAATTCGCTGATGGATCTTGGAATTGTAAATATCAGTATCCAAGGCTACGAAAGAGATAATATTGAGCTGGAGTGTAAGCTGGAAGAAGCCTATGCTTTAAAACAGGTGATTGTAGCCAGTGATTATGGCGAGAGAGATACAGCAATATATAAAGTAGCAAACGTAGCGGCCCAGTATATGGAGGATAAGATTCAGCAGGGAGACACAGTAGGAGTTTCCTGGGGACACACACTGGCAGAGGTTGTAGATCAGATGGTTTATCACAAGAGAAGCGAATGCCGGGTTGTACAGCTTATGGGAGCGCAGAATATAGAACAGAAGGTTGAAAAGTCTGACGAGATCGCACGAAATCTTGCGAACAAGCTGGACTGTGCAAGTTATATGTTATATGCACCGGTGGTTGTAGAACATGAAGATACAAAGAAGATGCTGATGCAGGAGAGAAGTATCAAAGCTTCTTTTGAATTAATGAAGAAGTGCAATATAGCGGTACTTGGAGTTGGTGAATTAACAGAGCAGTCTACGATGTGCACAAGAGGACATATTACAAAGGAAGATATACAGATGCTCCGTGCAGAGGGATTTATTGGAGATATTGCAATGAATCCAATCAGAGAAGACGGATCCTGGGATAATTGTCCATTGTCAGATCGTTTGCTGAGTGCCAATGTAGAATGCCTGAAAGGAATTCCAAATGTAATTCTTGTAGCGTGTGGTGCCAAGAAAGTGCAGGCAATCAAAGCAGCTCTTCGTACGAATTGTATAGATACATTGATTACAGATGAAACGACGGCAAGAGAGATTCTTGAGATCGTAAAAGAAGAGGAGTGATAAAGCATGGATTATATTATGGGAATTGATGTCGGAACGTCAAATGTCAAGGCAGTCCTGTTCGATGAGAAAGGTACAGAGATACAGGTTGCAAGCCGTGTGAGCGAAACGATCAACGACGGTGGAAACAATGAAGAACAGGATATGACAATCGTATGGGAAAAAGTCAAAGCCTGCATTACAGAACTGATGGATTCAAAAGTAGTTGCAGCAGAAGATATCAAAGGCATCGGAGTTACCGGACAGGGAGAAGGATGCTGGCTGATCGACAAAGAAGGAAAGCCGTTGCAGAATGCAATTCTCTGGTGTGACGGACGTGCCGTTGCAGAAGTACATAAGATCACGGAAGAACATCCTGAGATCGGTAAATTTTATCACCGGACAACCGGAACCCCGCCGCTTCTTGGCAATCAGATGATGCTTCTGCGGTGGATGAAGTCTCATCGCAAAGATGTGCTGGATAAGGGGTATAAGATATTATTCTGTAAAGACTGGATCCGTTATAATCTGACCGGCAAGATCGGAACAGAGATCACCGACAGTTTCACTTCCCTGATTGATGCACAGACCGGTAAGATTGCAGAAGATCTGATGAAAGAATTAGATATTTTTGAATATCGTGATTACCTTCCGGATCCGGTGGATTCAGATGAAGTAGTCGGAACAATCCTTAACAGCGTGGCAGAAGAGACCGGACTTGCCAAAGGTACACCGGTCGTTGCCGGAGCACTGGATACATCAGCAACAGCAATCGGACTTGGCGCGATCCATGAGAAAGATGCCTGCGTCATCCTCGGCACAACATGTGCCAGTGAGATGGTTATGCGCAAGGAAGACTGCGATTTTGGAGCAGAGAATTCCAGATACGAAAAACATCCGATCAAAGATTTATATGTAGAATTACAGCCGACACTGAACGGCACACCAAACATTGACTGGATGCTTCAGAATATTTCAAATACAAAAGATTTCACTGAGATTGATAAAATGGTAGAAAGCGTGCCGGTAGGCTGCGGCGGAGTCGTTTATCATCCGTACATCAGCGTGGCGGGAGAGAGAGCTCCGTTTTATCATCCATATGCAAGAGCAAGCTTCTTCGGAATCAGCCAGGTTACAACGAGAGAACAACTGATCCGGGCAGTATACGAAGGCTTAAGTCTTTCTATCCGCGACTGTCTGCAGAATGTAGATAAACATGCGACTTTATATCTTGCCGGTGGCGGAGCAAAGAGCCCGGTATGGGCACAGATGATTGCAGATGTAATGGGAATGAAAGTTATGATCCCTGCAGGAAAAGAACTTGGTGCAAAAGGTGTTGCGCTGATCGCAGGTGTGAAACTTGGAATATACAGGTCTTATGAGGAGGCGGTAGAGAAAGCTTGTGTATTTAAACAGACATACGAACCGAATCTGAAACGTACAGAAAAATACGATCTGTTATATGAACTTTTCAGACAGGTACGGATTCACAATCAACAGATCAGGGACTACAGACACCAGATGAATAAGAAAATTCAGGCAATCAAGGAGGATTAGAGAAATGAAAATATTTTTTACCGCAGAGTACAATGAAGAAGAATTAAAGCCATTATACGAGATGGGTGATGTCGTGCTGGACGGATGGGCACTCGGACTTCCGAAGATGGAAGAGGATGAGCTTGTAAAGAAGACAAAAGATGCAGACATTATCATCACAAGCTATGATGATATTACAAGAAGAGTTATCGAAGGTGCGCCGAATCTGAAACTGATCGCATGCACAAGAGCAACGCCGGTAAATGTTGATATGGCAGCTGCAAAAGAAAGAGGAATCCCGGTTCTGTATACACCTGGAAGAAACTCAGATTCCACAGCAGAGATGACAATCGGTCTGATGCTTTCTATCGCAAGAAAGATTCCGATGGCATACAAAGCATTAAAAGAAGGAAAATATACCGGCAACCCGGATGCACATAAGACAACAAAAGAAGGACTGAAAGCAGACGTTATCTGGGATATGAAGATGGATGCACCTTACATGGTATTTAAAGGTACACAGTTAAAAGGTAAATCTCTTGGTATCCTCGGATACGGAAGTATCGGAAGACGTGTAGGACATATCGCAAGAGCATTTGGCATGCAGCTTCTGATCTACGATCCATATCAGGGAGAAGTTGACATTGAGGAAATCGGTATCCGCAAAGTCAATACAGTAGAAGAACTGATGAAAGAGTCTGATTTCATTACATGCCATATGAAAGTTACACCGGAGACAACCGGAATCATTAGTAAAGAAAGAATCGCACTGATGAAACCAACTGCATATTTCATCAACGCTTCCAGAGGAGCGATCCTGGATGAAGAAGCACTCATCGAAGCACTTCGTGAGAAGAGAATCGCGGGAGCAGCATTTGACGTATATGCAAGTGAGCCGATCGCAAGCAACCATCCATATGTAACAGAGCTGGACAACGTTGTAATTACACCGCATATTGCAGGAGCAACAAATGACGTACTTGTAAATCATACAAAACAGATTGTATCTGACGTTCGAAGATTCCTGAACGGCGAACATTTATTATATCAGTACAGATACTAAGAAGAACTTTAAGGTGCCTGCATGGGCAGGCATCTTAAAAATAAAATGAAAAAGAAGGATCTTAAAGGGTTAAGGAGGAAATGAAAATGAACAGAGACAAAGTGACAGTAGCACAGATTGAAGTATGTGAAACAGCTAAGAAAATGTACCACAGCGGACTGGTAGCAGGAACATGGGGAAATATTTCTGCTCGTGTAGATGATGAATATATGGTAATCACACCTTCAGGAATGGATTATGATCGCTTATGTCCGGAAGATATGGTTCTTGTAAATATGAATACTCTGGAATATGAAGGAAGATTAAAACCATCTGTAGAAACACCGATCCACGCAGCTATTTTCAAAGACAGACCGGAAATGAACGGTATCGTACATACACATTCTAATTACGCACTGGTAATGGCTACAGCAAGAAAACCAATTCCTCCGATCTGCGATGACCAGGTACAGATTCTTGGTGGAGATGTTCGTGTTGCAGACTACACAATGCCAGGATCACAGGAGATGGCTAAGACAGTTGTAGAAGCTTTAAAAGATCGTACAGGAGCTCTTATCGCTAACCATGGAGAGATTACAATCGGAAGAAATCTTTCCGAAGCATTAACAGGATCACAGGTTCTGGAAAAAGCAGCTATGGTATATATCAATGTACAGTCTATCGGTGGACCGGTACAGATCTCCGATGAAGATATTGCATTCTTCCATGATTTCTTCCTTCACAAATACGGACAGAAATAAGCCGTTTACAGGCATGATAACCGGGGGCTTTAAAGCTCCCGGCGCTATTTAAGCAGAGATGGATGTAAAAAAGGAGATATGACCAATGAAAACATTAATTACAGCAAGATTTGACAAAAACTACACAGATATGCTGGAAACAATCACTACAGATTATGAGTTCGCAGGATATGGTGTAACCGGAATTAAGATGCCGGTACCGGAGATGAAAGAGAAAATTAAAGACGTGGAACTTCTGATCTCCGAATTTGAAGATATTACAAAAGAAGTTATTGATGCAGCAGAAAAATTAAAGATTATCGTATGCTGCCGTAACGAAGCATTTGCAAGTATTGATATCGAAGCTGCTACAGCAAAAGGAATTCCGGTATTAAGAGCCGGTGGAAGAAATGCGATTGCTGTTGCTGAGCACACGATCGCGCTTCTGATGTGTGTATCCAAGAACATGAGTTTAACAGATCATCTGTTAAAATATACAGACCAGCTTACAAATGTACAGTATCACGACAACGGTGGAAAGCGTGCTGAGACAATGTCTGAGTGGTCCATGGATCCGGATGCACCTTTCGCATTATATGGCGGCGGACCGGAGATGTATGGCAAGACATTTGGACAGATCGGTTTCGGTATGATCGGTCGAGAAGTTGCAAAGAGAGCACATGCACTTGGCATGAACCTGATCATTTATGATCCATATGTATCACAGGAGCAGATGGATTATCTGGATGCCAAGAAAGTAGATTTGGATACTGTTATGAAAGAAGCTGATTTCATCAGTGTAAACTGCAATGTTGTTCCGGAGACAGTCGGACTGATCAGCAGAGAGAAGATCGCACTTATGAAACCTACAGCCTATTTTGTAAATACAGCACGTGCGAAAGTTCTGGACTATGACGCATTATACGATGCATTAAAAGAAAAAAAGATTGCCGGAGCAGGTCTGGATGTATATCCGGTTGAACCTATTCCGGCAGGAGATAAGATCTTATCTCTGAGAAATGTTGTTTTGACACCGCATCTTGCAGGATCAGCAAGAGATATTGTCGGACATCAGACAGAAATCGTGCTTACGGATGTTAAGAAAATTCTGGCACATGAGCAGCCGAAATTCATCTGCAATCCGGAGGTATTGAAGTAGAGGGGAGGCGTTCAAGGTGAAATATTCCATTGGAATTGATATAGGAACGACTACGGTAAAATGTATTCTCTTTGGCGAGGGTGTACAGGTCGTAGCAGAAGCTGGAAGAGAGTACAAGACACTGCTTCCGAAGGCATCATGGGCACAACAGAATCCGGAAGACTGGTGGAAGGGCGTCGCAGAGTCCATAAGGTCTATTCTCACCGAGAGCAGGGTTGCCCCAGAAGATATTAAAGTAATCTCTGTCAGCAGTCAGGCACCGGCAGTTCTTCCTATGACAAAAGAAGGCAAGCCGCTGCACGATGCGCTGATCTGGATGGACCGGAGAAGCACCAAAGAATTAGAAATATTAGAAGAGAAGATCGGTACGAAGAGGGTGTATGAGATCACCGGCAACCGTCTGGACACGTATTTTACGCTGACAGAGCTTATGTGGTTTTTACGTAACCATCCGGATATGATGAAGAAATGTCATAAGATTCTTCAGGTGAATGGTTATATCAATTATAAACTGACAGAAGTATTTTCCATTGATGCGACACATGCATCATTGACACAACTTTACGATGTACATAACAACTGCTGGAGCGAAGAATTATTTGAAGCGATTGGCGGAGATACGAAGATCATGCCGGATATTTATGACTGTATGGATGTCATTGGACATGTATCAAAGAAAGCAGCAGAAGAGACCGGACTTTCTACGAAGACGGTTGTTTTAGGCGGTGCAGTAGATGCATCGGCAGCAGCCCTGGAAGTAGGCGTTTACGGAGATGGAAGCGTTGCAGAGATGACAGGAACAAGTTCTGTTGTCATGTTTGGATTTGACGGACTTGTGACATGTAATGAGCTTTCTTATCTTCGTGGCGTGAAAGAGAACACAACCATTTTATTCGGTGCTATGAATACAGCCGGCGGTTCACTGAAGTGGTTTCGTGATGCGCTGTACGGCGGCGAGACACCGCAAAATGATGCTTATCCGAGAATAAATAAAGAAATCGAAGCCGGTGCAAAAGATCCGACAGGACTTATTTTCCTCCCTTATATGGCAGGAGAGCGTGCACCGATCTGGGATCCGAATGCAAGAGGAACTTTTATGGGGCTGAATATGAACACAACCCGTGCGGAGATGCTGCGTGCGGTTATGGAAGGCACCAGTTTTGCATTGCAGGATAATCTGGATCAGGCGATCAAGACAGGAATCCCAATTCGCGATTTCATCTGCTGCGGTGGTTGCAGCAAGAGTGATATCTGGCTGAAGATCAAAGCATCTGTCATCGGGCAGGAGATCAAGATACCGTCAGTAAATCTTGGAGCACCGGGTGGACTCGGCTACATGAATGCAGCATTTATGGGCGAGTACAAGACAGCGGAAGACGCATCAAGGGCGGCATTACAGATTAAGAAAATTGTAGAGCCGGTGGAAGAATGGATACCGATATATAAAGAGTTATATCAGATCTATCTGGATTCTTATCAAAGTTTGAAATCGCAGTTTGCGGCACTTGCACAGATCAAATAAAAAATGTAAAATAATAAGCGACACAGTTCTGAAAAATGTGCAGGAAACAATGATAATAAGAAGGATGGAGACTGAGGATAGAATTATGGGGAAACAAGATGCAAAATTAATCATTTTTGATATGGATGGAGTGATCCTGGACAGTGAGCCTCTGCATGAGAATGCAAGGCAGATGATGTTTAAAAAGTATGGGATCGTTCCGGATGAGAAGATGCCGGAAGCTGTGGGTAAATCATCCAGCGGATTCTGGCGGAAAGTAATTGAGATCTATCATATTGAGGGAGAACCTTACGCACTGGAAAAAGAGCAGTATCACCTGGTGGCAAAGCAGATTGAAGAAAATAATGTGAAACCATCAGAAGGGCTGGAAGAGTTGATCATGAGTGCGAAGGCGAAAGGAATGGGAATTGCACTTGCTTCCTCGTCTACCCGCATTCTGGTAGATGATTCACTCAGACTTCTGAGGATTGCGGAGCAGTTTGATGTGACAGTCTCCGGGGATGAGATACCGAAGAAGAAACCGGCACCGGATGTATATCTGAAAGTGCTTGAGCTTACCGGAGTACAGGCAGAGGATGCCGTAGCGGTAGAAGATTCCCGTGCAGGTATTGAAGCTGCCAGGGCAGCAGGTATTTTCTGCTACGCATATGACAATCCGACTTCAGGAGTACAGGATATCTCAAAGGCAGATCAGCAGATCAAGAGTATACGGGAGATAAAAGTTTAATAAAAAGAAGATGATACAAAAAATCGTCTGACAAATTTGACTTTTGTTATGGAAAAGCATATAATGTAATCAAAATTAAATCGGTAGTGTATCACTGCCGATTTAAAATGTATATAAATAAATAGAAAGGCTGGGACAGACAATGGATCAGGGAAAAGTAACAAGAGTATTAAAATCAATGGAGGAGCATGATGTACCACAGATGATCGTATCCGATCCGGTTGCGATTTTTTATCTGACAGGTAAATGGATCTTCCCAGGTGAGAGACTTTTAGCACTGTATCTGAATGTGAATGGAAATCATAAGTTTGTAATCAACAAACTGTTTCCACAGGAAGGAGATCTCGGAGTAGATATCATTTATTATGATGATATTGAGGACGGAGTAGAGATTTTAAGTAAATATGTAGAGAAAGACAAGACCATGGGTATCGACAAAACATGGCCATCTAAATTCTTAATCCGCCTGCAGGAACTTGGCGGAGGAAGCAAATTCGTCAACGGTTCTCCGATCATCGACTACATCCGTATGATCAAAGATGAGAAAGAACAGGATTTAATGAGAAAATCTTCTAAGATCAACGATGTTGCTATGGAGAAGATCATTCCTTGGGTAGCAAAAGGACTGACAGAGAAAGAACTGAACGCTAAGATGCGTGAGATCTACAAAGAATTAGGATGTGAGGATGTATCCTTCGATCCGATCACAGCTTATGGACACGGAGCAGCTGATCCACATCACGTAACAGATGATTCCAAAGGAAAACGCGGAGACTGCGTAATCCTTGATATCGGTGGATTCAAAGATAACTATGCATCTGATATGACAAGAACAGTCTTCATCGGAGAAGTTTCTGATCGTGCAAAAGAGATTTATGATATCGTAGTAGAAGCTAACAGACGTGGTATCGAAGCTGCAAAACCGGGCGCAAGAATGTGCGACGTTGACCTTGCTGCAAGAAATTACATCGAGGAGAAAGGATTCGGAGAGTACTTCACACACAGAACAGGTCATTCTATCGGACTGGAAGACCACGAGTTCGGTGATGTATCTTCTGTAAATACAGATATCATCCAGGTTGGACAGTGCTTCTCAGTTGAACCGGGAATCTATCTTCCAGATGAGAACATCGGTGTTCGTATCGAAGACCTTGTAATCATCACAGAAGACGGATGCGAAGTTCTGAATGACTTCACAAAAGATCTGATCATTGTTCCGGAAGAGTAAGAAGAACTCTTAGGACAAGTTATTGAGAATGGTATAATTTATACATAAGAAAGAGCATCGTTCCATAGCTGATTTGTGTCGGTTATGGGGCGGTGCTTTTTGGTTGTAAAGTAGTCTTTATAATTCAGCAAGCACTTTCTTCAGTACTTCCTGCACGGAATCTGTCATGTGGTTCGCATAAGTTTCAACGCCCGGCGCGCATCCGGAAAGCGCATAACTGTCGCCTGCCATCTGAAGCATTTCGATATCGTTAAACTGATCGCCGAAAGCAATTCCTTCAGACATATCAAATCCAAGATAATGTACCAGCTTTTCAAGAGCAGTTCCTTTATTAATATCCGGTGCGACAAAATCAATCCACTCGTTTCCGGAAGTGACGATTTTAATCTCATCACCAAATTCTTTGCGGAAGAAAGGCTCAATTGCGGAAGTTCCTTTGCCGGAGAAATCACACATGGCAAGCTTTAAAAACGGTTCTTTTATGTCAGCTAAATTATCCACAACCGCCATATCATACTGGACAACGTCAGTCATATGTTTTATGTAAAATGGATCTTTGGAATCAGTATAACAGCAGCTTTCGCAGGAAAGCTGGCAGTTGCATGCCGGATATCCTTTGGCATATTCGGTGATGCGAAGGACAAGATCACGGTCAAGAGAGCCTTTGGTGACGGCTTTGTGCTGATCCATGACGAGGGCACCATTTTCCGAAACATAAGAAATCATATCCTGCACAGGACCAAACATACGGTACATATTGATATACTGTCTGCCGCTGGCGGCAATGAAATGAATTCCGGCTTCGGTGAGCCGGCGGATAAGTTCTAAAGTTTCATTATCCGGTTTCTGCGCCCCATTTTGAAGTAATGTTCCATCCAGATCGCTGGCGATGTATTTTATCATAAAGTGTATTCTCCTTTTCGTATCTTGCTAATTAAATCCGTAACTATTATAATATAAAAAGAAATTAAATGAAAGAAGAGGATAGATACTATGAAAATTGGAATTGGTAACGATCATGCAGCATTAGAGATGAAGAATCAGGTAATGGAGTATCTGAAAGAGAAAGGATATGAAGTTATCAATTATGGGACCAACACACCGGAGAGCTGTAACTATCCGGAATTTGGTGAGAAAGTCGGACGTGCAGTTGTATCCGGCGAAGTAGACTGCGGAATTCTGATCTGCGGAACAGGAGTCGGAATCTCGCTGGCTGCCAACAAAGTAAAAGGCGTAAGAGCAGTTGTATGTTCAGAACCGTATTCTGCAAAACTGTCCAAACAGCACAACAATACAAATATTTTAGCGTTTGGTGCACGTGTTGTGGGCATTGAGCTTGCAAAGATGATCATTGATGAATGGCTTGGCGCTGAGTTTGAAGGTGGAAGACACCAGACTCGTGTCGATATGATCATGGCGATTGAGAATAAAGATAACTAAAAAATGGTCTGTTAAAGATGCCTGTAAGGGCATCTTTTAACTTTAAATCTATAATGACGTGACAATCATAATAGAGGCAACAGCCAGAAGAGAGCTGCAGCGGCAGATATTTAGATATAAATAATGACAGAAGAGGTGACAGCAGGATGCGGAAGATTATAAACAATCCGGGACACGTTGTAGACGAGATGATGGAAGGCTATATCAGTGCTTACAGCAGATATTATGTTAAACATCCGGATGTGAACGGTGTGATTTTAAAACAGAAAAGAAAAGACAAAGTGGCACTGGTGATCGGTGGAGGAAGCGGACATGAACCGATGTTTTCCGGCTTTGTCGGAAAAGGACTTGCAGATGCAGCGGCGTGCGGCAATATATTTGCATCCCCCGATCCGAACACGATTTACCAGACAGCGAAGGCAGTCGAGCAGGGAAAAGGTGTTCTTTTTGTGTATGGCTGCTATGCGGGAGATAATCTGAATTTTGATATGGGCGAAGAGTTCTTAAATGACGATGGAATCCAGACAGCACATGTGCGCGTGTGGGATGATGTAGCATCCGCACCGCAGGAGCGTATCGAGGATCGACGCGGAATCGCAGGAGATGTATTTGTTGTGAAAATCGCAGGTGCGGCATGCGATGCAGGATTGGAATTAGAAGAAGTTGTCAGAGTTACGGAGAAGGCAAGAGATAATACAAGAACGATTGGTGTTGCAACTGCACCTGCACAGCTTCCGGGAGTGGAACAGCCGATATTTACGTTGGGCGAAGGCGAGATTGAATACGGCATGGGACTGCACGGCGAGCGCGGTGTACTGCGCACTACGTGGGAAGATGCAGATGTTCTTGCCGAGAAGATGTATAAGCAGATTCTGGACGATTCGGATTTGAAAACGGGCGATGAAGTGTGTGTACTTGTAAACGGTCTCGGTTCTACAACGATCACAGAACTTGCAATTGCTTTCCGCAAAGTGAAAAAGCTTCTGGATGCAGATGGAATCAAAGTTTACGATACGGATCTGAACAATTATTGTACCAGTCAGGAAATGGGTGGATTTTCCATTACTTTATTTAAACTGGATGAAGAACTGAAGAAATACTATGATATGCCATGTTACTGTCCGTATTACGCGAAGGGAGAGCTTACGGGAAATACCGGTGAAGCAGCCGGCGGCCAGACGGAAGGTGTACAGATTAAGTCAGAACCGGAATTTGATGTAAATGATGTGGAAGCGGCAGAGATTGTAAGAAGCAAAGCCGGAATTCTGGAAGAACTGAATGCGGCTGATGCAAGAAATATGCTTTTATATATTGCCGATAAGATCATTGCAAAGAAACCATATCTGACAGAAGTAGACAGTGCCATTGGTGATGGAGACCATGGAATCGGTATGGCGGGCGGCATGCAGAAAGTTAAGAAAAAACTCTCCCACATGGAGAATGAAGAGAATGTCTATGCACTCTTCGAGGCGGCAGGAAAGGCAATGCTCCTGTCAATGGGCGGCGCATCCGGTGTTATTTTCGGAAGCCTGTATCTTGCCGGTGCCAAAGGCATGGAAGCGAAGAAGGCTATCGGTGCAGAAGAACTGGCACATATGGAAAAGAAAAGCCTTGCAGCAATCCAGGAGAGAGGCAAAGCGAAAGTCGGTGATAAGACGATGGTGGATGCACTTGCTCCGGCAGTAGAGGCAATGGAAGCAAACAGTGAAAAGAGCCTGGCCGAGATGCTGCGCGCAGCGGAGGCAGCCGCAAAAGCAGGTGTCGAGAACACGAAGAAATATCAGGCAGCATTTGGACGCGCCAAATCACTGATGGAACGTGCCATCGGATACCAGGATGCAGGAGCAACGTCTGTGTGGCTGATCATTCAGGGAATGCGTGAATTTGTAGAGGATATCTGTGAAGAGAAGTAAAAAGCAGTGTGGATAAATTACAAAATTCAAAGTCTGTATTGTGGATAAAAACTAACAGGGAAATAACAGCAGAAGCCCCGTTTCACACATATCGGTGAAACGGGGCTTCTTTTGGAATAGATAAATAATATAAGTAAGCAAACAGCAAAAGGACTTATGCCTGTGCTGCTTCGTAAGTAGCTTTTGCATCACGGATCAGCTTGTCAAACTTGTCTGCCTGCCATGCAGCACGTCCGGTAAATAATCCGTCAATAGATGGCTGAACAATGAGTTCATTGGCATTGCCGGGATTGACACTTCCACCGTACAGAACCGGAATGTCCTTAGAAGCATCACCGAAGATCTCCTGCAGACACTCTTTGATAACTTTGTGCATCTCTTCTGCGTAATCTGCGGAAGCAGGTGTTCCATTTACACCGATGGACCATACCGGCTCATAAGCAACCCAGATATTCGGAACCTGTGAAACCGGAACATCGTGGAAGCCGACCTTTAACTGTGTGCGGAGCACTTCTGCGCTGATACCGAAATTCTTCTCTTCAGCAGTCTCACCAATGCAGAGCAGAGTTGTGAAGCCATGATTCAGAGCGGCTTTTACTTTCTTATTCTCTTCAACGTCTGTCTCTCCGAATACATGACGTCTCTCGGAATGTCCTATCATTACAAGATCCAGCCCGAGTTCTTTTAACATAACCGGTGAAATCTCTCCGGTAAACTGACCTTCGTCTTCCCAACACATATTCTGTGCACCGATTTTTACATAATTGCGGTCTACTTTATTCACTGCACTTTCCAGTGTTGTATAGGAAGGAATGATGAACAGTTCAATCTCGTCACGGCTGATGTCCTTTGTGTGTTCAACCAGTGACTGGAGATATTCTACAGTCTCCTTGATAGGCTTGTACATTTTCAGGTTACTTCCAAAGTATAACTTTTTCTTCATGTCATCCTCCTCGATTCTATATGAAAAATTGTTGGTTTCATTATACATCCGAAACGAAAAAAATGCAACAAACTCCATGACAAAAAAATAACAAAACGAAAAAACGAAAAAAAACGAAAGAATAGGAGCAAATAATAGTAAATATTCACAAAAACTGTAATGCAAATGTGTTTGAATCTACTGAAATGATAAAAAGCTATTGAAAAACGAAAGCAAAAGTAATAAAATAAAACCAACAAATGAAAACGAAACAAAAATATAAAACATAAAACGAAAGCATTCAAAAACGAAAGGAAGAGAACAATGAGCGAGAAATTCAGACCAGTTACAGCAATTACAATGGGAGATCCGGCAGGTATCGGACCAGAGATCGTAGTAGGAACCATGCTTTCAGAAGAGATTCATGAATGCTGTAAACCATTTGTAATCGGAAGTCAGGCAATCATGGAGAGAGCTGCAAAGGTTCTTGGAAAAGAATTAAAATACAACAAGATCACAGATCCTTCCGAAGCAAAATATGAATTTGGAACAATCGATATTCTGGAAACAGGAGATTACGATACAGATTCTATTGAGTGGGGAAAAGAGCAGAAACTTGCAGGACAGATGGCAATCGACTGGGTTATGAAATCTATCGAACTTGGAATGGCTAAGAAAGTAGATGCAGTTTCTACATCTCCGATCCACAAAGGAGCTATCAAATTAGTCGGAGTAAAAGAGCCTGGACATACAGAGATTTATCAGCATCAGACAAATTCTCCATATGCGCTGACAATGTTCTCCTGCCATAAATTAAGAGTGTTCTTTGTAAGCCGTCATATGTCATTGGTAGACGCTTGCCACTATGCAACAAAAGATGTAATCTTAGAAAATGTTATCAACATTGATAAAGAACTTCGTAAAGTCGGAATTGAGAATCCACTGATCGCAGTTGCTGGATTAAATCCACACAACGGAGACAACGGATTATTCGGAACAGAAGAGCTTACAGATATCGGACCGGCTGTTGAGGCTGCAAAAGCAAAAGGAATCAATGCAATCGGGCCTTGCCCGGCTGACTCAGTATTTAATATTGGTAAATCCGGTAAATTTGATGCAATCCTTTCTCTGTATCACGATCAGGGACACATTGCATGTAAGACACTTGATTTCGAAAAATCCGTAACACTGACATTTGGACTTCCGTTTATCAGAAGTTCTGTAGACCACGGAACAGCATTTGATATCGCAGGAAAAGGAATCGCAGGATGTGTAAGTCTGATCGAATCTACGAAGGTTGTAGCTGAGTATGCAGCAAAACAGCACGAAAGAGAGGGAAAATAAAATGCCATTAATCGGAGCAGTGGCAGATGATCTGACAGGAGCAACTACAACAGGTGTGCTCCTTGCAAGATCCAAAGCCAGAACAGCGGTATTTTTTAACGAAGAAGCAGCAGAGAAAGCAGAAGGAATTGATGAGCTGGATGCAATCCTGATCAGCAGTAACAGCCGTCCGCTTCCTGCAAATGAAGCTTATGATAAAGTAAAATCAGCAACAATCGCCCTGAAGAGAATGGGCGTTGAATATTTTTCAAAACGTATTGACACAACACTTCGAGGAGGTGTTGGTGTAGAGATCGATGCAATGCTGGATCAGATGAAAGAAGGTACAGTTGCAGTAGTAGTACCTGCTATGCCACAGTCCAGAAGAATCCTGGTTGGCGGATATTCCGTTATCGACGGCGTGGCTCTGATCAATACACCGGTTGCACAGGATGTGCGTACTCCGGTAAAAGAAAATTATATTCCGAGATTACTGGAAGGTCAGACAAGAAGAAAAGTTGGTCTGGTTACATTAGATAAAGTTCTTGCAGGAGAAGAAGTCATTGAAGAAGCTCTTGCAGAACAGAAAAAAGCAGGATGTGAAGTGATTGTCGTAGACGGAATCACACTGGAAGATGTAGAAAACATTGCAAAAGCATGTATTAGCTTAAGATGGGATGTTGTTGCAGTAGATCCGGGACCGTTTACTTCAAAACTTGCATTTTATAGAGAACTGATCAGTGCCGAGGAACCGAATATTCCTCCACAGGCTGATGAGGCAGGAAAGACAGTTCTGATCGCAGCAGGAAGCGCGACTCCGGTTACAAAGAAACAGATGGAGATCTTGTGTCAGGATCCTCGTCATGTGAGAGTTAGTGTAGAACCGCTTCCACTTATTGAGGGCGGTGATGTTGCCCTGGATGAAGTATTCAAAGCTATAAACAAAGCGGCAGAACTTCTGGAATCTGACAATCAGCCAAGAGCGATCCTTTTTGAGACAGCTCTTCACGGAGAACTTCTGAATCTGGATGAAGAAGACAACAAGAGACACTATGCAGGTGGCATGAGCGCGAACAGAATCAATGCAGGTCTGGGTATGATTATTTCCCAGCTTCTGGAGAAAGTCGGAAAAGAGAAAGTCGCAGGACTTTACACAACCGGTGGGGACACCATGGTAAATGTATGCTACCAGCTTGGAGTAGAGTGTATCGAAGTTATGGATTATGTCATCCCACAGACAGATGTCGGACGCCTCGTAGGCAGTAAGTACAGCGGACTTCCGGTTGTCGGTAAAGGGGGACTTACCGGAAATGACAATACCGCATGTGACATTGTAAGCAGACTGTTCAGAGAATCTGCACGATAAGAGATAAGGAGAGAGAAAATGAGCAACGAAAAGACAAATGTTCAAAGTGAACGCAAAGATTACCCAATTCTTGAAAAAATGAAAAACCTTCCGGGTGGACTTGTAATCATCCCGCTGGTTATCGCAGTTGTAATTGCAACATTTATTCCACAGTTCTTCCAGATCGGTGGATATGTAACAGCATTGTTTTATGAAGGAAATGCCTGCATGATGGGATTTTTCCTGATTGTATGTGGATCTATGATCGACGTAAAACAGGTTGGTCTGCCTTTATATAAAGGTGTTGTTATGACTGGTGTTAAATTTTTACTTGGAGTTATCGTAGGAGTTATAGTTGGTAAGCTTTGCGGACCACAGGGATTCTTAGGAATCGCACCATTCGTATTTATTGCAGCCATTACAAACTCTAACAGTTCTCTGTATATTTCATTATCTTCTCAGTTTGGTAATGCAACAGATACAGGAGCTGTATCCATCCTGGCATTAAATGACGGTCCGTTCTTCACATTGATCGCACTTGGAGCAACAGGACTTGCCAATATCCCGATCAACTCTCTGATCGCAGTTATCATTCCTCTGTTGATTGGATTTGTATGGGGTAACTTAGATAAAGGCTTCCGTAATGCTTGTAAAGCAGCACAGCCGATCGTAACTTTCTTCATGACAATCTCTATCGGAGCTAAGACAGATGTAAAGACAATCTTAAAAGCAGGAGCATCAGGAATTGTACTTGGACTGATTTCAGCAGCAACTGCAGTACTGTTCTTCTTCATCATCAACTTACTGCTTCCGAAGAAAGAGAGAAATGCTATGGGTGCTGCAATCGGTACAACAGCTCTGAACTCAGCTATGACACCGGCAGCTGTTGCAGAGGCAGATCCGACTCTGGCAAATTCTGTAAGTATGGCAACAGCACAGTGTGCAACAGCATCTATTATTACACTGTTCCTGTGTCCGTTCATCACTGCTGCATTTGATAAATATATGCAGAAGAGACAGAAAGGTATCTACAGTCCGGAAGGATGGGCATACGAGAAAATGGCTCACTAAGAATTATTTACTGAAAAAAAGTCCTTTTGTATGGTATAATATAAAAGGGCTTTTTTGTTTTATACGCATTAAAAGAAAATATTTGCAGGAGGTTTTTGGTATCATGAATAAAATTACCGTTCGCATGACAAAAGAATATCTTTATGATTTCCTTTTGTTTCATGCTTATTCAAAATTCAGCGGATTTCTGATCAACATTCTTGGACTGGCAGTTGCTTTTATGGGAGTCATTATGTATACGACGAATCATACAGGAGTGACAGGTCTTGTTTTTTACCTGATCGCAGCAGTGATTTTCCTTGGCAGTACACCGTTGCAGCTTAAGATGCGTGCAGCAAAGCAAGTGGAAGTGAACCAGGAATATTGCAATCCTGTGGATTATACATTTTCAGATGAAGGTATTGTTGCAGAAAATGATGGAAATACAAAAAATTATAAATGGGATGAGATCGAGCGTGCAGTGGTAACGCCGAAGACGATAGGCATTTATTATGGAAAAGATAATGCAATGATCATTCCAAAAGTTGATTTTGGTGATCAGTTTGTACCGATTTTTACGATCATTGCAACGCAGCTTGGGCAGAGCAAAGTGCGTATGCACTAATGCAATGCAGTCGTTGTTGTTATAGATTCTGCCAGAGAAAACTGCCAGTGGCAGAGTCTTAAGATGATATGAAATATAAGAGGAAAAGTATAAGAAGAAAAGTATAAGAAGAGAGCAAATGTTCTCGGTAATAAATTATAAGGTGATAGAAATGGAAGAACGCAGACAGGCAATATTACGAAAACTGGAAGAAAAGGGAAGTGTCAGAGTAGCAGAACTCAGTAAAGAGCTGGGATGTTCAGAAGTGACGATCCGAAACGATATTAAAAATATGGATCAGGAAGGGCTTCTGAAACGTACCCATGGTGGGGCATTGCAGATTGACAGCAAGACGGTAAGAAAATATTCGGCAGAGAGTATTTACCGCAATGTAGAGCGAAAAAAACAGATCGCAGCCTGTGCCTACGCATTTATTGAGGACAGAGATACGATTATTATAGATGATGCATCAAGCAGTTTTTACCTGGCTGCTTATATCAAAGAACATCCGGAGAAGAGACTTGCCGTTGTAACAAATTCCCTGCTTACGGGTAATGAGCTGGCTGGGGTAGATCATGTAGAACTTTATATGATTGGTGGACATGTAGGCGGACATCTGTCCGCAACAATGGGAGAAGCTGCACTTCAGAATATGGAACAGTTCCATGTAGATAAAGCATTTATTGGTGTGCACAGTATTAATTTTGATGTGGGACTGACGTCGATTGCGACACCGCAGATGCAGGTGAAACGTACGATACTGAAAGTTGCGGAACAGGTTTATGTACTTGCTGACAGCAGTAAATTCGGAGGCGGATACGTCTCTGTAATCTGCCCGATCAAGGATGTATATAAGATTATTACGGACAGTGATGTGAGCAGAGAGAACATTAAAAAAGCGCAGGAATCCAATATTTCTCTTGTGATTGCATAGAGGATATGTGCAGAAGAATGTAAGACCGGAAGGTGAAAAGTATGGCACGCGAAGAGAAGGCATATGCCAGAGTTATAGAAAAAGTAAAGAAAATGATTTTGTCCGGTGAATTAAAACCGGGTGAAAAGCTGCCACCGGAAAGGGAATTTGCAGAGAAACTGGAAGTCAGCCGTAATTCTGTGCGGGAAGCGATAAGGATTATGGATATGATGGGAATCGTCAGCTCACAGCAAGGCTCCGGCAATTATGTTACCTGTGAATTTCAGAAGAGCATCACCGAGACGATGGCGATGATGTTTGCCATGGATCAGGTCAATGATAAACAGATCTCACAGGTACGATACTCTCTGGAAGTGCTTGCATTTACACTGGCTCTGGATCGTGTGAGGGAGGAGGATCTTGCAAAGATGGAAGAGTGCGTAGAGAAGCTGGATAAGAACGGTGACAGCAAAAACAATGCAACGCTTGATAAGATCATTCACTACACGCTTGCAAGAGCGTCCGGGAATCAGCTTCTGATTGATATTCTGGAAGCGTGCTCCGGTGTATTTGATATCTTTATTGAAGATATGCGATATGGGATTTTGAAAAACGAAAATCGAAAAACAGAATTAAACGAGTGTCACAGACATCTTGTGGATGCACTCAGAGAAGGTGACAGAGAGAAAGGACTTCAGGCACTTAGGTGGCATTTCGAGATGATCGATGAAGTACTTGGTTAAGAAAAAGAAGAAAAGCTCTGTAGATATTTGAAAGAGTTCTTTTAAGTAGACATGGTAAATAACCCAAATCTACTTAAGGGGACTCTTTTTATGTTATAACGATATGAAAATTTCGTCATACAAACATGGAGGCATCCTAAGCCCTCAATTCGCTTTATTGCTGGTGGCGTAGTATCTGGAAAAAGGTGAGCGAAGGCAGACTCTGTAGATGAAAAAAAGTTGCACATAAGCAAGCTGCTGAATGGTTAACAAAATATCAAATATGTCAAAGAAAAATCATATATGTGAAAAATCAAACAATTATTGACGCTGGCATATGGAAGAATTATACTAAATACACAAATGATTGGTTCTACCAATTATTTCATAAAGACACAATTGGTAGAACCAATATAATGATTTGAAGATAATTATCAAATCTGTTATATGACCCGAAAGAGTTTTGAAATTATGAAAGGAAGGAACTTAAGATGAAGATTCTTGTTTGTATCAAACAGGTACCAGAAAGTAATAAAGTAGAAGTAGATCCGGTTACAGGTGTATTAAAAAGAGACGGTGCAGCTTCAAAGATGAATCCGTATGATCTGTATGCACTGGAGTGTGCATTCCGGATCCGTGAACAGGTAGGAGGCAGTGTACATGTCATTTCCATGGGCCCGCCACAGGCAAAACAGGTAATCCGCGAAGCATTTGCGATGGGAGCAGACGGAGGAACGCTTCTCTCAGACCGGAAGTTCGGCGGTGCAGATGTTCTGGCAACCAGTTATACGATCGCACAGGGAATCAGAGCCTGTGGAATGTTTGACCTGATCCTCTGCGGCAGACAGACAACCGATGGGGATACTGCCCAGGTCGGACCGGAGATTTCTGAATGGCTGGATATACCAAGTGTGGCAGACGTTGTTAAGATAAATAAAGTAGAAGAAGACGGAATTACAGTCAGCATGGACCTTCCGGGAGAAGTGGAAGTCGCAAAAGTGCAGTTTCCGTGTCTTCTTGCAGTGAATAAAGACATTTTCCAACCGAGACTTCCATCCTATGTAAAGAAAATGGAAACAAAAGACCGAGAAATCCGGGTGGTTTCTCTTGCAGATATGAAAGATCAGGATGAAATGCATTACGGACTGAATGGTTCTCCGACACAGGTACAGAAAATCTTTCCGCCGGCAGTGAACGACAAGAAAGAAGTGTGGGAAGAAACCGGAGATGTGCTTGCAGAGAAATTATTTGACAAGATTGTGGAAATGAAGTTCGCGTAGGAGGAAAAAGAAGTGGCTAAGTTAATTATACATCAGGAAAAAGTGACGGATAATCAGGAACTTGTGAAGATCTGTCCTTTTGGAGCAATGGAAGAAAAAGATGGGAAACTGACAATCAATGCAGCCTGTAAAATGTGCAGATTGTGTGTGAAAAAAGGTCCGAAAGGTGCAGTAGAATATGTAGATGACACAGTAAAACCAAGCGTCAACAAAGAAGAATGGAAAGGAATCGCAGTCTATGTTGATCATGTAGACGGAAAGATCCACCCGGTCACATTTGAACTTCTCGGAAAAGCAAAAGAGCTGGCAGCGATAACCGGACATCCGGTCTATGCGCTCTTTATGGGAAATCATATCACAGAACAGAGCCGGGAACTGCTCCATTACGGAGCAGACAAAGTATTTGTCTATGAGGAAGAAGAGCTGGCACGTTTTAAGATAGAACCATACACAGCAGTGTTTGAAGATTTTATAGGGAAGATCAAACCATCTTCGATTCTTGTAGGTGCGACAACAGTCGGAAGACAGCTTGCACCGAGAGTGGCGGCCAGAATGAAAACCGGACTGACAGCAGACTGCACGATTCTGGAAATGAACGAAGACACAGACCTGTCCCAGATCCGGCCGGCATTTGGCGGAAATATCATGGCGCATATTAAGACACCGAATCACCGCCCACAGATGGCAACTGTAAGATACAAGATTATGAATGCGCCGAAGCGTCAGGAAGAAGCGGAAGGGGAGATCATTTCCTGCGCGATAGCAAAAGAAAAATTAGGTTCACATGTGGAAGTTCTGGATATTGTACAGAAAGAAAAAGAACAGTTTATTGAGAATGCAGATGTGCTTGTTGTTGCGGGACGTGGTGTGAAAAAGCCGGAGGATCTGGCAAATTTACAGAAACTGGCAGATCTTCTTGGCGGACAGCTTGCCTGTACAAGACCGGTGGCAGAGGCAGGATGGCTTCCGGCAAAATGCCAGATCGGCTTAAGCGGACGTACAGTACGCCCGAAACTCATTATCACATGTGGTGTATCAGGAGCGGTACAGTTTACAGCAGGTATGAACCATGCAGAAAATATTTTTGCAATCAACAGTGATCCCAAAGCTCCAATCTTTAAAACAGCGCATTATTGTCTGGTGGGAGATCTTTATGAGATACTGCCACAGTTGATTCAGAAGATCGAAGCAAAGAAGGGGGCATAATTATGGGAAATTATAAAAAGTTAGACGATAAAGATATTGCATTTATTAAAAATGTGATCGGTGATGAAGAGAGAGTTCTTGTTGGGGAAAATATCAATGAAGAATATAGCCACGATGAACTTGGCGGTACAAGCAGCTATCCGGATATTGTAATAAAAGCAAAATCCGCAGAAGAGATTTCAGCGATCATGAAATATGCATATGAGCAGACAATTCCGGTTACACCGCGTGGATCCGGAACCGGTCTGGTAGGTTCTTCGGTAGCGATCAAGCATGGAATTATGATTGACACCAGTCTCATGAACCAGGTACTGGAGCTGGACGAGGAAAATCTTACGATTACAGTAGAACCGGGTGTGCTTTTGATGGAGCTGGCAGCTTACGTGGAAGAGCATGATTTCTTCTATCCACCGGATCCGGGAGAAAAATCTGCAACGATCGGTGGAAATATCAGCACAAATGCAGGTGGTATGCGTGCCGTGAAATATGGTGTGACGAGAGACTATGTGATGGGACTGGAAGCGGTTCTTCCGAATGGTGAGATTACGCAGTTTGGAGGAAAAGTCGTAAAAAACAGTTCCGGTTATGATCTGAAAGATCTGATCATCGGTTCCGAGGGAACACTTGGATTTATTACAAAAGCAATTTTAAAATTGCTGCCACTTCCGAAACGTGTGATCAGTCTTTTAATTCCATTTCCGACATTGGAAAAAGCGATTGATACTGTGCCGGAGATCATCAAATCCAAGGCAATTCCGACAGCCATTGAATTTATGCAACGGGAAGTAATCGAAGATGCAGAAGAGTATCTTGGGAAAGCATTCCCGGATAAACAGTCCGATGCATACCTGCTTTTGAAATTTGACGGAAATTCAACAGAAGAGATTGAAGAGACCTATGACAAAGTTGCAAAACTCTGCCTGGAACAGGGCGCGCTGGATGTACTGATTTCTGATACAGAAGAAAGAGAAGAGTCCATCTGGAAAGCGAGAGGTGCATTCTTGGAAGCAATCAAAGGATCTACCACCTATATGGATGAAGTGGATATGGTTGTTCCGAGAAATCGTGTTAATGAGATGGTAACTTATTTGCATGATCTGCAGAAAACAGTCGATATCCGGATTAAGAGCTTCGGCCATGCAGGAGATGGAAACCTGCATGCATATATTTTGAAAGATGAGTTGAGTGACGAAGAATGGGAAAAACGAATGAAAAACGCAATGGAACTGATTTATCGAAAGGCGCATGAGTTAAGAGGACAGGTGTCCGGGGAGCATGGTATCGGATTTGCGAAAAAGCCATATCTTATGGAGTCGCTTCCGGAAGAAAATATTCGCCTGATGAACGGAATCAAGCAGGTATTTGATCCAAAGAATATTCTGAATCCGCACAAGGTTGCGCAGATATAAAAAAATAGACCGCAGTTTAGACTAAAGTACTGGTTTGCGTGGACTAATTGTGATATGATAAAAGAAACGAAATTATACATTAGGAGGTATTTCGAAATGAACGAAAGAATTGACCGCGTATTGAAAAAAATGGAAGATAAAGGACTGTCTCAGTTATTAGTATCTGATCCGCTGAGTATCCGTTTCCTGACAGGAATCATGGTTAATCCGGGAGAGAGATTATACGCACTGCTTCTGAGAGCAAACGGAAAACATACTTTATTCTTAAACTACCTGTATTATGTATCAAACACAGGATTTGAAGAAGTGTGGTTCAGCGATATGGACGACCAGATCGGTGTTCTGATGGAACACATCGATACAGAGAGCACACTTGGAATCGACAAGACATGGCCGGCTCGTTTCTTGATCCCGCTTCAGGAGCGCTGCCCGAAGATGAAAACAATCTGGGGATCTGATTGTGTAGATGATGTTCGTGCCTGCAAGAACGCAGAAGAGATCCAGATCATGAAAGAAGCTTCCATTATCAACGATAAAGTTATGGAGAGAGCTGCTGAGTATATCAAAGAAGGCATGACAGAGAAACAGGTTGCTGATTTCATTGATGCTGAGTATTTAAAAGAGGGGGCAAGCGGAGTAAGCTTTGATACAATCGTATGCTTCGGACCAAATGCTGCTGACCAGCATCACACACCAAGTGAGACACGTACATTAAAAGCCGGTGAATGTGTATTGATTGATATGGGATGTATCTGGAAAGGATACTGCTCAGATATGACAAGAACATTCTACTGCAAGAGTGTAGATGATGAGCAGGCTGCTATTCATGATCTTGTTCGTACAGCAGTTGAGAAAGCAGAAGCAGTAATCAAACCGGGTATGCGTTTCTGCGATATCGATGCACAGGCAAGAGATCTGATCGATGAGGCTGGATACAGCGAGTACTGGAGAATCCGTCTTGGACACTTCATCGGACAGGAAGATCACGAGTACGGTGATGTAAGCCCGATCAACAAGAATGTTGCTGAGCCGGGAATGATCTTCTCTATCGAGCCGGGAATCTACATCGAAGGCAAATACGGTGTCCGTGTAGAAGACCTTGTTCTTGTAACGGAAGACGGACATGAACTTCTGAACGCAGTAGATAAGAAATATCGTATTGTTGGATAATCAGGTTTCTGTCTGAATTGTTTTAAATATGTAAGGTTCATCACGTTTATGGGATGATTGATTTAGAAAATGCTGGGACTGTTCAAGTTTCAGCATTTTCTTTACAGAAGCGCTGATGGGAGCAGATCTGATACTGATTCCGACAGTGAATACGAAAGCAGAGCCATCCGAGATACTTCTGGTGTTTTTCTTGATTAAGTTAAATATGGGATCAAAAAATGAATAACATTCGTACACATAAGCTGCCTTTTCGCATATTCTAAATAAGAAAAAATATGCAGGAGGCAGCTTATGCCATATTCAATTATGCTGGATGCGGGACACGGAGGAACCGATCCGGGTGCTGTTTATAATGGCAGAAGAGAAAAAGATGATACTCTGCGGCTTGTACTTGCAATCGGACAGATTTTGCAGAACCGCGGAGTAGATGTAGAATATACACGGACGACAGATATTTATGAGACACCGTTTCAGAAAGCAATGGAGGCAAATGAAGCAGGTGTCGATTATTTTGTTTCTATTCATCGCAACTCTTTTGAACAGGATAATATTGTATCCGGTGTAGAAAGCCTGGTTTACGATCTTTCCGGAATCAAATACAGGATGGCGGAAAATATCAATGCGAATCTCGAAACGGTAGGCTTTGTAAATCTGGGTGTGAAAGCAAGACCAAATCTTGTTGTTCTGAAACGGACAAAAATGCCGGCAGTTCTCGTTGAAGTCGGATTCCTTAATTCAAATACAGACAATCAGTTATTTGACGAGAATTTTGATGATATCGCACTTGCAATTGCAGATGGGATACTGGAAACGCTGGAAGAAGTGGCGAGAGAAAGTGCTGTGAACCAGACAGAAACCGGGCAGGAAATGTTGTCCTCCGAGAGTGACGCTGATAGACAGAGTGAGACATATTTTGAAAACAATGAAAATAGACTGAATGAGATGGATTCTGCAAATAGTAATAAAGTACCATATGCAGAATATTCTACGGATAATGCTCTGAATAGAATTGATAGTGCTGCAGAAAGCGCGAATCTTTTAGAGAGTATGCGGTCGGAACAAAGCATAGGATCATCCAGAAACGCGGCAACGAACAACAACGTGGAAACAGCCAGAAATGACACATTGAACAACAATACAGAGTCATCCGGAAACAATGGTCCAGACAACAGATTATCTGAGAAAGCCCGCCTGCCACGTCCGGGTGCTTACCACGTACAGGTCGGTCTGTACCGCAATTGGGTATATGCACAGCGCCTGTTAGATGAACTTCTGGCGGCAGGCTATCCGGCATATCTGGATGAATCCGGTCCGTATATCCGCGTGCAGGTTGGTCCATTCATGACGCTTATGGAAGCTGTCCGTATGGAGAGAAAACTCCGCAGAGACGGGTACGATACACTTGTCATCCGGGGAAAATAAAATATCGATGCTCATAAAATTTCAGGCAGAGTTTTACAAGAGTTTAACATAAGATACTCCTTAGATTTTACGCTCTATACTTATAATGATACCAGAACCAGAGAACGAAAGCCACATGAGCGCCGCTCATAAGTGGCTGTAAGTTCCAAGGATTCACAAAGATATAAGCATAATAGAGGTTTTGTTCCGGATGAGGAGGGAAAAGTTATGAACTTTATATGGGAAACGGTAAATAAATATGTCCCTGAAAATATGGCAGACGGTGTGTTCCTGACAACGTTGATCGTAGGTTGGTGCGTGCTGGTATTTGGTGTTGGAATGTTATTTTGCGTAGTGGCAGCAGGTTCTGCATCTGCAGGATGCATTGTAAATGTAATGTGCATGGCACTTTATGCGGCAATCATCTTCGGATTGTTCGGAGGAATTTTCTATCTGTTCCGCCATCACAGACCGGGGGCTGGAAGCGCAAGATAGATTTTCTACGGAAGTTATAAAAAGAAGTTGAAAAGATGCTTTGATAGTGCTAAACTCCTATAAAAGCATCTTTTTCTTTTGCGCTTTTGAAGCGTGTCTATTTATATCTAAAGTATCTGTAAGGAATTCATGCTTTTAAATTTTACGAAAAACAGCAGGAGTCCTGAAGGTACTAAAAAGACCGCACAAATTTCTTGTGAAGGACTCACAAAAAAGAAGGGAGAAATTCATGAGAAAAAACAGAGAGTACAAAAGTGATGTGTTTTCCATGTTAATGGAAAGCAAGGAAAATGCACTGGAAATTTACAATGCATTAAACGATTCGGGGTACACCAACCCGGAAGACGTGGAGATTGTTCAATTGGAGAGGGGCGTATCGCTCTCCATTCGGAATGATGCTTCATTCATTATTGACATGAATATCAATTTCTACGAGCATCAGTCTACATACAATCCGAATATGCCGCTTCGGAGTTTGATTTATTTTGTAAATGCATTGGAAGACTGGCTGAAAGATAATGACAAGGATCTGTTCAGCAGGAAACAAATACAGATACCGACACCGCATTTTGTTATATTTTATAATGGGATGCAAAAGAGACCGTAATACGAAGAAATGAGATTGTCGAACGCTTTTTATCACAAAGTCGACGAACCGCAGATAGAGCTCATCTGCAAGGTTTATAATATCAATCCAGAGAATAATCAGATTTTGAAAAAGAAATCAACAGTACTGGAAGGATATACTTACTTTGTAGAGAAAGTAAGAGAGAATCAAAGGCAGGGAATGAATCTGGAAGAGGCAGTGGACAGCGCGATAAAAGACTGCATAGATAATCATATATTGGAAGATTTTTTTAGGAGAAGAAAGGACGACGTAAAGAAAATGACACATCTGGATTATACATGGGAAAAACGGGAAAGGTTAATACGCATGGAAGAATATGCAGATGGCGAAGCTGTTGGTAAACTGAAAGGTAAGATAGATTCTTTACTGGAAATCTTAGAGGAACTCGGCGATATTCCAGAAGCACTTCAAACCCGGATACAATCAGAAAAAGATTTACAGGTTTTGACAAGCTGGCTGAAAGCAGCGGCGAAAGCGGACTCTATAGAAGAGTTTCAGGAAAAAGCAGGACTGCTATAATTACTATATTTTGACGCGCCACCGGATTTTATGTTATCATTGATTCGATTGATACACGTATCAGGAAATAATATAAAAGCGGAGGCATATATGGCAGGTCGTTTAGAATTTAAAGAAAAATTAGGTGATATATTAAAAGAAGCAATCGCACAGGGCGGTGAGATGCAGAAAGAGGAAGTCGAGAAGTTCTTCGCAGAAGACGGACTTTCCGAAGAACAGATTGATCTTGTGTGTGATTATCTGTTGTCTCAGAAAGTATCGGTTTATGGTTATCAGAAGAAGTCGGGCGTAGTGAGAATGTCAGAAGAGCCGACAAAACTCAGTACAGAAGAACAGGCATATCTCGTGGAATACCGCAGAAGTATCGAAGAGATACAGAAGAAAGCAGCAAAAGAACCGATGGAAGAGAAGATGGCTTATTATCTTCCGAAGATTGTAGATGAAGCATTGAAAATGCATCGTGGCAATGTATATCTCGGAGATATGATACAGGAAGGAAGCTTAAGCCTGGTGCTTGCACTTTCCCAGACAGAGGAAGAAGAGAAGATTATGGAAAAAGTACGGGCAGGAATCGATGTACTTCTGGAGTCACAGGATGAGACAACGAGAAGAGATCACCGCATGGTAGAGAAAGTCTCAGATCTGGATCAGGCGATCCGTGATATGACCGAGGAGAATGGAAGAAAAGTTGCAGTGGATGAAGTTGCAGATAAGCTTGGAATTACAGAAGCAGAGATCGCAGATATTCTGAAATTAGCAGGAGAAGAGGTGGAATAATCCACCTCTTAATTTTGCCCTAATCTTCTTCGTCCTCTTCTTCCAGCTGTGGTTCCGGCAAGTAAGCATGGACAGTTTCGATACGGTTTTTGTCTAGTTTTTCGACAATAAGACGGATACCATCTTCCGTTGTGATTGAATCTCCGACTTCCGGAAGACGATCCAGATGTTCGATGATAAATCCACCGATGGAATCATAATCTTCTGAAGTAAGATCAAGATCCAGACGGTCATTTAAGTCATCCAGATTCGTGGAACCTTCAATCAGGTACTCCCGTTCGCCGACTTCCTGTACGAAATCTTCTTCATTTTCATCATATTCATCGTGGATTTCACCGACGATTTCCTCCAGAATGTCTTCAAGCGTAATCAGACCGGAAGTTTCGCCATACTCATCCAGAACAATGGCGATATTGAAAGAGGATTCTCGCATCTCAACGAGAAGTTCGGAAATATTCTTATACTCATAAGTGAAATATGCTTCTCTTAAAATATCACGGATATGAAATTCCTTCGTGTTGTCATATAACAGAAGATCTTTCATATTAATAGTACCAACCACATTATCCGTTGTGTCTTCGTAGATCGGAAGACGGGTGAATTTATCTTCCCGGAAGATATTAATCAGTTCGTCGTAGGTACTGTTGATATCCGCAAAGGTCACATGTACTCTTGGCACCATGACGTCCTTTG